>WNGM01000042.1_pt1 | contig 167544 bp, 166 predicted proteins | sample 5400571 | NCBI WGS metagenome assembly WNGM01 (sample SAMN13153378, study PRJNA577476) | soil metagenome | isolation source: 100 cm soil or saprolite under Garry oak tree replicate 2 | place: USA:California | collected 2016-06-15
GCCGGCCTCGGGCCGCCCCGGAACCCATGATCACGGACGAACGCCCGCGGGAGCCGCCGGGTGATCGTCGGCAACCAGCCAGGCCGGCAAGCAGCACGGTTTACAAATCATCTCTCGAGAGAATACGCTCGAGAGATGGCTCCCAATAGCAGTGACCAGCCACCCGCACCTGGCATCCGCAAGCTGACGGATCCGCGCACGATGCGGGCGATCACCCATCCGGTCCGGCTGGCACTCATCGAGGCCCTGCTGCTTGAGGGCCCGCTGACGGCTACCCGGGCCTCGGAGATCATCGGCGAATCCCCCACGACGTGCTCGTTCCACTTCCGCCAGCTCGCCAAGTACGGCTTCGTCGAGGAGGCGGGCGGCGGTCCCGGCAGGCTGCGGCCCTGGCGGCTGTCCCACCTCGGCATGAACTTCAGCGACCTGCACGAGGACCCGGAGACCGCCGTCGCCGCCCGGGCCCTGGACCAGATGCTGCGCGACCGGTTCTTCGCCCACCTCCAGGCGTTCTACGACAACCGCAGCAGCTACCCGCGCGAATGGCAGGAGGTCACCGGCGGCAGCGAGTTCATCCTGCACATCACCCCCGCCGAACTGCGGGCCCTGGACGAGCAGATCACCGAGCTCTTGCGGTCCTACTCCGACCGTCTCGAGGACCCGGCGAAACGGCCTCCCGGCTCGCTGCCGGTCGAGGTGCTCCTGTTCGGCTACCCGCTGCGGCCGCCAGGTAAGGCGGCGGCGACGTGAGCACCCGGCGCTTGCTTGCCATCAGGGACGCCCGTGTCTACCTGATCGGGCAGACCTTCTCGATGCTCGGCGACTCCGCCCTCTGGCTGGCCATGGGGATCTGGGTGAAGACGATGACGGGCAGCAACGGCGCGGCCGGTCTGGTGTTCTTCTTCTTCACCGCACCGACGCTGTTGGCGCCGGTTGCCGGGCTGATCGTGGACCGGGTGCGCCGCCGCCCGCTGCTGATGGTGACCAACGCGTGCGCCGGCGCCGTCCTGCTGCTGCTCATGGTCCACGGACGGGGCCAGGTCTGGCTGGTCTACCTGGTGATGGCGCTCTATGGCCTGGCCTACACGCTGCTCGGATCCGGCCAGTCGGCACTGCTCACCGTCCTGGTCCCCGGCGACCTGCTGCCCGACGCCAACGGCGCGCTGCGCACCGTCCAGGAATCCTTGCGCCTCATCGCGCCGCTCGCGGGCGCCGGGCTGTTCGTCCTGGTGGGGGCGCACGTGGTGGCCATCATGGACGCCGCCACGTTCGCTGTGCCCGTGCTCTGCCTCGCCGTCTACGGCTGCTCGAGCCCCGCCCCCAGCCCAGCGGCGGGCGCTGGCGCGCCGAGGTGCTGGCCGGATTCCGGTATCTGGCCGAGACCCCGGTGCTGCGCCAGCTCGTGATCGCGGGGGCGTGCATGCTGACCGTGTTCGGGTTCTCCGAGACGATCGTGTTCGCGATCGTGGGCCAGGGCCTGCACCGGCCGCCCGCGTTCGTCGGTGTCCTTATCGCGATCCAGGGCGCCGGTGCCGTCCTCGGTGGCCCCACGGCCGCGCCGCTGATCCGCCGGATCGGTGAGAGCTGGCTGGTCGGCGTGGCCATGCTGGTCGCCGCCGTTGGCGCGGCGCTGTGCATCCCGCCGTTGCTGCCGGTCGTCATCGTCGGCGTCACCCTGCTCGGCATGGCGATTCCCTGGCTCGTCGTGGCCTTCATGACGCTGCTGCAGCGCCGGACGCCCGCGGAGCTGCAGGGCCGCGCCTACGCGGCGGCGGACGCGCTCGTCACCACCCCGCAGACCATCTCCATCGCGCTGGGCGCGGCGCTCATCGGGGTGGCCGGTTACCGCACGCTGCTCGCCGTGATGGCGGTGGTCACCGTCGGCGCGGCGGGCTACCTGCTCAGCCGCCCGGATCAGCGGCGCGCCCCGGCCGCGGAACCGGTGCCCGCACCGGCCGAGCGGTGACCCGGCCCGGTGCACGGACTGGCTGAGGTCGCCGCGCCCGGCGGGCGGTGACGGCCCCGCCGGGAGTGACGCCGCCGGTGGCAGCGGCGCCCGCGGGGCCCGCCGGGGAACCGGCGGCCGGGAACTGACAGCCGGCGGCTACCCGGTGCCCGCCCGGCTGGCCGCGACGCTGCCCGGCGCCGCCGCCCGGTACACGCTGCGCGTGTCGTCGTCCCGCGCGGTGCCCCATGCCGCGCTGTCCACCCAGGTGTCCGCGACCTGGTCGTTCCGGTCCGCGCGGACCACGGCGCGGTCGGCACTGCCGCTGATGACGGCCCGCTACCAGATACCCGGCCTCAACGGCCAGAACCAGGCTGCGGCGGGAACCACGATGCGCGTCCCGGTGTGGGTGACCCGCGAACCCGGGGCGACCGCGGCCAGGGTCACCGGGCTCACCGTCCAGGTCTCGTTCGACGACGGCCGGAACTGGCACCGTATTCCGCTCACCCGGGTAGCCGGCCATTGGCTGGCCACCATTCACAATCCGGCCGAATCCGGCTACGCATCACTCCGGGCAACGGCCGCCGACAGCGCGCACGACACGGTCACCCAAACCATCATCCGCGCCTATGCCGTCGTCGCGGCGCTGCCTCATAGCTAGCAATCGCCGGCACATCGACGAAGCCGCGCCGCGCAAGAGAGCAGCTATTAATAGAACACATATTCGATATAGTGAGCGTATGACGTTACGGACCTGCCGTGAGTGCGGTAGGGAGTACCAGCCGTCGAGCAGGCACCTTCGCTGCCCGGCATGCCGTTCCCGGGACCTGTGCTCGTGCGGCGCGCCGAAACAGGGAAAGTCGGCCACGTGCGCGAGTTGCCGCACCGTGGCCGGCTCTTCAAACGGCCGCTGGAAGGGTGGCCGTACCCGCCATAAAGCGGGTTATGTCATGATCCGGGCGCCGGGTCACCCCAGGGCAGGCAAGAGCCAGTACGTCTTCGAGCACATCATTGTCATGGAACGGTTACTCGGCCGCTACATGCTCCCCGAGGAGTCGGTCCATCACCGCAATGGCGTGAAGGACGACAACCGCCCAGAGAACCTTGAACTCTGGACCCGACCGCAGCCGACAGGGATCCGCGTGTCCGACGCAGTTGCGTGGGCACGCGAGATCCTTGTCCGGTATGCGGGGTACACGGACACCTCCAACAATGCTCACGGTCTCCCCTGAGCACTCTTGGAGGTGGCGGGAATCGAACCCGCGTCCTTCGGTACATCACCAGGACTTCTCCGGGCGCAGCCTGCTGTGGTTTTCTCAGCCCCGGCGGTCACGCAGGCAAGCCGCCGCCGGGCTCAGTCGCTGTTAGGTGTCCCGCTCAGCCCCGCGACCGGGCTTAGCGGTGGATCCTCCTAGCTGATGCCAGACACCGGGCCGGAGGCGCTCCCGGGCTGACAACCTCTAACTCGCGTCAGGCCGCGAGGGCGAGGTGAGTGCGCTTAACATTGGCACTTATAAGATGCGGTCACAGGTTTTACGAGGTTATGTCCGCCGTCCTCGGCCCGCTTCTCCTGGATCAACTACCAAAGTCGAAGCCTGTCACCCCCGTGTTCAGTTGTCTGGTGAGCCCTTGGACCTCGCCGGGCCCAAGCCTTCACTGCTTGTTCACGCTACCGTGCCAACGCCCGCGGGCCAACCTGGATTCCCTGGGGCCGCCGGGCGCCGGCGAACAGTGGGCATAAGAATGCCCCCGTGGGCACTGGCGGTGGCCGAAACGCACCCACGGGGGCTGACCGGCAGGGTCGGGGCCGGTCAACGCCCGGGCCTCCCCCGAGATGAGGCCCGGTTCTCATCACGACGACTGGGCCGCAACCCCCCAAGCGGCACTCAGTCACTTGATAAGACGCCACTTGGTAACCGAATGGTTGCTCGGAGTGAAAAAAATTGGATGATCTTCTGCGGCGCGCGTCCGGAGCTAGATGGCGCCCCGGAACAGCCGGTCAACGGCGGGGACCGAGCGCAGGAGACACGCTGCCCGCCACCGGCGCGGCGGACCGCGACCGCGACCGCGCCGGTCAGCGGCCGGGGACCGAGCGCAGGAGACACGCTGCCCGCCACCGGCGCGGCGGACCGCGACCGCGACCGCGCCGGTCAGCGGCCGGGGACCGAGCGCAGGAAGCTGGCCGCTACCGGCGCGGCGGACACCCGCGGCGACCCGGTGAACTCCAGGACGGCGAAGGCGATGTCGCCGCGGTACCCGACGAACCAGGTCGCCCACTTCTGATGCTTGCCGGAGACCAGCAGCGTGGTGCCCACCTGGCCGTACACCGGCTGTCCGGCGACGTCCGCGCGCCGTGCGGCACCCGAGCGCACCGCGTCGCGCATCAGGGTGCGGAGGCTGGCCAGGGTGGTCGCGGTGAACGGGATCTGCCGGGAAGCCTGCGCGTCGGGCGGGCGGGTCACCAGCGAGGGCTCGTGCCAGGTGCCGGTAGCCACCTGCGCGGCCACATTCGCCATGGCCAGCGGGCTTACCTTGACGTTCCCCTGGCCGATGGTGGCGGCGGCGAACTGGGCTACGCCGCTGGAGGTCCCGACCGTTCCGGAGAATGCCAGCAGCGGTAGCTGCCAGTGCTGGCCGAAGCCGAACCCGGTGGCCGCCTTGTTCAGTTCCGCGGTGTTCAACTGCTGGGACAGGCCGGCGATCGCGTTGGCGCACGACTTGACGAAGTCCGCCGCGAACGTGGCGCTCATGTCCGTTCTGACCCGTGGCACGTTGCGGAAGTTGCGCCCGCCCACCGAGTTGCCCGGGGTGCACGGGATCGGGGTGTTCACGTCCACGCCCTTGGCGAGCAGCGCCTCGCCCGACACGATGGTGAAGGCCGCGCCCGGCGGGTACCGGCCGGCCAGCGGGTCGATCGACGGCATCCCGTGCGCCTTGTGGCCGGCAACGGCCAGGATCCGCCCGGTGGAGGGCTGCATCGCGACGATCGCCGCCGAGCCCGGTGCGGCGGCCACCGCCTGCGAGGCCGCCTGCTGGACGCTGGCCTCGATCGTGGTGTGCACGGCTGCGGGGCGGCGGCCCGACCAGGTCTTCAGCACCCGCATCCTGCGGCCGCTGGCGGTCTCGGCGACCACCTCGGTCGTCGGGGTGCCCGCCAGATAGGCCTGATACCGCGCCTGCAGCCCGGACAGGCCGACGGTGGCCCCGGGACGGTAGGCGATGCCGGCGTTCCGCAGGGCGGTGGAGGCCTCGGCGTCCACCGACCCCACCACCGCCGGGGCGGTGCTGTCGAACAGGCGCACCCGCTCCTTCTTGACGATCAGGCCGGGGACCTTCCTGAGCTGGCGGGCCACCTTGCGATAGTCGGCGGGCCGGTACGTCACCAGTTCCCTGAAGGGCTTGCGCGGTGCCGCGCGGATCCAGCCGAGCACCTCGGACGACTCGATCCCGGTGACCTGGCCGAGCCCGGCGGCGGTCGCCGCCGCGTCCTTGAGCCGGCCCGGCTTCACCCCGACCACATCGGCGGTGGACCAGACCTGGAGCGGCTGGCCCGCTGCGTCGAGGATCGGCTGCCGGCGGTGGGTGATGGAGATCACGGCCAGCCGCATGCGGGGGCCCAGGCCAGGGTTGATCACGCTCGGGCTCCAGACGATCTTCCAGCCCGGGCCGACCCGGCGCAGCCAGATGGTCCCGGTGTACATCCATGGCGCGCCGTCCTGGCCCAGGTCCACCGACGCGGTGAAGTGGGCCCTGGCGATGCCGCCGGACTGGCTGATCGTGCCCATGTTCAGGTAGAACGCCGCCGCGTCGAGCCGGCTGTAGGCGTTGGCCAGTTCGTTGGTCACCTCGGCCGCGTTCCCCGTGGTCAGGGCCGCGGCGGCGGCGTAGGAGCGCTGCTGCCAGTCGAGCAGGAACTGCTGGACGGTCGGCTCGGCCGACGGCGAGGACCACAGGCCGCCGGTGAACACGACGGTGCCGAAGCCAAGCACCAGCACGGCGATGACCACCCGCAGCGGCGAGAGCCTGGCGCGGAAGCCGCCCGCCCGCTTCCCCGGCCCGCGCGCGCCGCGCGCGGCGCGCGCGGGCCCCGTGGCCGCCGTCCCCCCGGTGGTCGCGGTGTCCGGCGCAGCCGCAGCGTGCGCTCCGCGCCTACGCGTGGACGCCATGACCGAGTCTCTCGCTATCCTCGCCGCCGGTGAGCACGCTGGACCTCCCTGGCAGCATCGCGCTGTGCCAGGTCCTGGCGTTTATCGTAAGTCCGCTTGCCGCGGGCCAGCGCCAGTTCGACCTTTGCTCTTCCGCCGGTGAAATACAGCGAGAGCGGCACAAGGGTGAAGCCGCGCTCCGCGATTTCGCTTGCGAGCTTGTCGATTTCCTTCCTGTGCAGCAGCAGCTTACGGGGGCGCTTGGGCTCATGGTTGGTCCATGTGCCCTGAGCGTATTCGGGAATGTGCACTCCGTGAAGCCACATCTCCCCGTCAGAGATTTGCGCGAACCCGTCGGTGAGAGACGCGCGGCCAGCCCGCAACGACTTCACCTCGGTGCCGGTGAGGACGAGCCCGGCCTCCACGACATCCTCGATGTGATAATCGTGCCTCGCCCGGCGGTTGCGGGCAATCACCGTGCGCTCCTTCGCGCCGGCCGTCGCCGCGGCGAGGCGCCGGCGCGCCTTCACGCCCGAAGGTAACGCCGCAGCGTGAGGAAGGAGGTAGCGCCGCACAGGAGCACCCCCATCACCATGGCCAGCACGATGACCTCGACGAGATCCGCCCCGGACAGCTGCACGTTATAGGGGAAGTACTGCTGCAGCGAGTCCAGCCCCAGCGTCTTGACCGCGATCAGCAGGCCGGCCGCGATCAGCCACCCGGCCATCCCGGCGAGGATCCCCTCCACCAGGAACGGAAGCTGCACGTAGAAGTTCGAGGCACCGACCAGGCGCATGATCGAGGTCTCCCGGCGCCGGTTGAAGGCGGACAGCCGGATGGTGTTGGCCACCAGCAGCACGGCGGCGATGATCAGGATCACCGCGACGATCACGACCGCGTTCCGTGCGCCGTCCAGGAGCGCGTAGAACTTGGACAGGATCGATGCGTCGTCCACCACCTGGTCCACCCCCGGGCGGCCCGACGCCACGCCCGCCACGACGCTGTAGTCCGCCTGGGTGTTGACGAGCTTGACCTGGAAGGAGTCGGGGATCTCGGACTTGGTGACCAGGCTGGTGAACTGCGGGTCGCGGGAGAAGTCCTGCTTGAAGTGCTGGAAGGCCTGCTCCTGGGACTCGTAGTAGACGTGCTCCACCTGGGGCAGCGCGCGCAGGTCCGCGGCGAGCTGGTTCTTCTGCTCCTGGGTGGCGGGGCCGTTCTGGCGGCACTGCGGGCTGACGCTCGTCGCGGTGCACAGGTAGATGGACAGCTGCACCTTGCCCTGCCAGTAGGTGCGGGTGTCGTCGACCTGCTTCACGAAGAGCAGCCCGGTGCCGAGCAGGGACAGGCTGATGGCGACCACGACGATGAGCGCGACGGTCATGGTCAGGTTGCGCCGAAGGCCGGTCCAGACCTCCTGGAGGACGAACTGTGCTCGCATAGTCGCTGATCCTCGGCAATCTCGCCTGTTCTGCTGCCACGGGCCGCCAGCGGCCGGGTCAGGGGCCGCCGGTCCGGTCAGTATGCCTGGCCGTACACCCCGCGCGACTGGTCGCGCACCACCTTGCCGTACTCCAGCTCGATGACCCGCTTGCGCATGGAGTCCACGATGGCGGCGTCATGGGTGGCCATGACCACGGTCGTGCCGGTCCGGTTGATCCGGTCGAGGACCTTCATGATCCCGATGGAGGTGGCCGGGTCGATGTTCCCCGTGGGCTCGTCCGCCAGCAGGATCATCGGCCGGTTGACGAACGCCCTGGCCACCGCGACCCGCTGCTGCTCCCCGCCGGACAGTTCGTCGGGCATCCGCTCGTGCTTGCCCTCCAGGCCGACCAGGTCGATCACCTCGGGCACGACCTTGCGGATGAAACGGCGGGGCTTCCCGATCACCTGGAGCGCGAACGCCACGTTCCCGTACACGTTCTTGTTCGGCAGCAGCCGGAAGTCCTGGAACACGCAGCCGATCCGGCGGCGCAGGTAGGGAACCTTCCAGTTGGTGAGCCTGGCCAGGTCCTTGCCGGCCACGTGGATCCGCCCCTCCGACGGGCGCTCTTCCCGCAGGATCAGCCGCAGGAAGGTGGACTTGCCCGAGCCGGAAGGGCCGACCAGGAAGACGAACTCGCCCTTCTCGACGTCGAGAGTGACGTTCTCCAGCGCCGGACGGTTCTGGTTCGGGTACGCCTTCGTGACGTTATCGAAGTGGATCACAGGCCCATCACACGCGCTCGGCAGAAATAAGGACGATACTGGGCCGGAAACCGGCTGGCCACTGCTACCTGGCCTTCCCTGGCTCCTGCCCGGTTTGGCACTGGACAGTCTAGGGGGGAAACTAGCTTGAGGCGTGCAACACTGGCTAAGAGGCCGTTTGGGCCGAGTGACGCCGACCACCATCGGCCAGAGGGGACCGCGATGAGTTGCGAACACCTGATCTGCGCGAGCTGCGCATCCCCGGTGGTGGAAGCCCGTTGCCCGGCCTGTGCTACGGCCCGCGCGCGGGTCCATCACCACGGCGGCGGGCTCACCCTGCCGATCACCGCGGCCGCGCTGGTCGCCCTGGTCCTCGCCCTGCTGATCCTGCAGTTGACGCACTAGCCGGTACGCCGGTGACGCACTAGCCCACGCGTGGCGCACTAGACCGCGCGCCGGTAGCGCCCCAGTCAGGCGCCGGAAACGCCCGCCCTGTCCGCGGCCCCGTCCGCGCCGTCCTGCCCGGCCGCCTCGTGGGTGCGCAGCCAGCGGATCTCCGCCTCGATGAAGTCGTCGATGTCGCCGTCCAGGACGCCCCCGGTGTTGCCGGTCTCCAGGCCGGTCCTGACGTCCTTGACGTTCTGGTAGGGGTGCAGCACATAGTTGCGGATCTGGGTGCCCCAGCTGCTGGTGGTCTCGCCGCGCAGGTTGGCCATCTTGGCCTCCTGCTCCTCGCGCTTGCGCTCGAGCAGCTTGGCCTTGAGCACCGCCATGGCCGTGGCCTTGTTCTGCATCTGGCTGCGCTCGTTCTGGCAGGAGACCACGATCCCGGTCGGCAGGTGGGTGAGCCGCACCGCCGAGTCGGTCGTGTTCACGCCCTGCCCGCCGGGCCCGCTTGACCGGTAGACGTCGACCCTGATCTCGTCTTCGGGTATGTCGATCTGGTCGTCCTGCTCGACGACGGGTATCACGTCCACGCCCGCGAACGAGGTCTGGCGGCGGCCCTGGTTGTCGTACTTGGAGATGCGGACCATGCGGTGCGTGCCGTGCTCGCCGCGCAGGGTGCCGTAGGCGTAGGGGGCCTTGACCACGAACGTGGTGGACTTGATCCCGGCCTCTTCCGCGAAGGAGGTGTAGTAGATCTCGGTCGGGTACCCGTGGCGCTCGGCCCAGCGCAGGTACATGCGCTGCAGGTTCTGCGCGAAGTCCGCGGCGTCGGCACCCCCGGCCTGCGCGTTGATCGAGATCAGCGCGTCCCTGGAGTCGTACTCGCCGGACAGCAGGGTGCGGATCTCGAGCTGGTCGATCTCCTTGCGCAGCGCGGCCAGGTCACGCGCCGCTTCCTGGCGCGTGGGCTCGTCATCCTCGCGCTCGGCCAGCTCGAACATCACCCGGGTGTCGTCGAGCCGCTGGTGCAACTGGGACAGTCTGCCCAGCTCACCCTCCAGGTAGGAGAGCCGCCTTGTGACCGCCTGGGCCCGTTCCTGGTCAGCCCAGAGCCCGGGATCGGCGGCTTGTTCGGAGAGCTTGTCCGCCTCGCGCTCCATCGCGGCCGGGTTCAGGACGGCTTCCACGTTGCTGAGCTTGGACGACAGTTCCGAGAGCTCGCTTGCCGGGTCGGTACCTGTCATGGCGGAAAGCCTACGCGAGGACGCGGAGCTTGCCGGACGATCGGTAACCTGTACACTCGCACGCCTCAAGAATGTACCGGCGGCGCACCGGACGCAACGAGGCTGCGCACGGCCCGTACCGCCACCGACAGGGTGGCCAGCGTGGATCGTTCGGTCTCCCAGATCTCGGTAAGGGTCTGCCCGGTGCGCTGCACGGCCTCCTCGTTCCGGTCCGCCCACTCGGCCAGGCGCTCCTCCGGCGAGCCCGGCCCGGTGACCTTCAGCACGTCGCAGACCAGTGCGGCATGCGCGGCATACAGGTCGTCCCGCAGCGTACCGCGCGCCATGGTGTTCCAGCGATCATCCCTGGGCAGCGCGACGATCTGGTCCCTGAGCCGGGCGATCTGCAGCCGGCCGCCCAGGTTGAAGTAGATCGCGGCGGTCTCGGTGACGTCGCTGCCGGCGTCCGCGGCCACGTTCACGATGTCGAACGCCGAGTAGGCCGGCACCATCGCGGCCACCCGCTCGGCCAGGTCGGCGGGCACCTCACGGGTGATGGCCGCCTCCTGGCGCTCGGTGAAGGTGGCCTGGTCGCGCCCGCTCAGCAGCTTGGGCAGGCTGGCGCCGACCGCGCGCACGCCGTCGGCGAAGAAGCCGATGGTGGCCTGGATGTCGAACGGCGGCCGCTGGTTCTGCAGCAGCCACCGGACCGCCCGCTCGGTGAGCTTGCGGCCCTCGAGCAGCAGGGAGAGCTGGGTCGCCATGCTCAGCTGGCCATCCAGCCGCTCCACCCGCGCCCAGAACTCCGGCATGTCGTAGACCTCGCGCGCGACCAGCCACGCCCGGCTGATGTCGGGCACCGAGGCGCCGGTCTCCTCGTTCATCCGGAACAGGAACGTGGTGCCGGCCCGGTTCACCATGTCGTTGACCACCATGGTGGTCACGATCTCCCGGCGCAGCGGGTGCATGCCCATCTCGGCGGCGTAGGCGGCCTGCAGCGGCTCGGGGAAGTAGGACGTGAGCACCGACCGCAGGAACGGGTCGTCGGGCAGGGCCGACCCCAGCACCTCTTGCACCGCGGAGATCTTCGCCTGGGCGAGCAGGACGGCGAACTCCGGCACGGTCAGGCCCAGCCCGGCGGACCGGCGCTCGGCGATCTCCTTGTCCCCCGGCAGCGAGTCGAGCCGCCGCCCGATCCGGTGCTCCCGTTCCAGCCTGCGCAGGTACCTGGAGTGCACGTGGAGCATCTGCGCCGCCTGCGCGCCCGCGGCGGCCAGCGCCCGGTTCTGGTCGTAGTTCTGGCGCAGCACCAGCGTGCCGACCTCGTCGGTCATCGCGTGCAGCAGCTCGCCGCGGGCGGCGGAGGTCAGCTCGCCGCGGTTGACCCTGGCCTGGAGCAGGATCTTGATGTTGACCTCGTGGTCGGAGGTGTCCACGCCCGCCGAGTTGTCGATGAAGTCGGTGTTGACCAGCCCGCCGCCCATCGCGTACTCGATCCTGGCGGCCTGGGTGAGGCCGAGGTTGCCGCCCTCCGCGACCACCTTGGCCCGCAACTGGGCGGCGTCGATGCGGACGGCGTCGTTGGCCCGGTCCCCGGCGTCGGCATGGGTCTGGTTGCTCGCCTTGACGTAGGTGCCGATCCCGCCGTTCCAGAGCAGGTCCACCGGGGCCGCCAGGATGGCCGCGATGAGCTGGTCCGGGGCCAGCGCGTGGACCGCCTCCCCGAGCCCGAGCACCTGGCTGGCCTGCGGGGAGACCGGGATCGACTTCGCGGTGCGGGGGAACACCCCGCCGCCCGCCGAGATCAGCGCGCTTTCGTAGTCCGCCCACGACGAGCGGGGCAGCGCGAACAGCCGCTGCCGCTCGGCGAAGCTCGCCGCGGCATCGGGCGCGGGGTCGAGGAAGATGTGCCGGTGGTCGAACGCGGCGACCAGCAGGATGTGCCGGGACAGCAGCATGCCGTTGCCGAACACGTCGCCGGACATGTCCCCGATCCCGGCCACGGTGAACTCGGATGTCTGCGGGTCCACGCCGAGCGTGGCGAAGTGGAACTTGACCGACTCCCAGGCGCCGCGGGCGGTGATGCCCATGCCCTTGTGGTCGTAGCCCTCGGACCCGCCGGAGGCGAACGCGTCACCGAGCCAGTAGCCGTAGGCCTGCGCGATCTCGTTGGCCGTGTCGGAGAACGTGGCGGTGCCCTTGTCCGCGGCCACCACCAGGTACGGGTCGTCGCCGTCGTGCCGGGCCACGCCCGGCGGCGGCACCACCGCGCCGTCGTGCAGGTTGTCGGTGATGTCCAGCATGGCGGCGATGAACGTCTTGTAGCAGGCGAGCACCTCGGCCTGGTAGGCCTCGCGATCACCCGGATCGGGCAGGTGCTTGCAGACGAAGCCGCCCTTGGCCCCGGACGGGACGATGACCGAGTTCTTCACCTCCTGCGCCTTGGCCAGGCCCAGGATCTCGGTGCGGAAGTCCTCCCGCCGGTCCGACCAGCGCAGCCCGCCCCGGGCCACCGGCGCGAACCGCAGGTGCACGGCTTCCAGCCGCGGCGAGTAGACAAACGCTTCAAAACGCGGCTTCGGGTCCGGCAGTTCCGGCACGGCGCCCGCGTCCAGCTTGAGCACCAGGTACGGCGTGTCACCGATGGCTGCCGACGGCACCGGGGAGGGCGTATCGCGGAAATAATTGGTGCGCTGCGTGGCCAGGATCAGGCCCAGGTAGCTGCGCAGGATGCGGTCGTGGTCGAGGATCTCCACCTCGTCGAGCCGGCCGCGGATCTCCTCCGCGATGGCCTCGCCCCGCTCTCCCGCGCCCCTGGCCCGCGCCGGGTCGAACCGGGACTCGAACAGCCGGACGAGCAGCCGGGTCACCGGCACGTTGAAGGCAAGCACCCGCTCGATGTAGCGCTGGCTGAAGGTGATCCCGGCCTGCCGCAGGTACTTGGCGTAGGCGCGCAGCACCACGACCTGGCGCCAGGTCAGGTGGGCGTCGAGGACCAGGGCGTTGAAGCCGTCGTCCTCGATCCTGCGCTGCCACAGCGCGGTCAGCGCGTCCTCGAACAGCGCCTTGACCGGCCCGGAAGGCGGCATCGCGCCCGGGGTGACCACCGGGAACTGGCCGGTGACCGGCTCGTTCCCGGCCGCGCCGACGCCGGTGCGGCGCAGGCCGAAGTCATAGATCCAGAACGGCGGCGTGGCCGGCCCGGCGAACTCGTAGGGATGCTCGTCGACCACGTCCACGCCCATGTGCTGGAGCCGCGGCAGCACGTCGGTGAGCGTGATGGGCGTCCCGACCCGGTAGATGGTGAGCCGCGACACGCCGTGCCCGTCGCCGGCCGCGGGCTGGCCGCCGACATACCCCTCGGCCTCCCACAGGTCGAACGCGCTGGTCCCGCCGGAGGCCAGCAGGCTCTGCATCCGGATCAGGTCGTTCACCGCGTACGGGGCGGGCACGTCGGTCTTGTAGGTCTCCGGGATCGCGCCCGCGAACGGGGCGAGCAGCGCGCGGCCCGGTGCGTCACCCAGCTTGCGCGCCGCCTCGGCGGCGAGGTCCTCCTCCCACGATCGCGCCGCGGCGACGATCTTGGCCTCCAGGTCGCCGGTGTCCACGTCGGCCAGCGAGATGCCGGGCCTGGCCCGGACCACCACCAGCAGCCGGGCCAGCGGGGACTCCCCCACCGTGGCGCTGTACTCGACGGTCTCCCCGTTCAGTGCCTCGCGCAGGATCTCCTGGGTGCGCAGCCGGACCGCGGTGGTGTAGCGGTCCCTGGGCAGGTACACCACGCTGGACATGAACCGGCCGTAGACGTCCTTGCGCAGGAACAGCCGGGGCCGCGGGTGGGACCGCAGGTGCAGCACCCCGAGGGCGATCGGGGTCAGCTCGTCCGCGGAGATCTGGAACAGCTCCTCCCGCGGGTAGGCCTCCAGGATCTCGGTCAGGTCCTTGCCGTCGTGGCTGTCCGGCCCGGCGCCGCTGCGCTCCAGCACCTCGGCCAGCTTGCGGCGCAGCACCGGGATCCGGGCGATGCTCTCGTGGTAGGCCTCGTGGGTGAACAGGCCGAGGAAGCGGTATTCGCCGACCACCTCGCCGGCCTCGTTGACCCGCTTGATCGCGATGTAGTCGAGGTAACTGGGCCGGTGCACGGTGGACCGGGAGTTGGCCTTGGTGAGGATGAGGCGCTGCGGGTCCTTGGCCCGGGCCCGCACCTCCGGCGGCAGCGCCGCGAACGAGGCGGAGCCGCGCTTGTCGTGCCGCAGGATGCCAAGCCCGGTGCCGGGGACCGGCACCAGCGCCATGCCCTGCTCCCCCTCCACCAGGTCGTACTCGCGGTACCCGAGGAAGGTGAAGTGGTTGTCGGCGAGCCAGCGCAGCAGCGCCTGGGTCTCGGCGGGCGGCCGGGGGCCCTCGGTTTCCAGCCGGTCGGTGAGGCGCAGTGCCGCCTCGGTCATCTTCGGGTAGTCCTCCACCGACACCCGCACGTCGAGCAGCACCCGCTGCAGGTCCTTCTCCAGCTCGGCCAGGGACACGCCCGAGGAGGTGTCGATCTCGATGTGCGTCCACGACTCGGCGATCTCGTCGTGCTGGTGCCTGGCGTCCCGCAGCGACCCGACCACTTCCCACAGCGTGCCGGTGACGTCCCGGCGGACCAGGAGCTGCGGGTGGATGATGTGGAAGCTGTCCAGCCCGTGCCGGGTGAGCTCCATCGTCATCGAGTCGACGAGGAACGGCATGTCGTCGGTGACGATGTCGACGGCGCCGCGCGACTCCTCCAGCGCCGAGCACATGCCCCCCGCGCTCACCCGCACCAGGGCGCGGCCCTGCGGGCGCTGGGCCGCCATCCGGGCGTGCTCGGCCGCCACCCCGGCCATCCGGGCCGGCCCGGCGTCGAGGAGTTCCTCGGCCGGCATCTGCCGGTAGTAGGCGCCGAGGAAGTGGCGCATGTCGCCGACTCCGCCGCCGTCCTGCTCGGCCGTTTGCGCTGCCAGCTTGGCGGCCTCGTCCAGCAGGCTGGATACGTCCGGTGTTTCCGGCATCTCGTTCCCCAATCCGCTCACCGCCCCGCTACAGGTGGTCCCGCAGCTCCCACAGCAGCGGGTAGTAGCGCAGCGGCACTCTCTTACGCAGGTACGGTGCCCCGGTCGAGCCGCCGGTACCCGATTTCGTCCCGATCTGCCGTTCCACCATCTGCACGTGCCGTGCCCGCCAGAGCCCGGCCAGCTCGTCGTGGGTGAGCAGATCGTCCCCGAGCTGCCAGAGGTCGTCGTAGGTGGCCCGGTCCCCCGCCACCGTGCGCAGCGACGCGAGGATCTCCTCCGCACCGCCGGTGGGCAGCCCGCGCGCGGAAAGCAGGGACAGGTAAGCATCCCAGAGTGAGGGCTCGGACAGGCGGCGCAACAGCCTGCCGCGCTCGGTGTCTGTGAGGGCGCGGAACCTGGCGAGGAAGGCCCGGTCCTTGACCCCGGACAGGAACTCCAGCTCACGGTACTGCGCCGACTGGAAGCCGCTGGCGGGCGCGAGCCCCTCGCGGAACTCGAGAAAGTCCTGCGGAGTCATGGTTTCCAGGATGTCCACCTGGGTGACCAGCAGCCGCTCGATGGCGTGCACCCGGGTCAGCAGGTGCCGGGCCCGCCAGGTCTGCCCGTCCAGCATCGCGTCCCTGACGGCCTCGAGCTCGTGCAGGATCTGCTGGAACCACAGCTCGTACACCTGGTGCACGGTGATGAAAAGCAGCTCGTCGTGGGCCGGCGGGTCGGACTGCGGTACCTGCACGGCCAGCAGTTCCGGCAGCCGCAGGTAGCCGCCGTAGGTGAGCCGCCCGCCCTCCTCGCCGAAGCTGCGCCCGGCGCCCCGTGCCCGGGTGCCCGGCGCCCGCCGCCCGTTGCTCATTTCGCGAACCATGCGAGTACCTCGGGGTTGGCCAGGGCGTCGGCGTCGGCGGCGTCGGCCACCGGGGTGCCGAGCAGGATCTTGCGCACCGGGACCTCCAGCTTCTTTCCCGACAGGGTCCGCGGGATGCCGGGCACCTGGTGGATCTCGTCGGGCACGTGCCGGGGCGACAGCGCCGCGCGCAGCGCCGTCTTGATCCGGCCCGCCAGCTCGTCGTCCAGGTCATGGCCGTCGGCCAGGACCAGGTAGAGGATCAGCCGCCCCTCGGCGCCGAGCTGCCCGGTGTCCACCACCAGGCTGTCGGCCACCTCGGGGAGGTTTTCCACCACCCGGTAGAACTCGCTGGTACCCATGCGCACGCCGCCGCGGTTCAAGGTGGCGTCGGACCGGCCGAAGATGACGCATCCGCCGTCGGGCAGCATGGTGATCCAGTCGCCGTGCCGCCACACCCCCGGATAGGGAGCGAAGTAGCTGGCCCGGTAGCGCTTCCCGTCCGGGTCGTTCCAGAAGCCGACCGGCATGGACGGCATCGGCGCGGTGAGCACCAGTTCCCCCACCTCGCCGGTGACCGGCCGGCCGGAGGCGTCAAACGCCTCGACCCCGGCGCCCAGGCAGGGCGCGGCGATCACGCCGGCCCGGACCGGCAGCAGCGGGCAGGGGCCGACGAACCCGGTGCACACGTCGGTGCCGCCGGAGTACGAGCCGAGCAGCAGGTCGCCGCCCACGCCCTGGTAGACCCAGCGGAAGCCCTCCGGCGGCAGCGGGGACCCGGTGGAGCCGATGCCGCGCACCCTGGACAGGTCGTGCTCGCGGCCCGGCGCCAGGCCCGCCTTGGCGCACGCCAGCAGGTACGGCGCCCCGGTGCCGAAGTAGGTCACGCCGGCGTCGGCGGCCATCCGCCACAGCGCACCGGTCTCCGGGTAGGTGGCGCTGCCGTCGTAGGCGACGATCGTCACCCCGGCGAGCAGCCCGCCGGCCAGGAAGTTCCACATCATCCAGCCGGTGGTGGTGTACCAGAAGAACACGTCGCCGGCGCCGAGGTCCTGGTGCAGGCACAGCGCCTTGAGATGCTCCTGCACGATGCCGCCGTGGCTGTGCATGATCGCTTTCGGCAGTCCGGTGGTGCCCGAGGAGTAAAGAACCCACAACGGGTGGCCATATGAAACGGCCTCGAACTCGAGTGCCCCGGCCGGCGTGCCGGGCAGGGACTCAAAAGCCAGCGTCCGCGGGGCTGACCCGACGGCCTCGCCGCCACCACCCGCCACGATCACCGCGGCCAGGCCGGGCAGCGCCGCGGCGATGTCGGTCACCGCCGGCCTGCGGTCGAACTCCTTGCCGCCGTAGCGGTACCGGTCCACCGCGAACAGCACCTTCGGGGTGATCTGCGCGAACCGGTCGATCACGCTGGCCGGGCCGAAGTCCGGCGAGCAGGACGACCAGATCGCGCCGAGGCTGGCGGTGGCGAGCAGGCCGATGAGCGCCGCCGGGATGTTGGGCAGGTACGCGGCGACCCGGTCCCCCTTGGTCACGCCCAGGGCGCGCAGCCCGGCGCGGACCCGGGCCACGTCGGCGGCCAGTTCGCCGTAGCTCAGCGTGGCCTGGTTCCCGGCCTCGTCCCTGGCGATCACGGCGATCCTGGCCGGGTCGGTGGCCGCGGTCCGCAGGGCGTTGGCCGCGTAGTTGAGGGTGGTGCCGGGGAACCAGGTGACGTCCGGCATCGTGGTCCCGGCGAGCACCGGGCCGTCGCCCCGCTCGCCGAGGATGCCGAAGTAGTCCCAGAGCGAGTCCCAGAACTGGCCAGGCTCGGTGACCGACCAGTCGTGCAGTTCCCGGTAGGCGGCCGGCCCGGTGCCGCCGCCGAGGGCGATCCCCCGGTCGCTGGCGAGCCAGCGGCGGTATCCGGTGATCCGGGCCCGCTCGATATCTTCCGGGCCCGGCTCCCACAGGATGTCGCCGTAGTCGCGTCCCAGGGAACCCGGCCTGACCTCGTTGTCGGACGGCATAGGCCCCAGCATCGCCCCGGCGGCGCCCGGCCGCAACGTATGGCGGTGCGTCGTCACCGGGGCCGGGCCAGATAGCGACGCACCGCGACGCCCGACCAGATCGCCTCCACCACGCCGAACGGCCACGCCCCGGCCAGGAAGCCGTAGCCCGCGGAGGCCAGGCAGCCGGCCGCGAAGGCCAGGATGAACGCCGGGTGCCGCCGCTCCAGCGCGTACATCACCATCATGAACGTGACTGCCACCACGCCATACAGCGTGATCAGTGCCTGCCTGCTCACCGGACCGGCCCGCCCGCCAGGTTGACCAGGACGCCCAGGGCCGCCGCGCCCACGATGGCGGTCACCACGCCACGGCGCAGCCCGATCAGCCAGCCGGCCGCGAGCACCAGCACCCCGGCCTGCCACAGGTGCGTGAGGGCCGCCGCGAGCGGGATGGCCGCCCCGGCGATCGCGCCGATCGCGGCCGGGCCCGCCCCGGTGAGGAAGGCCTGCACCGCGGCGCTGCGGCGGAGCCGGTCGAAGTGCCGGCCCGCGCCGAGGACGAAGCAGAACGACGGCGCGAACGCGACCAGCGAGGCGAGCAGCCCGCCGCCGACCCCGGCCGCCGCGTACCCGACCACCGCCACCGTCTGCACCACGGGCCCCGGGGTGACCTGGCCGAGCGCGACCGCGGTGAGGAACGTGCCCGCGCTCATCCAGTGGTAGGTGTGCACGGCGTCGTGCTGCATCAGCGGGATGATCACGAAGCCGCCGCCGAACGACAGCGCGCCGACCTTGAACGCCAGCCAGGCCAGCGAGGCGAGGCCACCGGCGGCCACGGCGGTGCCCGCGGCCAGCGGCGACAGCAGGAACCCGGCGGGCGGGGTCCGCGCGGGCCGGGCCCCGATGGCGGCCTCGATCAGCCCGCAGCCGACCAGCACGGCCACCAGCCAGGGCCCGACCAGGGCCGCGGCGGCGCCACCGGCCAGCAGGTAGCAGGCCCAGCGGGCCCGGGCGGCCGCCGCCCGGGCGCGGCGCCAGCTCGGCGGGGCCAGGCCCAGCGCGGCCGCCACGGCCACGACGGGAACGGCCGAGCCCGCGCCCAGGGCGGCCCCGGCCACCCAGCCGGGCGGGTGCGCGGCCAGGAACACCCGGGACAGGGCGAGGATCACCACCAGGCCGGGCACGATGAAGCAGGCCCCGCCCACCAGGGCACCCGCCGCCCCGCGCAGCCGCCAGGCGCAGTAGATGGAGAGCTGGGTGGACGCGGGGCCGGGCAGCAGGTTGACCACCGCGACGCCGTCCTCGAACTCGCGCGGATCCAGCCAGTGCCGGTCGTCGACGACGAGCTTGCGGAGCAGCGCGATGTGCGCGGGCGGGCCACCGAACCCGATGCACCCGAGGCGGGCCCATTGGCCGGCGACGACCCGCAAGGACACCCGCTGCGGGCCGGGCCCGGTCACCGGGACTGGCTCACCGGTCATGGCGGTGTCACGAGCGGATGGGCACGGTGAGCTGGTCCACCGCCGCCACCACCGCCGCGGTGTCGGCCAGGTCGTCGAGGACCACGTCCGCGCCGGCGTCGCGCAGTTCCCCGGCGGACGAGCGGCCGCTGGCGACGCCGATCGCCCGGGCCCCGCCGATCCGGGCCGCCTCCACGTCCCGGGTCGAGTCGGCGATGTACACGGTGGTGTGCTCGGTGAACTCCGCGCGGTACTTCTCGGCCGCCTGGCCGCGAGCGCGCAGCACCATCGCGCCCTTGGGGTACACCTCGGAGCCGAAGGCGCCGATCTCGGTGTCCAGGTAACGGTCCAGGCCGAACGCGCGCAGCACCTCGATCGCGTTGGGCCGGATCGACCCGGTGAGGACGGTCTGCACCAGGCCGGGCAGCCGCCATACCGCCGCGACCGCGTCCCGGGCGCCCGGCATGAGCCGGCCCTGCGTGCTGAGCAGGTCCCGCCGGGCGCGGAACGCGGCCGCGAGCTGGGTGGCGAACCGGCCGAGGAGTTCCTCGCCCGCCGGGTCGCCCGGCTGCGGGCCGGCCGCGTTGACCGCGAGCGCCTCGAAGAAGGTCTCCGAATCGGTCCGCCCGGCCATCTGGGGCACCTGGACCAGCGGCCGTCCGGTCACCGCGCGGAACGCTTCGGCATAAGCCGCCCGGTTCACCCGTGCCGCATCGAGCAGTGTCAAACCGATGTTCCAGAGGACAAGCCGGTAATAGAGGTCCTCCGGAACCGGGGGCTGCGCGCTCATAGCGGTGCCAGGCTAGTGCAGCCAGCGACCGGGCGAGGGGTTGACGGGCACCTGGCATCCCGGGTCACTATTGCCTGGGACAGGCCCGGCGGCCGTCAAACCCTGGGGGGGCTGCGTTGGTAGACCGGCGGACGCGGGTGCGACCGCGCCGCGCGGCCCGTTGGACGGCGCGCTGGGCGGCGTCCTGGGCGGCCGTGGCCGTGCTCCTGGGCGGCTGCGCCACCGCGCCCACGCCCGTGATCAACGGCTTCCCGGCCGAGCCGGGGACGCATGGCCAGGCCGCGGTGCCCGGCCACTTCGCCGCGCCCGCCGCCCCGCCCGCCGCCGACCCGCGGGCCGGCCCGCCAGGCCCAGGGACCTACGCGGCGCTGGCCCGTCACGCACTGGTGACCCTGGAGCGGGAGTACTACCACGGCGCGGGCGAGTGGAACATGTGCGTGCCGGCGCGGTGCTTCGCGGGCAACCGCGACTGGGGCGCCGACTCGCTCACCTATGTGCTGTACCTGCACTGGCTGCTCACCCGGGACCGGGCGGTGGCGCCCATCATGAACGCGCTGACCGCCACCTCCCCCGGCGCGCACAGCGGGGTCAGCGACGTGCCGCTGTGGGACTCGATCGCCGCCGCGCGGGAATACCAGATCACCGGCAACCCGGAGGCGCTGCGCAAGGCGGAGGCGTCCTTCGGCGGCCTGGCCGGCTCACCCGAGTTCGCGCTCGGCGCCTGCCCCGCCATCCTGTACCAGCACTCCGGCGGCGGCAGCACGCAGCTCAAGACGCTGGAGACCGATGCCAACTACATCAAGGCGGCCGTGCTGCTCTACCAGATCACGCACCTGCGCGGCTACCTGGCCCAGGCCGAGCTGCACTACCAGGCGGTCCGGCGGTTCTACCTGAGCCCGGGCACCTCGCTGTACACCGTCTACGTGTTCGACAACGGGGCCTCCTGCACCCAGGTGCCGGCGCAGTACTTCGGCTCGGTGAACGGCCTGATGATCTGGAACGGCGACACCCTGGCCCAGGTCACCGGCCAGCGGTCCTACCTCGCCGAGGCGATCGCCACCGCGCAGAACGTGGCGGCGTACCTGGGCGACGGCACCGGCGTCTATGCCGGCCTCCAGGCGGAGAACGACATCACCGAACCACTCATCGAGAGCATGTACCTGCTCGCCGCGCAAGGCCAGGGCTTCGCCCGCCGCTGGCTGCTTGCCTCGGCGAGCGCGTCCGCGGGCTCCAGGAACACCCGCACCGGCGCCTACGGGCGGTTCTTCGACGGGCCACCGGCGGCGGCGCCGGTGACGGCCTGGCAGGGCAGCGGCGGCCTGGCGCTCGCCCAGGTGGCGGGGGCGCTCGACCCGGCCGGCCGGCCCGCGGACCCAGGGTTCTGGGCCGGCGCGTCCTTCGTGCCGGACAACCGGGCCATGTCGGGCTCCCCGGTCGCGTTCAGCTTCACCGGCCGCGCCGTCGCCGTCATCGGCACGATCGGGGAGCACTGCTGCTCCGACGGTCACGCCCAGGTGCTCGTCGACGGCAACCAGACGTTCGACCAGACCGGGATCTGGCAGAACAAGTCGAGTTCCGGCCGGTCGCTCCCGGATTCGGTGCTGTTCGCCTGGCGCTGGCCGCGGCCCGGCCGGCACACCATCGAGATCGCATCCGCGGCCGCGAACGCCAAGCAGGGCGGGCCGTTCTTCCACATGACCGGGTACGACGTGGTCCGGTGACCCGCGACCAGGGCGCCTAGCCCATGTGCGGATACCGGTAGTCCACCGGCGGCACGAACGTCTCCTTGATCGTCCGGGCGTTCACCCACCGGGTCAGGTTGAAGATCGAACCGGCCTTGTCGTTGGTCCCGCTGGCCCGGGCGCCGCCGAACGGCTGCTGCCCGACGACCGCCCCGGTCGGCTTGTCGTTGATGTAGAAGTTGCCCGCGGCGAACCGCATCGCCTCGGTGGCCGCGTCGATGGCCGCCCGGTCCCTGGCGATGACCGAGCCGGTCAGCGCGTACGGCGCCACGTCGGCCGCCTGGGCGAGCATGTCGGGGTACCTGGCGTCGTCATAGACGTGGACGGCGAGGATCGGCCCGAAGTACTCGGTGGTGAACGCCTCGTCCCCGGGGTCGGCGCATTCGAGCACCGTGGGCTGGACGAAGTAGCCTTCTGCGTCGTCCGTGCCGCCGCCGGTGAGGACCCGCACCGCGGCCCGGTTCCTGGCCCGCTCCAGCGCCCCGGCGTGCTTGGCGAACGCGCGCTCGTCGATCACCGCGCCCATGAACAGCGACATGTCGGCGGCGACGTCGCCCATGGTCAGCGTCTCCACCTGGGCCAGGAAGTCGTCCCGCATGCCGTCCCAGAGCGAGCGCGGCAGGTACGCGCGCGAGGCCGCCGAGCACTTCTGCCCCTGGTACTCGTACGCCCCCCGGATCAGCGCGGTGGCCAGCACCGCCGGGTCGGCGGAGGGGTGCGCGACGACGAAGTCCTTGCCGCCGGTCTCGCCGACCAGGCGCGGGTAGCCGCGGTAGGAGGCGATGTTCTCGCCGACCGTCCGCCACAGGTGCTGGAACGTCGCGGTGGACCCGGTGAAGTGGATGCCGCCCAGGTCGCGGTGGGTCAGCGCCACCGCGGACACCGCCTGGCCGTCCCCGGTGACCAGGTTGATCACGCCGGGCGGCAGCCCGGCCGCCTCCAGCAGGCGCATGGTGAGGTGCGCGGCGAGCTGCTGGGTCGGCGACGGCTTCCAGACCACCACGTTGCCCAGCAGGGCAGGCGCGGTGGGCAGGTTGGCCGCGATCGAGGTGAAGTTGAACGGCGTGATCGCCAGGACGAAGCCCTCCAGCGGCCGGTACTCCATCCGGTTCCAGGTGCCGGGGGCGGACAGCGGCTGCTCCGCCAGCAGCCGCCTGGCGAAGTGGACGTTGAACCGCCAGAAGTCGATCAGCTCGCAGGCGGCGTCGATCTCGGCCTGGTACACCGACTTCGACTGCCCGGTGATGGTGGCCGCGTTGATGACCGCCCGCCACGGCCCGGCGAGCAGGTCGGCGGCCCGCAGCAGGATCGCGGCCCGGTCGTCGAAGGACAGCGCGCGCCACAGCGGCGCCGCCGCCGCGGCCGCGCCGATCGCGTCGGCCACGTCCTGCTCGGTCGCGTTGCGCATGGTGCCGAGCACGTGCCGGTAGTTGTGCGGCGCGACGACGTCGATCGGCTGCCCGCCGCCGAACCGCTGGCTGCCGCCGATGGTCATGGTCAGCTCGGCCCGCTCCCCGGCCAGCTCCTTGACCTTGCTTTCCAGGGCCGCCCGGTCAGCGCTCCCCGGTGGGTACTGCCTGATCGGCTCGTTGGCTGGCGGCGGCACTGTGGTGACGGCGTCCATGACGGCCTCCCTGGGCAAACCCGGCATCTTTGACGGACACTCCATGGTTGCACGCGGCGGCCACCGCTCCCAGTGCCGCGGTCACGGTGAGCACCAGGGCACAGTCGTGGAAGGCGGCGACCGGGGGGGCGGGTGTGGCTAGCCCTCCCGGTGGGCCCACAGGGCCCGCGCGGTCGGCTCATCGGCCGGGTAGAACGACTCGATCGCCAGCTCCTCGACCGTCACGTCCATGGGCGTCCCCAGCACCGCCGTCATGCTGAAAAAGGCCAGCTCCCGGCCTTCCAGGCGGTACCGGAGCGGCACCACGACGCCGGGCGGCCCCGGCTCCTCCGGCTCGCCGCCCGGGTAGCCCCGCAGCTCCTCGAACAACTCGGCGAGCCGCGGGTCCCCGGTGGCCGCCCGTTGCCGCCGCAACCGGTCGAGCAGGTGTGCCCGCCACTCGGCCAGGTTGACGATGTGCGGCGCCATCCCGTCCGGATGCAGGCTCAGCCGGAGCACGTTCACCGGCGGCGCGAGCAGGTGCGCCGCGACGGGCTCGGTGAGCACCCCGACAGGCGTATTGCAATCAAGAAGTTCCCACCAGCGGTTGACCACCAGCGCCGGGTAGGGCTCGTGGCCGCTGAGCACGCGCCGCAGCGCGGCGCGGACCGCGGCGAGTTCCGGGCCGTCCAGCGGATGCTCGGGGTAGGCGGGGGCGTAGCCGCCGGCCAGCAGCAGCGTGTTGCGCTCGCGCAGCGGCACGTCAAGGTGCTCGGTCAGGCGCAGGATCATCGCGCTGGTGGGCCGGGACCGGCCGGTCTCCACGAAGCTCAGGTGGCGCGCCGAGATGTCCGCCTGGATGGCCAGGTCGAGCTGGCTCAGCCGGCGCCGCTGGCGCCACTCGCGGAGCAGGTCACCCACGGGCCGGCGGGGCTGGTAACGGGTGCTTACTGCGGTCACGTCAGCGAGCGTAACGGCCGCCCCGGCGCCGGGCGATTACCCGCGAGGTCATGCTGCCGCGTTACGTCGCAGGTAATCGACACCGCGCCGCCGGGCCCCGCACCATCGATGCCGTCAACTCCAAAACGGCACACCCGAGGAGGAATCCGGTGCGTGAAGTCATCGAGCGGTACATCGCCTGCTGGAACCAGACCGACCCTGGCCTGCGCCGCAAGCTCATCGACGAGGTATGGGCCGCGGACGCGAGCTACACCGACCCGCTCGGCGAGGCGACCGGGCGCGAGGCCATCGACGCCACCATCGCCGCGGTGCAGGAACAGTTCCCCGGCCTCAGTTTCGCCCTGCTCGGCCCGGTGGACAGCCACCACCGGCAGGCCCGGTTCACCTGGGGCCTCGGCCCCAAGGGCGCGGAGCCGATCGTCGTCGGGTTCGACGTCGCGGTGGCCGGCGGCGACGGTCGGCTGACCACCGTGCTCGGGTTCCTCGACAAGGTCCCTGGATAGCCGCGCGGCCGCGCGCACCTGGCCCGGCCGGCCCGGCCGGCCAGGTGCGGCGCTCCCGGCCGGCTCAGCCGGCCAGGTGCGGCAGTTCCTGGCTGGCGTACCAGAGCAGTTCGTGACCCTCGGCGCCGTCCACGACAAAACGGGCGTCGTCGTCGCCGGAGTCGGCGGCGGCCAGCGCGGCCACCGCCTTCGCGATGTCGGCCATGGCGACCTCGTCGTCGATGTGCCCGGACACCACGCGGTCCAGCGGCACCGGGGTCAGCACCTCGACCAGGGTCGGCTCGTCGAACCCGGCGGCCGTGGTGCCGACCTGCCCGTCGGGCATGTCCGCGGCGAGGACCACCCGGCGGCGCGGTGCCTGCGGCTCATCCCCCAGCAGCCGCAGCGACGCCCTGGCGGCGTGCGTCATCGCCACGTATTCGAGTTCTTCCAAGTCGCCGCTCGCGTACCACTCCCGCAGCGCGGGCGTCACCGCGAAGGCGCGCAACGGCGCGGGGCCGATCTCAGCCTTACGCAGCAGGCCGGCCAGTCCTGGCAGCGTTGCGGGCAGGTAGACGCGCATAGGTGTTTTCCAGGCACCATGGCGGGCGGAAACACGCGCGGGCGAGGCCCGTCCCCAAGGTGATCCGAGTCTGCCACCGCGAGCACGCCGTGGCACGGACTTCGCCCAGTGATTACTCCCCGCCGTCCGGCGCACCGCCGTCCGGCGCGGTGTCGCTCGCGGCGCCGCCGGTCAGGGCGGCGGTGACGGCCGCGACCGCGTCGGTGAGCGGCACGTGCTCCCAGATCCGCACCACCCGCCAGCCGGCCGCCGTCAGGGCGGCGTCGGCGGCCCGGTCCCGCTCCACGGTGCGGCGGAGCTTGGGCGCCCAGTACCACTCGTTCACCGCGGGATTGCGGCCGTGCTCGGGGCAGGCGTGCCAGAAGCACCCGTCCACGAAGACGGCCACCCGGCGCGCGGTGAACGCGATGTCCGGGCGGACCCGCGACCCGGCGTCCAGATCGAGCCGGTAGTCCTTGCGGAACCGGTACCCGCGCCGGTGCAGCGCGCTGCGCAGCGCCAGTTCCGGTTTGGTGTCCGCGCGCCGGTTCGCGCGCATGTTCGCGGCGCGGCCTGGACTGGACGAGGCCGGGTAGGCACCCACGGACGCTCAGCGTAGAGCGGCCGGCCGGGGCCAGTCAGCCCGTCAGGGCAAGGCCGAGCAGTTCGCCGAGCCGGGCGAGGGTCGCCGCCGGATCGTGGTGCAGGATCGCGGTCATCCCGATCGCCTCGGCGGCCGCGATGTTGACCTCGATGTCGTCGATGAACACGCACTCGGCCGGGTCCAGCCCGAGCAGGCCGGCCGCGTGCCGGAAGATCCGCTCCTCGGGCTTGCGCATGCCGACCTCACCCGAGATCACCACCACGTCGAACATGCCGGGGAACAGGTGCCGCGGGTAGTCGGCCATGCCCCACGAGTTGGACAGCAGCCCGGTGCGCAGCCCGGCGGCGCGGACCGCCGCGACCGCCTGCTGCATCGGGACGGCCATCGTGGACCCGGCGAACATCCGGGTCAGCAGCCCCTCGGCCGGCACCTGGATGCCGTCGCGGCGGGCGATCCGGGAGGCGAGCAGCCGCTCGAACTCCTCGACCGTGCATTCCCCGCGTTCCAGCGCGTGGATCGGGTTGGTCTCGCCGTTCTTGTCGTACGCCCCGGCCACCCACGGCCGCATCACGGTGGCGTAGTGCTCGTGGTCGACGTCCTCGTCGTCCAGCCAGGCCGCCACCATGTCCCTGATGGGGTTGGTCATCACGCCGCCCCAGTCCAGGATCACGCTGCGGAAGGGACCCGGCGGGCTGGTGCGGGCCGGGTCCTGGCCCTGGTCCCGGTCGGGCATCTCATTCGTCACGTGAGTCTCATTCGTCACGAGAGGCATGTCAGGCACATCTTCGAGGGTAGGCGACCGGGGTAACCGCCAGGTGAGGGCAGGTCGTCGCCCCGGCTATGCGGGCGCGGTGAGGTGCCGCATGACGCGGCGGCGCTCGGCGCCGGTGAGGCCGTCGATGTAGAGCTTGCCGCGCAGGTGGTCGGTCTCGTGCTGGAGGCAGCGGGCCAGTTCCCCGGTCCCGGACACGACGACCGGTTGCTGGCGGAGATCAACCCCCTCGACCACCGCGTAGGCGGCGCGGGCCCGGACGGCGCAGACGCCGGGGATGGACAGGCACGCCTCCGGCCCGTCCATGCTGTCGCGCAGTTCCGCCACCCGCGGGTTGATCACATAACCCAGCTCGCCGTCCACGTGGTAGGAGAAGACGGCGAGGCCGGAGCCGATCTGGTTGGCGGCGAGCCCGGCCCGGCCGGGTTCGGCCACCGTGTCAAGGAGATCGGCGACGAGCCTGGCCAGGGCGTCGTCGAAACGCGCCACCGGATCGCAGGGCGTGCGCAGCACCGGGTCCCCGAGGAACCGCAGCGGGCGGACCGTCATGCCAGGGCCGGGCCGCCGCCGCCCGCCGGGGCCCGGTCGCTGTCGGCAGCCAGCTTGCCGAGCTGGTCCAGGACCAGCCGGTGCCAGTCCAGTTCCGCCCGGATCCGCAGCCGGGCGTGCTCCACGACCAGGTCGTCGGCCACCGTCTGGCCCGGCCACATCCGGTCCCGCTGATGGTCGAACTGGGCCGCCCTGGCCGACAGCGCCCGGACCCGGTCCTCCAGATACCCGCGCAGTATCTCCGGGTCCAGGTCCCCGCTCATGGCCAGGGCCAGGTCGACGGGATCGGGCTGCAGCCGTACCTCCTGCAGCGCCTCGGCCCGCAGCACCCGCAGCTCGCGATGCCCTTCCGCGGTGATGCCGTAGACGGTCCGCGCGGGCAACTGGCCCTCCTGCTCGATACGAAGGGGCTCGATCAGGCCCTCCGCCGCCAACCGGTGCAGCGCGCCGTACAGGGACCCAGGCCGCACCTCGGACCACAGCTCGGTCCGGTCGAGCCGGGCGTCCCGGCGCAACTGGTGGCCGTACATCGGCCCGTGCCTCGCCAGCGCGCCCAGGATGAACAACCGGGTCGGATTCACCCGCATATTAAAACACGAGTGCTCAAATACGACTACTCCACCCCGGCAGGTGTCCCGGGCTGAGCGGGCACGCGGCGGCCCATGCCCGGCACACCGGGCGATAGCGTGGCTCAAAACACCGGGAGGCACGAGCATGCAGCCAGTCGCGGTGGTCACCGGCGCGAGCAGCGGCATCGGCGCGGCCACGGCCGCGAGCCTGGCGGGCGCCGGGTATCACGTGGTCCTGGCCGCCCGGCGGGCCGGCCGGCTGGCGGAGGCCGCCGCCCGCGCCAGGGACCGGGGCGGCTCGGCGCAGGCGGAGATCCTCGACGTCACCGACACCGCGGCCGTCGCGGCGTTCGCGGCGTCACTCGACCGCTGCGATGTGCTGGTCAACAACGCGGGCGGCGCGTTCGGCATGGAGTACGTGGCGGACGCGGACCCGGCCGACTGGCGGCGGATGTACGAGGTCAACGTGCTCGGCTCGCTGCACCTGAGCAAGGCGCTGCTGCCCCGCCTGATCGACAGCGGCGCCGGCACGATCGTGATGCTGACCTCCACCGCGGGGTTCGTCAACTACGAGGGCGGCGGCGGCTACTCGGCCGCCAAGCACGCCCAGCACGCGATGACGGAAACCCTCCGGCTGGAGCTGTGCGGCCAGCCGGTGCGGGTGATCGAGATCGCGCCGGGCATGGTCCGCACGGACGAGTTCGCGGTGAACCGGTTCCGTGGTGACGCCGGCCGGGCCGCCGCGGTGTACCGGGGCGTCCGTGAGCCGCTGACCGCCGAGGACATCGCCGGCGCGATCACCTGGACGGTCACCCGCCCCGCGCACGTCAACGTGGACCTGATGGTGCTCCGGCCGCGCGCCCAGGCCGCGCAGCACAAGGTGTTCCGCGAGCCGTAGTCAGCCGTAGACCTGCTCGCCGCCCACCCAGGTGGCGCGGGCCCGCAGGTCGTCGCCGAGCCAGGCCAGGTCCGCGGCCGCACCGGCGGCCAGCCGCCCCAGGCCGGGCCGCCCGATGAGGTCCGCCGGGATCCGGGTCGCCGCGGCCACCGCCTCGGCCGGTCCCAGCCCCACCGCGACCGCGTTGGCCACGGCCTGGTCCATCCGCAGCGCGGAACCGGCCAGCGTCCCGCCGGGCCGCACCGGCGCGGACCCGTCCGGCGGCAGCTCCACCGGCTGGCCGCCGAGCAGGTAGCGCCCCGGCGGCATGCCCGCGCAGGCGGCGGCGTCGGTGACCAGGCAGATCCGGCCCGGGGCGGCGGCGAACGCGATCGCGCAGCCGGCCGCCGACACATGGCTCAGGTCCACGATGAGCCCGCTGGTCAGCCGGTGGTCGGTCAGCGCCTGGCCGACAACCCCCGGCTCCCGGTGGTGCAGCCCGCGCTGCGCGTTGAACAGGTGGGTGACCATCCGCGCGCCCGCGGCCGCCGCCGCGGCCACCTGCGCGGCGGTGGCGTCGCTGTGGCCCACGCTGACCCCGACCCCGGCCGCGGTCAGCGCCGCGACCGCGGCCAGCCCGCCCTCCGCCTCGGGCGCCAGGGTCACCAGCCGCAGCAGGTCTCCCCCGGCGTCCAGCAGGCCGGCGAGCGCCTCCGGGGACGGCGGGACGATCCAGTCCCGCCGGTGCGCGCCCGCCCGGGCCGGGGACAGGAACGGCCCCTCCAGGTGCACGCCGAGGATCCGCGCGCCGGTAGTCACCGCTGACGCGATTTTCGCTGCCGAACGAAGCTCCGTGGCCAGTGTGGCCACCGGAGCGGTGATGAACGTCGGCAGGAACGCCGTCGTGCCGGTTTCCGGCAGCCGCCGGGCCACCAGGGCCCAGCCGCCGGGGTCGCAGTCGGCGAGATCCACCCCGTAATAGCCGTTGACCTGCAGGTCCACCAGGCCGGGTACGAGCGTGCCAGCGCCAAGCGCCAGGTCGGGGGGCCCCGGCGGCGGGCCCTGGCCCACCTCGGTGATGACGCCGCCATGCATGGTGAGGTAGCCGGGCTCCAGCACGCCGGTGCCCGGCAGCCCGGGTATGACCCGGGGCGCGGCGATAAGCAAACTACGCCGTGCGCCGCGGCTTGCGGCCGGCGCCGATGTCGCGGCGGCCGGGCTTCTCGCCGACGGCGGCGAGGCTGGCCTGCAGCGCGTCCGCCAGGCTGGTCACCGGTTTCTCCGGCGGCGGTGGCGGCGCGGTCACCTCGTGTCCCTCGATCTTGGCCTCGACCAGTTCCTCCACTGCCTCCCGGTACTGGTCGGTGTACTGCGACGGGTCGAAGTCCACGGTCATCGAGTCGATCAGGGACGCGGCCATCTTGAGTTCCTGGGACCGCACCTCGACGTCTTCCTCGAGGAACTCGAAATCGGGCACCCGGACCTCGTCCGGCCACATCAGGGTGACCAGCACCAGCACGCCGTCCCTGGTACGCAGCGCGGCCAGCGTCTCCCGGTTGCGCAGCGCCACCTTCGCCACGGCCACCATGCCGGACCGCTCGAGCGCGTCCCGGAGCAGCGCGTAGGCGCGGATCCCCTGGGGCTCGGGCTCGGTGTAGTAGCTGCGCTCCCACATGATCGGATCGACCTGGTCGACCGGGGAGAAGTGCAGCACCTCGATGCTGTGCGCGCTGGGCAGCGGCAGTTCGGCCAGGTCCTCGTCGGTGAGCACGACCATCTCGCCGTTGGGCAACTCGTAGCCCTTGGCCACGTCGGAGTAGGGGACCTCGTCGCCGTCGATCGAGCAAACCCGGCGAAACCGGATCCGCCCCCCGTCCTCCCGGTGGACCTGGCGGAACGAGACGTCCCTGTGCTCGGTCGCGGCATAGAGGCGGATAGGGATCATCACGAGACCGAACGAGATCTCGCCTCTCCACATGGCACGCATGATGCTTGTGTACCCCGAATAGCCGGATTGTGCTCTTCGGCGGCCTCCCGGACCGTCACGTTGAAAGACCCGTGGCAGCGTGATACCGCGTTACGCGAGAGAATAGATGGCAGAGTCGGCCGGACACGCAAAGGGGGTCACCGATGAGCGAGAGCGATCTGGGACAGCCAGCACCCGATCTCGCGGAACAGCGGCGCGAGGTGACCGGGGAACGGGAGGATCGCCCTGCCCCGCTGCCCCCTGCTGCCGTCGACCTTCCCCTTGACGTGGATGAGGCCGACGCGATGGAGCAATATCGGGAAGTGGAAATCGATGAGGAAGATTACCGGTGAGGGCGAAGCGGAGGGCTGAGTGGAGGCACAGGTGACAACGACCCCGCAAACCCGCCAGGCCGGGAACCGGCTGCCCAAGCCCGCCAGGCGCAGGCAGCTGCTCGCCGCCGCGCAGGAAGTCTTCGTGGCGCAGGGGTACCACGCGGCCGCGATGGACGAGATCGCCGAACGGGCCGGCGTGAGCAAGCCCGTCCTGTACCAGCATTTCCCGGGCAAGCTGGAGCTCTACCTGGCACTGCTTGACGAGAGCGTGGCCGCGCTCACCGCGACGGTCCGCGCCGCGCTGGAATCCACGACCGACAACAAGCAGCGGGTCACCGCCACATTCACCGCGTTCTTCGATTTCGTCGGGAGCACCGGCCAGGCATTCCGCCTGGTGTTCGAGTCGGATCTGCGCAACGAGCCCGCGGTGCGCGCCCGGCTGGACGAATCCAGCCGCGACTGCGCGGAAATGATCAGCGAGATCATCTCCGAGGACGCCGGCATCGGTGACGAGGAGGCACACCTGCTGGGCATGGGCCTGGTCGGCATGGCCCAGGTCAGTGCCACCTACTGGCTCGGCACCGACCGGGCGATCCCCAAGGATGCCGCGGAGCAATTGATGGCCCGGCTGGCCTGGCGCGGGATCAGTGGCTGGCCGCGGGCCAGCGAACCGGCGGCCGTGGACCAGTGACCGCGCCCGGCGACCAGTGAAAGGACCAGCGTGGAAGTCAAGATAGGCGTTCAGTCCATCCAGAGGGAGCTGGTGGTGGAGACCCCCTCCTCCCCGGATGAGGTCGAACGTTCCCTGACCACGGCCCTGAGCAACGGCGGCATGTTCGTCATCCGCGACGACAAGGGCGGGAAGATCCTGATCCCGGCCGAGAAGATCGGCTACGTGGAGATGAACGGCTCGGAGCAGCGCAAGATCGGCTTCGGCAACCTGTGACGGCCGCGGCGCGCCCTGGTCACAGGCCCAGGGCCGCCAGCCGCCGGTCGTGGGCATCGGTGATGCGCGCGAACATCCGGCCGATGTCACCCTGCCCGCCCGCCTCGTCGGTGGCGCCGACGACCAGCCCGGCCAGCGCGGGCCGTTCCGCCACCACCCGGTGCGCCTGGGCCAGCGCCTCACCGACCAGGCGCCGCGCCCACAGCGCCAGCCGCCCCGCGAGCGGCGGATCGGCCTCGATGGCGGCCCGCACCCGGGAGATCACGAAATCGGCGTGGCCGGTGTCCGCCATGACCTCCAGCACCAGCGCCTTGGCCTGCGGCTCCAGGAGTTCGGCGACCGCACGGTAGAAGTCGGCCGCGATCCCGTCCCCCACGTACGCCTTGACCAGGCCCTCGAGCCAGTCCGCGGGTGCCGTCCTGGCGTGGAACGCGTCCAGCGGCGCCACGAACGGCCGCATGGCCGTCTCCGGCACGGCCCCCATCCGGGTGAGCGCGCCGTGCAGGGCACGGAAATGACCGAACTCGGCGACCGCCATCTCGCCGAGGGCGGCCTTGTCCTCCAGCGAGGAGGCCAGCGCGGCGTCGCCGGACAGGTTGAAGAAGGCGACCAGTTCGGCGTAGGCGAGCAGGCCGAACAGGTCGGTCAAGGCGTCCGCCGCGGCCGCGTCCGTGCCTGTCACCAGCGCAGCCTACATCCGTTGCTACACTGTCCTGCGGTCACACGGGAATGCGGGATGCGTTTCGCTGTGTTCTTATGTCCTAGACACAGGTGGGGCTGTAACCGGGCGCACTCGGCGCCCATATGGAGAGCTGGAACTCTGACAACATATATGCCTGCCGCCCGGGAACAGGGCGAAGACCTGACCGCCGGCGCAGGGAAAGCGGAAAGCATCGCCGGCCCACTTTTCACCGATCTCGGCATCGCCGGGCCGATCTGCGAGAGCCTGGCGGCCCAGGGGATCACCACTTCTTTCCCGATCCAGGCGCTGACCCTCCCCATCGCGCTGACCGGCCAGGACGTGATCGGCCAGGCCAGGACCGGAACGGGCAAGACGCTGGCGTTCGGCATCCCGCTGCTGCAGCGGCTGGACGGCCAGCCGCCCGCACGCTCGGGCCACACCCGGGCCCTGGTCGTCGTCCCCACCCGGGAACTGGCGATTCAGGTCTCCTATGACCTGGATGCGGCCGGCAAGGCCAGCGGTGCCCGGGTGATCACGCTGTACGGCGGGCGCGCCTACGAGCCGCAGATCGACGCGCTGCGCGCCGGTGTGGACGTCGTGGTGGGCACCCCCGGGCGCCTGCTCGACCTGGTCCGCCAAGGGCATCTGAGCCTGTCGGACGTGGGCACGCTGGTGCTCGACGAAGCCGACAAGATGCTCGACCTCGGGTTCCTGCCCGACGTGGAGCGGATCCTGGAGCTCACCCCGGCGGGCCGGCAGACGATGCTGTTCTCGGCCACCATGCCCGGCGAGGTGGTCACGCTCGCCCGGCGGTACCTGAGCCGCCCGATGCACGTCCGGGCCGAACAGCACGACGAGCCCGAGCTTGTGCCGCTGACCGAGCAGCACGTGTTCCGCGCCCACCAGATGGACAAGATCGAGATGCTGGTCCGGGTGCTGCAGGCCGACGGGCGCGGGCTGACCATGGTCTTCTGCCGCACCAAGCGGACCGCCGACCAGGTCGCGGGCGCGCTGACCACCCGCGGCTTCGCCACCGCGGCGGTGCACGGTGATCTGGGGCAGGCGCAGCGGGAACGGGCACTGCGCGCGTTCCGGCACGGCAAGGTGGACGTGCTCGTCGCCACCGAGGTGGCCGCGCGCGGGCTGGACGTCGAAGACGTCACCCACGTCGTGAACTACGAATGCCCCGAGGACGACAAGGCCTACCTGCACCGGACCGGCCGGACCGGCCGGGCGGGCCGCTCCGGGGTGGCCGTCACCTTCGTGGACTGGAACGACCTGCAGCGCTGGAAACTCATCAACGAGGCGCTCGGCCTCGGTCACCCCGAGCCGCCGGAGACCTATTCCACCTCCGAGCACCTGTTCGGCGCGCTGGGCATCCCGGCGGACGCGGGCAGCCGGCTGGCCCCCGACACCAGCGGCCGCCAGGGCCTCGAGGCCGAGGAGCTCGAGGACCTCGGCGAGACCGGCAAGCACCGCTCGGCGGCGGACCACCGCTCCGACCGGGGCCGTGGCCAGCCGGGGTCCCGCTCCCGGCGGCGGACCCGGGGCGGCGTGCCGGTCGCGCGGGAAGGCGCGCCCGCCGCGGATCACCCGGCCGGCGCGCCGGCCCACACGGGCACCCCGCGACGGCGGCGGCGCCGCCGTGGCAAGGGCCGCACCGGTTCCGCGGATCTGTAGATCCCGCGGACCGCTGATCCGCTGAATCCGCGTCCCCGGGGCAGGCAGGCCCCGGGGACGCCGCTACTCGGCCGGTGTGTCGGCAAGCCCGTCCCAGGGCCGGTGCGCGGGCGCCGCGGCCGACCCCTCCGGGCACAGCGCGCGGAAGTCACACCAGGAGCAACCGGGCCCCGGGCGCGGCGGGAAGACCGCATCAGCTTGGCCGGCACGCAGCCCGGCACGGAACCGCTCATCGGCGTCGCGGCACTCGGCCGCGATCGATTCCGCCCGGCGCACATGCCGGTCCAGGGCCTCCGCCGTGTGCTCCCAGGCGTGCACCTCGCCGGTGGGCAGGTGGTGCAGTTCCACCCGGCGGCACGGCGCGTGGAAGATCCGCGCCGCGGCCAGCGCGTACAGCGCGAGCGCCAGCGAGGTGCGGGCGTTGTCGGCAGACAGCGGCCGGCGGCCGGTCTTGTAGTCCACCACGGCCAGTTCGGTCTCCCCCGCCGGGCCGGCGCGGGCATCCAGCCGGTCGATCCGGCCGGTGACCACGATCTGATCGGTATGGGCGCCGACGGTCCGCTCCACACCCAGCGGCTCGGTGCCCGGGTCCAGGGTGGCCACGTAGCGCTCGACCATGTCCCGCGCCGTGGCTCGCTGGCTCGCGGACTGCCCCGGCCCCGCGTAGCCCTCCTCGATCCAGCCCGCCTCGAGCAGGCCGCCCGCGGCGGCCACGGTGCGCTCCGCCCGCCGCAGCCGCCACCAGCCCGCCAGCGCGTTGTGCACGCTCGCGCCGAAGCTGTTGTGCGCCCACGGCGGGCCCTTGGCCGGGGCGGGCCGGTCCAGGTAGTTCATCCGGTACCGGCGCGGGCAGTCCAGCCAGGTATTGAGCCGGGTCGGCGTGCACGGGTACAGCCGCCGCGGCATCCCCGGTAGTAACGGCTGCTGCCCGGTCTGCTGGGACTCCTGGCCGGTCCGCGAGGTCATCCCGGCTCCACCGGTCCCGCCGTCACCCAGGAGTCGAAGCTCTTCTCCGCCGCCGCGATCGTGGTCTCCTCGCCGTGGCCCGGCAGCACCCTGGTCGTCCCGGGCAGCGTGAGCAGCTCCGACCCGATCGCCGACAACTGCCCGGCGAAGTCGGGGTAGGAGCCCTCGTGCGCGCACGGCCCGGCGGCCAGCAGCGCGTCCCCGGTGAACACCACACCCAGATCCTCGCAGTAGATGCTGACAGAACCGGGGGTGTGCCCCGGGGTGTGCAGCACCTCCAGCGTCACGTCGGCCACCTCGAAGGCGCCGTCCTGCTCCATCTGGATCTCCGGCACCTCGTCGCTGTGCGCCTCGCGCCAGGCCAGCCGGTCCTTGGGGTGCAGCGCCACCGGGGACTCGTCCCGCTCGGCGACCGCGGGCGCCGCCCCGCTGTGCGCCGCGTGGCCGTGCGTGCAGATCACCGCGAGGATCTCCCGGTCGCCGACCGCGTCGAGCACCGGGCTGGCGTACTCGCCCGGGTCCACGACGATCACCTCCTCGTCGTCGCCGATCACCCAGGCGTTGCCGTCGGCGACACCGGTACGCACCCGGTCTATCCGCGCATCCATATAGCTACCTCCCTGGTCAGCCACTCGTAACGAATGCTCTCACCGCCTCGGCGACAAGCTGTACCGCGATCGCCGAGAGCAGCAGGCCGGCGATGCGGGTGAGCAGTTCCACGCCGCTGGGCCGCAGCACCCGGTGGATCACCCCGGAGAAGCGCATGGTCAGCCACAGCAGCACGGTGACTGCCACCAGCGCGATCGCGAACGAGATGTACTGCGCGACCGTACTGGCGCGCTGCACGAACACCATCGTGGCGACGATGGCGCCGGGACCGGCCAGCAGCGGCGTGCCCAGCGGTACGAACGCCACGTTGACCTTGGTCCGCTCCTCCTCGGTGGGCTCCGTGTAGCTCCCCGTCAGCAACTGCAGGGCGACAAGCAGCAGCAACAGCCCGCCCGCGCCCTGCAGCGCGGGCAGTTCCACGCCGAGGTAGGCCAGGATCGCCTGGCCGAACACCGCGAACCCGACGATCACGCCGAGCCCGACCACCGCCGCCTGCCAGGCGAGCCGGTTCCGCACCCGGTCCGGAAGGCCCCGGGTCAGCCCGAGGAACGGCGGCACCACGCCGGGCGGGTCCATGATCACCAGCAGCGTGACGAAGACCTGCCAGAAGAAGTTCAGGTCGAAGATCCGGCTCATCGGGGCCCGGCCGGCCGGCATTCTGTCATCTGGGGCCTGCCCGGCCACGGCGGGCCATCAGCCGTTCGTAGCTTTCCGGCGGGCAGGTTTCCCGCCCGATCCGGTGGCCGGTCAGGCTCCCGTGATCGTCGCTGCCCCCGGTGGGCACCAGGTCCAGGCCGGCCGCCAGGTCACCGAGGCGTGATCGTTCCGCGTGATCGTGATCGGGATGCCAGACCTCAACGCCGGCCAGCCCGGCGCGGGCCAGCCGGGAGACCGCCTCGTCGGGTATCTTCCAGCCGCGCGAGACGGCACCGGGATGCGCCAGCACGGCGGCCCCGCCGGCCTCGGCGATGAGCCTGATCGCCCGGACCGGCTCCAGCGCGTACCTGCTCACGTAGGCCCGTCCCCCGGCACCGATCCACTCCGGCGTGAACGCCTGCTCCGGCGCTTCGATCGCACCGGCCGCCACCATCGCCCTGGCCACGTGCGGGCGGCCCACCACCCCGCCGGCGGCCAGGGCCTCGACCTGCGGCCAGGTAATGCCCACGCCGAGTTCGCGCAGCCGGTCGACCATGCGCCGGGCGCGGTCGCGCCGGGCGGCCACGATCTTGTCGCACTCGGCGGCGAGTTCGGAGCCCGCCGCGCGATCGAGGCCGTAGCCGAGCATGTGCACGCTGCGGCCGTCCAGCCGGCAGGACAGCTCCATGCCGGTGACCAGGGCCAGGCCCGGCGGCAGCGCCCGCCGGGCCACGGCGTGGCCGGCCAGGGTGTCATGGTCGGTGAGCGCGAGGACGTCGAGGCCGGCCTGCCCGGCCCGGCGCACCACCTCGTCCGGCGGCTCGGTGCCGTCCGAGGCCGTGCTGTGGGTGTGCAGGTCGATGCGCACGAGCGTTCATGCTACGGCCAAGGCCCCGTGACGAAGGAACGGGGCCGCAGGCCACCGGGGGGCTCCGGGGGGTCGCTCCCCCGGGCTAACACGGCCAAGGCCCCGTGACGAAGGAACGGGGCCGCAGGCCACCGGGGGTCCGGGATCGCTCCCCCGGGTCAGCGGGGCTAACCACCTGCCCCCGGCAGGCGGGGTGAGGTGGCGCCGAACGGCAGGTCCAGGTCCAGGCCGGGATCGCGCAGGTCACGCAGGGGCAGGGCCTCGACGAGCAGGACCCCCGCGGTGTCCGGCCACAGCACCACCCAGACCCAGTTGCCCAGCACCTCGCCGGCGAACGCGGCCCGGTCCGGCGCGTCCACGTGCCACAGCGGGAACTCGTGCAGGCCGAAGCCGACCAGGGCGTGCGGCGGCCCGGCCGCGAAGCCCTCCCCCGGGTCGGGCCCGGGCAGCCCGGCCAGATGGGCGCCCAGGCCGACGCCGGGCTCCTCGGAGATGAGCAGCATCTCCCCCGGGCCGCCGACCGGGTTGGGCCCGGACAGCGCCACCACGCAGGCCCGCGTCCCTGTCCGGTCGTCGCCGGCCCCGGCGAAGCCGGTGACCAGCCAGCTCGACGGCAGCGGCCAGGGCACCCAGACCGGGACCATGGCGTTGCGCAGCAGGCCGCGCAGCCCCTCGGCGGACGGCGTGAGCGGGGAGCGCAGCGGGTGCACCTCACCGTGCAGCGCGCAGCGCCAGCCACTGGCCCAGGGACTGGGCTCGGCCAGGGGGCCCCCGCAGCGCGGGCAGATGGGAGCCGTCTTCATGGACACCGACGTTGAACGGTGCGAGCCCGCACGTCAAGCACCCCGGGCTGGTGGCGCGTGGATACTTGGGCCATGCCTGAGCTGCGAATCCCGTGCGTCGGCGCCATCCTCACCGCCGGCGAGCGGATCCTGCTCATCAGGCGCGGGCACGAGCCCGAGGCGGGCCGCTGGTCACTGCCCGGGGGCAGGATCGAGCCGGGCGAGACCGACCAGCAGGCGCTGGTCCGCGAGGTGCGCGAGGAGACCGGGCTCGAGGTGATCCCCGGCCCGCTGGCAGGCGCGGTCGAGCGGCCCGCGCCCGGCGGCCGGGTGCTGGAGATCAGGGACTATGCGGCGACGGTGGCCGGCGGCGTGCTCGCGGCCGGGGACGACGCTGACGACGCCCGCTGGTTCAGCGTGCCCGAGCTGGCCGTCCTGCCGCTGACCACCGGGCTGATCAAGGCGCTCTACGAATGGGGCGTGCTCGGCGTGGTGCCGACCGCCGCCGTGGTCGCGGAGGCGACCAGGCGCGCGGGGCTGGTGTGGCTGACCGTGCCGGGACAGGCCCGGGCCTACCCGGCCTGGTACCTGTGGCGGGAGCCGCCGGGCGCCGCGTACCTGGCGACCGGCCCAGGCGAGCAGCCGCTGCCGGGCCTGGCCGGCGCCGGGTGGGTGGCGGTCACCGTGCCGAGCAAGGAATCCCGCGGCACCCTGGTCACCTGGACCGCCGCCGTCGGCCGGGTGGATCCGGGGTCCGCGGAATGGGACGAGGTCATCGGGCCGCTGCGGGCCGCCAGGCTCAACGCGGACCTTTCCGCGGCGGCCGTTTACCGGCTGTCGCCGCGGGTCGCTCCCCCGGGCTAACGCAGTCTCCCTCTGGTTGACCCGCTCGGGGCGTTCCGCGGACCGATTGTTCACGAGGGGACCTCACAGCGTCCGTGTTCCGTTCACCCGGCTGGCCGCCGGGCCGGCCATTGTCAGCGTCCGGGACCGATATCGTCCGGGAGGGTTCGCATGCACTGGTCCATCCGCAGAACGCTGGCCGTCACCGCGGCCGGTGCGCTTTGCCTCGCTGGCTCCGTGTCGGCGGTAGCCGCCGCGGCTGCTCCCGCTCATCCGGCTGCGAGTTCAACCGCAACCCCGATTCAGCACCTGGTGGTGATATTCGACGAGAACGTCAGCTTCGACCACTACTTCGGCACCTACCCGCACGCGGCGAACACCGACGGCACGCCGTTCACCGCCGCCCCGGGGACGCCGAGCGTCAACGGCCTGACCCCCGCCCTGCTGAACAACAACCCGAACCAGGACCAGCCGGCCCGGCTGTCCTCGTCGGAGGCGCTGACGTGTGACCAGAACCACGAGTACACCGCCGAGCAGCAGGCGCTGGACGGTGGCCTGATGGATCAGTTCGTGCAGGACACGGGAAGCACCACGTGCAACCCGCCGAACTTCGCCGCGCCAGGCCTAGTGATGGACTACTACGACGGCAACACGGTGAGCGCGCTGTGGAACTACGCCCAGCACTTCGCGATGAGTGACAACAACTTTGACACCACGTTCGGCCCGTCCACGCCAGGGGCGCTCAACCTGATCTCCGGCCAGACCGGCGGCGGCACCTCGGTGGACGCCCAGGGGAACCCCACGCCTGACCCGGGTGCGGTCGGCTCGCAGAACTCCTCCGACACCGGCACCGTCTACGGTGACCCCGACCCCTACTACGACGGCTGCGCCAACCACGCCAACCCGACGGTCAAGGTGAGCGGGCAGAACATCGGTGACCTGCTCAGCGCCCAGGGCATCAGCTGGGGCTGGTTCCAGGGCGGGTTCGCGCCGACCTCCCGTACGGGGAACGGCACGCCGGTCTGCGGCCGTGCGCACAACAACATCGGCGGGGTGTCCATCGGCGACTACAACCCGCACCACAACCCGTTCGAGTACTACGCCTCCACCGCCAACCCGAACCACCTGCCCCCGGCGAGCCTGGCCGAGGTCGGGCAGGACGGGCAGGCCAACCACGAGTACGACCTGAGCTGGTTCTACAAGGACCTGACGCACCACCACATGCCCGCGGTCAGCTACCTCAAGGCCGCCGACTACCAGGACGGCCACCCCGGCTATTCCGACCCCACCGACGAGCAGAACTTCCTGGTGAAGACGGTCAACGCGATCATGAAGTCGAAGTTCTGGTCGAGCACCGCCATCGTGATCGCCTATGACGACTCCGACGGCTGGTACGACCACGTCATGCCGCCCATCCTCAACTCCTCCGCTGACCCTGCGCTGGACGCCCTTAGCGGCACGGGCGTGTGCGGGCACGGTACTCCGCTGGGGAGCGTCCCGGACCGGTGCGGTTACGGCATGCGGCTGCCCCTCCTGGTCATCTCGCCCTTCGCCAAGGTCAACTACGTGAGCGGCTCGCTCACCGACACGACCTCGGTGCTGAAGTTCGTCGAGGACAACTGGCTCGGCGGGGCGCGGACGGCGACGTCCTCGTTCGATAACCTCGCGGGATCGATGAACGACATGTTCACATTCGGCGGCCCCGCCGCGGCGAAGCTGATTCTCCGCCCGTCAACGGGTGCGGTCGTCCGCTGATCCGACCACCAGTGTGCGTGGGCCGGCCGGTAGCGGCCGGCCCACGCGCATAGCATGGGCACATGGCCGCACCTTCCGTCGTTTCGCCGCCCACCGCCGAGCAGGTGACCGCCGCGCTGGCCAGGGTCAACGACCCTGAGATCCGGCGCCCCATCACCGAGCTCGGCATGGTGAAGGGCGTCGGCGTCGGGCCGGATGGCAGGGTCCGGGTTGAGATCTATCTCACCGTGGCCGGCTGCCCGCTCCGCGACACCATCACCAAGGACGTCACCGCCGCCGTGTCCGCCGTGCCCGGCGTGTCGTCGGTGGCCGTGGACCTGGACGTGATGAGCGACGAGCAGCGCCGGGAGCTGCAAGGCCGGCTCCGCGGCGGCCGGCCCGAGCGTTCCGTCCCGTTCGCCGAGCCCGGCTCGCTGACCCGGGTGTTCGCCGTGGCCAGCGGGAAGGGCGGCGTCGGCAAGTCCTCGGTGACGGTGAACCTGGCCGTCGCGCTGGCCGCGGCCGGGCAGAAGGTCGGCGTCATCGACGCGGACATCTACGGCCACTCGGTGCCGCGGATGCTGGGCGTGACCGGGAAGCCCACCCAGGTCGAGCAGATGATGATGCCGCCGTCCGCGCACGGCGTGAAGGTCATCTCGATCGGCATGTTCACCCAGGGCAACTCGCCGGTGGTGTGGCGCGGGCCGATGCTGCACCGCGCGGTGCAGCAGTTCCTCGCGGACGTGTACTGGGGGGACCTGGACGTGCTGCTGATGGACCTGCCGCCGGGCACCGGCGACGTGGCCATCTCGGTGGCGCAGCTGGTGCCCACCGCGGAGCTGCTGGTGGTCACCACGCCCCAGCTCGCCTCCTCGGAGGTGGCGGAACGGGCCGGCGCGATCGCGGTGCAGACCCATCAGCGCATCGTGGGCGTGGTCGAGAACATGGCGGGCTACGCCTGCCCGCACTGCGGTGAGATCGCCGACCTGTTCGGCACCGGCGGCGGCCAGGCCGTCGCGGACGCGCTCACCCGGATCACCGGGGCCACGGTGCCCGTCCTGGGGCAGGTGCCGATCGACCCCCGGCTGCGCCAGAGCGGTGACGCAGGGATTCCGCTGGTGCTCAGCGACCCGGACGCGCCCGCGGCCCGGCAGATCGCGGCCGTCGCGGACACGCTGGCCAGCAGATCACGCGGGCTGGCCGGGCGGCGCCTTGGCCTGACCCCGGTGTAGTTCCCGCATCGCTCGGCGGCCGAGGGCGCTCAGGTGGCCTCGGCGTCGTAGGGCGGCGACTCCCCCGGGGCGAGCACCGCGGCGGACTGCGGCGGCACCTCACCGGTGTATGGCGGCTCCGGGTCGGAGACGATGGGATCGCCCTCGAACTCGTCGATCAGGTGCTTGCGGACGAACGTGCGCGGGTTCAGGTCGGCGATGTCGAAGTCCCCGAACTCGGGCCCCAGATTCTCCTGGAGATCACGGCGGGCCCCGTCGGCCATCCGGCGCAGCTCCCGCAGGGTGCGGGCCGCCTGGGCGGCGACCTTGGGCAACTGGTCCGGCCCGAAGATCACGACGGCGAGCACCAAGAGCACCGCGATCTTGGTGAGGGACAGGTCAAACACTGGGCGTCTCCAGGCAAGCGGCCGGCGCGTGCACGCGCGTTCCCTTCACTGTAGACCGTGCCAACCCGGGGAAGCGACCGCCGGAACCCCCGGTGGCCTGCGGCCAGTGCGACTCGGCGATCACGGGACGAGCCAGGACACCAGCCGGCGCAGGCCCTGCCGCAGCCGGCCGAGCAGGCCCGGGCTGCCGCCGTGCGGCAGGGCCGCGACGACCCGCGTGACGGTCTGCGGCGGCGCCGCCGCGACCAGGGTGTACACGTAACCGTCCGCCGACCACGCGAAGATCTGGCCGTCGGAGTGGTCGGCGTAGACCGGGCTGCCCCCCACCGTCACTCGCGACCAGCCGGTGTGCCGAGACTGGAGGTGACCACGCTGGAGGAACACCGACACCAGGGACAGCCCGTCGGAGTAGTCGAGGTCCACGACCGTGCGCTTGGCGGTGTGGTCCTCCCGCGCGCTGAGCAGCACCAGGTTGCCGGGCAACGGCCCCGGCAGCGGCCAGCCCTGGGCCTGGAGCCGGGCCGGCCGGGCGGTGACCCACGGCCGGGCCGCGGCGCCCGGCGGCCGGGCGGCCGCCGCGGGCCCCACGGTCAGCGCGGCGAAGGCGGCATCGCTGACCATGTGGCCCCGCCCGTCGAACGTCTCCCGGCGCAGCGGCAGCCCGGTGGCCTTGTCCAGCCAGAACCGGGCGGCCAGCCTGCCGTCACCCAGGCGCGCCGTGACCACCCGCGCCAGGCGGCCCGCCACCTGCCCCCAGCCCACGGCGGCCACCCGGTAGTTGACGCTGAGCAGCCCGACCAGCCGTGGGCTCATGCCCAGCATGACGCTGCCCACCATGGCCTGGCCGCCCAGGTAGGACGCGGGCAGCACGATGTGCGGCGCCTCCCCCGACAGGTGCGGCGGCGCCGCCACCGCCTGCGCGAGGGTGACCCCGCCGGGGGCGTGCCAGACGTTCACCACCGAGGTGGCCTCACCCGGCCCGCCCCATTCGCCGAGTACCTCCATCCCCGCGTAGGTCGTCCGCTGGCAGGCCCGCGCGGCCTGGCTGAGCAGCCTGACGGACCGCTCCCGCGGGGCCGCGGCGCGGGACAGCCCGGACGGCGCCGACGGGCGCACCATGGCCTGCTGGGCCGCGCGGCCAAGCCCGCCGGCGCTGTGCCGGGAGACCACCACGATGCCGCTGACCACGAGCCCGGCCAGCACCGCGACCGTGATCACGCGGAGCGCGGCCGGGTCGGTACCTGGTCCCGTCATGCCGACAGCCGGGCGTGACCGGGTGTCCATCGCGAGCTCAGCCCGCCCGGGCAGGCTCGACCGCCCGGAAGTGATGGTTCCCGGCGTGCCGCGGCGGGCCGGACGGCGAGGGGGACGGTGACGGGCCCGCGGGCGCGTCACCGGTGCTGAGCTCGTGCTGCAGCACGAACATGTCCACCGCGGGCGTGACGCCCGGCCCCGGCTGTGCCTCCCCGCCGCCCCCGGCCATGAACGCGGCGGCCGGCAGGCCTAGCCCGGCCACGGTCAGGAAGGCGGCGGCGATCGAGCGCATCGGCCACCGGCGGCGAGACAGGGCGGAGCCGGGCGCCGGGTGACGGGCTCCCATGGCGACCAGCCGGGCGGTCAGGGCGACGTCCGCGGTCGCCTCGCCCAGGGCGTGCATCCGCTGCTTGAGCGCCCGCAGCGCGGTGGCCTCCCGGCGGCACGGCTCACACCGGGCCAGGTGCGCCAGCACCCGCTCCCGCTGGTCGTGGCCGAGCTCACCGTCGATCAGGGCCGACAGGCGGTCCCCCAGGTGGCTCACGCCGGGCCGCCCGGCACGGAGCTGACCGGAGCGGGGCGCGGCACCGGCCGGGCCACCGGAGCGGGGCGCGGCACCGGCCGGGCCGCCTGGCGCGGCCTGCGGTGCTCCAGGGCCACCCGGAGCTGGGCCCGGCCCCGGTGGATGCGGCTGCGCACGGTCCCCAGCTTCACACCCAGGGTGCTGGCGACCTCCTCGTACGACAGGCCCTCGATGTCGCACAGCACCACGGCGGCCCGGTATTCGGGGGCCAGCGCGGCGAGCGCCTGCTGCACGTCGCCGTCGAGATGCCGGGCGTCGAAGGCCTGGGCCGGGGTCGGCTCATCCCCGCTCAGCCGGCCAGCGGCGTCCTCGCCAAGTCCCTCGAACCGGATCCGCTGCCTGCGCCTGGCCATGTCAAGGAACAGGTTCGTGGTGATCCGGTGCAGCCACCCCTCGAAGGTGCCCGGGGTGTACGTCGGCAGCGACCGGAAGACCCGGACGAACACCTCCTGGGTGAGGTCTTCGGCGTCGGGCACGTTGCCGGTGAGCCGGTAGGCGAGGCGGTACACCCGGGCCGAGTGGGTGCGGACCACCTCATCCCAGGTCGGCGGGGTCCAGGGCGCAGCGTCGGGCAGAACCTCGGTCTCCGTTCCCCCGGTGTCGCCCACGTCAAGTCCTCCACCAGTCTCGGCCCGTCCATTATCACTCCCCAGAACGCGCGAGGTACCCTCGCTGGTTCCCGCTTTACCGCGCGCGAGGAGTAGGCTGCGGCCGGGGAAGGCCCCATATGCACTGCTGGAGGGGGCATTGTGAGCGCTCAGGCCACCATGGATTTCGTCGAAGGGTATCTCCCGGAGGACGAGCCGCTGCTCATGGCTCGGCGCAACGCCGCCGAGGTGGGCGGGGCACCACCGGTGAGCCCGGCCACGGGCGCGGCCCTGCGGTTCATCGCCGCCACGCTGTCCGCCCGGTCGGTGGTCGAGATCGGTACCGGCTGTGGCACCTCGGGAGTCTGGCTGCTCCGCGGCATGCGCCCCGATGGCGTCTTGACCAGCGTCGACGTCGATCCCGAGCACCAGCGGCTGGCGCGCAAGGCGTTCGTCGAGGCGGGCTTCGCGGCCAACAGGTACCGGCTCATCGGCGGCAAGGCGGCGGACGTGCTGCCGCGCCTCACCGACGGCGGCTACGACATCGTGTTCTGCGACGCGGACAAGCACGACTATCCCAGCTACCTGACCGCCGCGCTGCGCCTGCTGCGGCCCGGCGGCGTGGTGGCGTTCGACAACGCCCTGTGGGGCGGGCGGGTGGCCACCCCGTCCTGCACCGACGCGGAGACCTCGGCGATCAGGGAGGTCGTCGAGGCGGCCCGCCAGGACGAGCGGCTGGTCCCGCTGCTGCTGCCGCTGGGCGACGGCCTGCTGGCCGCGGTCAGGCAGTGATGATGTCGGCCCGGGGGAGCACTCCGCCTCCCCGGGGGCAAGCCCCCGGACCCCACGGCCCGGAGCCCCCCCCGGTGGCCTAAGGCCCCGTTCTTTCGTCACGGGGCCTTAGCCGGCGGGGCCTCGGCTCCCAGCCCGCACAGCCAGCGCAGCAGCAGCCGGGTACCGAACCCGGTGGCGCCCTTCGCCTCGTCGCCGTCCGGCGAGAACCGGGCCGCGCCGGCGATGTCCAGATGGGCCCAGGGGCGGCCGCCGGTGAACTCCCGGAGGAACAGGGCCGCCTCGATGGAGCCGGCCCGGGGCCGGCTGCTGTGCGGGACGTTGGCCAGGTCGGCGACCGGGGAGTCCAGCGCGTCGCTGTAGTCGTCCACCAGCGGCATCCGCCACAGCGGCTCCCCGGCCTCGGTGGCGGCCGCGAGCAGCGCGGCGGCGAGCGAGTCGTCGCTGGCGTAGAGGGCACCCAGCGTCCCGCCGAGCGCCACCCGGGCCGCGCCGGTCAGCGTGGCGATGTCCACCAGCACGTCCGGCTCAAGCACGGTGTCCGCGTAGGCGAGCGCGTCCGCGAGCACCAGCCGCCCCTCGGCGTCGGTGTTGAGCACCTCGGTGGTGCGGCCGCCGAAGTGAGTGATCACGTCACCCGGGCGCATCGCCGAGCCGGAGGGCATGTTCTCCGCCGTCGCGACCAGGCCGGTGACCCGCACCGCGGCCCCCAGGCCCGGCAGCGCCGACATGGCTGCGATCACCGCCGCGCCCCCGGCCATGTCGGTCTTCATGGGCTTCATGCCGTCGGCCGGCTTGAGCGAGAGCCCGCCGCTGTCGAACGTGATGCCCTTGCCCACCAGGACGACATGGGCCCGCGCACCTGGCGGGTGGTAGCCCAGTTCGATCAGGCACGGCGGCTGCGCGGAGCCGCTGCCCACCGCGAGGATGCCGCCGAAACCCTCGGCTGCCAGCTCACCGGGTTCCCGTACCCGGACGGTCAGCCCGCTGCCGGCAGCGGCCCGGGCCGCCTCCCCGGCCAGCCAGGCCGGGGTCTTGCGCCCGGATGGCATGTTCGCCAGGTCGCGGGCCAGTCCCGCCGCCGCGGCAACCGTACGGGCCGCGGCCACCGCCCCGGCGGCCTGCTCGTCGTCCGCGGCGACCAGCAGCCGTACCTCACCGGGCCCGCGGGACGCCTCCGGATCCGAGGCGAGGGAGAACCGGTAGGCGCCGAGCAGCAGCCCCTCGGCGAAGGCCCGCACCGCCGGGGCGGGCTGGCCGAAGGTGGCCGCGGCAAGCGTCAGCCGGTCCGGTGCCAGGCGGCGGCCCAGCGCGCCGCCCGCCTTGCTCATGTCGGCGGCGGACCCGTCGCCGAGGCCGAGGAACAACAGGCGCCGCGGCGTGCCGCCGTCCCACATCACCGCCGGGGTGACCTCGCCCGCCTTGCCGGTCGCGTCGCAGGCGGCGAGCACGTCGGCGGCCGGGCCGCCGAGATAGGGGTCAAGCCCCGCTGTTTCGGCGCCCTGGACCGCGACCACGACGTCCGCGCCGTCGTCGGCCCCGCCGGTCAGCGCGGCGAGGCAGGCGGCCAGTGAGGTGCCGGCGGGCGCGGGAACCGCGGTCAGCCGGATGTCAATCGGCAAGGTTCAACCAGTGGCGGCTTTCAGGGCATCCGAGAGCAGTGCCGCCTCGTCGGCGGACAACTCGACCACGAGGCGGCCGCCGCCTTCGAGCGGTACGCGCATCACGATGCCGCGGCCTTCCTTCGTGACCTCGAGCGGGCCGTCACCCGTCCGCGGCTTCATCGCCGCCATCCTGCATCCCCTTTCGTGCCCGGGGCCGCATGAAGGCCTCAGGCGAGGCCCGCCGCCGGAAACACCGGCGACTGCGGCGGGTTCGGCCGATTCACAGCCGTGTCGATTCGTACATCTATTATCAGAGTTTCCGCGCCGGATGGAAACGATCAGGGCTTTACTTCACCACCAGCCGCCCGGTGAGACAGGTGAAACTGGTTCTGTGAACGCACGATCGGCTCTCTTCGACCTCTACGGCGATCACCTCAGGAGCCGGGGCTCCAAGGCGCCCATCGCCTCCCTGGTGCGGCTCCTGGCCCCGCTCGGCATCACCGAGCCGGCCGCCCGCACCGCGGTGTCGCGCATGGTCCGGCAGGGCTGGCTGGCCCCGGCGCGGTGCGGGCCAGGGATGGCCGGTTACGCGCTGACCCCGCGCGCCGCCAGGCGCCTGGACGAGGCCGCGGAGCGGATCTACCGCCGGGGCGAGCCCGCCTGGGACGGGCAGTGGCACGTGCTGGTGGTCGAACGGATCCGGGACCGGGCCCGCCGCGGCCGGATCCGGGCCGCGCTCGGCTACCTGGGCTACGCGCCGCTCGGCGAGACCACCTGGATCAGTCCCCGGCCGTCGGTGGAACTTGACCCGCTGCTTGCGGCCGAGCGGCTGCGCGCGGAGCGGTTCGTGGCCCGCTACGACGGCGACGCGCGGGGGCTGCTGGCCCGGACCTGGGACCTGGACGGCCTGGCCCGGTCCTATCAGCGCTGGCTGGCCACGGCCGCCGAGATGATCGCGGCGGCCGGCCCGGACGCGGTGGACCCGGCGATCTTCGCGCTGCGCAGTGCGCTGGTGCACGAGTGGCGCAAATTCCTGTTCACCGACCCGGGATTCCCCGCCGCCCTGCTGCCGCCGGGCTGGCCGGGGCACGAGGCGGCGCGGGTGTTCCGCGCCGAGTCGGACCGGCTCTTGCCGGGCGCGTCCCGGTTCGTGGACTGTTGCCTGAGGACCGACGACCCAGGGAGTGCCCCGTGACAAGCAGTGACACCGTCCGATGGGCCCTCGACGGCGCCGTGGCCACGATCACGCTCAACCGGCCACGGGCCCGCAACGCGCTGACCGCCGAGATGAAGGACGCGCTGCTCGCGGCCCTGCGCCGCGCCGCGGCCGGCCCGGAAGCCCGCGCCGTCGTGCTCACCGGCGCGGGCGAGGCGTTCTGCGCCGGGCAGGACCTGCGGGAGCACGCCGACGTCCTGGCCTCGGGGGCGGAGCCGACCGGCACCGTGCGGCGCCACTACAACCCGATCATCACCACGATCATGACCATGCCCAAGCCGGTGATCGCGGCGGTCAACGGAAGCGCCGCCGGGGCGGGCGCGTCGCTGGCGCTGGCCTGCGACCTCCGGATAGCGGCGCGGCGGGCGAGCCTGCTGATGGCCTTCGCCCGGGTTGGCCTCGGGGCCGACTCGGGTGCCTCCTGGACGCTGCAACGGCTCGCCGGCGCGGCGCGGGCGGCCGAGTTGCTGATGCTCGCCGAGCCGCTCGACGCCGAGCGGGCCCGGGCGGCCGGGCTGTTCACCGAGGTGGTGCCGGACGACGAGGTGCTCTCGCGGGCGGCCGGGCTCGCCGGGCGGCTGGCCACCGGGCCGACCGCCGCCTACGCCGGCATCAAGGCGCAGTTGCTGTTCTCCGCCAGCCACGGGCTCGCCGAGTCCCTGGAGAACGAGGCACGGGTGCAGGCGGAACTCGGCGGCACCGCCGACCACCGGGCGGCCACGTTCGCCTTCCTCAACCGGGAGCAGCCGGTGTTCGGCGGGCGCTAGCCGGTTCGGCGAGAGCTAGCCGCACGCGCGGGGCACGATGCCGCGGTCCATCTCGGCGCAGGCGCAGACGATCTGCTCCGAGACCTCCACCAGGTCGGTGGGCACCTGCTTGGACTGGCGGCCGTCCGGGGACCGCCACCAGATCGCGCTGGCCCGGCACCACACGGTCAGCCCGCAGCGGACCGAGAGCACCGACATGCCCGCGGACGGCTCCTGGGCGCGGAGGAGACCACCCCCAAGCCCGCGCTCGGCGAGCATCTCCTCCAGCGCCCGGGCCGCCCGTCCTGGCGCCAGGCGGGTGCGCCGCAGCGGTTCCGGCACGATGCCAGCCGAGACCGGCTGTGCGAACCAGACCGCCTTTCCCGGTACCTTCCAGCCACCGAACCGGGAACGGGTCAGGTGGTGGCCCCACCGCCCTGCCGACAGCCCGGCTACCACACCGAGCCCGCGCCCGCTCACCGCATCGGCCCCGGCGGCGCCGGGCACCGGCGCCAGGTCGTCCTTCCAGCCACCGAGTGAGTCGAAGACCTTGACGACCAGTTCCCACCGGCCCGCCGCCCGGCGCAGGTAGATCCACAGCTCGGGCGCGCCCGCGATGGGCCAGGCCCCGGCGCCGTCGAACTCGATGTTGGCCTGCGCATGGAGGGTGTTGGCGGCGAGTTCGCTGGTCATCAGCAGCCCGTCGGACGCCAGCTCCTCCGGGAGCGTCAGCGCCGCCGCCATCTCCCGGTACACGCCCCGCGCCACCACGGCGCACGTCGTGTCGGCCGGGAGCGGCCAGGCGCAGCAGCCACCGGCCGCCAGCGCGGCCGCCACAATCGTGGGACGGCCCGTGCTGCCTGGCGCGGCTCCGCCTGCGGCGGGCCCTCCCCTCCACAGGCCCGCGACACCCGCGTCGGCCAGCGCCATGCTGGCCGGAGACCTCAGGGTGGCACCGGTCGGTGTCACCACGGCTACAGCAGGCGACGGTAACATGATCCTCAGCCTTCACGACTCGTAGATCTGTGAAACACAGATTACGATTTTTCACCTCCACTTCGCAATGACATCCCGGGATTTCCTGGTCAGTTCTGGCCATGCGGCGGGTCAGTTCTGACCGATGCGTGCCACGCGCCGTGCGTGTACAGTCACAGGGGCGGCTGTTCGGCCGGTCGCACCTGCGTTTGAGACAGGCGCAGCAACAGAAAGAATCCCCCGGGTGGCGGCCCGGGGGATTTCTTTGAGCGGTCAGTGGGTCGTCGGCTCCAGGTCGAAGCGCCCGGCCTTCGCGTCCGTGAGGAAGGCTGCGAACGCCTCCCGGCCCACGACGTGCGCGCCCGCCTCGGGGCGCTTGCTGTCGCGGACCGCGACCGCTTCGTCGAGGTTGGCGGCCACCTCCACACATCCGCCGTTGTGCTGACTCAGGCGGGCTTTCCGCCATACTGCGCGAGACAGGTCTGTCATCGGTCTACTCCATCTGTAGGGCGAGTTGTCTGAGGTAGAGCGTTGTGTCATCTGGCTCTAGGGCGCCATCAACAGCTCGATCGAAGGACTGGCTATACATGGTCACGTGCTCCGTACCGGTCACCTCCTGAATGCCGATGTCGGTCTCTGTGTAGGCGATCGATGGCTCGTCGCCGGGGAAGTCGAAGATGTTGATCGGCGACATCAGGCCCCGGGGCGGCCCGTCGGCGAAGCGCTGGATGCGCAGGTCCACGTTGGGCCGCTGGCCGGCCTTGATCAGGTGCTGGATCTGTTCCTGCCGGTCGGCCCTTGTCCCCCACTGGTACAGCAGCGATGCCTCGGTGACGATCGCGATCAGGTCCGGTGCCATCCCGTTGGTCCGGTCGAGAATCTCCTGCCGCCGCAGCCGGGTCGCCAGGGCCTCCCGCCGCCAGGCCGGCGGCCTCGGCCCGATCTTCATGAAGGCCTCGCCGTATTCCTGCGTCTGCAGCAGGCCAGGCAGCACCAGCGGGATGAAGACCCGAATTCTCTGAGCATCGTTCTCGAAGCCGGGAAACTCATTCTCGAAGATCTCGTTGCAATCACGCCACCACGGGCGGGCGCGGGAGCGGATCGCAAGATCCTCGATCTCATCCCGCTCCGCGGGGTCCACGCTGTAGATGCGGAGCAAGTCTCTGATGTCGCTCATCTCGGGGCGCTTCCACTGATTGGCCTCGAACCGGCCGACCTTGCCCCGCCCCCAGTTGAGCATGTCACAGACATGGTTGGCGGTGTACCCGCTCTTCACGCGCAGTTGCAGAAGCTGCCTGGACAGGCGACGTTTCGCCACCGTAGCGCCATAGGCATCGTCGCTCATCGGAGGTCGCCTCCTTGACAGGGAGTCGCGCTCAGTATACAGCTACTTAAGTTGTGAATCACAGATCTTAACTTCTCCCAGGATCCTGGCCCCGGGGACGATGGCCTGGCCGCAGCGCCACTCCCCGCACCCTTACTCCAGCGCATCCACCGCCGCGCCATCATCGAATTCCCCGTTTCTGACACCATCGAGAAAGCACTCCCATTCGTGGCGGTCATAGACAAGTACCCGGCCCGCGGGGTCGCCCGCCACCCGCATCAGCACCCAGTCCGCCCCGGGCCGCCCGGTGACCATGGCCACCTCGATCGTGCCGTCGCCCGCGCCGGACCGCTGCCAGTGCTGCGCGGCCACGTCGATGCCCAGTTCCTCCACGGTCGGCTTAGCGGTCACGGCCTCTCCCGGTCACTTCTGTCCGGTCCGCGCGCCTTCGTCCGGTCACCGGCACCGCGCCACCCCGCAGTACAGGACGCGCGACCCGTCGCTGTCGGCCGACGCGGGATCCACCGCTCCCCACTGCCCGACGAACGTCAGGCCGTCCGCGGCGCCGGCATAGGGCGGCACCATCTCCATGCCGGCGAAGAACCGTTCCACCTCGGCCCGGGGGCGCGGCACGAGCTGCTCGGTGGCGTTCGCGTAGGTCTCCACCATGGCGTGCACCGCCAGCGGCGGGAGCCCGTCCGGGGTGGCGTGCGAGAGCGCCAGGTAGCTGCCCTCGGCCAGCGCGGCCACGTACCGCGCCACCAGGCCCCACGGATCCCGGTCGTCGGTCACGAAGTGCATGACCGCGGTCATTAACAGCCCGGCCGGCTCGGTGAAGTCGATCATCGAGCGCACCAGGGGATGGCCGAGCAGGGCATCGGGGTCGCGGAGGTCGGCGGTGATCAGCGTCACGTTCGGCGCGCCGGCCAGCAGCGGCGCGGACTGGGCCGCCACCATCGGGTCGATGTCGGCGTAGACGACGCGCGCGGCCGGATCGATCCGCTGCACCACCTGATGGGTGTTGCCGACGGTGGGCAGCCCGGAGCCGATGTCGATGAACTGCCGCAACCGGGCCTCGGTGGCCAGCCACGCGGCCGCGCGCTGGTGGAAGCCGCGGTTCGCCCAGGCCGCGTCGCTCAGCGCGGGCAGGCTCTGCCGCAGCGCCTCGGCGGCCTTGCGGTCCGCCGCGAAGTTGTTGTGGCCGCCCAGGTAGTAGTCGTAGAGGCGGGCCGGGCTCGGCTTGGTGGGATCCACGCCTGGTGGTACTGCCGGGTCGGGGGCCGCTCCGCGGGGAAGGTGCGGTGCCTCCGTCATCAGGTCTCCAATCCACTCTCAGTCCTCAGTCTGACACGCTCCGTGTGAACCACAAGGGGCAGATCCCGTGAATCACAAGGGCCGATTCACTGGCGCGCCCCGCTGCGGAAGCATCCGGCCAGATGGTCGTCCACCACACCGCAGGCCTGGAACGCGGCATAAATGGTGACGGGACCCACGAAGGAGAACCCAAGTTTCCGCAGTTCACGCGCGCACGCCTGGGACGCGGGCGTCTGCGCGGGCACGTCCGCCATGGTGACGGGAGGCGGCCGCCGCGGGTCCGCGTGCCGCCAGATCACCGCGGCGAGCCCGCCGGGCACGGCCTGGGCGGCCCGGGCGTTGCCGATCACCGCGCGGATCTTCGCCCGGTTGCGGACGATCCCCGGGTCGGCCAGCAGGCGCGCCTCGTCCGCCGGCCCGAACCCGGCGACCGTCTCCGGGTCGAACCCGGCGAAGGCGCCGCGGAAGTTCTCCCGCTTGCGCAGGATGGTGAGCCAGGACAGGCCGGACTGGAAGGCCTCCAGCGACAGGCGCTCGAAGATGCCCGCGTCGCTGCGCACCGGGCGGCCCCATTCATCGTCGTGGTAGGCGCTGATGTCCGCGGGGTCCAGTCCCCACGGGCAGCGCAGCCGCCCGTCGGGCCCGGGCGCGGCACCGGCCGGGGCCACAGGCTCGCTCACTGCTGGGGTTCCCAGCGGGCCCGTAGCTCGGCCAGTTCCCGGCGCAGCGTGGCGATCTCCACGTCGCGGGCGGTGACCGAGCGGGCGATCACGCCGAGGGCCTCCTCGGTCGCGGACACGTTGTACCCCCACAGGGCCAGCGGCGGGCGCAGCAGGGCGACGTCGGCCGCGGTCAGGTCGTCGAGCCGCAGCGGCGGCGAGTCGCTGGGAAACGCGGCCATCTCCCCGGCCCGCCCGAGGGCGGCCAGCACCACGCAGCACAGGATGGCGGCGGCCGCGAGCACAAGAATCACCGGCACAGTAAGAATCGTGCCATGCTCGGCGGGTGACAGGGCACAGACTCGGGCGGCCGGCGCCGGCCAGCCGGTCACTTCCGTCCCCGGCCGTCCTGGTCGCGGCCGCCGGCACGGCCGCCGAGGCGGACCAGGCGATCGCCGCCGGGGCGGACATGATCGACGCCAGCGGCCTGTCCGGTCAGGACGTGGCGGCGCTGCGCGCCCGGCATCCGGGGCTGCGGCTGTGGCACGGCTCCCCCGCCGCGGCGGACGCCGACCAGGCCGGCCCGCCGGCGGCCGTGGTCGCCACCGCCGCGGTCCTCGCCTGGGTCGGGACCCCGGCCATCCGCACCAGGCACGTCCTGCCGGTGCGCCGGGCCATCGACATGACCTGCTCGATCGCGGGCACGCGGCTACCCGCGCTCACCATCCGCGGCCTCGCCTGAGGCGGGCCAGCCCGGCCCGGCCGGCGCGCCGTCGGGCCCGTCGCCGTGCGCGGTGCGGATGATCCGCACCACCTCGTCCGGATCGTCGGCGACGCTCAGCAGGTCCAGGTCGGCCGCGGAGACCTTCCCCTCCCCGCACACCACCTCGCGCAGCCACGACAGCAGGCCGGACCAGTAGGAGCTGCCGACGAGCACGATGGGGAACTTGGTGATCTTGCCGGTCTGCACCAGCGTGACCGCCTCGAACAGCTCATCGAGCGTGCCGAAGCCGCCCGGCAGCACCACGAAGGCCTGCGAGTACTTGACGAACATGGTCTTGCGCACGAAGAAGTAGCGGAATTCCAGGCCGATGTCGACGTACTCGTTCAGCCCCTGTTCCTGCGGCAGCTCGATGCCCAGGCCGACCGAGATCCCGTGCGCGCCCGCGGCGCCCTTGTTGGCCGCCTCCATGATCCCCGGCCCGCCGCCGGTGATCACCGCGTACCCGGCCCTGGCCAGCGCCGCGGTGATCCGCGTCGTGAGCTCGTACTGCTCGGAGCCCGGCCGGGCCCGGGAGGAGCCGAACACCGACACCGCCTTGCCCGTCTCGGCGAGCAGCCCGAACCCCTCCACGAACTCGGCCTGGATCCGCAGCACCCGCCAGGGGTCGGTATGCACCCAGTCGCTGGGCCCGCGCCGGTCGAGCAGGCGCTGGTCGGTGGTGGTCTTCGGGATCGCCCGGCCGCGCAGCATGGCCGGGCCCTGCTGGCGCACCCTGCGGCGAGACTCGGGTTCCACGCTCATGATCCTGCCACCTCAGCCGCTCACCCCGTGATCACGGAGGATCTCGTTGAGCGCCAGCCTGTCGTGCTCGGCGCCCTCGGCCAGCCGCCGGAGCACCAGCACGCAGGGCATGCCGAAGTCGCCGCCGGGGAAGTTACGTACCCGGGTGCCGCTGACGCAGACCGACCAGGCGGGCGCCTCGCCGCGGGGCAGTTCCGCGCCGGTCGAGACGTCGATGACGTGCGTGGTCGCGGTCAAGATGGTGCCCGCGCCGAGCTTGGCGCCGGTCCTGACCCTGGCCCCCTCCACCACCATGGAGCGCGACCCGATGAACGCGTCGTCCTCCACCACCACCGGCACCGCGCTCGGCGGCTCGAGCACGCCGCCGATCCCGGCCCCGCCGGACAGGTGGACGTTCCTGCCGATCTGCGCGCAGGACCCGACGGTGGCCCAGGTGTCCACCATGGTGCCGCCGTCCACGTGGGCGCCGATGTTGACGAACGAGGGCATGAGCACCACGCCGGGCGCGAGGTAGCAGCCCCACCGGGCGATCGCGCCCGGCACCACCCGTACCCCGTCGAGGCGGGACTTCAGCGGCACCCGGTCGTGGTACTGGAAGTCCCCGGCCCGCGACCGCTCCATGGGCAGCAGCCGGAACGCCAGCATGATCGCCTGCTTGGCCCGCTGGTCCACGACGACCTCGCCGGTCGCCGGATCCGGCCAGGCGACCCTGGCCTCCCCCGCGTCGAGGGCGTCCACCGCGGCGGTCACGATCGCCCGGGCCTCGCCGTCATCGGTGCTTGCCTCGGCCCGCCGTTCCCACAGTTCGTCAAGGCGCGGGTCGAGCTTGGAATCTCCCACCTGAGGAGCCTATGGCACCGGGTACGTTCAGGTGGTGTGCCGAGGAATCGCCGGAAGGGCCCGTTGACGCTGGTTCTCCTTGTTGCCGTGGTGGCGCTGGGAGCCGGGGTCTACGCCGCCGTGCGGCACGTGCCGGCCATCCTCGGCGAGACCGGCTGCACGGCGGGCAGCGGCCACGCGGCGGTCGCGCTGGATCCCCAGCAGGCACAGATCGCGGCCACCATCGCCGGGGTGGCGCATCGCCGCGGCATGCCGGCCCGGGCGCTCACCGTGGCCTACGCGACCGCCATGCAGGAGACCCACCTGCACGACCCCGACTACGGGGACCTGGACTCGGTCGGCGTGTTCCAGCAGCGGCCCTCCCAGGGCTGGGGGCCGGCCAGCAGGCTGATCGACCCGGTGTACGCGAGCACCAGGTTCTTCCGCGCCCTCGGCGGGATCCACGGCTACCAGCGGATGCCCGTGTACAAGGCGGCCCAGGCGGTGCAACACAGCGCGGACGGCTCCGCCTACCGGCAGTACCAGACGCTGGCCGGCCACCTGACCACCGCGTTCACCGGGACATCGCCGCGGGCGGTGTGGTGCTGGCCGGCCGCGCATGCCGCGGGCAGTGCCCAGCTGACCCCGGCCCACCGGGCGATCGTCAAGGCGTTCGGGCCACTGTCGGCCAGCCGGTCCGCCACCGGCGGTGACGCGCCGTCCCTGCTGGTCCAGGCCCCGCAGGCCGACCTGGGCTGGTCGGTCGCCGCCTGGCTGGTGACCCATGCCGGGAAGTACCGGCTGCACGATGTGCGCTATGCGGGGTTTCGCTGGCCGGCCCCGGCGGGCCATGCCGGGTGGGTGAAAGACGCAGGTGCGCCCGCCGGATCGGTCGTCGCTAGCTGATAGCCTGCGGTCTCGCCGGGTCCCTTAGGGGATAGCAGCCGTCCCGGCGTCGCCGTGCGGACACGCCGGCCCGCCGGAAGGGCAATACTGGAGCTACACCATGGGGACATAGCCGGAAGAGGAGTTCCGACGTGACCTACATCATCGCGCAGCCCTGCGTTGACCTGCTCGACAAGTCGTGCATCGAGGAGTGCCCGGTCGACTGCATCTATGAGGGCGAGCGCATGCTCTACATCCACCCGGACGAGTGCGTCGACTGCGGCGCCTGCGAGCCGGTGTGCCCCGTTGAGGCGATCTTCTACGAGGACGACGTGCCCGACCAGTGGAAGGACTTCTACAAGGCCAACGTGGAGTTCTTTGAAGATCTCGGCTCCCCGGGCGGCGCCGCCAAGGTGGGCAAGATCAACAAGGACCACGCCGTCGTGGCTGCCCTGCCACCGCAGGAGCACGACTGAGGCCCGCGGCCCGGCTGCCGGACTTTCCCTGGGACCGGCTCGGTCGTTACCGCGAGCAGGCGGCGGCGCACCCGGGCGGGATCGTGGACCTGTCGATCGGGACCCCCGTCGACCCGGTTTCACCGGAGGTGCGCGCGGCGCTTGCCGCGGCCGCGGACTCGCCCGGCTATCCCCAGACGGCGGGCACCCCGCAACTGCGCGAGGCGGCGGCCCGGTGGCTGGCGCGCCGCCACGGGGTAGCCGTCGAACCCGGCGCGGTGCTGCCGGTCATCGGCACCAAGGAGATCATCGCGTCACTGCCGGCCCTGCTCGGCTGCGGAGCCGGCGACACGGTCGTGTACCCGGAGCTGGCCTACCCCACCTATGAGATCGGGGCGCGCCTGGCCGGGGCCAGGGCGGTGGCGGCCGACGGGCTCGCGTCGCTCGGCCCCGAGCGGGTCCGGCTGGTCTGGGTGAATTCCCCGGCCAACCCGACCGGGCGGGTGCTGCCCGCCGCGCACCTGCGCAAGATGGCCGACTGGGCCAGGGAGCGGGGTGCCGTCCTCGCGTCCGACGAGTGCTACCTCGACCTGGCCTGGGATGCCGAGCCGGTGTCGGTGCTCCACCCCGGCGTCAGCGGCGGCACCGCGGCCGGGCTGCTCGCGGTGTACTCGCTGTCCAAGCGGTCGAACCTGGCCGGCTACCGGGCCGGCTTCCTCACCGGCGATCCCGGCCTGGTCGCGGAACTGCTGGAGGTCCGCCGCCACGCGGGCCTGATGATGCCCGCCCCGGTCCAGGCCGCCATGGTGGCCGCACTGGACGACGACGCCCACGCGGACGAGCAGCGGGCCCGCTACGCGGCCAGGCGCGCCCGGCTGCGGGCGGCGCTGGAGCAGGCCGGCTGGGTGATCGGCCACTCCGAGGCCGGCCTGTACCTGTGGGCCGCCCGGCCCGGCCTGGACTGCTGGGACTCGGTGAGCGCGCTGGCCGGCGCCGGCATCCTGGTGGCCCCCGGCGAGTTCTACGGCCCGGCCGGCCGGGGCCACATCCGGGTGGCGCTGACCGCCACCGACGAGCGCATCGACGCCGCCGCCGGCCGGCTGGCCCGGCTCGGGTAATAATCGCTCAAATCCCGGCATTCTTCGTGAACCGTGGCGGATCCGCTAGCCGTTACGGGGCCAGAGGTATCGCCGATGCCTCGGCCTAGGAGGATTGCCGTGACAGAAAACGGGCATCCACTCACCCTGCGCAGACTGATTCCATGGACACTGGCGGCGCTGTCCGCGGGCTGCCTCGCGGCCCTGATGGCGGGGCCCGCGAACGCCGCACCGCACAGTCGGTGATCAACGCGAGCCTTAACGACGTGTCCTGCCCGAGTGCGACCAGTTGCATGGCTGTGGGCTGGTTCCTCGGGCAGATTCCGGGGACCTCCGGCTTCCAGGACTTCCCCCTGGCCGAGCAGTGGAACGGCAGCACCTGGACGGTCCTGCCTGCCCCGGCACCGCGCCACCCCGGCGGCGGCGAACTGCTGAGCTCGGTCTCGTGCAGCGGCAACACCAGTTGCATGGCGGTGGGCGAGACCCAGGTCGAGGTGCCGCCCGGCGTCACCAACCTGCACCCGTTCGCGGAGTCGTGGAACGGGACCAAGTGGCAGGTCGTGCCCACCCCGAAGCTGGCCAATACCGGCGCCAGCCTGAGCGGCGTGTCCTGCACCAGCGGCACCGGTTGCATGGCCGTGGGCAGCGAGGGCACGCTGCGGAACCCCACCCTGTTCACGCTGGCCGAGCAGTGGAACGGCAGCGCGTGGCGGGTGGTGACCACCCCGCCGCCGCTGACCCCCGGCGCCACCGGGCTCAGCACGGTGTCCTGCACCAGCCCCAGCGCCTGCATGGCGGCCGGGTTCTTCGGCTTCAACAACGGCACCGGGACCTCGCTCACCCTGGCCGAGCAGTGGAACGGGACCAAGTGGCAGATCCGGACCACGCCGAATCCCGGTTCCAGCGCGGTGCTCGGGGGTGTCGCCTGCACTGCCCCCGGCGCGTGCATGGCCGTGGGCGGCCACGCGATGCAGACCGGCAACCTGGTCCGCGCCACGCTGGCCGAGCAGTGGAACGGCACCGGGTGGAAGACGCTGCCCACCCCGAACCCGGCGGATGCGGGCGTGTCCTTCTTCAACCGTGTGTCCTGCCCCGGCGCGGCGGCGTGCATGGCCGTCGGGGCCGGCACCGACCAGACCGGCGAGGTCGGGTTCAACGAGGCCGCATCGTGGAACGGCACGGGCTGGAAGCTGCTGCCCACCCCCAACCCCGGGTCGACGAGCAACGAGCTTCACGGGGTTTCCTGCACCAGCCCGTCGCGCTGCATGGCGGTCGGCGATTTCGCGGGCATCGGCAACGAGCTGACGCTGGCGGAGTCGTGGAACGGGACGAAGTGGAGCGTGGTCAAGACCCCGCGCCCCTGACCTGACCCGCTGCCCCGGCGGGCCGCACCGGGACGCGGCCCGCCGGGCCGGGCCAGCCGGGCCGCGTCCCGGCTTAAGCTTGCGAGCATGCTGCAGCTTCCCGACGCCAACCAGGGGCGGGCCGCGCCGGTCCGGCCGGCCACGCCCGGCGTGCTGAGCATCTGGGTGGCCAGCCCGGACCAGCCACGTGCCTGCCTGCTCGCCGACCTGATCTCCCGGATCGCCGAACGGCACCACCTGCTGGCCAGCGTGTCCCAGCCTGCCCCGGCAGGCTGGGATGCGCTGAACGTGCACCCGGCCGACGTCCGCGCCGGGCCGCCGGAGCCGCTCGACGTGGCGGTCGCCCCGGCGGGCGGGCCCGCGGGCACGCACCTGGTGCGGCCGGGCGAGGCCAGGCTCCCTGACCTCGGCGGCCTCGACCCGCTCGCGCTGCGGCTCGCGCTGCTGCGGCACCGCTACCCCGAGCAGGTGGCCCTCACCCGGGATGACCTGGAAACCGCCGGCAACGTGCTGCGCGGCTGGCGTGAGCTGGTGGGCCACTGGGCCCTGTCGCCGAGCAAGCCGATGTGCGCGCAGTACGTAGGCGACTTCCTCGGCGCCCTCGACGACGACCTCGACACCCCGGCCGCACTGCGGACCCTGTCCGAGCTGGCCGCGGACACGGTGATCCCCGACGGTTCCAAGTTCGAGACGTTCGCCTACATGGACCGGTTCCTCGGCCTGGACCTCGCCCGCGAGGTCGGCCGGTAAGCCGCGCAACAAATCACCGCCGGATCCCGCAAAACTGCAACAAACCGGCGCCACGGCGCAGGCTTTCGCTCTCCGTCATTCCTCCAAACGCCTCTTAGGCTGGTCTGACCGAGGGAGGAGACGCCAGTGACCGCGCCTACAACGACGAAGGACCTGCGGGCTCTGTCCGACGCCCACAGCGCGCACAACTACCACCCGCTCCCCGTGGTGATCTCGGCCGCCGAGGGCGCCTGGGTCACCGATGTCGAGGGCCACAGGTACCTGGACATGCTCGCCGCGTACTCCGCGATCAACTTCGGGCACCGGCACCCGCGGCTGGTCGCCGCGGCCCGGCGCCAGCTCGACCGGGTCACGCTGGTGAGCCGCGCCTTCGACCACGACCAGTTCGGCCCGTTCTGCGCGGAACTCGCCGAGCTCGCCGGCATGGACATGGTGCTGCCGATGAACACCGGCGCCGAGGCCGTGGAGACCGCGATCAAGACGGCCCGCAAGTGGGGCTACGAGGTCAAGGGCGTGCCCGACGGCGAGGCGGTCATCGTGGCCTTCGAGGGCAACTTCCACGGCCGCACCACCACGGTCGTCAGCTTCTCGACCGACCCCGACGCCCGTGATCACTACGGCCCCTACACCCCCGGCTTCCGGGTCATCCCCTACGGCGACGCCGGCGCCCTGGCCGCGGCCATGGACGAGCGCGTGGTCGGCGTGCTGATCGAGCCGGTCCAGGGCGAGGCCGGGGTCATCGTGCCGCCGCCCGGCTACCTGGCCCGGGTCAGGGAGCTGTGCTCCTCCCACGGCGCGCTGATGCTCGCCGACGAGATCCAGTCCGGGCTCGGCCGGACCGGGACGACGTTCGCGTGCGAGCACGACGCCGTGGTCCCGGACATGTACATCCTGGGCAAGGCGCTCGGCGGCGGGATCGTGCCGCTGTCCGCGGTGGTCTCCTCCCGCGAGGTGCTCGGCGTGTTCAGGCCCGGCCAGCACGGTTCCACGTTCGGCGGCAACCCGCTGGCCTGCGCGGTGGGGCGCGAGGTGCTCGCGCTGCTGGCCACCGGCGAGTACCAGGAGCGGTCGGCCAAGCTGGGCACCCACATGCATCACCGGCTGGCCGCGCTGCCGGGCACCGCGGTCCGCGAGGTCCGCGGCCGCGGGCTGTGGGCCGGCGTGGAGTTCGTGTCGCTGGCCGGCCGGCGGGCGTGCGAGCTGCTCGCCGAGCGCGGCGTGCTGGCCAAGGACACCCACGGGAGCGCGATCAGGCTGGCCCCGCCGCTGATGATCAGTGAGGAGGACCTGGACTGGGCCCTGGACCAGGTGGAGGACGTGATCAGGCGCCGGTGAGCCTGCGGTAGCGGCTCGCGTAGTGGATCAGCGGGCCGCCGCCGGGCCGGGGCTCGGAGACCCCGACGACCTCGCCGACCACGATGCTGTGGTCGCCGCCGTCGTGCACGGCCGTGGTGCGGCACTCCATCGCGGCCAGGGCGTCGTCCAGGATGGGCGCGCCGGTGACCGGCCCGGCGTGGTGCCTGATCGCGTCGAGCTGGCCCTCCAGCGGCCTGCCCCGGGTGGCCAGCCAGGCGGCGGTCTTCTCCCCGTCCTCGCCGAGCACCGAGATCGCCCAGGTGCCCGCCGCGAGCACCGCGTCGTGGAACCGCGCGATCTTCTCCGCGCACATCAGGATCAGCAGCGGCTCCAGGGACACCGCGGTGAACGCGGTCGCGGTCATCGCGTGGCTGACGCCGTCCAGGCTGGTGGTCGCGACCACGATGCCACTGGCGAACTGCCCCGCGGCGCGCCGGAAGGCCGCGTTGTCAACCCCGCTCACAGGTCCACCCCCGGCCGCCGGCCAGCACCGGGCCGCCGCAGCCGCCACCGGAAGCCGGCCACCACCCCGACCGCCGCGCAGGCCGCCCCGCCGTAGAGGTACCACTCGCCCGCGCTGGTGTTGGTGACGATGACGCTGCCCGCCGCGGTCGGCAGGGTCAGCACGAACGACGCCGCCAGCCAGCCGATCGCGGGCAGCACCCCGCCGAGCGCCGAGCCCATCCCCGCGGCGCCCGCCACGCTGGTCACCAGGATGAGCACGCAGAAGGCCAGCGCCGCCACCGGGATGCCGCCGAGGGTGTGGGCGAAATGGAAGCACCCGATCAGCCCCTCTAGGGCGCCGAGCACGAACAGCGCCGCGTAGGCCGTCGCCACACCGACCTCCCGCCGCTGGCCCGTCTGCCCGCCTTCCACGCAGAGCAGGCTATACGGACGCCTTGGGGCCGAGAGTCGCACCGCGCGCTCACCGCCCGTCCAGGCCCGCGAACAGGTCGCGTTCCCTGATCCCCGGGCCCGCGCCGGGCACCCCGGCGGCGGAGGCGCTCGCCGGGCCCGCGGCGGAGGCGCTCGCCGGGCCCGTGCCGGAGGCGCTCGCCAGCCCCGCGCCGGAGGCGCTCGCCAGCCCCGCGCCGGAGGCGCTCGTCAGCAGGGTGTAGAACTCGCGGCCCATGATCGGCTGCCAGCGGCCGTCGGCGAGGGCGAAGGACCCCCCACCCCCCGCCCGCCTCCCCGTTCCCCCTTCACTATCCCCCTTCACGGCGATCTGGGTGGCGTGCGCGCGCATGGCGGCGGTCTTGGCCGCCAGGTAGCCGGTGCCGTCGATCTCGGTCGTCACCTGGCCGTCCGGCACCCAGTAGGGCAGCCCGGCCGCGGCGGCCACCGACCGCGGCATCGCGGTGGCGTAGAACTTGGCGACCTGCCACGGACCGGCCGGACCGCCGGGCGGGGCGTGCGCCGGGTCGGCGGCCAGCCGGATGGCCGCGCCGGACACCCGGTGCGCCTGGATGTGGTCGGGGTGGCCGTAGAAGCCGTTCTCGTCGTAGCTGACCAGCACCTGCGGCCGGGCCTCGCGGAGGATCCCGGCCAGTTCCGCGGCGGCCGCGGGCACGTCGGCCCGCCAGAAGCAGTCCGGGCTGTCGTTGGCCGGCAGGCCCATCATCCCCGAGTCGCGCCACCGGCCGGGCCCGCCGAGGAACCGCTGGTCGGTGATGCCCAGCGCGGCACAGGCGGCGGCCAGTTCGGTGATCCGGTGCGCGCCCAGGCGGTCGCCGTCCCCGGCGAGGTAGGCCAGGTCCGGCGGGATGACCTCGCCGAGTTCGCCCAGCGTGCAGGTGACCAGGGTGACCCTGGCACCCTCGGCGGCGTACCGGGCGATGGTGGCACCCGTGCCGATCGACTCGTCGTCGGGGTGGGCGTGCACCAGCAGCAGCCGCCGGGCGCCGTCCTGGTGATCCATGCCGTGAGGCTAGCGTGATCCGCCGATGGCAAGATGACGGCCATGACCGAAAGCTTCCCCAGGCAGCAGGCCAGGACCCGGCACTTCACCCTCGGCCTGCCCCGTTCGTTCCAGATCTCCCCCGGCGGGGACCGGGTGGCGTTCCTGCGCAGCAGGGGCGGCGACGACCCGGTGACCTGCCTGTGGGTGCTGGACACCGGCACCGGTGCCGAGCGCCTGGTGGCCGACCCCGCGGTGCTCGGCGACGCCACGGCCGGCCTGACCGCGCAGGAGAAGGCACGCCGGGAGCGGGTCAGGGAGCAGGCCGCCGGCATCGTCGCGTTCGCCTGCGACTCCGCGCTGAGCGTGGCGGCGTTCGCGCTGGCCGGGCAGGTCTTCGCGGCGGACCTGGCGGCCGGCGGGCAGGCGCCGCGGCCGATCCCGGCGCGCCCCGGCGCGTTCGACCCGCGGCCGGACCCGTCGGGCCAGCGGGTGGCGTACGTGTGCGACGGCGCGGTGCGCGTGGTGACCCCGGGCACCGGGGAGGACACCCTGCTCATCGGGCCGGACGGGGAGAGCGGGGTGACGTACGGCCTGGCCGAGTTCGTGGCCGCCGAGGAGATGGGCCGGACCCGGGGCTACTGGTGGGCGCCCGGCGGGACCGCCGTCCTGGTGGCCAGGGTGGACGAGAACCCCGTCCAGCGGTGGCACATCGCGGACCCGGCCAACCCGGGCCGCGCCCCGGCCGAGGTGGCCTACCCCGCGGCCGGGACGCCGAACGCGGACGTGTCGCTGGTGCTGGCCGGACTGGACGGCACCACGGTGCCCGTCGAGTGGGACCGCGCGCAGTTCCCGTATCTGGTCGCGGTGACCTGGGAGGCGGCCGGCGCGCTGATCGTGGTGCAAAGCCGGGACCAGCGCCGCACGCGGCTGCTGTCCGCCGACCCGGTATGCGGGGAGGTTGAGCTCATCCGGGAGGACAACGACGAGCACTGGGTGGACATCGTGGCCGGTGTTCCCGGCTGGACCGGTGACGGGCGGATCGTCTGGGCGGCGGACTCCGGCGGCGCCAAACGGCTGCTGGTGGCCGCTCCGGAGGCACTGGCGGACGGGACCGCCGCCCCGGTCACCCCGCCGGGGCTCCAGGTGCGCGCGGTCGCGGACATCGACGGCGACGCCGTGCTGTTCACCGCGTCGGATGACGACCCCACCGGCGTGGCCCTGTGGCTGTACCGCGAGGACGGGCCGGCCCGGCTCACCCCGGAGCACGGGGTTCACTCCGGCCGGCGGTCCGGCGGCACCACCGTGCTCTTCGGCCGGTCGCTGGACGCGCCCGGCGTGACGGTGACCGTGCGCACGGAGCGTCGTCCCGCAGAAAAAATAACGGTCGCGTCGCTCGCCGAGCACCCGTCGCTGCCCGCGCCGCGGCCAGACCTGTTCACCGCGGGCGAGCGGGAGATCCGCACCGCCCTGCTGCTCCCGTCCTGGTACCAGCGGGGCTCGGGCAAGCTGCCGGTGCTGGTCGACCCCTACGCCGGGCCGCACATGCAGCGGGTGGTCGCCGCCCAGGGCGCGTACGCGGACTCGCAGTGGTTCGCCGAGCAGGGGTTCGCCGTGGTCGTGGCGGACGGGCGCGGCACGCCGGGACGCGGGCCGGGCTGGGATCGCGCGGTGGCCGGGGACCTGGCCGGGCCGGCGCTCGAGGACCAGGTGGCGGCGCTGGAGGCGGCCGCGGCCCGGTGCGCCGACCTGGACACCGGGCGGGTGGCCATCCGGGGCTGGTCGTTCGGCGGGTACCTGGCCGCGCTCGCGGTGCTGCGCCGGCCCGAGAAGTTCCACGCCGCGGTGGCCGGCGCCCCGGTGACCGACTGGCGGCTCTACGACACCCACTACACCGAGCGTTACCTGGGGCACCCGGATCAGCACGGGGCCAGCTACGACGGCTGCTCGCTGCTCGGCGACGCCGCCAAGCTGAGCCGTCCGCTGCTGATCATCCACGGGCTGGCCGACGACAACGTGGTGGCCGCGCACTCGCTGCGGCTGTCCGCCATGCTGCTCGCGGCCGGCCGCCCGCACAGCGTGCTGCCGCTGTCCGGCGTCACCCACATGACGCCACAGGAAGAGGTGGCCGAGAACCTGCTGCTGCTCCAGGTGGACTTCCTGCGCCGCGCGCTGGCCGAGTAGCAACAGGGAATCGCCGAGAACTTGCTCACATTGCGCCATACTTCCTGCGCAAAAGCACTCGGTGTAGCAAGTGTCACAGGTCTCGAAAACGGATCCCGAGCCGCGCGGTGGTACACCAGTGGAATAAGGTTCACCCGCATCCATGCGGCGGTATCACCGGGCGGAGACTCAGGCGATGACACAGGCCACAACGACACCGGCCAGGGACAGGGCACGGATCGCGGAACGGACCCTGCGCAAGGACCCGTGGTGGCGCCAGCCGGCCATCACCGCGAGCGCCCTGACGGTGGTGGTGGTCTACCTCACCTGGGCCTCGCTGGTGAACGGTGACTACTTCTGGAAGCCGTACATCTCGCCGCTGTACTCCCCCTGCCTGGCGACCACCTGCACGCCGAGCTCGGGGTTCGACTGGATTCCGTGGCTGACCTGGCTGTCCCCGGCGGTCATCATCATCGGCGGCCCGATGGGGTTCCGGCTCACCTGCTACTACTACCGGAAGGCCTACTACCGGGCCTTCTGGCGGGCGCCCGCGGCATGCGCGGTGCGCGAGCCGCACGCCTCCTACACCGGTGAGACCAGGTTCCCGCTGATCCTGCAGAACGTGCACAGGTACTTCTTCTGGATCGCGCTGGCCTTCAACGTGATCCTGTCCGCCGACGCGGTGATCGCCTTCCGTAATCACGCCGGGCAGTGGGGGCACATGGGCCTGGGGACGCTGGTGCTGCTCGTCAACGCGGCCCTGCTGTGGGGCTACTCGCTGTCCTGCCACGCCTGCCGGCACGTGGTCGGCGGGCGGCTCAAGCATTTCTCCAAGCACCCGGTGCGGTACTGGATGTGGACCCAGGTGTCCAAGCTGAACGCCAAGCACATGCAGTACGCCTGGATCTCGCTGGGCTGGGTGCTGCTCACCGACCTCTACATCCGGCTGGTGGCCTCCGGCGCCATCACCGATCCGCGGTTCTTCTAGGCAGAAGGTGCAGTACCCCATGAGTGACATCGAACGGCTCGGCTACGACGTCGTGGTGATCGGCGCCGGCGGTTCCGGGCTGCGCGCGGCCATCGAGGCCCGGCTGGCGGGCAAGAGGACCGCGGTCATCTCCAAGTCGCTGTTCGGCAAGGCGCACACGGTCATGGCCGAGGGCGGCGCCGCCGCGGCCATGGGCAACGTGAACCCCAAGGACAACTGGCAGGTGCACTTCCGCGACACGATGCGCGGCGGCAAGTTCCTGAACAACTGGCGGATGGCCGAACTGCACGCCCAGGAGGCGCCGGACCGGGTCTGGGAGCTGGAGGCCTGGGGCGCGCTGTTCGACCGCACCGCCGACGGCAAGATCAGCCAGCGCAACTTCGGCGGCCACCAGTACCCCCGGCTGGCCCACGTGGGCGACCGGACCGGCCTGGAGATGATCCGCACCCTGCAGCAGAAGGTGGTGGCGCTGCAGCAGGAGGACGCGCGCGAGCACGGCGACCCCGAGGCGATGATCAAGATCTTCGCGGAGACCACGATCACCCGGCTGGTCACCGACGGCGGGCGGATCGCGGGCGCGTTCGGCTACCTGCGCGACACCGGCGCGTTCGTGCTGTTCGAGGCGCCGGTCATCATCCTGGCGACGGGGGGGATCGGCAAGACCTTCAAGGTCACCTCGAACTCCTGGGAGTACACCGGCGACGGGCACGCGCTGGCGCTGCTGGCCGGCGCGACGCTGCTGAACATGGAGTTTGTCCAGTTCCACCCCACGCACATGGTGTGGCCCTTGTCGGTGGCCGGGCTGCTGGTCACCGAGTCGGTCCGCGGCGACGGCGGGGTGCTGCGCAACTCCGAGGGCAAGCGGTTCATGTTCGGCTACGTGCCTGACGTGTTCCGCGCCATGTACGCGGAGACAGAGGAAGAGGCCGACCGGTGGTACACCGACCCGGAGCACAACCGGCGCCCGCCGGAACTGCTGCCGAGGGATGAGGTGGCCCGGTCCATCAGGGCCGAGGTGAAGGCGGGACGCGGGTCCCCGCACGGCGGCGTGTTCCTCGATGTCTCTTCCCGGCTGCCCGCCGAGGTGATCCTGCGCAAGCTGCCGTCCATGTACCACCAGTTCAAGGAGCTGGCCGACGTCGACATCACCAAGGAGCCGATGGAGGTCGGGCCCGCCCAGCACTACGTGATGGGCGGGGTCGAGGTCGACCCCGACACGGCCGGATCGCATGTTCCCGGTCTCTTCGCCGCGGGCGAGGTGTCCGGCGGCATGCACGGATCCAACCGGCTGGGCGGGAACTCCCTGTCTGACCTGGTGGTGTTCGGCCGCCGCGCGGGGATGGGCGCGGTGGCGTACCTGGACTCGCTGGGCGCAGGACGGCCGAGGGCAAGCGACGCGGACCTTGCGGCGGCACAGGCCGAGGCCCTCGCGCCACTGCAGCGGGCCGGCGGTGAGAACCCGTACACGGTGCATGCCGAGGTCCAGCAGACGATGAGCGACCTGGTCGGCATCATCCGCCGGGAGGAAGAGATCAAGGCGGCCCTTGCCGAGCTGGAGAAACTGCGCGAGCGGGCGGCGCTGGTCAGCGCTGCGGGCAGCACCGCCTACAACCCCGGCTGGCACCTGGCGCTGGACCTGCGCAACATCATGCTGATCGCGGAATGCGTGGCCCAGGCGGCTCTGGAGCGCCAGGAGAGCCGCGGCGGCCACACCCGCGACGACTTCCCGCAGATGTCGCCGGAGTGGCGCAAGGTCAACCTGGTCTGCTCGCTGGACGGCGACCGGGTCGCCGTGGCGCGCCAGCCCATGGTCCCGATGCGCGCCGACCTGATGGGCCTGTTCGACCGGGACGAACTGGCCAAGTACTACACCGGCGAAGAACTGCCCCCGGCGGATTCGGCCCTGGTTGAGGAGAAGAACTGATGGCGAGCACGAAGGTCACTCTGCGGGTCTGGCGCGGCGACGCCGGGCAGGGGGAGCTCACCGACTACCAGGTCGAGGCGAACGAGGGCGAGGTGGTCCTGGACATCCTGCACCGGCTCCAGGCGACCCAGGCCGGCGACCTGGCGGTCCGGTGGAACTGCAAGGCGGGCAAGTGCGGGTCCTGCTCGATGGAGATCAACGGGCGGCCCCGGCTGGCGTGCATGACGCGGATGTCGGTGTTCGAGCCCGGCGAGCCGATCACGCTCACCCCGGTGCGGACCTTCCCGGTGATCAGGGACCTGGTCACCGACGTGTCGTTCAACTACGCCAAGGCGCGGGAGATCCCGTCCTTCACCCCCGACGCCGCGGTGCGGCCGGGCGAGTTCCGCATGCAGCAGGCCGACGTGCAGCGGTCCCAGGAGTTCCGCAAGTGCATCGAGTGCTTCCTGTGCCAGAACGTGTGCCACGTGATCCGGGACCACCCGGAGAACGAGCCGGCGTTCGCCGGGCCCCGGTTCCTGATGCGGATCGCGGAACTGGAGATGCATCCCGCCGACACCGCCGACCGCAGGGAGATCGCCCAGGAGGACTTCGGCCTCGGCTTCTGCAACATCACCAAGTGCTGCACCGAGGTCTGCCCGGAGAACATCAAGATCACCGACAACGCGATCATCCCGATGAAGGAGCGCGTGGTCAGCCGCAAGTACGACCCGCTGGTCTGGCTCGGCTCGAAGATCAGCCGCCGGCCGGCCCACGACACCCCGGCGGTCCCGGGCAAGCGCGGCTAGGGATCTCCGGGCCGGTCAGCGGCGCCGCCCCAACCGGAGGTCTCCGGCGGGAGAATCCACAGCAAAATTCCCACCGGCCGGCCGCGCCGCGGGCGCGCACTCCGTACCATGAGACGGTGCAGGCCAGCGCCCCTTGGGGGATGGCGTGCCGCACTGTGACCTCCCCCATGGCGAAAGGGCCGGCATGACCGACCTGACCTTGTTCCAGTCCGGCGCCACGCTGGCGGCGACGGCCAGCGGTCATGGCTGCCCGGCCCACCTCACGTATCTCGAATCCGGCGTGGTCGGCCTCATCCAGGGCGTCACCGAGCTTTTCCCGGTGTCCAGCCTGGGCCACAACGTGCTCCTCCCCGCGCTGATCGGCGGCTGCTGGGGGAACGACCTCAACGTCGCCGCGACCGAGTCGCCCTACCTGGCCTTCATCGTGGGCCTGCACGTCGCGACCGCGATCGCCCTGCTCATCTACTTCTGGAGCGACTGGATCCGGATCATCGGCGGGTTCTTCAGCTCGCTGAGGCACATCGCCCGGCCGGAGCCGGGCACCAGCCGGTGGGCGTTCCGCTCGGTCAACGAGAAGCTGGCCTGGATGATCATCCTGGCCACCATCCCGGTGGGCCTCATCGGGCTCGTCTTCGAGCACGAGTTCCGGGTCTTCTTCGGCAAGCCCATCCGCGCCGCGATCTTCCTGGCCATCAACGGCCTGATCCTGATCGCCGGGGAGCGGTTCCGGCGGAAGGCGTCGCTGCAGGCCGACCGGGAGGTCGCCGAGGAACGGGCGCGGGAGCGGGAGATGGTGGCCGTCGGCACGCAGCGGCGGACCGGCGGCGCCCGGCACGCTGCGGGCCACCAGGCGATCCGGTCCGCGGAACTGGCGGACGCGATCGCGGCCGACCGGCGGCTGGCCAGGCACGGCTACTGGCAGGCCGTCATCATCGGCAGTTCGCAGATCCTGGCGCTGCTGGCGGGCATCAGCCGGGACGGGGTGGCCATGGTGGCGGGCATGGCCCGCGGGCTGTCCCGCGAGGACGCGGCCAGGTTCGCCTTCCTGCTCGCCACGCCGGTCATCCTGGCCGCCGGGGTGCTGAAGATTCCCGACCTGTACGGGCCGCTCGGCAAGGACATCCACGGTCAGGTGTACTTCGGCAGCATTCTGTCCGGCGTCGGCGCCTACCTGTCGGTGCGGTTCCTGATGAAGTACTTCCAGACCCGCACGCTGACCCCGTTCGGGATCTACTGCCTGGTGGCCGGGCTCGGCAGCATCGTCTACCTCGGCCTGATCAAGTAGCGGGGCGCGCCTGCCCGGCCGCGGGACGGGCTCTCGCGCCGCTCAGCGTCCGCCGGGAGGCCGGCCGCCGGGGCGGAACGCTAGTCGGTCTCGCCGCGCGAGCGGCGGGCCCGCTGGCGGGCCCGCTCCTTGCCGTCGAGCACGGCCTTGCGCAGCCGGACCGCGGACGGGGTGACCTCCACGCATTCGTCGGCCGCGCAGAACTCCAGTGCCTGTTCCAGGCTGAGCACCCGGGGCGGCACCAGCCGTTCCAGTTCCTCGGCGGTGGACTGGCGCACGTTGCTGAGCTTGCGCTCCCTGGTGATGTTGACGTCCATGTCGTCGGACCGGGAGTTCTCGCCGACGATCATGCCCTCGTAGACCTCGGTCCCCGGGCCCACCATGAGCGACCCGCGCTCCTGCAGGGAGAAGCAGGCGTAGCTGGTGACCGCGCCGGACCGGTCGGCGACCAGCGACCCGGTGGGCCGCACCCGCATCGGCCCGGACCACGGCTCGAAGCCCTCGAAGACGTGGTGCGCGATGGCGGTCCCGCGGGTGTCGGTGAGGAACTGGGTGCGGAACCCGATGAGCCCGCGGGCGGGGACGGTGTAGTCCAGCCTCACCCAGCCGGTGCCGTGGTTGATCATCGTTTCCATCCGGCCCTTGCGGCCGGCGAGCAGCCCGGTCACCGCGCCCAGGTACTCCTCGGGCACGTCCACGGCCAGCCGTTCGACCGGCTCGTGCGTCACGCCGTCGATGTCCTTGGTGACCACGGTGGGGCGGCCGACGGTGAGTTCGTAGCCCTCCCGGCGCATGGTCTCGACCAGCACCGCCAGGGCAAGCTCGCCGCGCCCCTGCACCTCCCAGGTGTCCGGGCGCTCGGTCGGCAGCACCCGGAGGGAGACATTGCCGACCAGCTCCTTGTCCAGCCGGTCCTTGACAAGGCGTGCGGTGACCTTGGTGCCTTCGCGCGGGGTCCCCGGGGGTCGTCCCCCCGGGCTGGCACTAGCGCGGCCGGCCAGGGGGGCGGTGTTCACCCCGATCGTCACCGAGACCGCCGGCTCATCCACGGTGATCGGCGGCAGCGGCCGGGGGTCCTCCGCGTCGGCGAGGGTCTCGCCGATCATGATGTCGCCGATGCCCGCCACCGCGATGATGTCGCCTGGGCCGGCGGTCTGCGCGGGCACCCGCTCCAGCGCCTCGGTGAGGTACAGCTCGCTGATCTTCACCCGCTCCACCGAGCCGTCCCTGCGGCACCACGCCACCTGCTGCCCCCGGGTGATCGACCCGTTGTGCACCCGGCACAGCGCGATCCGGCCCAGGTAGGACGACGCGTCCAGGTTGGTGACATGCGCCTGCAGCGGCGCGTCAGGGTCGTAGGCCGGGGCGGGCACATGGTCCCGCAGCACCGCGAACAGCGGCTCCAGGTCGGGCGAATCCGGCAGGGTGCCGTCGGCCGGCCGGTCCAGCGAGGCCCGGCCCGCCCGGGCGGAGGCGTACACGATCGGGAACTCGATCTGCTCCTCGGTCGCGTCCAGGTCGAGGAACAGCTCGTAACAGGCGTCCACGACCTCGGCGATGCGCGCGTCGGCCCGGTCCACCTTGTTGATCACCAGGATGACCGGCAGGCCGGCCTGCAGCGTCTTGCGCAGCACGAACCTGGTCTGCGGGAGCGGCCCCTCGCCGGCGTCGACGAGCAGCAGCACCCCGTCCACCATGGACAGCCCGCGCTCCACCTCACCGCCGAAGTCCGCGTGCCCGGGCGTGTCCACGATGTTGATGGTCAGCCCGCCGTGCCGGACGGCGGTGTTCTTGGCCAGGATCGTGATGCCCTTCTCCCGCTCCAGGTCACCGGAGTCGAGCACCCGCTCGGCCACCCGCTCGTTCGCCCGGAATGCACCCGACTGCCAGAGCATCGCGTCGACCAGGGTGGTCTTGCCATGGTCCACGTGCGCGACGATCGCGACGTTGCGCAGGTCATCGCGGGCTGACAGGGGGCGTGCGGGCATCGTTAAGCCTTACCGGATAAGGGTGTGGTTGGCACGGTCCAAGCTGCCGGGCCATTTTAGCCAGTATCGGCAACGGCCTCTTGAGCGGCTCTTCACCGGGCCTTAACGCATGCCGTGGTGTCCTCATTCCTCATGTGGGCCGGCTACGAGTACGACGACAACGACCCTGCCGGGCAGGCCAGGTCCCATGGGCTACCCCGCCTGTCCCGGCTGACCTGGCGGGCTACCCAGCTCGGCGCGGTCGCGACCGTGGGTTTCGCGGTCCTGTTCGCCCGCACCGCGCCCGCCGCCACGGTGAGCGGCCATCCCGCCACCCCCCGGGCCACGGCGAACCCGGCTCCCAGCCCCTCGCCGTCCCCGAGCCCCAGCCCGACGGTGCACCGGCACCGCCGCCATCACCACCACAACGCGGCCACCGCGCCCGCCGCCGATGGCGCGGCCCTGGCGATCCGGCTCAGCCGTCGGGCCGCGGGGGCGCGTGGCTCGTGGTCGCCGACGACGGGCCGGGGTTCCCCGGCGCCGACCCCACCGAGCGGGGCCGGTCCAGCGACGGCTCCACCGGGCTCGGCCTGGACATCGCACGCCGGATCGCGGAAGCATCCGGGGGCACGCTGACCGTCGGCCGATCGGCCTCGGGCGGCGGGTCGGTGACCGTCGGCCTCGGGCCGGTCACCGGCCCCGCGGACGGGGCCCGCCGCCATCGCCGCACCCGCGCCGGCTACCCCCATGCCAGCGCCGAGCCCGTGCCCAGCTTCTGGCTGGACGGTGAGTAGAACATAGATTCGATAATCTGCTATCATAGTGGCATGGCAGCTTACGTGCCGCCCGGGTGGCCCGCTGGGGTACACCCACCAGGCAGCGAAGACTTCGAGCGAACCGCACAAGCCTGGCTGCTCGACACCGTTCCCCCCGACTACCGGCTCCACGGGGTCCTGCGCCGGTACCCGCTGGCGCTCGCCGCGATGGCCGTGCACCACACGAAGGCATGCGTGGCGGGGGCCCGCGAGGGATACCGGACCGCCCGCACCGAACTCGGTGATGCGCTCCCCCCGCACGCCCTCGAGGCGGTGCTCGCGGCTTACCGGGCGGAGGGGCGCAGGCTGGTGGCCACCGCCCAGGCGGTGGACCTGGTGGCCAGGGCCCTGCGCGGCGAGGTGTTCACCCCACAGCTCCAGGAGACCTCTGCGCCGAACGCCCGGCGGGGGCCACCCGGGGCCGGGCCCGGCGCCGGGGCCGCACCCGGCGGGCGGCGCCCGGGAACCAGCCCGGGCGCGGCGGGCCCTGGCACCGAACGCCAGGCCGACGCCACGCGCGAGCCGGCGCACCCGGGCACTGACGGCCAGCCTGGCGCGAGCGCCACGGCGGCGGGCACGGGCACGACCGGGGATCAGCTCAGCGCGCGGCGCAAGGCAGCGAGCAACAGCGCGGAGAGCCCCGCCGAGCGGCCCGCCCGCGACGGCTCGGCGAAGGCGAAGAAAGCACCGGCCGCCCAGCGCCCCGCGCGCAACGGCGGGGCTACCCGGCGCAAGGCCCGGCCCAGCGACAAGCAAGCGGCGGCCGGCTGACCGCGAGACAGCCTGATCGCGAGGCAGCCAGGAGCAGCGGTCAGGATTTGTGGCCGATCAGGCCGGCCGGGTCCGGGCTGGCCCTGTTCAGCGCGAGGCCGATGCGGCAGGCGAGGTCGGCCGCCAGGGCCGCCACATCGTGCGGCAGCCGGTCCAGGCCGCCGTCCCCGATGACCAGCACGCCCACCGCGTCGCCCGGCTCCCCCAGCGGGAAGCACCACGCGGTGCCGGCGGCGAGTTCCGTCACGCCGGGCGGGGCGCCGCCGCTGTCCCCCACCACCATCGGCCAGCGGCGGCCCGGGCGCGGCGCCGCTCCCCGTCCCGCGCAGAAGTCCGGCGCTACCATCTGGCACACCTGGTCCAGCAGCCAGGGCAGGGCGCCGGCCAGCGGCTCGGTCGTGTGCCGCGCGTAACAGGTCCGCAGCCCGGACTCCCCGGACAGCAGCAGCACCGCGCACCAGGGCGCCAGCCGGGGCACGATCGCCCGGCCCGCGAGTTCCAGGATCTCGTCCCGGCCGAGGCTGCCGGTCAGCAGCTCGCGTGCCTGCGCCAGGGCGGCGATCCGGCCTCTCCTGAGCCGTTCAAGCTCGCTCAGCCAGGCTCGCTGCAGCCCGGGACCGGACCGGTCGGCGAGCCGCTGCAGCCGGGCCGCCTCCGGGTCGCCGAAGCTGCCCGGCGCCGCGGCGGCGGCCGCGAGCAGGCCGGTGACCTGGCCGTCGACGACGAACGGAACCGTGATCACGGACGGCGCCCCGGCGATGGACTCGCCGTCTGGTAGCGAGATCTTTCCCGCCGCCGCGCGCAGCCGCAGGTCCCCGTCCTCGTCCGGCATCATCGCGAACGCCGCGTCGGCGCCGGCGGCCACCAGGGCCGACTCCACCGTGCCGGACAGCAGCCGCTGGTAGCCGGTGTCCGCCACCGCGGCCGGGGCGGCCAGCGGGGCCGCGATCGGCTCGGGGGAACGCAGCGCGGCGGCGAGGGCCGCCGTGACACCGATGGCGTCGGCCAGCTCACCGGCCGTGTCCCCATCGCGGTCCAGGCCGCCAGCCGTCGCGCCGCCTGCCCCTTTGAGCGTGAGACGGAACCAGACCGCCTTGCTCGCCCGCCCGTAGGCGACCCCCCACGCCGAGGCCAGCGCCGCGGGCAGGAGCAGCCCCCGGCCGCCGGTCCGCTCGCTGGGCGCCGGGTCGGGCTCGGGCGCCTCGGGGACCAGCCGTCCCGGGTGGCCGTCGCTGACCACGACCTCGACCGCGCCGTCCGCGAGCCTGCAGGTGATCTGGACCGGCGTGCCCGCGTGCACCACGGCGTTGGTGACAAGTTCGCTGGTGAGCAGCACGGCGTCGTCCACCAGCCCGTGCCCGTCGGCATCGCCGGTCACCACCCAGGCCTGCAGGGTGTCGCGGACGAACCGCCGTGCCGCGGCGGCCGCCTTCGGCTCCGGCTGGTACGCCGCGCTGGCGACGCGAACTTCAGCTCCCACGCGCCCATCGTGACAGACTCACGAAACGTTTCCCCGCAGTTCAGCGATGATGCCCCGGAGCCGGCGCCGGCCTGGTCCACCCGTCGCCGGTCACATATTCGCGCACCACCCGGGCCGGAACCCCCGCGATTACGCAGCAGTCGGGCACCTCGCCGCGCACCACCGAACCGGCCGCGACCACCACGTTCCGGCCGATCACCGCGCCCGGCAGCACGATCACCCCGGCGCCAAGCCAGCTCCCGGCCCCGATCGACACGGCGGCGTTACTCGGCCACTGGCGGCCGATCGGCACATCGGGATCGGCGTAGCCGTGGTTCTGGTCGGTGATGTACACATAGGGCCCGGTGTAGACGTCATCACCGATCATGATCGAGTAGTGGGCGACGATATGGCTGCCCCGGCCGATGAGGCACCGGTCACCGATCCGCAGCAGCGGCCGCTCCCCCAGGTCCTGCCCCGGGACCATGCCGGCGCTCAGGCTGACCAGGGCCCCGATCATCGTCCCCGATCCGACCTCGATCCACCGCTCGCCGTACAGGGCGCCGGTGGGGAACCCGATGATCGACCCCGCGCCGAACCCGGCGAACCCCTGGCCCGCCGGGGTGTCGGCGGTGATCCCCCCGGCCCGCTGCGCCGCGTCCCACAGGCGGTGCACGGCACGCCACGCCAGCCTGTCCCGGTACCGGCTGAGCGCGTTCCTTGCTGACATGACCGAGAACGTTACCGGTCCGTAGCGGCGAGCTGGCCACAGGCCGCCGCGATCTCCCGGCCCCGGGTGTCCCGGACGGTGCAGGGCACCCCGGCCGCGCCGACCCGGCGGACGAACTCCTGCTCGGCCGCCTTCGGCGAGGCGTCCCATTTGCTGCCAGGCGTCGGGTTCAGCGGGATCGCGTTCACGTGAACCAGCGGGCCCAGCGCCCGGTGCAGCAGGCTGCCGAGCAGCTCGGCCCGCCACGGCTGGTCGTTCACGTCCCGGATCAGCGCGTACTCGACCGAGACCCGGCGCCCGGTGCGGTCGGCGTAGTAGCGGGCGGCGCCGAGCACCTCGGCCACCCGCCACCGGGTGTTCACCGGCACCAGCTCGTCGCGCAGTTCGTCATCGGGGGCATGCAGGGACACGGCCAGCGTCACGAAAAGACCCTCGCCGGCCAGCCGGCGTATCGCGGGCGCCAGCCCCACCGTGGAGACCGTGACGGAGCGCTGCGAGATGCCGAAGCCCCCGGGGACCGGGTCGCAGATCCGGCGCACCGCGTCCACCGTGCGCCGGTAGTTCGCCAGCGGCTCGCCCATGCCCATGAACACCACGTTGGACAGCCGGCCCGGCGGCCCGAGGCCACCGTCCCTGACCGTCGCCGCCGCCGCCCGGACCTGCTCGACGATCTCCGCCGTGGACAGGTTGCGCCGCAGGCCGCCCTGGCCGGTGGCGCAGAACGGGCAGGCCATCCCGCAGCCCGCCTGGCTGGACACGCAGACCGTGGCGCGGTCCGGGTAGCGCATCAGCACGCTCTCCAGGGCGGTGCCGTCGTGCGCCCGCCATAGGGACTTCCTGGTGGCGCCGTTATCGCAGCTCACCGCCCTGGCCTCGGTCAGCAGCGGGGGCAGCAGCCCGGCCACCAGGGCGGCCCTGGAGCGCTGCGGGATGTCGGTCATGCCGTGCGGATCCACGCTCAGCCGGGCGAAATAGTGCCGGGACAACTGCCGGGCCCGCAGCGGTTTCTCGCCGAGCGCGGTCACCGCTTCGGCCCGCTGCTCCGCCGACAAGTCGGCCAGATGCCGCGGCGGCTGGCCGCGGCGAGGGGCGGTGAAGACGAGCGGTAGCGAAGACATTGCGTTCCCAGTGTTCCAGTTGTCCCGCCCAGCCATCATGACCTGCACCGATTCAGTAGATTTCTGGCATGTCTTCGATGCGCAACCGACCCCGGGGTCCCAGGTCCGGCACGTTCTCCGGTCAGCCGGGGACGGTGCTCGAAAGCGAGAGCCCGTACGGTAGCCGCCGGCTCGTGGTTGAGTACGACGGCGCGACCACCGCCGCGTACCTGCACGACGCCGGAGCGGTGCTGGGGGCGGCGTGGATCGCCAACCACGAGCAGGCACCGCCGAGCGCGGACCTGTCCCGGCTGGGCGCGGGCCAGGCGCCGATGATGCCGGCCGCGCATACCAAGCACCCGGCGGGCCGGGCGCCGCTGGACGCCCGGACGCTGCGCGCACTGTGGTTCGAGGAAGGCGACGGGGTCGCCCTCATCGAGGGCGGGCAACTGCTGGCGGTCATTCCCGGCTGGTCCGACATGGCCCGGGGCATGCCCGGCTACAGCAGGGACGTGATCGGGCAGACGCCGTTCGGCTGGTCACTCGATGACGCGATGGAGGGCCTCGGCCCCCGGGCCGACCGGGCCACGGCGTTCTGGCGGTGGCGGCAGCGGGACGACTCCTGGGTGTCGTTCCAGCGGTCCATGCTCGGCCACCTGCTCGCCCGGCTCGGGCCCGGCGCCAGGTACTGGGATGTCAGCGGCGGCAAGCAGCCGTTGGTCGGCGTCTCCGAGCGGCCGCCGACCGCGCAGCGGCAGTACACGGTGCTGTCCACGATCGGCATGAGCTGCCAGCGGATGCCGGTGGTCGAGCAGGCCATGGAGGACCCGAGCGCGTGCGCGCGAATCGAGCTGGCCATCGCCACCACCATGCCCAGCCGGGACGCCGCCCGCGTGTTCCTGTGGCTCGCCCAGTACCCGTGGCGCGCGGTGACCTGGTTCGGCACCGGGCACACGGTGCGCTGGTACCACGAGCCGGCGACCTTCCCGCTCGGCGGCGGGAAGGAGGCCGTGCTCCTGCTTGACGACCCCGCTCACCTGCTCGGCCCGGAAGTGCCCGACCTGACCGGCTTCTCCGTGGGCGGCGACCCGACGCGGTGGCTGTGGATCATCCCGATCACCGAACGGGAGCGCCTGATCGCCAAGGAACGCGGCGCGGCCAGCCTGGTGACCCAGCTTGCCGCACAGCGCCGGAGCTGGGTGACCAGCCTGTAGCCGGCGCCCCAGGCCCGCCGCGCCCGATGACGCCGAAGCCGGCTGCGCCCCCGAACGCCGCGGCCCGCCGCGCCCGATGACGCCGCGGGCCGCGCGCCCGTTGAGAGCGTCAATGGATATGCAGGCTGATGCCGAGCAGCGGCAGCCACCACAGCAGAATGGCGAGAATCGCGGAACCAATGGCCTTGAGCAGGCTGAGGTGCAGGTAACCCTTCTCCCAGGCAACGATCACGCCGATGATCAGGTAAACGAGGAAGATGATGCCGATCGGCTTTTTCAACATGGGCTGCTCCGCTCCCGACCACTGGTGGAATGAGTCCGAGACGCACCCCAAACTCCCCTGGCAATCGGAAAGCAAACACGCCGGCGCGCGGCCGGGGGCGGCAGGCGGCGGCCGCCGGGTGTCAGTGCTGGGTCACGGGATGAAGACCAGCAGCAGGAGCCAGGCCGCCGGGGCCGTGATGAGCAAGGCGTCGATCCGGTCCAGGATGCCGCCGTGCCCGGGCAGCACGGAGCCCATGTCCTTGATCCCCAGGTCCCGCTTGATCATCGACTCGGCCAGGTCGCCGAGCGTGGCGAAGGCGAGGACCGCGGCGCCGAGCAGGATCCCCTGCCAGATGGCACCGTGCAGCAGCACGGGCAGGCTGATCGCCCCGCCGAGAAGGCAGAACAATGCCGAGCCGCCGAACCCTTCCCAGGTCTTTTTGGGGCTGATCGCCGGGGCCATCAAATGGCGCCCGACGGTGATGCCGGCGAAATAGCCGCCGACGTCGCTGCACACGGTCAGGATGAGGAACACCAGGGTGCGCCGGGGCCCGTCGTGCGGGGCCAGCATCAGGCCGACGAAACAGGCGGGCAATGCCAGGTAGCCGAGCGCGAAGGTGCCGGCCATCACATCGCGCAGGTAGCCGGAGGTGCCGCCGGGGATCCGCCAAGCGATGATCGCGGTCACGGTGATCGCGATGCACACCAGCACGGCGCGCTCCCCCTGCCAGTAGGAGAGGACAAACGCCACGGCGCCGCCCGCGGCCACCGGGATCAACGGCAGCTTGACCTGCCGTTCCGCCACGGCACGCCGTAGTTCCCAGAGCGCGACGCCGACCACCACGCCGACAAAGGCGAGAAAGGTGGCCTTCACCGTGAACAGCGTGAGGATGGCGACCCCGCCCAGGCCCAGGCCGACCATCACCGCGGCGGGCAGGTTTCGCCCGGTGCGCCGCTCCCGCTTCTCCGGCTGTTCCGGCTCCCCCGGAATGTCCACGGACAGATCAGACCTCAAGCAGTTCGGCTTCCTTATGCTTGAGCAGTTCGTCCACCTGGCCCACATAGGTGTGCGTGACGTCGTCGAGTTCCCGCTCCGCCCGGCGCACCTCGTCCTCGCCCGCGTCGCCGGCCTTGATCATCTTGTCCAGCGTGTCCTTCGCGTGCCGGCGGATGTTGCGGATGGCGACCCGGCCGTCCTCCGCCTTGTGGCGGGCGATCTTGATGTACTCCCGGCGCCGCTCCTCGGACAGCTCGGGGAAGACGACCCGGATGATGGTGCCGTCGTTGGCCGGGTTCACGCCCAGGTCGCTGTTGCGGATCGCCTTCTCGATGGCCGCCAGCGACGACTTGTCGAACGGCTGGATGACCACCATGCGCGGCTCGGGGATGTGGAACGAGGCAAGCTGGTTCACCGGGGTCGGGGTGCCGTAGTACTCGGCCGTGATCTTGGCGAACATGGCCGGGTGTGCCCGGCCGGTCCGGATGACCGCGAACTCTTCCTTGGCGACGGCGACAGCCTTTTCCATCTTCTCCTCGGCTTCGAGGAGGGTTTCGTCTATCACGTCGGCTCCTGTCCCATCGCGTGCCTGCCGCGGCTGCTAGCCGCGGGCACCGGCATCGGCAGGCCGGCTCACCAGCGTGCCGATCTTCTCCCCGCGCACCGCTCGCACGACGTTACCCTTTTCCATCATGTCGAAGACGACAATGGGCAGGCCGTTGTCCATGCACAGGCTCACCGCGGTGGTGTCCATGAACTTCAGCTCCAAGCGGAGCACCTCACTGTAGTCAACCTGATGGAACCGCACCGCGCCGGGCTTGGTGCGCGGATCCGCATCGTAGACCCCGTCCACCTGCGTGCCCTTGAGCAGCGCCTCGGCCCCGATCTCCAGCGCGCGCTGGGCGGCGCAGGTGTCGGTGGAGAAGAACGGGGCACCCAGGCCCGCCCCGAAAATAACGATCCGCCCCTTCTCCAGGTGGCGGATCGCGCGTCGGGGGATGTAGGGCTCGGCCACTTGCCCCATCGTGATGGAGGTCTGGACCCGCGTGTCCACGCCGAGCTTCTCGAGCACGTCCTGCAGCGCGAGACAGTTGATCACCGTGCCGAGCATGCCCATGTAGTCGGCCCTGGCCCGGTCGATGCCGCTGTCGGCCAGTTCCCGGCCGCGGAACATGTTCCCGCCGCCCACCACCACCGCGACCTGGACCCCCTCCTGCACCACGGCGACGATCTCCCTGGCGATGCGCTGGACCACAGTGGGGGAGATGCCCAGCGGCTCGTCCCCGGAGAAGGCCTCGCCGGACAGCTTGACCACGACCCGCCGCCAGGGCCTGTGCAGCGGCGCCTCGCCCCGGGACGCCGCCGCGGCCGGACGACCGTTCGCCGGCGCGCCCGCTTCCCTCGCGGAGGCGGCACTGTCCCCCACGGCAGAGCCGAGCACGTGTGCCGCGCCGTCCCCCCTTTCGGCGCTGTTCTCCACGGGGCCGCCTCCTTGCGTGTCCGGTTCGCCGGCGCTGCTCAGCCTGCCTGGCCGATCTGGAACCTGGCGAACGCCCGTACCGTGGCGCCCTGCTCACCGAGCATCTGCTTGACCGTCTTCTTGGGATCCTTGACGAACGACTGCTCGATGAGCGCGACTTCCTTGAAGAACGAGCCAAGCCGGCCCTCGACGATCTTGGGGATCGCCTGCTCGGGCTTGCCCTCGTCCCTGGTGATCCGCTCCGCGATGCTGCGTTCCCGCGCGACCACGTCGGCCGGGACCTCGTCGCGGGTGACATACAGCGGGCGCATCGCCGCGACCTGCTGGGCGACGTCCTTGCCCGCCTGCTCGTTCGGCTGGTCCAGCTGGACGAGCACGCCCACGGTCGGCGGCAGCGCCCGGTCGGAGCGGTGCAGGTAGCTGGCGATGTAGCCGCCATCGAGCAGGGCGTACCGGCCAAGCTCCAGCTTCTCCTTCAGCGAGGCACCGGCCCCGTCGATGAGCTGCTGGGCGGTGACGCCGGGGCGGACCTCGAGCGCGAGCACGGCGAGCCGGTCGGCGGCCCGCTGCGCCAGCGCGGCGGCGGTGATGTCCGCCGCCACCCCCTGGAACAGCTCGGTCTTCGCGACGAAGTCGGTCTCACAGTTCAGCTCGACCAGAACCCCGGCGCTGGTGCCGTCAAGTTCGGCCGCGACCAGCCCGTTGGCCGCGGTCCTGGTGGCCCGCTTGGCCACGTCCTTGACGCCCTTGAGCCGCAACAGCTCGACCGCCTTGTCGAACTCGCCGTTCGCGTCGGTCAGCGCGTTCTTGCAGTCCATCATCCCCGCGCCGGTGGCGTCGCGAAGCCGCTTCACGTCCGCGGCGGTGAAGTTCCCCATGTCCTCATCTCTCACTGTCTGATCGCACTGCCTGATCAGTCTCGGCTGGCTGAACCCGGGGCAGGCGGCGCCGGGCCAGCCGGTTGCTCACTCCGCGGCGACCGCGTCGCCCGCTGGGGCCTCGTCCGCAGCACTGGTAGCGGCGGCACTGGCGGCCGCGGCGCTGGTGGCCGCCTCGCCGTCCGCGGCGCCGTTCTGCGCCGTGGCGCCGTCTGCCCCGGCCTCCGGGATGGCAGCGGCGTCACCGGCCGCGTCCGCACTGGCCACTTCCGCACCGGCCGCGTCCGCGGCTTCCAGGGTGGCAGCGGCGTCACCGGCCACTTCCGCACCGGCCACTTCCGCACCGGCCGCGTCCGCACCGGCCGCGTCCGCAGCTTCCGGGGTGGCAGCGGCGTCACCGGCCACTTCCGCACTGGCCGCGTTCGCGGCGGGCGCGTCCGTGGTGGCGGCGTCCGTGGTGGCGGCGGCGGTAGCGGCGTCCGTGGTGGCGGCGGCGGTGGCGACATCCGAAGCAGCAGCGGCGACGGTGGCGACATCCGAAGCAGCAGCGGCGGTGGCGGTGGCGTCCGTGGCGGCGGCAGCGTCCGCGGGCGCCGCCTCCGGGGCCGCGGGCGCGGCGGCGGCGGCGGCGCCGTCACGCGGCCCGGGCACGCGGGCGCCGTCGTCGGCACCCTTGCGCTCCAGCAGCTCACGCTCCCACTCGGCCAGCGGCTCCTCGGTGCCCAGCTCACCCGTGGGCGACGGCTTTTCCTCGCCGTCCGCCTCGCCGCCCCGGGCCATCAGCCCGTCGGCGACCGCGTCGGCGACCACGCGGGTGAGCAGCGACACGCTGCGGATCGCGTCGTCGTTACCGGGGATCGGGTAGTCCACCTCGTCGGGGTCGCAGTTGGTGTCCAGCACGGCGATCACCGGGATGCCGAGCTTGCGCGCCTCGCTGACGGCGATGTGCTCCTTCTTGGTGTCCACCACCCATAGCGCGCTGGGCACCCGGGCCATGTCCTTGATACCGCCGAGCGAGCGGTCCAGCTTGTCGCGCTCGCGGCGCAGGTGCAGCAGTTCCTTCTTGGTCATGCCGGAACCGGGCACGTCGTCGAAGTCGATCTCCTCGAGTTCCTTGAGCCGCTGCAGGCGCTTGTGCACCGTCTGGAAGTTGGTCAGCATCCCGCCGAGCCAGCGCTGGTTGACGAACGGCATGCCGACCCGGCGCGCCTGGTCCGCGATGGCCTCCTGCGCCTGCTTCTTGGTGCCGACGTACAGGACCGTGCCGCCGTGCGCCACGGTCTCCTTGATGAACTCGTAGGCCTTGTCGATGAAGTCGAGGGACTGCTGAAGATCGATGATGTAGATCCCATTGCGCTCAGCGAGAATGAACCGCTTCATCTTCGGATTCCAGCGCCGCGTCTGGTGGCCGAAGTGAACGCCGCTCTCCAGCAGCTGCCGCATGGTGACGACCGGTGCCATACCGGTGTCCCCTTCCTGCTCGTGCGCCGGTCTCCGGGGAGCGGCGCGCTCGGTTGGTCCTGGCGCCCGTACGCACACACCGCGGCTGACGAGCCGCGGACCGAAGGGTGCGCACCGCGGGGAGGCCCAGCGGCGAGCGGACGCGCGAAGTTAGCCGGAAGGCCCGTAACCGCATGGCTGCGGACTCGCCGGCCGCGCAGTAGTCTACCCGCTCCCGGCCCGGCTCCGCTCGCGAGAAAAGGCGTCCCGGCCCGCCCGGCACCGGGATGAGGCTCCTGACCTGCCCCGGGCTCAGGGCCGGTCAGGCCGGCGGGTGCCGCGGGCCGTCGTAACTCAGCGAAACCCGGCCAGCGTGCTACGCGCGCGGGTGCGCCTGACGGTAGGCCGAGCGCAGGCGCTCGATGGAGACATGCGTGTAGATCTGCGTGCTGGTCAGCGACGCGTGCCCGAGGATCTCCTGCACGCTGCGCAGGTCAGCGCCGCCTTCGAGGAGGTGCGTCGCGGCGGCGTGGCGCAGCCCGTGCGGGCCGGAGTCGGGCGTGCCCGGCACCGCGGCGAGGCAGGCGTGGACCACGCGCCGCGCGGTCCGCGGGTCGAGGCGCCCGCCGCGCGCCCCGAGCAACAGGGCGTGCCCGCTGGCCGGGGTCACCAGGACCGGGCGCCCCGTTCGTGCCCAGGCGCCCACGGCCCGGACCGCCGGGATGCCGGCCGGCACCGTCCGTTCCCGGTTGCCCTTGCCGAGCACCCGCACCGTGCGCCGCTCCTCGTCGAGGTCGCCGAGGTCCAGGCCGCACAGCTCGCTGACCCGGATGCCGGTCGCGTACAGCAGCTCCATGATCGCCGAATCGCGGAGGGCGAGCGCAGCGTCCTCGTCGTCCCGCCCGGATTTTGCTGAGTTACGACGGCCGGGGGTGCCCGCCGCGCGGGCCGCGCCCGAGCCGGGGCGGGCCAGGAGCCCGTCCGGTGCCCCCCGGTCCTCTGCCCCCCGGGGCGGGGCGCCTTCGGGGCGGGCGGAGCCGGCAGCGGGGCTGGCGGGGCCGGAGCCGGGGCGGGCGGGGCCGGAGTCGGCGGGGCCGGAGCCGGCGGGGCCGGAGCCGGAGCTGGGGCGGGCAGAGGCGGAGCCGGGGCGGGCAGAGGCGGGCTGAGCACCTCGGGAAGCCGGCGCGGGATCCGCGGCATGCCGAGCAGCGGCCCGGGGTCGGCCGGCATCAGGCCGCGGGCGTGAGCGAACGCGGTGAAGGTCCTGGCCGCTGCGGCGCGCCGGGCCAGGGTGGCACGGGACTGCCCGGCGCCGTGCTGCGCGGCCAGCCAGGCCCGCAGGGTGGCGATGCCGAGATCCGCCGGTGCGCCGGCCCCGGTGGCGGCGGCGTGCTCAAGCAGCGCCGCGATGTCCGAGACGTAAGCCCGGACGGTGTGCCGGGATAGCCCCCGTTCGGCCTCGATGTGGTGCCGGAACGCGTCCAGGGCAGCGCCCAGCCGCGCGGGAAGCGGCGCGGTCCCGGGCGGCGGTCCCGGCCGGGGGGACGCCCCGGACCGGGGGGACGCCGCCGGCTCGGGGGTTGCCACCGGTCAGCTCACTCCACGGTCACGCTCTTGGCCAGGTTCCTCGGCTTGTCGACGTCGTTCCCGAGCGAGACCGCCGCGTGGTAGGCCAGCAGTTGCAGCGGCACCGACAGCAGGATCGGGTCCAGCTCGGGCTCGTTCTTGGGCACCTCCACCATGTCGTCGGCGAGCCTTGGATCCAGCGTGCCATGACCGACCACGAGTATCCGGCCGCGCCGCGCCTTGATCTCACCCAGCGTGGAGATGTTCTTGTCGCGGAGCTCGTCGTCGGGCACCATCGCGACGGTCGGCAGGTCGGGGCCCACCAGCGCCAGCGGCCCGTGCTTGAGCTCGCTCGCCGGGTAGGCCTCCGCGTGCAGGTAGGAGACCTCCTTGAGCTTCTGCGCGCCTTCCCTGGCGATCGGCCAGCCGCGGACCCGGCCGACGAAGAACATGCCGTGGTAGCCGGTGAGGTCCTTGGCCAGTTCGGCGATCCGGTCCTCCTCACCGAGGATCTGGGTGATCTGGCCGGGCAGCGCGTGCAGCCCGGCGACGACGCGGGCCCCGTCCGCCGGGGACAGGTCGTGGATCCGCCCGAGGTGCAGGGCGAGCAGCGAGAACACCACGCAGGTCGCGGTGAAGGTCTTGGTGGAGGTGACCGAGATCTCCGGGCCGGCGTGCAGGTACACGCCGCCCTCGCACTCCCGGGCGATGGCGCTGCCGACCGCGTTGACCACGCCGATCACCCGGCCGCCCTTGCGCTTCAGTTCCCGGACGGCGGCGAGGGTGTCGTGGGTCTCGCCGGACTGGCTCACCGCGATGTAGAGGGTGTCCGGCTCGACCACAGGGTTGCGGTACCGGAACTCCGACGCGGGCTCGGCGTCGGCCGGGATCCGGGCGAGTTCCTCGATGAGCTGCGCGCCGACCTGGCTGGCGTAATAGGCCGAGCCGCAGCCGAGGATCTTCACCCGCTGGATGGCCCGCGCCTCACGCGCGTCGATGTTCAGCCCGCCGAGGTGGGCGGTGTGGAACCGCTCCTCGATCCGGCCCCGGAGTGCCCGCTCCACGGTCCTGGGCTGCTCGTGGATCTCCTTGCGCATGAAGTGCGTATAGCCGTCGGCGGAGTAGGAGTGCAGGTCGGCCTCGATGAGCGACGGCTCATGGGTGGTCGTGCGGGCGTCCAGCGTGGAGGTGTGGAACCCGTCCGCACGGACCGTGGCCACCTCGCCGTCGTCCAGGTGCACCACCTGGCGGGTGTAGCGGACCAGGGCGGCGACGTCCGAGGCGACGAACATCTCCTTGTCGCCGAGGCCGAGCACGACCGGGCTGCCGTTGCGCGCGGCGACGACCCGGTCCGGGTAACGGGCGTCGAGCACCGCGATCCCGTAGGTGCCGACCACCGAGGTGAGCGCCTGGCGGACCGCTTCCTCCAGGTCGCCGCCGTCGGGGTCATCCGCCGTGCCGTTGGCGCGCTTCCCGGCGCTGCCGATCCGCGCGCCGCTGGCCTTCGCCATGGCCGCGGTGCCGTTCCCCGTGCTGCCATTCCGCGTGCCGTTGTGCTCCGGGGCCACCTCGGCGCCGCCTGCCACGCCACCTTCCGTGCCGTCTGCACTGCCGCCTTCCGCCCCGCCGGGGGCTGGCAGGTAGCCGCCCGCGCGGGCGATGAGGTGGGCCAGGACCTCGCTGTCGGTCTCGGAGACGAACTCCGCTCCCTCGGCGATCAGCTTGGCGCGCAGTTCGTCCGCGTTCTCGATGATCCCGTTGTGGACCACCGCGACCGGCCCGACGATGTGCGGATGGGCGTTGATGTCGTTCGGCTCACCGTGGGTCGCCCACCGGGTGTGGCCGATACCGGGCCCGCCCTTGAACCGCGCCGGAAGGCTGGACCCCAGGCCCGCGACCCGGGTCTTGGCCTTGTGGACGCGCAGCCCCCCGGAGCGCGACACCACCGCGATCCCGGCGGAGTCATAACCGCGGTATTCCAGCTGGGCCAGCCCCTCCAGCAGGATGGGCACACAATCCCGGCTCCCCACATGCGCAACGATCCCGCACATGTAGCGCTCCCTCCCTCTGGCGCGGGCGGCGCGTTCGCTCAGCCATAGACGACACGGCGAAGCTGCCGCAGCGACAGCTGCGGCGGGGCCACTCGTCTGGCCGGCAGTTCGGCCGCGATCCGCGCGAAAGCCTGCTCGTTCGTGAGCCCCCCTGACTTCAGCTCACGATGGCGCCGACGCACGAACTCCTCCACGGACTCACCGAAGTAACCAAGTACCTCCGCGACGATCCGCGCCGCCTCGCCCTGGCTGAGCGGGCTGGTACGAGCGAGGTGAGTCACAAGCTCTTCATGCGCCTGTACTGCGCTCGTCACCCTAGCAGGATGGCTCATTACTCGACGGAAATGCAAGATTCCTGCCCGCTATCGGGCAGGAATCTGGCATTTATGCGTTTGGTCCGACATGTGACCGGTCGCGGTGGCCGCCGCAGCCGCCAGCCGTGGTCGCACCGCTCCACGAAGCCGGCCGCCGCCAGCCCGCCAAGGCAGCGCATGACCGTGTCGAAATCAACTCCGGCGGCTATCGCGATCCTGGCAGGCCCCCGGCCAGCCCGGGCCGGGACCGCCTCCAGTACCCGGGTGTCCTCCGGGCCGAGCAGGTCCCGCGCGAGCACCGGGCCTCGCTGCTGCCTGGCAGGCTCATCCACGCTGAACTCCAGCAACTCCATCACATCCTGCGCGCTGGTCACGCACACCGCGCCCCATTCCCTGATCGCCTCGTGGCAGCCGGCCGACTGGGCCGAGGTCACCGGACCGGGCACCGCCATCAGCGGCCGGCCCTGGTCGTGTGCGTGGCGGGCGGTGTTCAGCGCCCCGCTCCGCAGTGCCGCCTCGACCACAACGGTGCCGCGACTGAGCGCGGCAATCACCCGGTTGCGGACCAGGAACCCCGGCTTGGTCGGCATCCGGCCTGGTGGCCACTCACTGACGAGCGCGCCCATCTCCGTGATCTTGCGGAAGAGCCCTTCGTGGGCCTGCGGGTAGGCACGGTCCACCCCGCAGGCCAGGACCGCGATGGTGGTTCCTGCCACGGCGAGCGCGCCACGGTGCGCGCAGCCGTCGATCCCGAAAGCACCGCCGGACACGATCGTCCACCCCTTGTCGGCGAGCGAGACCGCCAGCTCGCCGCAGACGTGGGTGCCGTAGCCGGTCGCCGCCCTGGTTCCCACCACCGACACCGACCGAAGGCAGGCGTAGCGCAGGTCCGTGTGCCCGCGCATCCACAATCCCCAGGGCCTGGCGTCGCCCAGCACGTCGAGCTGACTGGGCCATTCGGTGTCGCCGGGAATGACCAGGCGGAGGCCGTCGCGCCACCACGCGTCCAGCTCGTGTTCCGGCGGCACCTCCCCGAACCTTGCCGACCACCGGCGCAGGGCGCGCTCCAGCCCTGGAATGCTCGATGGCCCGGAGCTGTCTCCCCAGGGCACGCCATCGGCACCTGGGCTGTCCTCCCAGAGCGTGCCATTGGCATTAGGACTATCTCTGCCGTCTCCGGTGCCGTCACCGGCCCGCACGCCGGCTCGGGCGCCGGTCACGAGAGCGCCACCGCCACCGACCCGGAGCCCGGCCTGGACGCCGGGCACTAGAGCGCCACCGCCACCGCTCCCCACAGCGGCCTGGACGCCGGGTGCCCCGCGCTCCGCCGGCCCGGCACCGCCGCCCGGCGGCGCCGCCGACGCGCGCGGCATCCGGCCCTCGGTCAGTGCCGCCACGATCTCGGGCGGTGAGCAGATGCGTAACAGCGCGCCCATGACCGGGTCACCGGGCTCGGCCACCCAGGTGAGGGCGGCGCGAGCGATCCGTTCCGCGTTGGCCGGGGTGCTCATGTCCCAGCCCCCAGCCACAGCCCGAGGGCGTAGCTCGTCTCCCCGACCGTGGGCCGTGCGATGCCCGCGATATCGGCCAGCGTCCAGGCCACCCTGATCACCCGGTCGACGCCCCGCGCGCTGATCTGGCCCAGGTCCATGGCCCGCTCCAGCGGAGCCAGCGACCCCGGCGACGGCCGGAACGCCCGGCGGAGTTCGCTGCCGGGAATCTCGGCGTTGAGCCGCCAGGGCGTGTCTTTGAGCCTGGCCGCCGTCCGTTCCCGCGCCGCCGCGACCCGGGCCGCCACCACGGGACTGGACTCGGCGAAATGGCGGTCGCTCAACAGTTCGGCGCGGCCCACCGGGAGCAGTTCCACCTTGACGTCCACCCGGTCAAGCAGCGGGCCGGACAGCCGGGCCAGGTAGCGCCGCCTGGTGGCGGGCGTGCAGCTGCATGCGGCCCCGGTCGCCGCGCCCTTGGCGCACGGGCACGGGTTCGCCGCGAGCACCAGCGTGAACCTGGCCGGGAAGCGGGCGGTGAGCCCGCACCGGGCCACCACGACCTCGCCCGACTCCAGCGGCTGCCGCAGAGCGTCCAGCACGTCCCGGGCGAACTCCGGTGCCTCGTCGAGGAACAGGCAGCCGCGATGTGCCAGCGACGCGGCGCCCGGATGGAGAATCCCGCTGCCCCCGCCGACGATGGCCGCCTTGGTGGCGGTGTGATGCGGCGCGCAAAACGGCGGTTCCGTCATGAGCGGGCTCCCTGCCGGGAGCGTCCCGGCCACCGAGTGAATGGACGTGACCTCCAGCGCGGCGGCGCGGTCAAGTAAGGGCATGACCGTGGGAAGCCGTTCGGCGAGCATGGTCTTGCCCGCCCCCGGTGGCCCGAGCAGGGACAGGTGGTGACCGCCTGCCGCGCAGATCTCGGCAGCCCGGCGGGCGACGGGCTGGCCGAGCACCTCAGACAGATCCGGGCGGGGGCGCGGCTGCCCGGGCGGGCCGGTGGAGGCCCGGGCCGGCACCTCCCCGCCCGGTCCCGGTGGCCCCGCCGACGCCGGTCCCGCCGCCGACGCCGGTCCCGCAGACACCGATCCCGCCGACACCGGGCCTGCCGCCGAGGCTGGTCCGACCGCCGAGGCCGGTCCGACCGCCGAGGCCGGTCCGATCGCCGGGGCAGGTCCCGGTGCCGGTCCCGGCAGTTCCTCCGCCACAATGCAGGCCGCATGGCCGGCTTCGCTGGCTCGTTCGCCACGCAGCAACGCCAGTAAGGAGGCCAGGCTCGGTGCCCCGACCACCTGCAGCCCCGGCACCAGGGCCGCTTCCGCCGCGTTCGCATGGGCGACCACCACCTTGGCGAAGCCAGCGCCGACGGCGGCCGCCATCGCGGGCAGCACCCCGCGAACCGGGCGCAGCCGCCCGTCCAGCCCGAGTTCCCCGAGGAAGGCCACGCCATCGATGGCCGCTCCGGGGATGGCGCCGGCCGCAGCCAGGATGGACAACGCGATACCGAGGTCAAAACCGCTGCCCCGCTTGGGCAGGCTCGCCGGGGACAGGCCCACGGTGATCCGGCGCTGCGGCCATTGCTCGCAACTGTTGATGATCGCGGCCCGAATCCGGTCCCGCGCTTCCCGCAGTGCGGTGTCCGGCAACCCCACCAGGAGCAGGCAGGGCAGCCCGTTCGCGATATCGCTCTCGATCTCTACCGGATGCCCCTCCACCCCGACCAGGGCGATCGAGTGCGTCCGGGCGACCGGCACCTAGCCCACCCCCCGGACGTGTTCGATCTGGTACTCACCTGACGGGGTCCGGATCAGGCCGATCACGTCGATGCGGACCTCGTCGAATAACACCCCGTGCGCCACCAGCCACTGCGAGGCGAGCCGCCGCAGCCTGGCCCGCTTGTTCCGGGTGATCGCCTCCAGCGGGGTGCCGAACCGGGTGTCCGAGCGGGTCTTCACCTCGCAGACCACCATCACCTGCCGCTCGGCAGCGACGATGTCGATCTCACCGATCGAGCACCGCCAGTTGCGGTCGAGCACCCGCAGCCCGGCCCGCTCCAGGTACTCCGCAGCAACCTGCTCGCCTGCGCGGCCCAATTCGTCCTTGGCATTCACTGGTCACCACCTCCATACCGACAGTGCCCCGGGGCTGGAGGGTGCCCATTGAACGGCCGCGAGCCCTGTGGATGACTCACAGACCATGCGCGATCTGTGGAGAAAATACCGGAATTGTCGGTGCCGGATGGTCTGCTCCGACGGGGGCATCTGCGCTCGACCGCAGCAAACCGGCGCGAACCGGCCTGCGGAGGCCCGGCCAGCCGAGGCCAGCCAGCGCGGGCGGACCAGCGGGGCCAGCCACCGCAGAGCGGACCAGCAGGGACCGCCCAGCCCGGGCGGACCAGCGCGGGCGGACCAGGGGGCCAGCCATCGCAGGCGGACCAGCCGCGCCAGCCCGAGGTCTTACTTGGGGTCCGGAACCTCGAAATCGCTCTGGGCGAGTTCTTCGATGTTGACGTCCTTGAACGTGACAACCTTGACGTTCTTCACGAAACGGGCGGGGCGGTACATGTCCCACACCCAGGCGTCCTGCATCGCGACCTCGAAGAAGACCTCGCCGTTATCGGCGGTACGGACGTTCAGCTCCACTTGATTGGTGAGGTAGAACCGGCGCTCAGTCTCGACCACATGGGTGAAAAGGCCCACGACGTCCCGGTACTCGCGATAGAGCTGCAGCTCCATCTCGGTCTCGTACTTCTCGAGATCTTCCGCGCTCATGGTCTCCCCTCCGATCAGGCAGCGCCGGGAGCTACGGCCCAGATGAGATCAACCATAGGTCAATTTTCCTGGCCAGCATCACTCCAGGCCGCCTCCGCGTCCGGGCCGTCGACCGGGCCCGCTCCCAGGCCGTCACCCGGGTCGCCGTAGGCCTCCTGCGGGCCTTGATCACCGCATTTCACGCCGCTCACATTCACGAAGGAGTGCCGGTGCTCGGGGCAGGGCCCGTGCGCGGTGAGCGCCTTCATGTGCGCGGGCGTGGAGTATCCCTTGTGCCTGGCGAAACCGTACTCGGGGTACCGCAGGTGCAGGTCGCGCATGATGCGGTCCCTGGTCACCTTGGCCACCACCGACGCGGCGGCCACGCAGGCCGCGACCTCGTCGCCCTTCCACATGGCCAGGGCCGGAACTCCCAGGCCACGGACGGCGAAGCCGTCGGTGAGCACATAGGCGGGCTGGCAGGCGAGCCCCGCCAGCGCCCGGCGCATGCCCGCGATGTTGCATACGTGCAGGCCCAGCTGGTCGATCTCGGTGGACGGTATGACAACCGCGTGCCAGGCCAGGGCGGTCCCCACCACCTCGTCGTAGGCCTTCTCCCGCGCCTTCGCGGTAAGGGCCTTGGAATCGGCGATACCGTGCAGCCCGGACAGCCGGCGAGGTTCGAAGGCGACGGCCGCTACCACAAGCGGGCCGGCGCAGGCACCCCGTCCTGCCTCGTCGATTCCGGCGACCGGGGACAGCCCGGCGCGCGCCAGCACGCGCTCGTAGGCGATGAGGCCAGCCGCGCTCCGTGGGGTGTAGCCGGGATGGCGTGCCGGGAGCACGGCCATGGCGTCACCCGGGCCCACGTCCTGCACCGCCGTCTGGGCTGCGTCCCGGACCAACATCCAGCCCGCGGCGCGGCCGCTCGGCCAGCTCACGGGCGCCCCGCGACCGCCAGGGCGGCCCGCGGCCATCCCGCCGCGACCGCCCGCGCAGCTTACGGCGCAGGCGGCGCTGCAGCAGGGTGAGTGGCAGCGCGGCGACCAGCCCGGCCGCCGCGGGCGCACCGGGCAGCGCCAGCGCGCCCAGCACGGAAGCACCGGACGCCCGGAGGGCCTGCAGTCCGCCCAGCGCCGGGCCGGCCGCTATCGCGGCCGCCGCCGTCAGCTTGGGCTGCTGGAACGTGGCAGGGATGGGCAGGATCCGCCACCGGCTGATCGGTGCGACGATGACGAACGCCCGGCCCACCACATGGTTCTCCGGGATGGTCCCATCGCCCGGGTCGGTTGTGTGGCCCCGGGAGTCCCAGGACACGCTGCGATGGTCACCCATCACCCACAACCGGTCCAGGGGAACGACGATGCTGAAGTGCTGCTCGGACGGCGCGTCGCCCGGGAAGAGGTAGGACTTCTCGCTCAGCGGCACGCCGTTGACGGTGACCTGGCCCTGCTGGTTGCAGCAGGCCACATGGTCGCCGGGGACCCCGATGACCCGCTTGATGTAGTCATGCACGCCCGGCGCGGTGCCGAACAGCCCGGAGACCGAGCTCCAGAGCCGGCTGGGCAGCGGCGCGGGCTGCGCCGGGACCGGGTCCCAGGAGCCGTCGCCGTTGAACACGACGATGTCGCCGCGATGGATCGACCGGAAGTCGTAGACGAGCTTGTTGACCAGCACCTTGTCGCCGATTTCCAGCGTGTTCTCCATCGACGACGACGGAATGTAGAACGCCTGGACCACGAAGCTCTTGATGAGCAGGGCCAGGATCAGCGCGAAGACCAGCAGGATGGGCAGTTCCACCCACCACGACATGTTCGGCCGCCGCTTGCCCTTGGGCCGTCTGTGCCCTGGCTCGGCCGCGTTGCCGCGCGGCCGGCCCGGCCCGGTATCCACGCGTCCGCTCGCGGGGCCGCTATCACGAGGCCCGCCGCCGACCACCCCGGGCGCCGCCATGCCAGGACCAGCCATGCCGGGACCGTCCATCCCGGGACCAGGCATCCCCGGCCCGGTCATCCCGGGCCCGGGCGCGCCGTCACCGTAGGCCCCGCCGCCGTATGTCCCGCTGTTGCCGAAAGCCCCGCCGGAACCACCTGGCCACGGCGCCCGGGACGGGCCGTCGAACCCCAGCCCGGGACCTGCGGCACCGCCACCACCGGGCTGGCCGTCGCCAGGCACACCGCCGAGTTGCTGACCATCGACCTGGCCTGGCGGGGCATGCCCGTCACTTGTGGACAATTCTTGGCCCCGAGTGTCCCGGTCGTCATTCATCGCTTTGAGCCTAGCGCCGGGTACCCACAGCGGCGATGCCCCCGAAGCCGGGCGGGCATGTTCGCGCGGGTGGCTGGCGCCGCCTTCCCCCTTGTCAGCGGTTCCACGCGCCCGTTACCGCGCGGGCGTCTCGCGGCGCTCCCTGATCCGGGCACGCTTGCCGCGCAGCGACCGGAGGTAGTACAGCTTGGCCCGGCGCACCCGGCCCCGGCTGACGACCTCGATCTTGTCGATCGACGGGCTGTGCACCGGAAACGTCCGCTCCACCCCCACGCCGTAGCTGATCTTGCGGACGGTGAACGTCTCCCGGGCCCCGCCGCCCTGGCGCCGGATCACCACGCCCTGGAAGACCTGGATCCGGGTCCGGTTGCCCTCAACGACCCGGACGTGCACCTTCAGCGTGTCCCCAGGCCGGAACCCCGGGATGTCGGGGCGAATCTGCGCCTGTTCCAAGTCGGCAATGGCGGTGTGCATGGCTGGCGTTCCTCAGTGGTCCTCGCGCACGCGCCTGTTCGGCACGATGCGATGCGTGGTTACGGTCTGTCGTGGTCGCTTAGCGCGAAAAGCATCCCCGCCCGGTGAGAAATCCGCGAGGCGGCTGTTTCAGTGTGCCATATCTTCGCCGGAGACCGGAAAGCCAGCCTCCTGGAGCACCTGCCGATCGCGGCCATCCAGGGCTTTCGCGGGCAGCGCCGCCATCAGATCGGGGCGCAGCGCGGCCGTGCGCCGCAGCGCTTCGTCCCGCCGCCACCGCGCGATGGCGGCGTGGTCGCCGGACAGCAGCACCGGGGGCACCCCACGGCCGCGCCATACCCGTGGCCTGGTGAAAACCGGCCCTTCGAGCAGGCCGGCCATGGGCCCGTCGCCGCCGCCGAACGAGTCGTCGGGCGCGGAGGCGGCGTTGCCGAGAACCCCGGGAAGGAGCCGGGCGATCGCGTCGATCATCACCAGGACCGCCGGCTCGCCCCCGGACAGCACGTAGTCACCCACGCTCACCTCGTCGACCGGCACGCGGGTCCGCGCCTCCTCGGCGAACCGCGCGTCGATCCCCTCGTATCGCCCACAGGCAAACACAAGATGTGCCATACGCGAGTACGTGGCAGCCGTCTCCTGCCGGAACCGGACGCCCGCCGGGGCGGGCAGGATCAGCCTGGTGCCCGGTGATCCGGATCCGAGCACGGCATCGAGCGCCTCGCCCCACGGAACCGGGCTCATCACCATGCCAGGGCCCCCGCCGAAAGGCGTATCGTCAACGCTTTTGTGCACGTCATGGGCCCAGGCCCGCAGGTCGTGGACGGCGACCTCGATCAGGCCGCGGTCGGCCGCCTTGCCCAGCAGCGAGACCTGGAGCGGGCTGAAGTACCCGGGAAAGATCGTGATGATGTCAATCTTCACTGCGCCCGTCCAGGTCACCGCCACCGGAACCGTCCTGCCCGAGGTCGAGCAGGCCCGGTGGCGGGTCGATGACCAGCCTCCCGCCGGCCAGGTCCACCTCGACGGCGATCGCCGCCACGAACGGCACGAGCACCTCGGCCCGCCGTGACGTCCCGGGCGCCGGGGTGATCGCAAGGAGGTCCTGGCCGGGATGGAGCACGTCGGTCACGGTGCCCACCAGCTCGCCGGAGACGGTCACCACGGTCAGCCCGGTGAGCTGGTGATCGTGGAACTCGTCCGGGTCCTGCGGCGCGGGGATGCCGGCGGCGTCGACGGTCAGCCAGGCACCCCGCAACGACTCGGCGCCGGTGCGGTCCTCGATCCCCGCGAAGCTGACCAGCAGCCGCCCCGAGTGCCAGCGCGAGGCTTCGACGGTCAGCGGGCCCGCCTCGGGCGGGTCGGTGGCGAGTACCGAACCGACGGCGAAGCGCTCGCCGGGATCGTCGGTGCGGACCTCGACCGACAGCTCCCCGCGGAGCCCGTGCGGCCGGAGTATCCGGCCAACCACGAGGGACTCTTCCATTACTCTCCAGCCTGCCGCGCGCCCCGCCCGTGGGGCTCAGGGAGGCCGTCCTCCCGGGCTAGCACCGCGGGTCATGGCGAAGCCGCCTGCCGGCGGCGGGCAGCCGTCGCCACCGCGGCGTGCTCAGCTACCTGACCTCGTCCACATCCAGCAGGTCGACCCGCACGTAACGGCCGCCGGCCAGGGAGCCGATGACGGTGCGCAGCGCCCGGGCGGTGCGCCCGCCCCGGCCGATCACCTTGCCCAGGTCGTCCGGGTGCACGCGGACCTCAAGGACCCGGCCCCGGCGCAGCCCGTGACTGGCGACGCGGACGTCGTCGGGGTGATCCACGATGCCCTTGACCAGGTGCTCGAGAGCCTCTTGGAGCACCTCAGGCCTCGCCGTCCTGCCCGGCGGCCGACGCCGCGGCGGCGGCCGGCTCGCTCTCGGCTGGAGCTGTCTCCTCGCTGGCGGAGTCCGCGGCGTCAGCCTTCGCCGTGGTGCCCTTGGCCGGCGCGCCCCGAGCCGCGCCGCCCCTGGCCGCGCCGCCCTTGGCCGCGCCGCCCCTGGCACTGGCCTCCTTGGCGCCGGCTTCCTTGGCTGCGCTCTCCTTGGCGGGGCGCTCCTTAGCGGGGCTCTCCTTGGCGGGCCTCTCCTTGGCGCTGGCCTCCTTGGCGGCGCCTTCCTTGCCCGTGCCGTCCTTGACCGCAGAGTCGTCCTTCGCCGCGGCGTCCTTGGCGGCACCGTCATCCTTGGCGGCGGGCTCGTCCTTGGCGGCGGGCTCGTCCTTGGCGGCCCTGGCCTTGCCGGCAGCGGCGGCGGGCTTGCGCGCCCTGCCCTTGTCGGTCCTGGCCTCGGCGGCCTTGCCGTCGGCGGCCTTGGCCTCGCCAGCCTTGCCGCCGCCCTTGACCTTGAGGTCCTTGACGGTCTCGGCAACTGCCGCGGCGAACGCTTCCCTCCTGTCCGGGCGCGGCGTGGCCGTCTTCAGGGTGCCCTCGGCGCCGGGCAGGCCCTTGAACTTCTGCCAGTCGCCGGTGATCTCCAGAAGCTTGCGCACCGGGTCCGTCGGCTGCGCGCCGACCGACAGCCAGTACTGGGCACGGTCGGAGTCGACCTCGATGAGGGACGGATCGACCTTGGGGTGATACTTGCCTATCTCCTCGATCGCCCGGCCGTCCCGCTTGGTGCGGGCGTCGGCGACGATGATCCGGTAAAAAGGCGCACGGATCTTGCCCATGCGCTTGAGCTTGATCTTGACAGCCACGGCTGAAGCTCTTCTCCCATGAAGCTTTGCTGCGGTGACGAACGCGCCAGGTGGGGACCGGCGGGCATGCCCCGGACGGGCCCGGGTCAGCGAGCGTGAGAGGGCGTCGCTGACCGACGGACGTTGGTAACCCAGCCATTGTGCCAGACGGCGCGGACCAGAACGTACTCACCGCCCATCATGAATCACCGGCCGCGGGGATGCGCCCAGGCCAGGGCGGGCTCGGATTCGCCGCAGGCAGCCGCAACCGCCCTGGTTGCCGATTGGGTGCAACCGGCCGGTGGCCGCACCGCCCTGCCACCGGTCAAGGCCGTCCGCAACCCGGACGCCATCGCCATCACCCCGGACGTGAAGACCGCTTACGTGGCCAACCTGGAGCCGGGCACGGCGACCCCGATCCGGACCGCCACCAACACGGCCCTGCCACCGATCAAGACCGGCGGCAGCCCGGAAGCCATCGCCATCACCCCGTAAGGGCGCCCGGCGGCGCGGCGCGGTTACTTCTTCTTGCCCTTCCGGCCCAGCAGCCGGCCTCGCCCGCCGGGGGGCGGCGTGAAACCCGCGGGAAGGTCGCCGGAGGCCAGCCCGGAAGCCCCGTCCTCCGCGGCACCGCCGTTCGCGCCGACATCGGCGGCATTGCCAGTGCCACCCGCACTATCCGCGCCGGACGCACCGGGCTGATGGCCAGGTGCCCCGCTCGCGCCGCCTCCGGGGCGGCCCTTGCCGGCCAGCCCGGGCGGCAAGGCGCGGCCGGGGCCACCGGGCAGCCCGCCGCCCAGACCGGGCGGAAGGCCACCGCCGAGACCGGCGGGCAGCCCTCCGGCACCACCCAGGCCACCGGCGTTGCCCAGGCCCCCGGCGCCCCCGGTGCCACCGGGACCCGGGCCACCCGCGCCGCCCAGGCCGGGCAGGCCGGCGCCGCCCAGGCCAGCGGGACCACCGGACCGGCCGGGGGCCGTCCCGGCACCGCCAGTCCCGGCACCGCCACCGGACCGGCCTGGCGCTCCCCCGGGACGCCCGCCCTTGGGCTTCTTCTTCGCCGCGGCCTTCTTGGCCTTCGCGGACTTGCCGGTCCGCCGCATGCCGGGAATCCCCGGCATGCCCGGCATGCCGCCGCCCAGCATCTGCCGCATCATCTTCTGGCCTTCGAGGAACCGGACGACCAGGTTGTTCACCTCGCCGACCGTGGTGCCTGAGCCCTTCGCGATGCGCGCCCGCCGGGACCCGTTGAGGATCTTCGGGTTGCGCCGCTCCGCCGGGGTCATCGAGTTCACGATCGCCGCGGCCCGGTCCAGGTCGGCGTCGCTGACCTGGCTGAGCATTTCCCGGTTCTGCGCGGCACCGGGCAGCATGCCGAGCAGGTTGCTGATCGGGCCCAGCTTGCGCACCATGGCAAGCTGCTCGACGAAGTCCTCCAGGGTGAAGCCCTCGCCCGAGACCAGCTTGCCCGCCATGGCCGCGGTCTGCTCCGCGTCGAACGTGCGCTCGGCCTGCTCGATCAGCGTGAGCATGTCGCCCATGTCGAGGATCCGGGATGCCATCCGGTCGGGATGGAAGATGTCGAAGTCCTCGAGCTTCTCGCCGGTGGAGGCGAACATCACGGGCCTGCCGGTGAGCTGGGCGATCGACAGCGCCGCGCCGCCGCGGGCGTCGCCGTCCAGCTTGGTCAGCACCACCCCGTCGTAGCCCACGCCGTCGAGGAACGCCTGCGCCGTGGTCACCGCGTCCTGGCCGATCATGGCGTCGACCACGAACAGGATCTCGTCCGGGTCGGTAGCGTCGGCGATGGCGGCCGCCTGGGCCATCATCTCCTCGTCGATGCCCAGCCGGCCCGCGGTGTCGATCACGACGACGTTGTGCAGGCGGTGCCTGGCCTCGTCCAGCGACCGGCGGGCCACCGCCACCGGGTCGCCGACCCCGTTGCCCGGCTCGGGCGCGTACACCGGCACGCCCGCCTGCTCCCCGAGCACCTGCAGTTGCTGCACCGCGTTCGGCCGTTGCAGGTCGGCCGCGACCAGCAGCGGGGTGTTGCCCTGGCCCTTCAGCCAGCGGGCCAGCTTGGCCGCGAGCGTGGTCTTACCGGAGCCTTGCAGGCCGGCCAGCATGATCACGGTCGGCGGGTTCTTGGCGAACCGCAGCCTGCGGGCCTCGCCGCCGAGGATCGTGATGAGTTCCTCGTGGACGATCTTGATGATCTGCTGGACCGGGTTGAGCGCCGCAGAGACCTCCTCGGAGGAGGCCCGCTCGCGCACCCGGCCGATGAACTCCCTGGCCACGGGCAGGGCCACGTCCGCCTCGAGCAGGACAAGGCGGATCTCACGGCAGGTCGACTCGATATCGGCAGCCGACAGCCTGCCCTTGCCCCGCAGCGAAGACAGGACCTGGCTCAGCCGGTCGGAGAGTGTCTCGAACACGTGCTCCAGGCTAGGGCATGCCGGCATGCGCCCAGGGTCATGTCCTAACCCGTCAGCGCGGAGAGAACCTGCGCGGCGATCAGGCCGCGGGTGGGGGCGTCGGTGACCGGGCGGCCGTCGGCGCCGACCACGTAGAAGACGTCCACGGCCTCCGCGCCGAGCGTCTCCACCCGGGCCGCGCGCACGTCGAGGCCGCTTTCGCCGAGCGCCCGGCCGATCCGCCACAGCAGGCCCGGGGCGTCGTGCGCGCGCACCTCCACCACGGTGGCGGTCCGTGACGCGTCATCGACCAGGGTGACCTTGGGCGGCGCGAGCCACGGCCGCCGCGCGCCGTCCGGCGGCGCGCCGAGCAGCCCCAGCCGCCTGAGCCGGTCCGCCACGTCCAGTTCCCCGGCCAGCACCCGCCGCAGCTCCGAGGTGACCAGCGTGGCATCCGGCGGGTCGCCGTAGGGATGGGCCACGGTGAACGAGGTCACCGCCATCGCGCCGTGGGATGCCGCGTTGGCCGACCGCACCGCCAGCCGGTGCGCCGTGAGCACGCCCGCCGCCTGCCACAGCAGCCCGGGGCGGTCGGGCGCGACGATGGTCACCTCCGAGCCGGTCACCATCGCCGCGGGCTGCCCGGCCTCGGCGAGCGCGACCTGGGCGGGGCGCAGCGGCAGCGGCGCGGGCGGCGGGTCCCCGCCCAGCACGGCCCCGACCCGGCGGACCAGGTCCGCCACCAGGCCCGCCTTCCAGTCGTTCCAGGCGGCCGGGCCGGTCGCCTGGCCGTCCGCGATCGCCAGCGCGTGCAGCAAGTCGAGCAGCGGGCGGCTGCCCACGGTCGCGGCGACCCCGGCCGCGGTCTGCGGGTCGTCGAGATCCCGCCGGGTCGCCGCGTGCGGGAGCAGCAGGTGGTGCCGGACGGCGCTGGCGACCAGTTCGGTGTCCGCGCCGGACAGCCCCATCCGCCGGGTGGTGTCCCTGGCCACCACCTCCCCGGTCACCCGGTGGTCACCCGGCCAGCCCTTGCCGATGTCGTGCAGCAGCGCGGCGAGCAGCAGCAGGTCGGGGCGTGCCACGTCGCGGGTCAGCGCGGCGGCCCGGGCGGCCGTCTCGACCAGGTGCCGGTCCACGGTGAAGGTGTGCAGCGGGTTGCGCTGCGGCCGGTTCCGCACCCGGTCCCAGTCGGGAATCAGGTCGGGCAGCATGCCCTCCTGGTCGAGGGACTCCCACACGCCGATGGCGGCCTGCCCGGTGCCCAGCAGCATGGCCAGGGCGTCCCTGGCCGCGGCGGGCCAGGGGACGGGCAGCGGCGGGCATTCCTTGAGCCGGGCCAGCGTGCGCGGGGCCAGGGCCAGGCCGGCTTCGGCGGCCGCGGCCGCGGCGCGCAGCACGAGCACCGGGTCCGCGGCGGGATCGGCGGGCCGGGCCAGCACGACCTCCCCGTCTTGCTCAACCAGCCCGTCGGCGAGCGGCCGCCGCTGCGGGCCGCCCCGGCCGCCTGCGCGGCCACCACCCAGCCGGTCACCGCGCAGGCGGCTGCCCCGGGCCGCACCCAGCGCCCCCGCGGCACCGCTCAGGAAGCCCGCCCCGCGCCCGCCGCTGGCGCCCCCGGTTCGGGCACCAGCGGCACCCGAACCGGGGGCGCCGGAGCGGCTGCGCTGGGCCTGGCGCAGCGACTGGTCCAGCGAGTAGGCGATGGTCCGCCCGGCCCCGGCCAGATGACAAAGCAGCGCGTCGGCGTCGGCCAGGCCCAGGACCCTGGCCACCTCGTCCTGCTCCTGGAGCACCAGCCGGTCGCTGGCCCGGCCGGTCACCTCGTGCAGGGCGTGCCGCGCGTCCAGGATGGCCTCCTGCGCGGCCCGCGCCCGCGGTCCTGGCCCGGGCGCCACCCAGGCCGCGGCCACCGCGTAGATGGCCTCCGCGTCGCGCAGGCCGCCCCTGGCCTCCTTGAGGTCGGGCTCGAGCAGGAAGGCGAGCTCGCCGCTGCGGGCGGCCCGCTCCTCGTGCAGGGCCTGGAGTTCGGCCAGGCGGCTGCGGGCGGCGGCCCGCCAGTCCGCCAGCGCACCGGAGCGCAGCTCGCTGGTCAGCTCCGGATCCCCGGCGACGTGCCGGGCGTGCAGCAGGCCGAGCGCCACCCGCACGTCCTGGCGGGCCACCTCGCGGGCCTCGGCCGGGCGGCGCACGGCATGGTCGAGCCGGGTGCCCGAATCCCAGATCGGATACCAGATCCGGTCCGCCAGGGCGGCGATGCCTGGCCGGCCGTTGTGCAGGAGCAGCACGTCGAGGTCGCTGCCCGGCAGGAGCTCGCGCCGCCCGTAACCGCCGACCGCCACCAGCGCCACCCCGGGCTCGGCGCCGAGCAGCGAGGCCAGCCAGCGGTCGGCGCTCGTGGCGCGGCGGGCACGGTCGGCCGCGAACGAGGCGAGGCGCCGGATCCTGCCAGGCCGTTCCGCCGCCCGCGGGGCGGGTTCCCCGCGCTGCCCGCCCATCTGCTGACCACTCGTCCCCAGGCGGCGCGAAGCCTCAGAGGGCCCCAGGGCCGCGCTCTCCGGTGCGGACGCGCGCCACCGTGTCCACCGGGACGCACCAGACCTTGCCGTCGCCGATCCGCCCGGTCTGCGCGGCCTTGACCACCACGCCGATCAGGTCATCGGCGTCCTCGTCGTCGCAGAGCACCTCCAGCCGGACCTTGGGGACCAGGTCGACCTGGTACTCCGCGCCGCGGTACACCTCCGTATGGCCGCGCTGCCGGCCGTACCCGCTCGCCTCGGTGACCGTCATGCCGTGCACGCCGAACGCCTGCAGCGCGGACTTCACCTCGTCCAGTTTGAATGGCTTGATCACGGCGGTGATGAGCTTCATGCGACCTGCCTCTCGGGACCGTGCGCTGCGCCTTAGCGTCCCCCGGCGGCGTTTCGCGGGAGGTTACGGACTGTTTCCGCCGGGTGAAACGCGCGGCGGTCATGTTACGCAGATGTTTCGCCGCCCGGCCGCGCCGCGTTCACCGCCGCGCCGCCGTGAGCCGGCGTCCCCGGGCCGGGCCCCGGGCGGGGCCTGCCGGAACCGGGCACATGGTGCCGTTAACGGCAATACGGGCCGGACTCTTCAAGCATGGCGGGGCAATAGAGACGGCTTGGGCATGGAGGGGAACACTGACGTTTTCCTGACGTATCCATAAGGATCCCGATGGCCTGCGTAAAGCAGCACGCGGCAATTACTACTAACGGTCATAAATGGACCGGCCTGCTATAGGAATTCGTAACATTGCGCCGGGCGGGCCCGGCCAGGGCGCGGGGTCCCGGGGCCGGCGGGCGCGGAACGCTAGCCGAGGATCGCGTCGACGAACGTGGCGGGCTCGAACGGGGCGAGGTCATCGAGCCCTTCACCCAGGCCGACCAGCTTGACCGGCACGCCGAGTTCCCGCTGCACCGCCACGACGATCCCGCCCTTGGCGGTCCCGTCCAGCTTGGTCAGCACGATCCCGGTGATGTCCACCACCTCCGCGAACACCCTGGCCTGGCGCAGGCCGTTCTGCCCGGTGGTGGCGTCCAGCACGAGCAGAACCTCGTCCACGCTCGCCTGCCGCTCGATGACGCGCTTGATCTTGCCGAGTTCGTCCATCAGGCCGGTCTTGGTGTGCAGCCGCCCGGCGGTGTCCACGATGACGGTGTCCGCGCGGTCGTCGATGCCCTGCTTCACCGCGTCGAACGCGACGCTCGCCGGGTCGGCGCCCTCCCGGTCCGAACGGATCACCTGGGCGCCGACCCGCTGTCCCCAGGTCTGCAGCTGGTCGGCGGCGGCGGCGCGGAACGTGTCCGCGGCGCCGAGCAGCACGGTATGGCCCTCACCGATGAGCGCACGGGCCAGCTTGCCGCAGGTCGACGTCTTCCCGGTGCCGTTGACCCCGACCATGAGCACCACGGCCGGCCGGTCGCCGTGCCTGGCCACCCGCAGTGACCTGTCCATGTCGGCGCCGACCTGCTCGATCAGGTCCTGCCTGAGCACGGCGCGCACCTCGGTAGTGCCCCGGGCGCCGCCGACCCTGACCTGGGTCCGCAGCTCGCTGACGATCTGTGCCGCCGGGGCGGCGCCGAGGTCGGCCCCGACCAGGGCGTCCTCGATCTCCTCCCAGCCCTGGTCGTCGAGCCCGTCCCGGGAGAGCAGGCCGAGCAGCACCGAGCCGAACCCGGTCTGCGAGCGCGCCAGCCTGCCGCGCAACCGGGACATCCGGCCCGCCAGCGGTTGTGGCGCTGCCTCGGGCTCGGCGGCGGGCGCCTCGGTCAGCACCGAGGCCGGGGCCGGCGGCGCGGTCCCGGTGCCCGCGTCCTGGCCCGCGCGGGACGGCGCGGCAGGGGCGGACGGCGTCTCCGGCGGCGCGGCGCCTGGGCCCGCCCGCCGGGAGCGGACCAGCATGGCGCCGCCGGCGATCAGGGCCAGGACGACGAGGACGATGACAATGATCAAGTAAGCCATAACGGCCCCAGTCTGGCAGATGGACACGTCCGCGGCGGGCGCACACCCGCGCCGTGGTCACGCCTGGCCACGGCGGTCACGACGTGCCCGGGGATCCCAGGCCGGCCCGGAGATCCGCGGCATGCGTTAGGCGCTCTCACGCTCCCGCAGCCGCTGGCTCACCACGGTGGACACCCCGTCGCCCTGCATGGTGGTCCCGTACAGGGCGTCGGCGACCTCCATGGTGCGCTTCTGGTGCGTGACGATGATCAACTGGGAGATGCTACGCAGCTCCTCGAAGATGCCGAGCAGCCGCTGCAGGTTGGTGTCGTCCAGCGCCGCCTCGACCTCGTCAAGCACGTAGAACGGCGAGGGGCGGGCCTTGAAGATGGCCAGCAGGAACGCGATCGCGGTCAGCGAGCGCTCACCGCCGGACAGCAGGGAGAGCCGCTTGACCTTCTTGCCCGGCGGCCGGGCCTCCACGTCGATGCCGGTGGCCAGCATGTCGTCGGGCTCGGTCAGGACCAGCCTGCCCTCACCGCCGGGGAACAGCCGCGAGAAGATCTGCTCGAACTCGGCCGCGGTGTCGGCGAAGGCGGACGTGAACACCTGCTGGACACGGTCGTCGACCTCCTTGACGACCGTGAGCAGGTCCCTGCGGGTCTTCTTCAGGTCCTCAAGCTGGGTGGCGAGGAACTGGTGGCGCTCCTCCAGCGCCGCGTACTCCTCCAGGGCCAGCGGGTTCACCTTGCCGAGCTGGTCAAGCTGGCGCTGCGCGGTGGCGGCGCGCTTCTCCTGCTCCGCCCGGACATAGGGGATCGTCCGCACCGGCACCGCGGGCCCGGCCGGCTGGCCCTCCGCGGCACCGTCGGGTGCGGCGCCGTTCCCTGACACACCGGTCCCGGGCACGGCATTCCCGGCCGCGGGCGGCTCTCCCGCGGCCCCGGCCCCCAGGGGCGCCAGCCATGGCCCCGGAGCCGCCGCTCCGTCCGGTCCTGCGCCATCCCGCGCGGGGTCATCCCGCACGATGTCATCCTGCCCGGTGCCGTCCTGCCCGGTGCCGTCCTGCGCGGTGCCGTCCCGCTCAGAGCCGTCCCGCCCGGTGGCGTCCTCCCTGCGGAACAGTTCCGCGCCGGCCACCCGGGCCGCCAGCGGCGCCTGCTGTGCGGCCGCGGCGGTGCCGGCCCGCGCTGTCCCGCTCTGCCCGGCGGCCTGCCCCGCGCCGTTCTGGCTGGCCCCGGCTTGGCCGGCCCCGGCTTGGCCGGCCCCGGCTTGGCTGGCCCCGGCTTGGCCGATCCCGGCTTGGCCGGCACCGTTTTGCCCCGCACCGTTCTGCCCGGCGCCGGGCTGGCCGGCCGTGGCTCCGGCCCGGCGGCGCTTGGGCGCGGCCGGTTCGGCCTCCTCGGGCATGGGCACCGGGACATCGGGCCCGTACTCGCCCACCAGGGTCTCGGTGTCAACGCCGAACTCCTCGGCGGCCCGGGTCACGAACTGCTCAAGTCTCATCCGCTGCTCGGCCCTGCTGACCTCCGCGCCGTGCGCGGTGTCCACCACCCGGTCCAGGTCCCCGGCGATGGTCCGGACCCGGGCCCGGACCTCCTTGAGCGTCTGCACCCTGCCCTTGCTGGCCTGTTCGGCCGCCTCACGGTCCGCCTGGGCGGCATTCAGCGATTCCGCGATCCTGGCAAGAGCTATATCCGCGCCGGCGGCGACCGCCCCGGCGACCTCCGCCTGCTGCGCCCGCAGCCGGCGCCTGGCGACCGTGGCCTCGGCCGCGCGCCGCTCCCGCACCGCCGCCGCGGCCAGGGCATCCGCCCGGCCGGCGATCGCGCGCAGCCGCTCCTCGGCGGTCCTGACCTCGAGCCGGGCGTCGGTCTCGGCCTCCCTGGCCGCGCTCGCCCGGGCGATCAGGCTGTCCCGGTCCGGGGCCTGCGGCGGGTCCGTGTGGCCGGCCTCGGTGGCGTCGCCGTGGCCGTCCTGGCCTTCCTCGCCATCCTCGGCCTCGGCGAGCTTGGCGGTGAGCCCCGCCAGCGCGGTGGCGTCGCGCTCGCTCTGCTCGGCGACCGAGGCGATGGCCGCCTCCAGCCGGGCGGCCTCCTCCTGGGCGGCCCGTGCCGCACCGGCGAGCCGTCCGAGGCGGCCGGACGACTCCGCCGCGGCCTTGTCCGCGGCCCGCACCCCGGCCAGTGCCCGGGCGGTGGCCTCGCGGTCCCGTTCCTCGTCGGCCAACGCGCTTGCCAGCGTGGCCGCGGCCTGCTGCGCGGCCCGCTCGGCCGCCGCCAGCCCGGCCGCCGCTTCCTCGGCCGCGGCGCGCATGGCGAGCATGCTCGGCGGCTTGGCCGAGCCGCCGTGCGCCCAGTGCGCCCCGAGCAGGTCGCCATCCCTGGTGACCACCCTCAGTTCGGGACGGGAGCGGACGACCTCGCGGGCCCGGGCGAGATCGTCCACGACGACCACCCCGGCCAGCAGGCCGGTCAGCGCCATGATCAGCTCGCCCGGAGCTTTCACCAGATCGATCGCGGGCAGCACGCCGGGCGGCAGTTCTCCCGCCACTCCCCCGGCCGCGCCCCGCCCGGTGCCGGGCTGGCCGGGGCCGGAACCGTTCTCGGCGATGACGAGCCCGGCCGTGCCCGCGTCGGCGCCCTTGAGCCCGTCCAGGATCGCCACCGCGGCGTCAAGGCCGGCCACCGCCACCGCGTCGGCGGCACCGCCGAGCGCGGCCGTGATGGCCTCCTGGGCGCCCTCGGCCACGGTCAGCAGGGCGGCCACGCCGCCCAGGACATGCCGGGACCACTCCGGGTCCGCGAGCAGCGCCGCCGAGGCCGCGGTGCCATCCTGGACGGCCCGCAGGCCCTCCTCAAGCGCCTGGCGGCGGGCGATAAGGGCGGCCCGGTCGGCACTGGCCACCCGCTCGGCCGCGCGGCACTCCGCGACGCGCGCGGCGCTCTCGGCGTGCGCGGCGGCCGCTTCCTCGTGCGCGGCGGTCTGGCCGGCCCGGTCCTCGGTCCCGCTGGCGGCAAGTTCCTGCGCCTCTTCGTGTTCCCGCCGGGCGAACTGGGCCCGGGAGCGGGCCTGCTCGATGGCGTCCGCCAGGCGGGCCGCCTCCTCCTCGCTGGCCGCGACCCGGCTGCGCGCGGCTCCCACCTGCGCGCGGAGCCTGCCCAGCTGGTCGGCGCGGGCCGCGGCGGCGCGGGCCTGGTCGGCGAGCAGCCGTTCGGCCGCGGCCAGCTCCGACTCCGTGGCGGTGCGCTCCCCGGCGGCCCGTGCCATCGAGGCCCTGGCGGCCTCGAGCGCCTCGCCCAGCACCGCCTCCTGCTCGCGCAGCGAAGCCGCCTCGGCGTCCAGTTCGTCCGGATCCCGGCCGGGGCGGACCGGGCCTGGTTCCGCGGCCAGCAGGGAATGACGCTCGCGGGCGAGGTTGGCCACCCCGCGCAATCGTTCGGCCAAAGAAGAGAGCTCAAACCAGGTGTTGAGCGCCGCCTCGAGCCTGGGCGCGTGCAGTTGCTCATCGGCGTCCAGCGCCGATTCCTGGCGGCGGGCCTGAGCCAGCGCCTCTTCCAGCTCGGCCCGGCGGGCCAGCGCGGCCGCCTCGTTCGCCTCGCCGCGTTCCAGCGCCGCCGCGGCCCCGACGAAGTCGTCGGCCAGCAGCCGGAGCTTCGCGTCCCGCAGGTCCGCCTGGATCGACGCGGCCCGGCGGGCGATGGCCGCCTGCCGGCCCAGCGGCCCGAGGCGGCGGCGCAGTTCGCCGGTGAGGTCCACCAGCCGGGTCAGGTTGACCTGCATGGCCTCGAGCTTGCGGAGGGCCTTCTCCTTGCGCCGCCGGTGCTTGAGCACCCCGGCGGCCTCCTCGATCAGCGCACGGCGCGCCTCGGGCCCGGCGTGTAGCACCTCGTCGAGCTGGCCCTGCCCGACGATCACGTGCATCTCCCGGCCGAGGCCCGAGTCGGAGAGCAGTTCGGTGACGTCCAGGAGCCGGCACTGGTTCCCGTTGATGGCGTACTCGCTCTGGCCGGACCGGAAGAGCAGGCGGCTGATCGTCACTTCCGTGTAGTCGATCGGGAGCGCGCCGTCGGTGTTGTCGATGGTGAGGGTGACCTCGGCGCGCCCGAGCGGCGGCCGGGAGGCGGTGCCGGCGAAGACGACGTCGTCCATCTTGCCGCCGCGCAGGCTCTTGGCGCCCTGCTCGCCCATCACCCAGGCGAACGCGTCCACGATGTTCGATTTGCCCGACCCGTTCGGGCCGACCACGCAGGTGATACCCGGCTCGAACCGCAGCGAGGTGGCCGAGGCGAAGGACTTGAACCCACGCAGGGTGAGGCTTTTCACGTACACCCGCGGGCTCTCCTCCCTCCGCTCATGGCCCCGGCGGCACAGCCGCTTCGGGGTCCGGGGGTCGCCCCCCGGGCTAACACCGCGAGCCCGGCGAAGCCGCGCACAAGCGCTGGGTCAGCCAGCCTTCCCGCACCTTACCGCGAGCGTACGACGCTCCCGGCGATTCGCGCGCCAAGGGGCGGGCCGTGGCGCGCCGCCGTCCGGAAGAAACCGCAGGCGAGCAGGCTTAGATACGGCGCCGGGCAAACTAAAGAGGGACGCCGCCTCGAGGCATCCCTCGGATCGTCGAGCTAACGACCGATCAGGTGAGCGCGGGTTCGCGCTCGCGGCCGACTACGAGTAGCTCGTGGCCGACTTCCGCGGCGAGCACGTCCTTCTCCTCCTGGAGCCGGGCTAGCTCAGCTTCCAGGTCCCGCACCCGCCGCTGGAGGCGGCGCATTTCAGAGATGATGCGGGGGTCAGGCCCGCCGACGTGGCCGAGTAGAGCCTTCGCCATTGTAGTGGGTCCTCCACACTGAGTGACCAGAGTGGGCGCACATACGACGACGTGCATGAGTGCGCGCAAGGTAACCCCTCAATGGTCGCACCCTCACGGCCGTCCGGTCAAGTTGAACGACTCCGCAGGTCACGGGCGCCTCTCCGGGCCCTCGGCCGGGGCTGGCAGACGGGGCAACTGTAGGACGACCGATTCATGAACGGATCGCGCCGAACCGGGGCGCCACACCGCGGGCAGGGCTCGCCCTCGCGGCCATATACCGCCAGTGACCGGCTGAAATACCCGCCCTCCCCGTTGACGTTCACATACAGGCTGTCGAACGACGTGCCACCGGCCTGCAGCGCCTCGGTCAGCACCTCGCGCACCGCCGCCAGGAGCTGGCTGGCGCCGGCCCGGCGCAGGCTGGCGGCCTCCCTGGCCCAGTGCGTCCTGGCCCGCCACAGGGCCTCGTCCGCGTAGATGTTGCCGACGCCGCTCATCAGCGACTGGTCGAGCAGGGCGCGCTTGACGTCGCTGTGCCTCGTGCGCAGCCTGGCCAGCACCACGCCCTCGTCGTAGGCGGGCTCCAGCGGGTCGGGGGCGATGTGCGCGATCGGCGCCGGCAGCGCGGCACCGCCGCGGTCCAGCAGGATGTGGCCGAACGTGCGCTGGTCGGTGAACCTCAGCTCGGGGCCGGAGTCGGTGAAGGTGAACCGGATCCGGACATGTGGGGATACCGGCTCCCCCGGCTCGCCGAGCAGCAACTGGCCGCTCATGCCCAGGTGGGCCAGCAGGGCATCCTCGGCGGCCGATCCGGCCGGGTCCGGCGCCAGCGGCAGCCACAGGTACTTGCCGCGCCGGAGCGCGGCGGTGACCACCTGGCCGCGGGCGGCCGCCTCGAAGTCAGCCTTGCCCGCCAGGTGCCGCCGGACGGCGCGCGGGTGGAGCACCTCGACGGAGCCGATCGTCCGCCCCACGACATGCCGCTCCAGCCCCCTGCGGACAACCTCGACCTCAGGTAGCTCCGGCACGCCTCACCCCGCCGGGTGGCCGGGCCCGGGGTTCCCGCCCGCGGCGGTGCCCTCGCCCGCGGCGGTACCCCCGCCCGGCGCGGCGTTCCGGCCCGGGGCGGTACTGCCGCCTGGCGCGTTCCCACCCGGTGCGGCGTTCCTGCCCGGCGCGTTCCCGCCCGGCGCGGCCTCGCGCGGCCCGTGGCGGGCGGCGGAGGCACCGGCGTCGGAGCCGATGGCCGGGGCAGCGCTGGCCGGGGCAGCGCTGGCCGGGGACGCACTGGCCGGGGATGCGCTGGCCGGGGGCGTACCCGCCGCGGCAGGGCCGGCCGGGGCAGTACCGGGCGCGGCAGGGCCGGCCGCGTCGCCGGGGCGGTTGCCGGCCAGCGGGGGCTCACCGTTGCGGTTGCCGGCCAGCGGGGGCTCACCGTTGCTGATGGCGTTCCAGGCGGCCTCGGCGGCCTGCTGCTCCGCTTCCTTCTTGGAGCGCCCCTCCCCGGTGCCGTACACGTGGCCGCCGACCCGGACCGTGGCGCGGAACGACTTCTGGTGGTCGGGCCCGCTCTCCTCGACGTGGTACTCCGGCACGCCGAGGACCCCGGACGCGGTGAGCTCCTGCAGTGAGGTCTTCCAGTCCAGGCCGGCGCCGAGCCGCGCGGACCGGGCGATGACCGGGTCGAAGAGCCGGTGCACCAGCGCGTGTGCCTCGTCCAGGCCGCGCTCGATGTAGACCGCGCCGATCACCGCTTCCAGGGTGTCGGCGAGGATCGAGGACTTGTCCCGCCCGCCGGTGCCGTCCTCGCCGCGCCCGAGCCGCACGTAGTCACCGAGCTGCAGGCCCCTGGCCACCGCGGCCAGCGCCCGCATGTTGACCACGGCGGCGCGCAGCTTGGCCAGGTGCCCCTCGGGCAGGTCCGGGTAGCCGCGGAACAGCGCATCGGTGACGACCAGGCCGAGCACCGAGTCCCCGAGGAACTCAAGGCGCTCGTTGGTGGGCAGGCCGCCGTTTTCGTAGGCGTAGGAGCGGTGCGTGAGGGCACGCTCCAACAGCCCGGGAGACAGGCCGGCGTCGAGGACCCGCAGCAGCTCGGTGGTGTCGGGCTGGCCGGCTCCTGGCTGGTGCTCGGCTGCGACCTTCATGGTGTCCTCCTCCCAGGGCCTCTGGGGCACCTGCATGGCGGTGCCCGGCGTGGGCGCCTGCCTGGCGGGTCAGCACCGCTCGGGTACTGCCGCGCCACGTCTCAGGAGGGCGTGATTACCTGACGGCGGTTGTAGGTGCCGCAGGTCGGGCACGCGGTATGTGGCAGCTTGGGCTCCCGGCACTGGGGGCAGCGCACCAGCGTGGGCGCTGTGGCCTTCCAGTTCGCACGCCGGGATCTCGTGTTGCTGCGCGACATCCTCCGCTTAGGGACGGCCACGTCCGTTCTCCTCACCTATCTCCGGAACGGGCGAGCCGTCCGGGCTTGGCTGCATCGTGATCTGACGCAGAGCCGCCCACCGGGGGTCCAGGGCCGGGCCATGGTGGTGGCCGGGGCCCGCCTGGGCAAGCCGCACACCACATTCGGCGCACAGCCCGGGGCAGTCTTCCTGGCACCGCGGCGCGAGCGGCAGCGCGAGAACCAGGGCATCTCGGAGGACCGGCTCGAGATCGAGCAAGTCCCCGTCCAGAGCGTACCCGTCCTCGCCGCTATCCCTGCCGTTTTGCTCATAACCAAACAGTTCCTGGCACCGGACCTGGAGCGTCTGTGATACCGGTTCCAGGCACCGGGCGCACTCCCCGGCCACCGGCGCGGTGGCGGTGGCCGTGACGAGCACGCCCTCGGTGACGGACTCGAGCCGGATCTCAAGGTCCAGCTCGGCGCCTTGCGGGATCCAGGCCATGCCGGTGTGGAGATGCGCAGGGGCGGGCACGGCCCGGGATTCGGTGCGTGCCGAACCCGGGCGCCGGTCGAGCGCCCGGGTATCGAAGACCAACAGCCCACGGGGGTCGGTGCGGGCGCCGGCAGTCCTGCGGAATGAAGGCATGGCAAATTCAGGTAGCGAACAGTTCTGGAATGTTATTTTACCGGCGCGCCGGGCCGAAGCCGAATCGAACGCGGCGGCCGCGGCACGGGCTCAGCCCGGCCCCGGTTCGGCCAGCTTGGCCCGCAGTTGTGCATCCACCGGAGCGGGCACCAGCGAGGACACGTTGCCGCCGTAGGCCGCGATCTCCCGCACCAGGCTGGACCGCAGGAACGAGTAGAGCGGGTTCGCCGTCATGAACAGCGTCTCGACCTCGGCGAGACGGTAGTTCATCTGGGCCATCTCCATCTCGTACTCGAAATCGCTGACCGCGCGCAGGCCCTTGACGATCGCCGACACCCCGCGGGCCCGGCAGTACTCCACCAGCAGCCCGCGGAACGTGTCCACCGACACGTTGGGCAGGTCCTTGGTGACCTCTTCCAGCAGCGCCACGCGCTCGGCCACGGTGAACATGCCGTGCTTGGCCCGGTTGGCCCCGACCACAACGAGGACCTCGTCGTGCAGCCTGGCGGCGCGGCTGATGATATCCAGGTGACCGTTGGTCACCGGGTCGAACGAGCCGGGGCAGACGACGCGGTGCACGCGCATCCCGTCCTTCCGTGCCGGCCACCTGGGTACGAGCCCCGATGGGCCTATGTGCCTGCGGCGAGACCGTACCAGAAGGTCGCCTCGCCGTAACGGCGGGACCGGTCCGGCGCAAAGCCCGCAGGCCAGGCGACCGGCCCGGAACGGGTGGCCCGCTCCACCGCCACGAGCGCCCCGCCGGCCAGCCAGCCGCCCGACCGCAGCGCGGTCAGCATCTCGGTGATCTCCTGCTCCCCGGCGGCGTACGGCGGATCGGCCACCACCACGTCATAGCCGGGCCCGGGCTCCGGCCCGCGGCCGAGAACCGCGGCCACCCGGCCGGTGACGAGCCGGGCGCCGGGCAGGCCGACCGCGGCAATGTTGGCCCGGATCACCCGGGCCGCCGCCGGGTCCGACTCGACGAGCACCGCCCGCGCGGCCCCGCGGGACAGCGCCTCCAGGCCCACCGCGCCGGAACCGGCGTACAGGTCGAGCACCCCGCCTCCGGTGAGCGGCCCGTGCACCGCGGTGACCGTCGCGAACAGGCCCTCGCGGGCGCGGTCGCTGGTCGGCCGGGTCCTGATGCCGGGCGGGACCGCCAGCCGCCGGCCCCGGGCCGCCCCCGCGATGATCCGCGTCACCGCCCGCCGGTCCCCGGGCCGTTTGTCGTCGTTGTGACAACGACGACATTCTTTTGCCGTGGTTGTGGCAACGACGACAAACCCGGGCGACTGAGGCTCACGCTTTCTCCAGGAAACCGGCCTGCTCCTCGTCAAGGAGCGCGCTCATCTCGGCGGCCAGCGCCGGGTAGCCGGCCAGGTCCGGGTCGGCGTCCACGAGGTCGGTGGCCTCGTCGCGGGCCGCCACGATCAGGTCCCTGTCGTGCAGCACGCTGAGCAGCTTCAGGCTCTTCTTCCGGCCCGCCTGGGCGGCGCCGAGCACGTCACCCTCACGGCGCTGCTCCAGGTCGATCTCGGCCAGCCGGAACCCGTCCAGCGTCGCGGCCACGTCGGCCAGCCGCTGCCTGGCCTTGCTCTCCTCCGGGGCCTCGGTGACCAGCAGGCACAGCCCCGGCTCGGTGCCCCGGCCCACCCGGCCGCGCAACTGGTGCAACTGGGACACGCCGAACCGGTCGGCGTCCATGATCACCATGACGGTGGCGTTCGGCACGTCCACGCCGACCTCGACCACCGTGGTCGACACCAGCACGTCGGCCGACCCGTCGGCGAAGGCCCGCATCGCGCCATCCTTGTCGTCGGCGGGCAGCCGCCCGTGCATGACCCGCAGCCGCAGCCCGGCCAGCGGGCCCTGCTCCAGCGCGGGCGCCACGTCGAGCACGGCGAGCGGCGGCCGGCCGGGATCCTCGTCGTCGGCGCCGCTGAGCGCGATGTCGGTGTCGGCGCCGGCCGGGGAAGACGACGCGCCGTCGTCCCCGCCGATCCGCGGGCAGACCACGTAGGCCTGGCGGCCCTTCTCCGCCTCTTCCCGCACCCGCTCCCAGGCCCGGTCCAGGTACCTGGGCTTCTCCGCGGCGGGCACCACGTGCGTGGCGATCGGCGACCGGCCGCGGGGCAGTTCCGACAGGGTCGAGACGTCCAGGTCGCCGTAGACCGTCATGGCGACCGTCCGCGGGATCGGGGTGGCGGTCATCACCAGCACGTGCGGCCGGGCGCCCTGCGCCTTGCCCCGCAGCGCGTCGCGCTGCTCCACGCCGAACCGGTGCTGCTCGTCGACCACGACCAGGCCGAGGCCGGCGAACTGAACCTTTTCGGCGAGCAGCGCGTGGGTGCCGATCACGATGCCAGCCGCACCGGACGCCGCGTCAAGCAGCGCCTCCCGGCGGGCCGCGGCCGGCTGGGAGCCGGTGAGCAGGGCGACCCTGGTGGCCACCTCCGCCCCGTCCAGCCTGCCCGCCTGGCCCAGCGGGCCGAGCAGGTCCGACACCGAGCGGAAGTGCTGCTGCGCGAGCACCTCGGTGGGCGCGAGCAGCGCGGCCTGGCCACCGGCGTCGATGACCTGGAGCATGGCCCGCACCGCGATGACCGTCTTGCCGGAACCGACCTCACCTTGCAGCAGCCGGTGCATGGGGTGGTCGCGGGCCAGGTCGGCGGCGATGCCGGCACCGACCTCGCGCTGCCCGGCGGTGAGCGAGAACGGCAGCCTGGCATCGAAGGCGTCGGCCAGCCCGCCGGCCCGGGCCGGCCGGGCGGTGGCGGGCAGCGCGGCCGCGGCCCGGCGGCGCTGGGCCAGGACGGCCTGGAGCACGAGCGCCTCGTCCCACTTCAGCCGGACCCGTGCGGTGCGCGCCTGCGCCTCGTCCGCGGGCCGGTGCACGCCGCGCAGCGCGTCGGCGAGCCCGACCAGGCCGTGCCGTTCGCGCAGCGCCGGCGGCAGCGGGTCGTCGAGGTCGCCCAGGGTGTCCAGCACGATCTGCACGCACTTCTCGATGTCCCAGGTGGACACGTCCTTGGTGGCCGGGTACACCGGGATCACCTCGGCCGCGTACTCGGCGGCCTTGGCGGCGTCGTCGGCGCCAAGCAGCTTGAACTCCGGGTGCGCGAGCTGCCGCTGGCCCTTGAACACCGACACCCGCCCGGCGAACATGCCGTGCCGGCCGGGGATGAGCTGGCGCTCCCAGAACTGCACTTTGTTGAAGAACGTCAGCGCCAGCCGCGCCCGGCCGTCGGTGACCGTTACCTCGAGCAACTGACCGCGCCTGGCCCGCATCGGCCGGGTCCTGACCTTCTCCACCTGTGCGAAGACCGTCACGTGGTCGCCGTCCCGCAGCGACGCGAGGTCGGTCAGCTCGCCGCGGCTGGCGTACCTGCGCGGATAGTGCCGGAGCAGGTCACCCGTGGTGGTCAGGCCGAACGCCGCGTCCAGCTTGGCCGCGGCCTTCCCGCCGAGGGTGGCTCGCAGCGATTCCTCCAGGCCCGCCATGGCCCCTCAGGATAGAGTGCGGGCACGACCGGGACGGCCGGCCACGCGGGCGTTATCCGGCTTCAGTTCGCGCACCGGGCACCTGGTCGGCTATCCTTCGACACTGGCCTGGGCCGTGCCCGGCCTCTGGTTTTCTTCCTCGATCTCTCACACAAGGGAGCGTTCGGCGTGGCTTCCGTCTGCGACATCTGCGGCAAGGGGCCGGGGTTCGGTAACAGGGTCTCTCGCTCGCACCGCCGCACCCCGCGCCGCTTCAACCCCAACATTCAGACCGTGCGGGCCAAGGTGGACGGGACTCCGCGCCGCCTGCACGTGTGCACCTCGTGCATCAAGGCGGGCAAGGTCACCCGCTAGCCCGTCCGCACCTGCGGTCCCGCCGACGGCGATGAGCCGGTCGGCTGCGGCCCGCGCCGATCATCGGTGTGCCGCTCATCAGCGGTGCGTGCCGGCGGTTCAGGATGTGCCGTCAGCCGATGTGGCACGCCTGGCCGTCGAACGAGCAGCGCCGCGGGTGGGTCGGCACGCCCTGGACGCCGACGCCGATCGCGAAGGTGCGCCCGTCCGGCCCCGAGCCGCCCGCGTAGTCGGTGGACCGGACGGTCACCGCGTGCCCGTTCGACGCGAGGTGGCTGTTGGGGTTCATGCCCAGGATGTGGCCGGTCGGATAGCCGAACCGCAGGTGCCAGTTCGGCGGCACCGCCCCGGGGAACGTGATGGTGATCTGGCCCCAGAAGCCGCCCTGCCACTTGCTGGTGATCTTGTAGCTGAGCCGGGGCTGGACCTCGGTGCTGCTGCCGCCGCCGCCCGTCCGCTGACCGGACGGGCTGGCCGTGCCGTCGCTGTCCGGCGTGGCGGACCCGGGCGACGACGGGCCGATCACGCCGCTGCCGACACCGAACGGGGACGGCTTCCCGTGCGCCGGCTGGCGCTCACAGCCACCCTGGCCGCACGTCAGCCCGCCGGGGCCGAGCGACCCGGGCGCCACGTAGCTGAACACCGTCTGCATCGGGAAGGCCAGCACCGCCGCGACGACAACCCCCAGCCCGACCGCGAAGGTGGGCGTCACCACCACGCGGCGCATGGCTGAGCCCAGGCGCCTGTCGGGTGCCTCGGACGCCGCCGGGCCATCGGGCCGTGGCGCCCTATGCCGGGAATCCGGCCTCTTGCGGTGTCGAGCCATGAGGGGGTCGCTGCCAAGCATCGCCGCATCCGTTAAGGAGCTTTAATCTAAACCATCACGCGGCGTACGAGATAGGTATGGACATTTAGTCGCTGAAGTGATTCCATCCGGCGCGCCCGGCCACTGTGCTCCCGTTCACCAGCACCCCCTGACCCGCCCGGACCTGCCCGATTACGGTCCAGTGAGAGGGCAGTGCGCGGCCCGCCGGGAAGGTGGCCGCGAGAGCGTGGTCCTCACCGCCCGTGAGCACCCAGTCCAGCACTCCCGGCCGGCCCAGCGCGGTGGCCGCCGCGGCCAGCGCGGGGCCTTCGGGAAACCGGCCGGTGCCGATGTCGATCTGGACGCCGCTGGCCCGGGCCAGGTGGCCCGCGTCGGCGAGCAGCCCGTCGCTCACGTCGATCATCGCCGTGGCCCCGAGCGCGGCGGCCTCGGGCCCGGCCGGGTAGGGCGGCGCGGGCCTGCGGTGCGCGGCGATCAGCGTGGCCGGCTCGGTCAGGCCGGCTTCCAGCAGCGCCTGGCCCGCCGCGGATTCGCCAAGCACGCCCGCGTAGGCGAGCACATCGCCCGGCCGGGCGCCGGAGCGGGTCACCGGAGCCCGCCCGCCCAGGTCACCCAGGGCGGTGACGGCCAGCAGGATCGTCTCGGCGCCGGACACGTCCCCGCCGACCACCGTGGCGCCGGCCCGGGCACACTCGGCGGCCAGGCCGGCCACCAGGTCGAGTGCCCACGCGACGGCCAGGTCCCCCGGCGCGGCGAAGCCCACAAGCAGGGCGACCGGGTCGGCCCCCATGGCGGCGATGTCGGCGAGGTTCTGTGCGGCCGCCTTGGCGCCGATGTCGGCGGGGCCGGACCAGTCCCGGCGAAAGTGCCGCCCCTCGACCAGCAGGTCGGTGGTGGCCACCACCCGGGCGTCCGGCGCGGCCAGCACGGCGGCGTCGTCACCGATCCCGACAATCGTCCGTTCACTGCGCGGAAGTGCCGCCGAGATCGCTTCGATCAGCCCGAATTCGCCGAGGTCGGAGATGGTCATGAGAATCCCCCCGGGGCGGCGTGCGGCATGTCCGGTCTCCCCGTAGTGCCGGGCGCCGGCTTTTCTCCACACCGGGTGATCGAACCCGGGCTTGACAACAGGCTCTTAGGGTAGCGTTGGCCATTCCGCACCCAGGCGCGAGCCCCGGGAGGACGGCATGGTGCAGGCGTACATTCTCGTTCAGACAGAGGTCGGCAAGGCTGCTGAGGTCGCTATTCGCATCGGCGAGCTTCCGGGTGTCACTCAGGCGGAGGACGTCACCGGGCCATACGACGTGATAGTCCGGGCCGAGGCGGAGAATGTCGACGATCTGGGCCGCCTCGTGGTAGCCAAAATTCAGTCCGTGCCTGGCATTACCAGAACACTGACCTGCCCCATCGTTCATATTTAGGGGCCGGGTGGCCGGGGCACTGACGGTTTCGGGCAAAGCGGCCCAGGCCCGGGCCCGCGGCTAACGCTCGGGGCGGGGGGATGGCTGAGGCTCGGGGCGGGGGGATCAGCCCTGGAACAGGCTGATCCCCCCGGACCCTGCGGATCACCCAGCGTCGTATGCGTACGGCGCGTTGTCCAGCCGCGGTGCCCTGATCTTCGGATGCACCAGGGCCGCGCCCTTCGTGCTGACCGTGAGCCCGGTGTAGGTGCCAGGCGTAGGCGGGTCGCTCCACCCGTTGGTCCCGTCGGTGGCATAGAAGGCGAAGTCGTGCTTGCCCGTGGGCAGGCTGAGCGTCGCCTTGTACAGCGCACCGGTGGAAGGGTCCCCGGAGATCAGGTTCATCGGGTGGGAGGTACCGTCCACCACCACGTCCACCTCCGTCGCCGGGTCCGGGCCGGTGTAGGTCGTGGCGAAGGTGAAGTTGGTGGACGTGGTGCCCGACGTCGGGCTCACCGAGGAGTTCTGCAGGTAGATCGGGGTGATGTCGACGCTGTACTCCTGCTGCGTGCGCAGCCCGCTGCCGTCGTCGAACTGCAGCTGGAAGTAGTGCGTGCCCTGGGTCAGGTGCGACGTCGTGTACTGGTAGTGGATGCCCTTGGTGGGGGTGCCCGTCGTCGCGTTCAGCGCGTGGATGTTGTTGTCGATGTCTATCTGCGCGGTGACCGGGGTCTTGCCGACCGGCGACTTGTAGATGCAGCTGAACGTGACCGGCTGGCCAAGCTGCTGCGCCCCGTTGCCGGGCGTCAGCTTGATCCCGGTGATCGAGAACGGCATCACCTGCGGGCCGGTGAACGGCACGCTGTTCAGCGGTAGCTGCCATGAACTGGTGCCGTCGCCGAACTGGAACGTGTAGGTATGCGGGCCCGGCGCCAGTTGTGTCGTCGTCTCCCACTCCTGCATCTTGCCGACCGTCTTCTTGAACGACATCGGGATGGTGTTGCTGCCGTCGACGACCAGGTTGTGGACCGTAGGCGTCGCGGAGTTCTGGTACATGACGTCGTAGGTGAAGACCGTGTCGGCCCCGCCGGAGGCCGGGGTCACCGTGGATGGATGCGCGCCGCCGACGGCCGCCGGGCCCACGTTGGGCACCGAGAGCACATTGGAGTACGGCAACTTGGCCTCGATCAGCTTCGGATCGGGTGTCTGCGAGAAGTTGAAGAAGTCCATCAGGTCTGAGGTGCTGGCCAGGCTGTCCCGCTCGCCCAGGCTGGGCAGCCCGAACGTCTGCTCGATGAACTTGTCGAACGACGCGAACTCGCCCTGGTTGCCGCCGATGTAACCGGGCTTGGCCCACGGCGAGATGACCAGCAGCGGGACCCGGGGGCCCAGGCCGATGCCGTCGACGGCCGGCGGGGGCACGTGGTCATACCAGCCACCGAAGTCATCCCAGGTGACGAAGATCGCCGTTGAGGACCACTGCGAACTGTGCATGATCGCATTAACGATGGACGACACGAAGTTCTGCGCCGGCTGCGTAGGCTGCGGCGGATGATCGGACTGGGAGTCCTCGCCCGGCGTCACGAAGGAGACATTGGGAAGCGCGTCGTTTTTCGCGTCCGTGATGATCTGAGTAGAGGCCACGGTCGGGCTGTTCTTGAGGCTGTTAATGTATTGCGGCGCATCCCAAACCGGCGCCGTGCCGTAATACTTCCAGCTCAGGCCCGCCGTGTTCAATTCGGACGGAATCGACGAAATTTTGTAGCACGGCTGGCCGTAGGACTCGTTGCCCCCGGCGTCGCGCTGCAGCACCACGTCATTGGCTGGCGAGAGGCAGCCGTGCACGTGGATCGTCTGGTCCTCGCTGCCGGTCTGCGCGGCGATCATCGCGATGTGGTTGGGCGTGCTGCTGGAGGCGGCATCGGTGTAGAAGTTCTCACCGAGCCCGAAATGCTGCGCGTACGCCCAGTAAACGGGGATCTCGCCCTGCTTGTACTGGAAGTTGCCGAGGGGGTCGAAGCCGTCCATGGCTCCGCCGTCGATCGCGAAGCGGGTTCGCGGTCCGCTGTGGTCGATGTCATGCGGGGCGGGGTTCGAGGCGGCCGGCTCGGTAATACCATTGGCCCCGACACCGGGGTAATTGCCGAAGTAATTATCGAAGGTGTGGTTCTCCTCCATAATCACAACGACATGCTGGATAGGATTGGACGCTGCCGCCTGTTTCGCCGTCGCGCCCGCTACGCCTGCAGCTACTCCGCTTATCACAGCGCCGGCTGTCGCTACGACAACCACCGCCGAATTCATCCGCCGCAATCTGTGCCTCCCGTCAGTTTTTGCGGGGTACACTTTTAGCAGAAATGTATACGTTTGTCAAATTTGGGCGGGGAAGAATAGAGGAGAGTATCTTAGCACCTTCGGTGTTATATATCCCCGGAACCGGGCAACCCGGGCGGCCCGCCAGCGGGGTCGCGGCACCGGGGCACGACCCCGCTGGCGCTGCTGGGGCGCGAGCACTGGGGGATGGCCGGCGCGGCCGCCTGCGGGACACCACGAGACCACGGCCGCCTGGGGGACGCCACGGGGGGCGGCCGCCTGCGGGACACCACGAGACCACGGCCGTCTGGGGGACGCCACCTGGGCGGCTGCCTGGGGGATGCTAGACCGCATGACCGCGACCAGCGATGCCGGGACCCGTGGCGCGGTGCCCAGGTTCGAGGCACTGCTCACCCCGCGGGGGCAGGAGCTGCTGCACCGGCTACGCCGGGAGGACGACCCGGCCGGGCTGCGGCTCGGCACCGAGCTGCGGGCCGCCTACCCGGTGGAACTCGTCGTGGACGCGCTGGCCCAGCACGAACTCCGGCTGCGCGCCCGGGCGAAGTTCAGCCGCGCGCCCGACATGTACTTCACCCGCCCGGGACTCGAGCAGGCGTCGGGGGAGGCGATCGCGGGCCATCGTATTTTCAGGTATGCGGGTGCCGCACTGGTCGCGGACCTGTGCTGTGGCATCGGCGGGGACCTGGTGGCCCTCGCCGCGGGCCGCGAGGTGCGCGCCGTGGACCGCGACCCGCTGCACCTGCGCATGGCGCGGGAGAACGCCGCGGTGTACGGCGTGGCGGACGGGGTCACCGCCGTCGCCGGGGACGTGCGCGAGGTGAGCCTGCGCGGCGTGGACGGGGTGTTCATCGACCCGGCCCGGCGGGCCGCCGGGCGGCGGCTGCGGGCCGGGGACAGCGAGCCGCCGCTGGCCTGGTGCCTGGGCCTGGCCCAGGCCGTGGCGCGGGTCGGGATCAAGGCCGCGCCCGGGCTCGGCCACGACGCCGTCCCGCCGGGCTGGGAACTGGAGTTCATCGCCGTCGGCCGGGACCTGAAGGAGGCGGTCGCCTGGTCCCCCGCGCTGGCCACCGCCGCCACCCGGGCCACCGTGCTGCCCGGCGGGCACACGCTCACGCCGGCCCCGGGCGGCCCGGTGCCGGTGCGGCCGCCCGGTGACTTCCTGCTCGACCCGAGCCCCGCGATCACCAGGGCCGGGCTGGTGGCGGACCTGGCCCGGCTGGCGGGCGCCTGGAAGATCGACGAGCAGATCGCGTTCCTGTCCGCCGGCACCCCGGTGCGCACCCCGTTCGCCCGCACGCTGCGCGTCATCGACTCCGCCCCGTGGGACCAGCGGAGGCTGCCCGCCAAGCTCCGCGCGCTCGATATCGGGGCGGCCGACATCCGGCGGCGCGGGCTGGCGGGCGACGTCCCCGGCCTGCACCGCCAGCTCAAGCTTTCCGGGTCGCGGCGGGCCACCGTCGTGATGACCCGGGTCCAGGACCGGCCCTGGGGGCTGGTCTGCGTGGACGTCGCCCCGGCCTGAGCCCGCGGGGCCGCGGCCGGCCCGGCCAGCGGGCCCGCGGGCTCAGCTAGGCCAGCAGCGCCGCGACCGCCGCGGTCCGCGGGCCCACGCCCAGGTCGGACGCCGCGCTCAGATCCGGCGGCTGGTCCACGTCCCGCCGCAGGCTGGCCAGCCCGGGCAGGGTCAGCTCGGCGGCCCCGGCGGCCCGGTGCCGGTCCGCGGAGCGTGGCCCGAACCTGGGGAGGAACCGCGCGCCCGGCCGGGCCGCGTACAGGGTGGTGCCGGACCCGGCGGCGTCGGCCACGAAGGCGTGCTCCCAGCGCGCCGCCGCGCGCAGTCCCAGGTCCAGCTCGGCGGGCCGGAGCGCCGGCAGGTCGGCCGCCAGCGCGCCGATCCCCGCGCCCGGCCAGCGGGCGGCCGCGAGCGCCGCGCCGTGCCGCAGTGCCGGGTTGAGCCCCCGGCCCGGTTCGTCCGCGACCACCAGGGCACCCAGGGCGGCCAGCGCCCGCGCCGCCGCCGCGTCGTCGGTCACCGCGATCACCCGGTCCACCACCGGGCAGGCCAGCGCGGCCGCGACCGTGTCCGCGGCCATGGCGAGCGCCAGCGCCTCCCGGTGCGGCCCGGCGAGCACGGCGAGGCGGGATTTGGCGCGGGCAAGTACCTTGACGGGAACCACCAGTGACCAGGTGAGTGACGAGTCGGCCGGCTGTGCGGTCATACCGCGATCCTGCCTCGACACCACGGCGCGCGAACCGGGAGACTGGCCAGACGAAGACTCGGGAGGCGGCGCAGATGAGCGAACGCGTGCAGCAGGACTACTCTCCGGCCGTCCGCCGCGGCACCGTCCTGGCCTTCCCCGCGCTGATCAAGTCGATCATGAAACGCGACTGGCACGGTCATGAGCACATCCCCCGCTCCGGTGGCGTGATCGTGGCCGCCAACCACCTCTCCTATGCGGACTGGGCCGCGATGGCCCTGTTCATCCACCAGGCCGGCCGCTACCCGGCCTTCCTCATCAAGTCCTCTGCGTTCAACGTCAAGGGGATCGGGCCATTCCTGCGCGCGGCCGGCCAGTTCCCGGTGAGCCGGGGCACGGCGGACGCCGCGCTGGTCCTCAACGACGCCGAGCGTGGCCTTGGCCACGGGGAATGCCTGATCTTCTACCCGGAGGGGACCGCCACCCGCGACCCGGACCTGTGGCCCATGGTGGCCAAGACCGGCGTCGCCCGGCTGGCCCTGACCACGGGCGTCCCGGTGATCCCGGTCGCCCAGTGGGGCACGCAGGACATCCTCCCTTACGGCACCAAGAAGCTCAGCGTGATTCCCAGGCACATGGTGAAGATGCAGGCCGGCCCGCCGGTGGACCTGTCCGGCTACGAGGGCGAGCCGCTGAACCGGGACGTGCTGCGCGCCGCCACGGCCACGATCATGGCCGACATCACCGGCCTGCTGGCCCGGCTGCGCGGCGGGACACCACCCGAGGTCCCCTACCACCCGGCCGTGGCGCGGCGGGCCGCCCGGCAGGCGGCCAGGGAAGCGACGCAGGACGATCCTGACGGGCCGGACCGGGATCCCGCCGCTGCGGCGGATCCGGCGCCGGGCACCCAGGGCGGGGATGAGCCGCAGGAGGCGACGCCGGCGTGAAGGCAGCCGTCATGGGAGCCGGCATGTGGGGCACGACGTTCGCGCAGGTGCTGTGCGACGCCGGTACCCACACCGAACTGTGGGCGCGGCGGGCCGAGCTGACCGAGGCGATCAACACCGGCCACGAGAATCCCGGCTACCTGCCCGGCATCACGCTGAGCCCGGGGCTGCGCGCGACCGCCGACGCGGCGGAGGCACTGGCCGGGGCGGACCTGGTGGTGCTCGCCGTCCCAGCGCAGACGCTGCGGCACAACCTCACCGCCTGGCTCGCCGTGCTACCTCCGGAGGCCGCACTGGTCAGCCTGATGAAGGGCATCGAGAACGGCACGCATCTGCGGATGAGCGAGGTGATCGGGGAGGTCACCGGCGCGGGCCCGGACCGGATCGCGGCCGTCTCGGGGCCGAACCTGGCCCGCGAGATCGCCCAGCGCCAGTACGCCGCGACCGTGGTGGCCTGCGCCGACGAGACCCTGGCGAAGGCGCTCCAGCAGGCGTGCCACACCCCGTACTTCCGCCCGTACACCAACCCGGACGTGACCGGATGCGAGCTCGGTGGGGCGGGCAAGAACGTGATCGCGATCGCGGTCGGCATCGCCCTGGGCATGGGCCTGGGCGTCAACACCACCGCGATGCTGATCACCCGCGGGCTGGCCGAGATCTCCAGGCTCGGCACGTCGCTCGGCGCGGACCCGCACACGTTCGCCGGGCTGGCGGGCATGGGCGACCTGGTGGCCACCTGCAGCTCGCCGCTGTCCCGCAACCGCACCTACGGGGAACACCTGGGCCGCGGCATGGGACTCGCCGACGCGGCGGCCAGTACCTCGGGGGTGACCGAGGGCGTGAAGTCGGCGGGACCGGTGCTGGAACTGGCCCGGGCCCACGCCGTGGAAATGCCGATCACCGAGGTGGTGGCCGGGGTGACCAGCGGCCAGACCGACATCGGGCAGGCCGCGGTGCTGCTCGCATCCCGGTCGGCCAAACCGGAGCGTTACGGCGTGTGACGCCGGCCGGCCGGCAAGTGCGGCGGCAGGCTGGCCGGTGATGCCAGCAAACTGGCGGGTGACGCCAGCGGCGCGGAGGAGGAAGACGCTGAACGAGCAACGCAAGATCAGGGTCGCGGTCGTGTTCGGTGGCCAGGGGCCGGAGCATCCGATCTCCTGCATGGGCGCGGGCACCGTGCTGGCCACCCTGGACAGGGACCGGTACGAGGTCGTGCCCGTGGGCATCCTGCCGGACGGCCGGTGGGTGCTCACCAGGGACGAGCCCGGGCGGCTCGCCATCAGCGGCAGGACCCTGCCCTCGGTGGCGGCCGTGGCCGGCCCGGACGCTGGGGTGGTCCCGGGCGCCGGGGTGGTGCCGGGCGCCGGGGTGGTGCCGGACGCCGGGGTGGTGCCGGACGCCGGGGTGGTGCCGGACGCCGGGGCGGTGCCGGACGCCGGGGCGGTGCCGGGCGCCGGGGTGGCGGCGGAGGGCACGGCCGGGGCCGGGCGGGGTGCCGGCCGCGCACCGGGTTCCGGGGAGGCGGCGGTCGCGCCGGCGCGGGCACCGGCGGCCCCGGTGGCGTCGGTGCCGCACGTGCTGTCCGGCGTGGACGTGGTCCTGCCGATCCTGCACGGGCCGTTCGGCGAGGACGGGACGATCCAGGGCCTGCTGGAGATGGCCGGGGTGCCCTATGTGGGCGCGGGCGTGCTGGCCAGCGCGGTCAGCATGGACAAGGAGTACATGAAGCTGGTCTTCACGGCCAGGGGCCTGCCGATCTGCCCGTACGTGGTGGTGCGGGACCGGGACTGGCAGGGCGGGCCGGCCGGGAGCGCGACGGCCGAGCGCAAGCGCGTCTTCGACGTGATCGCCGAGCAGCTCGGGTATCCCGTGTTCGTCAAGCCGGCCCGGGGCGGGTCGAGCATCGGCACGTCCAAGGCGAATGACCAGGCGGCCCTGGTCGAGGCGGTCGAGGCCGCCCGGCAGTACGACCCGAAGGTCATCGTGGAGCGCGCGGTCGAGGGCGCGGAGATCGAGTGCGCGGTCCTGGAAGGCGTGGACGGCGGCCCGCCGGACACCAGCCTGCCCGGCCAGCTCGTGATCGAGGGCGGCGAGGAGTTCTACGACTTCGAGGCGAAGTACCTGGACCCGAGCGGGAGCATGGCCATTCCCGCGCCGGTTCCTGCCGCGGTCATCGAGGAGATCCGCCGGCTGGCGGCCGTGGCCTTCGAGGCGGTGTCCTGCGAGGGTTTCGCCCGGGTGGACTTCTTCTACACCCGGGAGGGCACGGTGCTCGTCAACGAGATCAACACGATTCCCGGGATGACCGCGACGTCCTACTTCCCGAAGATGTGGGAGGCCACCGGGCTGCCGCTGCCCCAGCTCCTGGAGCGCATGATCACCACGGCCCTCCGCCGTCGCCCCGGCCCCCACTAACCCCGGCGGGCCGTAAGAGCTGGCGATGATCATGGTGCGCGGGCGGCGCGCGGGCCGGGCGGGCCGGGAGCGTAAGGTCGCCGCATGCAAGGGACGGTGCGGGAGTTCGACCCGGGTACCGGAGCGGGGAGCGTGTTCCTCGATGACGGTGACGTGTGCCCGTTCGGGCCCGAGGTCTTCGCCGCGTCCGGGCTGCGCCTGCTGCGGCGCGGGCAGCGGGTCGCCATCCGGCGCGGCCCCTCCGGCGCGGTCACCGCGCTCGCGCTCGTCACCCTGCCGCTGCCTCCGGAGAACGGGCAGGACGGATAGGCGCCCGCGCCGCCGCCAGGAGAGGCAGGAAGCGGGCGCCGCGCCGCTGCCCCAGAAGGGGCGGGCGCGTAGATCCCCGGCCGCCAGGCCGGGCGGGGGCGTTGGTGCCGCCCCGCTGCCAGCCGGGCCCCGGGGAACCTGAAGCGCCGCCCGCCGTATTCGGCGGGCGGCGCTTGCTGAGGCGGGAGCCTTACGGCTTCCGGGCGGCGAGCTTCTTCTCGCCGTTCACGACTGCCTTGAAGTCCGCGCCCGCACGGAACTTGGGCACCGACGACTTGGGGACCCGGATGGTGGCCCCGGTGGCCGGGTTGCGGGCGGTGCGAGCGGGCCGCACGGCCTTCTCGAACACACCGAACCCGGTGATCGCGACCTTGTCCCCCTTGGCCACGGTCACCTGGATCGTGTCGAGAAGCGCATTCACCGCCTCTGTCGCGGTCTTTTTGCTGCCCAGCTGGCCGGAGATCGCGTCAATCAGGTCGTGCTTGTTCATGAAATCACTCCTGCGGTTCCCCCACGGGAGGTCGCGCGGCTGATGCCATGAATTCGCGACCTCTGACCAGCCAGAAATTAGGCGATCCAGCGCTCCGAAACAAACACCCCCGTGTAAAACACCGGCGTGTCGGCGCTGATTACGCGCCGACACGCCTGCGATTCACTGCCCAATCGGTCTATCCGGCGACCGGCAGCCATTCCGGGCGGTCCCGCTCGTACCGGGCTATGTCCTCGGTATGGCGCAGGGTCAGCGAAATGTCGTCGAGGCCCTCCATGAGCCGCCACCTGGTGTAGTCGTCGATCTCGATCGGCGCGCGCAGCAGCACGGTGCCGCCACCCGGCGGCGCGGCCCGTACCTCACGCTCGGCCAGGTCCACGGTGACCGTGGTCTGCGGGTCGGCCTCGACCAGGCCGGCCAGGGCGGTCACCGTCTCCTCCGGCAGCCGGACCGGGATCAGGCCGGCCTGGACCGAGTTGTTGCGGAAGATATCGCCGAAACGCGCCGAGATCACCGCACGGAACCCGTAGTCGAGCAGCGCCCATACGGCATGTTCGCGGGACGACCCGATGCCGAAATCAGGGCCGGCCACGAGAACCGTGGCGCCCGCCGCGTGCGGCTGGTTGAGCACGAATTCCGGATCCGCGCGCCAGGCCGCGAAGAGGCCATCGCCGAAACCAGAGCGAGTGACCCGCTTCAGGTATTCGGCGGGAATGATCTGATCCGTGTCCACGTTGGCGCGCCGCAATGACACGGCCCGGCCGTTATGCGTAATGAATGACTGCAAGGCTCTTTCTCCCTGAAGATCACGCGGAAACAGGTTGGCGGGGGCCAGCCGGCCGGTCACAGGCCGCGGGGCCAGGAGGCCGGTCACAGGCCGCGGGGCCAAGAGGCCGGTCACAGGTCGGCGGGGGCGGTCAGCCGGCCGGTCACCGCGGTGGCGGCGGCGACCTGCGGCGAGACCAGGTGGGTGCGCGCACCCTTGCCCTGGCGGCCCTCGAAGTTGCGGTTGGAGGTGGACGCGCTGCGCTGGCCGGGCGCCAGTTTGTCGGGGTTCATGCCCAGGCACATGGAGCACCCGGCGGACCGCCATTCGGCTCCGGCGGCGGTGAACACCTCGGCCAGTCCCTCGCGCTCGGCCGCGGCCTTGACCTCCATCGAGCCGGGCACCACGAGCATGCGCACGCCGGAGGCGACGGTGCGGCCGCGGAGCACCTCGGCGGCGGCCCGCAGGTCTTCCAGTCGCCCGTTGGTGCAGGAGCCGAGGAAGACCGTGTCCACGCTGATCCGGGTGAGCGGGGTGCCGGGCTCCAGGTCCATGTAGGCGAGGGCGCGCTCCGCCGAGGAGCGCGAGGTCTCGTCGGGCAGCGAGGCCGGATCCGGCACCGCCGAGTTCAGCGGCGCCGCCTGGCCCGGGTTGGTGCCCCAGGTCACGAACGGGGTGAGCGCGGAGCCGTCGATCGTCACCTCGCGGTCGAACGCCGCGTCCGGGTCGGTCGGCAGCGTGCGCCAGTAGTCCAGTGCCTGGTCCCAGGCCGCGCCGCGCGGCGCGTGCGGGCGCCCGCGCAGGTAGCGATGAGTGGTCTCGTCCGGTGCGACCAGCCCGGCGCGGGCCCCGGCCTCGATGGACATGTTGCAGACCGTCATCCGGCCCTCCATGGACAGGCTCCGGACGGCCTCGCCCCGGTATTCGATCACGTGACCGGCGCCGCCTCCGGTGCCGATCTGCGCGATCACGGCAAGGATGAGGTCCTTGGCCGTCACGCCGAAGGGCAGGCGCCCGGTCACGGTGACCGCCATGAAGGCCGGCCGGGCCTGGGGCAGGGTCTGGGTGGCCAGCACGTGCTCGACCTCGCTGGTGCCGATGCCGTACGCCAGCGCGCCGAACGCGCCGTGCGTGCTGGTGTGCGAGTCCCCGCAGACGATCGTCATGCCGGGCAGGGTGAGGCCCTGCTGCGGCCCGATGACGTGCACGATCCCCTGGCCGGGGTCGCCCATCGGGTGCAGCCTGATGCCGAACTCGGCGCAGTTCTTGCGCAGCGCCTCGACCTGCACCTGGGACACCGGATCGGTCACCGGGCTGCCCGGCCCGCGCAGCGGCAGGCCGGGGCCGGTCACCCCGGTGGTGGGGACGTTGTGGTCCTCGGTCGCGACGGTGAGATCCGGCCTGCGCACCGTCCGCCCGGCCAGGCGCAGCCCGTCGAACGCCTGCGGGCTGGTCACCTCGTGCACCAGGTGCAGGTCTATGTAGAGCAGGTCGGGCTCGCCGGCCGCGCTCCTGACCACGTGGGCATCCCAGATCTTCTGGGCGAGCGTGCGCCCCATCAGCGTTCCTCCCTGTATCTGGGCGGCAGGGCACCTGGGCGGCCTGCGCCCGGCGCCGGGCCCATGATGCCTGGCCCGCGCCATGGCCGGCCTGCGGAGCAGGTGCGGTCCCGCCGACTTGCGTCTCGCAATCCGAGACGGCAGTATCGGACCATGGACAACTCTAGCGGAGTCGGCGTCCTGGACAAGACGGTTGCCGTCCTCAACGCCCTCGAAGCCGGCCCCGCCTCCCTCGCCCAGCTGGTCTCCGCCACGGGCCTGGCCAGGCCGACGGCGCACCGGATCGCGGTCGCGCTGGAGCGGCATCGCGTGCTGACCCGCGACGGCCAGGGCCGGTTCGTGCTCGGGCCGAGGATCACCGAACTGGCCGCCGCGGCCGGCGAGGACCGGCTGCTCGCGGTGGCGCAGCCCGTCCTGGCCCAGTTGCGCGACATGACCGGGGAGAGCGCGCAGTTGTACCGGCGGCAGGGTGACGCGCGGATCTGCGTGGCCGCGGCGGAACGGGCGAGCGGGCTGCGGGACACCGTCCCGGTCGGGGCGGTGCTGCCGATGACCGCGGGCTCCGCCGCGCAGATCCTGCTCGCCTGGGAGGAGCCCGAGCGGCTGCACCGGGGGCTGCGCGGCGCCAGGTTCTCGGCCACCGCGCTGGCGCAGGTCCGGCGGCGCGGCTGGGCGGCCAGCGTGGCCGAGCGGGAGCCGGGGGTGGCCTCGGTGTCGGCCCCGGTGCGCGGGCAGGGCGGCAAGGTGATCGCCGCGGCCTCGGTGTCCGGCCCGATCGAGCGGCTGACCCGCTCGCCGGGCCGGCTGCACGCGGCCGCGGTGGTGGCCGCCAGCGACAAGATCAGCTCCTCGCTCCGCCGCGGCGCCTGACCCCGCCGCCTCCGCAAATCACCGTCACCGCCCCCCGGCGGGGGGATGGCAGGCCCGCACCGGTCTGATCGGCTAGGCGAATGGCCGCAGCCCGCTGGTCTCCCCCGCCCGCTGGCGGGCCGGGGACCGCGGGCACCCCGCGGGACGATGGTCCCGCCAGCTCTGGCCGAAGGGCCGGCCCGGCCAGGACGTCCTGGCGGCCATACTGGAGCTGTGCCATCATGTCCGGACGCTGTCGCATGAGGGGACGGCCTGCGCCACCCGTCCCGATGCGGGCCAGTCCGTCCGGCTGGCTCCGTCATCCCTGGAGACCATGAGGTCATGCCCATGAAGGTTGGGGTACTCAAAGAGACCACGCCCGGCGAGCGCCGGGTAGCGCTCGTCCCCGAGATGGTCCCGCGGCTGCGCGAGGCCGGGCTCGAGGTGCTGGTCCAGTCCGGCGCGGGAGACGGCGCCTGGTTCGCCGACAGCGCCTACGCCCAGGCCGGCGCCGCGATCGTGTCCCGCGACGAACTGCTATCCGAGGCGGGCATCGTGGTGGCCATCAGCCGGCCGGACGAGCCGGTCATCGGCGCGCTGCGGGCCGGCCAGGCCCTGGTCGGCCTGCTCAACCCGCTGGTCGACCCGGGCTTCGCCGCCGCGCTGGCCGCCAAGGGCGTGACCGCGATCAGCCTGGACGGGCTGCCGCGCACGCTGCCTCGGGCGCAGGGGATGGACGCGCTGACCTCGCAGGCGAACGTGGCCGGCTACAAGGCGGCGCTGGTCGGGGCCGCCGCGTTCGCCAGGTTCTTCCCGCTGCTCATCACCGCGGCCGGCACGGCACGGCCGGCCAAGGTGCTGGTGCTCGGCACCGGGGTGGCGGGCCTGCAGGCCATCGGGACGGCCAAGCGGCTCGGCGCGGTGGTCTCCGCCTACGACGTGCGGCCGCAGACCAAGAGCGAGGTCGAGTCGCTGGGCGCCTCGTTCATCGAGCTGACCTCGGTGGGGCCCGCGGCCGGTGAGGGCGGGTACGCCCGGGCGCTGACCGAGGAAGAACGGCAGGCACAGCAGGCCGAGCTGACCGGCCACATCGCCCGGCACGACGTGATCATCACGACCGCCCAGGTGCCGGGCCGCCGCCCGCCGCTGCTGGTCACCGAGGACGCGATCAAGGCGATGGCGGCCGGTTCGGTGATCGTGGACATGGGCGCGGGCCCGCTCGGCGGCAACGTCGCCGGGTCGGTCCCGGACACCGAGATCGTGACCGAGAACGGCGTGACCGTGATCGGCGCGGGCGCCCTGCCGGCCACGGTGCCGGCCGCCGCGTCGAGCGCGTTCGCTCGCAACGTCAGCGCGCTGCTGCTGCACATGGTCAGCGACGGCGAGCTGGCCATCGACCCGGCCGACGAGATACAGGCCGGAGTCGTCATCACGCACGGCGGGACCGTGGTCCAGGCGGCCACCGCGGCCCTGCTCGCCGAGAATCCCACCGGAGGTACCGCCCAGTGAGTACGGAGCTGCTCACCGACATCACCATCTTCGTGCTCGCGCTGCTCGTCGGGTTCGAGGTCATCAGCAAGGTGCCCGCGACCCTGCACACGCCGCTGATGTCCGCGGCGAACTCGATCCACGGCATCATCCTGGCGGGCGCCATGCTCATCGCGGTGACCGCGAACAACGCGCTCGGCTACATCCTCGCGTTCGTGGCCGCCGCGTTCGCCGCCATGAACGTCGTCGGCGGTTACGTCGTCACCGGCCGGATGCTGAAGATGTTCCGCCGCACTCGCGCCCCGGTGCCCGCGCCGGACACCCCGGCCGCGGTCAACGGCCAGAGTTCGGGCGGCCGGGCATGAGCACCTTCGACTGGGTCACCCAGCTGCTGTACGTCGCCGCGGCGGTCTGCTTCGTCCTCGGCCTGCACCTGATGAACTCCCCCGCCTCGGCGCGGCGCGGCAACCAGGTGTCCACGGCCGGCATGGCCCTGGCGATCGCCACCACGTTCGCCCTGGTCGTGCACGCGGGCACGGTCAGCGTCACCGGGTGGATCGTGATGCTGGCCGGCGCCCTGGTCGGCTCGGGTGCCGGGTTGTACTCGGCCCGCACCGTGCAGATGACCGCCATGCCCCAGCTCGTCAGCCTGTTCAACGCGGTGGGCGGCGGAGCGGCCGCACTGGTCGCGATCAACGACTACGTCAGGCTGGCCGGTGCCAGCGCGGGCGTGCCGGAGGCGACCACGGTCACCACTGTCCTGGACGTGCTCATCGGCGCCGTCACCTTCTCCGGGTCGATCATCGCGGCCGGCAAGCTCCAGGGCCTGATCAACGGGGCGCCGGTGACCTTCCCCGGTTCCCGCGCCGCCAACATCGCCGCGGCCGTGATCGGGGTGGGCGGCGGCATCTACATGATCGTCACGCCGAGCGTGCCCGTCATGATCATCATCATCCTGGCGGCGCTGGCGTTCGGCGTGACCATGGTGATGCCGATCGGCGGGGCCGACATGCCGGTGGTGATCTCGCTGCTCAACGCGTTCACCGGCACCGCGGTCGCGATGGCCGGGTTCGTCATCGGGAACTGGGCGCTGATCATCGCCGGCGCCCTGGTCGGCGCGTCCGGCAGCATCCTGACCAAGCTGATGGCCGACGCGATGAACCGCTCGCTGAGCAACATCATGATCGGCGGTTTCGGCACCGGCGACAACGTCCCGGCGGCGGTGGGGCCCGGCGGGGACGTGCGGTCGGTGCAGGCGGACGACGCGGCCATCCAGCTCGCCTACGCGCAGAAGGTCATCATCGTGCCGGGCTACGGCCTGGCCGCCGCCCAGGCACAGCACCAGGCGGCGGAGCTGGCCGCACTGCTCGAGGAACGCGGCGCCGAGGTCAGCTACGCCATCCACCCGGTCGCGGGCCGCATGCCCGGGCACATGAACGTGCTGCTGGCCGAGGCGAACGTGCCCTACCCGCAGCTCAAGGAGATGGAGGAGATCAACCCCGAATTCCCGCGGGCCGACGTGGCCCTGGTGATCGGGGCGAACGACGTCACCAACCCGGCCGCGCGGCGGCCCGGCACCGCGATCTCGGGCATGCCCATCCTCGACGTGGACCACGCCAAGAGCATCATCGTGATCAAGCGGTCGATGGGCCACGGGTACGCGGGCATCGACAACGAGCTGTACTTCGACCCGAAGACGAGCATGCTGTTCGCCGACGCCAAGTCGGCCCTGACCAGCCTGATCGGCGCGGTCAAGACCCTGGTGGCCTGACCCCGCCGTCGTCCCCGGCGCCGCCCGGCCCGGCCTGGGGGCGGCCGGGCGCGGCGAACTCCTCGAACGCCGCGTAGCCGCGCGGGCCCCAGACCGTGCCCGGCCCGCCGTTCATCAGGATCACCACGCCCATGGCCTCGGCGACCTCCTCGGCGCTGACCCCCTGCCGGACCGCGGACCTGGCGTGGGCGGCCACGCACCCGTCGCATTCCTTGGTGGCCGCGATGGCCAGCGCGATCAGCTCCTTCATCCGGGCCGGCAGCGCGCCGTCGCACATGGCCGCCCCGTGCAGCGCGGCGTACCCCGCGTACACCTCGGGAATGGCCGCGCGCAGCCGCCGGCCAGACACCTTCAGCTCGTCCTGGATCTCGCGGGCTGTGGTCACCCCGGGCCTCCTCGCTGACCGTCGTCAACCCTCGCTGGGTTATGGTCGTCCAGGGGATCATTGAACGCCAGCGCCCGCCACAACGGCCAACGAAAGCAGCACCGGTGAGCACCGTCGACACAGACCTGGAGGTTCCGGGCACCGCGGCGGACGCGGGGCCACCGGGCACCGAGGTGACGGCGGCGCGCCTCGCCCGGGTCGGCGACCTGGACGTGCGCAGGCTGCTGCCGCTGCGCCAGCGGCGCAGCGTGGGCGCGTGGTGTTTCGTGGACCACTACGGCCCGGCGTCGGTGGACGGGGTGGCCGGCATGCGGGTGCCGCCGCACCCGCACATCGGGCTGCAGACGGTCACCTGGCTCATCGAGGGCACCGTGCTGCACCGGGACAGCCTGGGCAGCGAGCAGCTCATCCGGCCCGGCCAGCTCAACCTGATGACCGCGGGCCGCGGCATCGCCCACTCCGAGGAATCCCCGGAAGACCACGACCCCCGGCTGCACGGGGTCCAGCTCTGGCTGGCCCTGCCCGGCGCGCACCGGGACACGGCGCCCGGTTTCGAGCACCACGCGGAGTTGCCGGCGGTGCGGCTCGGCGGGCTGGACGCGACGGTCTTCGCCGGCTCGCTGGCCGGCGTGTCCTCCCCCGCCCGGGTGTTCTCCGGCGTCGTGGGCGCGGAGTTGTCCGCCCCGGCGGACGCGCGGGGCACCGTGCCGCTGGCACCGGAGCACGAGCACGTCATCTTCGCGGCCTTCGGAGCGGCCGCCGCCGACGGGACCGGCCTGCGGCCCGGCAGCCTGCTCTACCTGCCGGCCGGGCGCGACCGTGTGGCGATCACCGCACGGGCGGGCGCGCGGCTGTTCCTGCTGGGCGGCGAGCCACTGGGAGAGACCTTGCTGATGTGGTGGAACTTCGTGGGACGCACCCCGGACGACATCGCCGAGGCGGCCCGTGACTGGGCCACCGGGCAGCGGTTCGGCACGGTGACCGGGTACCGCGGCGCGCCGCTGGCCGCCCCGCCGCTCGACCCGGTGCGGCTGGCCAGGAAGGCCAGGTAGCCGTGGCGGAGCCGGTGCTCGACGCGTGGCGGGACCGGCCCGCCGCACAGCAGCCGGACTGGCCGGACCCGGCGGCCGTCGCGGCGGTCACCCGCGAGATCGCCAGGATCCCGCCGCTGGTGTTCGCCGGTGAGTGCGACAACCTGAAGGAACGGCTGGCCGCCGTGGCCCGCGGCGAGGCGTTCGTGCTGCAGGGCGGCGACTGTGCGGAGACGTTCGAGGGGTCCACGGCCGACGCGATCCGGGGCAAGCTGCGGACCCTGCTGCAGATGGCGGTCGTCCTCACCTACGCCGCCAGCGTGCCCGTGGTCAAGATCGGGCGGCTGGCGGGCCAGTTCGCCAAGCCGCGCTCGTCGGACACCGAGTCCCGGGACGGGACCGAACTGCCCGCCTACCGCGGCGACGCCGTCAACGGGCTGGAGTTCACCGCCGCGGCCAGGACCCCAGACCCGCGGCGGATGCTGCGGGCCTGCCACTACTCGGCGGCCACGCTCAACCTGTGCCGCGCGTTCACCCAGGGCGGCTACGCCGACCTGCGCCAGGTGCACACCTGGAACACCGACTTCGTGGCGGCCAGCCCGGCGGGCCGGCAGTACGAGGTCCTGGCCGGTGAGATCGACCGCGCGCTGACCTTCATGCACGCCAGCGGCATCGACCCGGCGGAGTTCCGCACGGTCGAGTTCTACTCCAGCCACGAGGCCCTGCTGCTGGCGTACGAGCGGGCCATGACCAGGATCGACTCGCGCACCGGGCTGCCCTACGACACCTCGGCCCACTTCCCGTGGATCGGCGAGCGCACCAGGGCTCTTGACGGGGCGCACGTCGAGTTCTTCCGCCATGTGCGCAACCCGATCGGCGTCAAGCTCGGGCCGTCCACCACGCCGCAGGACGCGCTGGCCCTGGTGGACCGGCTCAACCCGGACAACGAGCCGGGGCGGCTCACCTTCATCACCCGGATGGGCGCGTCGGCGATCAGGTCCGGGCTGCCACCGGTCGTGGAGAAGGTCACCGCCAGCGGCGCGCAGGTGGCCTGGGTCTGCGACCCCATGCACGGGAACACGGTCGAGGCGCCGGGCGGCCGCAAGACGCGGCACGTGGAGGACATCCTCGCGGAGGTCACCGGGTTCTTCGAGGTGCACCGGGCGCTGGGCACCCATCCCGGGGGCATCCACATCGAGTTCACCGGCGACGACGTGACCGAGTGCCTCGGCGGGAGCCATGACCTGACCGAGGCCGACCTCACCGGCCGGTACGAGACCGCGTGCGACCCCCGCCTCAACCGAGGCCAGTCCCTCGACCTGGCCTTCCGCGTCGCGGACCTGTACCGGAGCTAGCCCGGCACGCTCAGTGCTTCTTGCGGGTCTTCTTGTGCGCCTTGGGCCGGTACGGGCCCGGTGCGCGGTGGCTGAAGCCAGCGGGGGGCGGCGTGGTGCAGCCCCAGCAGGCGGGCTTGCCGATGAAGTACAGCGGGATCGACGGCGAGTCGGTCGGCGGGTTGGTGGCCAGCAGGAACGGCGGGCGCGGGGCCTGGCCGAAGTTGAAATCCTGCACAAGGTCGCCGAGTATCGGCAGCTCCTCGCGCACGTCGGGGCGCCGGTCCGGGCGCTTGTCGGTCTTCGGGTTGAGCCGGGCGCCGCCGAGGAAGTCGTCCTCGATGAACTTGAGGTAGGCGTCGCTGCTGAGCGTCTGGTGGTCGATGTAGCCCTTCTTGGCGTACGGCGAGATCACCAGGCTGGGCACCCGCAGGCCGTAGCCGTTCTGGTCGACCGACGGCGGGATCGCGTGGTCGTAGAAGCCGCCCCAGTCGTCCCAGCTCAGGAAGATCGCGCTGGACTTCCAGTCGGGGCTTTTCATCACGGCGTTGATCAGCGCGGTGACGTAGGCCTGGCCGCGGTGCACGCTGGCCGGCGGGTGGTCGCTGTCCGGGCCGGACGGGATGACCCAGCTCACCGCCGGCAGGCTGCCCGCGCTCGCGGCCTGGAAGAAGCTGTTGAGCGGCTGGACGTTGTTGAGCTGGTGGTCCTGCCGCACGTCGCCGAACAGCGGCAGCGGGTTCCAGATCCCCGGTGTCGCGGCGCTCTGCCGCACCGTGGCGCAGGTCTCCGCCTCGTCGTTGGGGCAGTCCGGCTGCGACCCGGACTGCACGTAGTAGGACCAGCTCACGTGCTCGGCGTAGAGCAGCCAGGTGATGTCGGTCCAGGCCAGGTCGATCGAGGTCTTGCCGCTGGTCAGCTCCTTGTGCACCGCCTCGCCGAACGTGTTGACCCCGTACGGGCCGACGATGTCGTTGACGCAGCTCATCGGCAAGCGGTTCTTGCACCGCGCCGACCAGGCGGAGACCAGGTACAGGTGCTCGGGCAGCGACCACGATTTCACCGGTTCGAACATGCGGTCCTGGAGCACGAAGTCCTTGGCGTAGGCCCAGTAGTTCGGTATCTCCGCGGCGGTGTGGTAGCCCATGACGTCGGGCACGCCGCTGCTGCCGCTGCACGCCGGGTCGTCGGGGATGCGGCAGGACGCCTTCGCCGCGTCGCGCTGCCGGATGAAGCCGTCCATCCGGCCGCCGCGGACGTCGGCGACGGCGTTGCCCAGGCCGTGCGGGCCGCCCCCGTTGACGTCGGCGGTGTCGTGGTAGGGGCGGCCGCAGCCGCCGGCCGGGTTCGGTATGCAGACCGTGGGCACCCCATGGCGCGCCGGGATGCCGGCCGCCCCGGGGTAGCTCCCGAAGTAGCTATCGAAGGACCTGTTCTCCTGCATGATGACGATCACGTGCTTGATCTTGTGGATGCCGGCCGGCACCACATAGCTGCCCAGGGCGCCGCCCGCCGCCGTTTCCGTCCGCCCCGGGTCGGTGCAGGCGGCCAGCAGCGCTATCCCGAGCGCTCCGGCGGACACCACGCAATACGCCCGGCGCCGGGCGCGCCTGGCTCCCCTCACGAACTGGTCCCCCGATCCCAGAAGCCAGGCGACCGGTGCTGGGCACCCGTGCTGGCACGCAAACTGACCTCCGGATGGAAGCTACCGGAACCGGTGACTTACCCGACTTTGCCCGCAACGCCGACGGCGACGGGAGGCGGCCCTCGGCCACTCCCGGTACCTCAACGAACAAGCGGCCCCGATCGCGCCAGCGGGCGAGGCCACCTACAGTACGGCACCCGGGAAGGCGCCCGGGCGCGGGCGGAGATCAGGAGAACATAACGGACGAAGCCGGCCGCCGTGGGCCCATCGCCGGGCGGATCGAAAAACCAAGCCGTCCCACCCCCCAACACGATGGGCCCCGGCGGCCGGAGTCGCATCGACAGCCACGTCGGGGCTGCCGGGCGACCTCGCCGCTCTCCCCTGACGGCAGGTCGCCCATTGATGTGAGGAGGCTATGGGCCGGCGCCCCCCGGGGGCATCGGCAGAACTATGTACGTAGATATGTACTTTGCAGAGCACCGAATGCCCAGGCGAGGGCGCAAGTCCGCCCCCGTGGTGACAGGGGCGCGGTTATTCTGGTTTCACCCGGCAGCATGAGTACACATGCCCCGCGGGCGCCGGATATGGCTGGCCGCCTGGCCGGGGCGAGGCAGGCGACACGGTAGTGAGGTAACCGAGATCCGGATCCAGGTGCCCCAGGAACCGAACAACTTCGTGGGCCGCGAACGCGAGCTCACGGAGTTGTGCGAGCTACTGGGCGTGACCCGGGCGCTCACGCTCTGCGGGCCCGGCGGCATCGGGAAGACCCGGCTGGCCCAGCGGGTCCTGCATACCGTGGTGGCCGCGTTCCCCGACGGGGGATGCTTCGTCGACCTCGGTGACCTGTGGCAGCCCGACCTGGTGGTCTCCCGGGTTGCGTCGGCACTGGGAGTGGACGAAGAACCCGGCCGGCCGCTGCTTGACACGCTCACCGACACGGTGGCCCCGCGCCGCCTGCTGCTGGTCCTGGACAACTGCGAGCACCTGATCGACGCGTGTGCCGAGGTGTGCCATCGGCTGCTGGACGCCTCGCCGGGGCTGATCGTGATCGCCACGAGCCGTGAACCACTGCGGGTGGCCGCGGAGACGGTGTGGCAGGTGCCGCCGCTTTCCGTCGCGCCGGCCGGCCCGCTGGAAAGCGCCAAGGATGCGACCCGCTACGAGGCGGTCCGGCTGTTCGCCGACCGTGCCGCCGCGTCGCTGCCCGGTTTCACCATCGGCCCGGCCAACGTCGGCGCGGTCGCCGCGCTGTGCCGGGCGCTCGATGGCATGCCGCTGGCCATCGAACTGGCCGCCGCCCGGGTCCGCGCGCTGTCGGTGGAGCAGATCGCCGAGCGGCTGGCCGACCGGTTCGGGCTGCTCACCACCGGGCACCGGACCGCACCGCCGCGGCACCGCACGCTGCGGGCCACCATCGACTGGAGCCATGACCTGCTCAACGGCGAGGAGCAGGTGCTGCTGCGCCGGCTCTCTGTGTTCGCCGGCTGGTCGCTGGAGATGGCCGAGCAGGTCTGCGCCGACGAGGACATCCCGGCCGCCGCCGTGCTCGACCTGCTCGCCGCCCTGGTGGACAAGTCGCTGGTGGTGGTCGACTCCGAGGTGCTCGGCCAGGCGCGGTACCGGCTGCTCGACACGATCAGGGAGTACGCGGCCGGGCGGCTGGCGGAAGCGGGCGAGACCAAGGCCTTCCAGCTCCGGCTGCGCGACTACACCGTCGCCGTGGCCGAGCGCAACCTGGCGATCGGGCTGGCCCGCATCGAGGCACCCTGGTCGGCGCGGGTGGACGTGTTCCGCCGGTACGACGCGGAGATCGGCAACGTGTGGCTGGTGCTCAGCGGCTGCCTGGCCGAAGGCGACGCGGAAACCGGGCTGCGGATCTGCACTGCGGTCCGGCCGTGCTGGATCGTCCGCGGCAGCTTCGCCGAGGGCAGCGAGTGGCTGGCCGCCTTCCTCGACCTCGACGCACCCGACGTGCCCGGCCAGGTCCGGGGCGCCGGGCTGATCGGGCGCGCCCAGCTCAGCCTGTCCAGCGATCCGGCCCTGGCCAGGTCACTGGCCGAGGACGGGCTGGCGCTGTGCCAGGCCGCCGGGGACGACTTCTGGACCGCGTCCGGGCTCAACCTGCTGGCCGAGGCCGCCCTGCACACCGGCCAGGCCGCCGACGCCGGGGCGCGGGCCGACGAGGCGCTGTCCATCGCCCAGGCGGCCGGTGACGGGTGGAACGAGGGCTACGCGCTGGGCATCCGGGCGGCGATCGCCGGAGTGAAGGGCAACCTGCGCGAGGCACAGCAGCTGGCGAAGGCCTCGATCGCGGTGATGCGCCGCATCGACCAGGAATGGGGCACCGCGCGGGCGCTGCTCGGCCTGGGTGACCTGGCCCGGGTGCGCAAGGACCCCGGCGACGCGCGCCGCCAGTACCTGGAGGCGCTGGTCATCCTGCGGGAGATCGACGCCCGGCCGGAGATCGCCCGGTGCCTGGCCGGCCTGGGACGGGTGGCCATGGACCTGGGCGCGCTGGCGCTGGCCCGGCAGCACCTGGCGGAGAGCCTGCGGCTGAGCCAGTCCACCGGCGCCCGCATCGGCGTGGCCCGCGGGCTGGAGGCGTTCGCGGCGCTGGCCACCCGCGAGGACCGGCCGGAACTGGCGGTGCAGCTCACCGCCGCGGCCAGTGCGCTGCGCGACGTGGCCGGGCTGCCCGCGCTGTCGGGTGCCCGCACGGAGCGGTACCTGGCCTCCGCCCGGCACCTCGGCGAGAACACCATCGCCCGGCTCTGGGCCCAGGGGCTGGCCCTGACCAGCGACGAGGCGATCGCGCTGGCGCTGGAGATCGGCCAGGGACCGCCGAGCTTCGGCGGCGGGGACACCGTCGCGCTGACCTCGCTTGGCTCCGACCAGGCGGCCACGGCACCGCCCGGTGCGCTGACCCCCAGGGAACGCCAGGTCGTCGCGCTGGTCGCCAGCGGCCGCAGCAACAAGGCCATCGCCGAGGAGCTGTTCATCAGCCCGGCGACCGCCGCCAGGCACGTCGCCAACATCCTGGCCAAGCTGGGCTTCCGGTCGCGGGCCCAGATCGCCGCCTGGGCCTCGGACAAGCGCGACCCGGGCGAGAGCCCTCCCGCGGCGCGCCAGGCCTAGGGCGCCGGGTGCCCGGGCCCCGGCGCGGCCACCGGCTCCAGGAACTCGAGCCGGTTCCCGTGCGGGTCCTGGCTGTAGAAGCGGCGCATGCCGGGGAACTCGTCATCGAAGCGCACCGGGTACCCGGCGCCCCGCGACCGGGCCGCCCACGCGTCGAGCCCGGCCACCAGCACGCCGGGGTGCGCCTTGCGCGCGGGCCGGAAATCCTCCTCGACGCCGAGATGCAGCTCGATGCCGTGGCCGCGGAACCAGCACCCGTCCCGCGCGGCGAGGCCGGGCGGCTTGTCCAGCTCGTCCAGCCCGAGCACGCCGCCATAGAACTCGCGGAGCACGGGCTCGCTGCCCGGCGGGCAGGCGAGCTGCACATGGTGGATCACCGCGGCACCCCTCTCCTATTAACTTGACATCAAGATAATATCGCGCTCCGGGCCGCCACCGGTCCCGGGCTACAATCTGGTCATGATCACCGGCCTGCACGCGATCGCGTTCTCCCCCGAAGCCGACAAGGTCAGGGCATTCTTCGCCGACACGCTCGGGCTGTCCTCAGTGGACGCGGGCGGCGGCTGGCTCATCTTCGCCATGCCACCGGCCGAGCTTGCCGTGCACCCCGCCGACGAGGGCCGCCATGAGCTGTATCTGATGTGCGACGACATTCACGAGACCCTCGCCGGCCTGAGGGCCAAGGGCGTGCCGGTCGCACAGGAGGTCTCCGACCAGGGCTGGGGCCTGCTGGCCGCGATCCGGCTGCCCGACGGCACGGAGCTCCCCATCTACCAGCCGCGCCACCCGTCGCCGCTGGCACCCTGACCCGGCCCGCACGGCCGGGCAGCCGCACCACCCGGGCAGGCGCACCGCGCCCGGCGGGCCCCGCAGCAGGGCCGTCCGGTCCGCGGGGGTGATCACGTACCCGCCGTCAGCCGACATGGCCAGCTCCTCCCTGTCCGGTCAGGCCACCGGCCATGCCGCCCTGGCCTGCGCGTACCGTATCCCCTGATGTCCGACTACTTCGACCTCGGCGGCTATGCCCGGCGGGTGACGACCGGCTCGGCCCAGGCACAGACCTGGTTCACCCGCGGGCTGGTGTGGGCCTACGCGTTCGGCCACGAGGAGGCGGCGGCGTGCTTCGAGCGGGCCGCCGGGGCCGATCCCGGCTGCGTCATGGCGTACTGGGGACTGGCCTACGCGCTGGGCCCGAACTACAACAAGCCGTGGGAGGCATTCGGCCCCGGCGAGGCGCCCGCGGCGATCTCCCGGGCGCGCACCGCGCTGGCCAGGGCCGCCGATCCGGCCCGGCAGGCGTCCGGAGTGGAGCGCGCGCTGGTGCACGCCCTGGCCGCGCGGTTCCCCGCCGACGGGACGGCCGCCGCCGGCGACGGCCGGGACGCCGCGGACGGCGCGGCGTGGAACGCCGGGTACGCCGCCGCCATGCGCGAGGTGTACCGGTCCCATCCCCGGGACCTGGACGTGGCGGCGCTGTTCGCCGACGCGCTGATGAACCTCACCCCGTGGGCGCTCTGGGACGGGGCCACCGGGGAGCCGGCCAGGGGAGCCGCCAGCCTGGAGGCCAAGGCCGTCCTGGAGCAGGCCCTGGCCAGCCCGGAGGGCCAGGCGCACCCCGGCGTCCTGCATATGTACATACACCTGCTGGAGATGTCCGCCCGGCCGGAGGAGGCGCTGCCCGCGGCCGATCTGCTCAGGGACCTGGTGCCGGACGGGGGGCACCTGCGGCACATGCCCAGCCACCTCGACGTGCTGTGCGGCGACTACCGGAGCGTCGTCGCCGCCAACACCGCCGCGATCGAGGCCGACGAACGGTTCCGCGCCCGGCGCGGCGCGATGAACTTCTACACGCTGTACCGGGCGCACAACTACCACTTCAAGATCTACGGCGCGATGTTCCTCGGCCAGCAGCGGACCGCTCTGGACACGGCGGACCAGTTGGCCGCGGCGATCCCCGAAGACCTGCTGCGGGTGACGAACCCGCCGATGGCGGACTGGCTCGAGGGGTTCGTGCCGATGCGGCTGCACGTACTGATCCGGTTCGGCCGCTGGGCGGACATCCTCGCCGTGCCGCTGCCCGCCGACCCGGATCTGTACTGCGTCACCACGGCCATGACCCACTACGCGAAGGGCGTCGCCCATGCGGCCACCGGGCAGGTCGGCGAGGCCGCCACGCAGCGCGCGCTGTTCGCCGCCGCGGCCGCCCGGGTGCCCCAGGCGCGGACCATCTTCAACAACACCTGCCGGGACATCCTCGCCGTGGCCGGGGCCATGCTGGACGGCGAACTGGAATACCGGAAGGGCAACCACGACACGGCCTTCGCGCTGCTGCGCCGCGCCGTGGAACTCGACGACGGGCTCCCCTACGACGAGCCATGGGGCTGGATGCAGCCGGCCCGGCACGCCCTCGGCGCCCTGCTGCTCGAACAGGGCCGCCTCGCCGAGGCGGAGGCCGTCTACCGCGCCGACCTCGGCCTCGACGACACGCTGACCCGCGCCTGCCAGCACCCCGGCAACGTCTGGAGCTTGCACGGGTACCACGAATGCCTGGTTCGGCTGGGCAAACATGAGCAGGCCGGCATCGTATTTCAGCAACTCAAGATCGCCGCCGCGCGCGCGGACGTGCCGATCAGGTCCTCGTGCTACTGCCGGCGGACCGCCGCGGCGAGCTGACCGGCCGCGCGCTCGCGCCGGGCGCGGGCGCGGGGCACCATGGCGGCATGCGCGTGCTGCTGGCGGCGATCCGGTGCCCCAAGGGTGACATCGAGGCGAACCTCGCCGCGCACCGGGCGCTGCTGGCCGAGGCCGCGGCGGCCGGCTGCGCGCTGGCCCTGTTCCCGGAGATGTCACTGACCGGTTCCGTGGACCCGGTGGCGCACCCGGAGTGGCTGGCCGGCCTGGACCACCCGGCCATCGCGGCGCTGGCCGGGGCGGCGGGCGAGACCGGTGTCGGCGCCTGTTTCGGCGTGGCCGAGCGCTCACCGGGCGGCGCCGCGCACATCACGCAGCTGTTCGCGGCGGACGGGCACGTGAAGGGGGATGGGGAGGCGGGTGGGGTGCAGCGCAAGCGGCACCTGGGCGAGGACGAGGAGGCGTTCACCGCCGCCACCGAGCCGGTGATCTTCTCCTGCGCCGGGGCCAGGTTCGGGGTGGCGATCTGCGCCGAGGCCGGGTACGACGGCCCGTTCGACGCGGCCGCCGCCGGCGGGGCCCGCCTGGTGCTCTTCCCCGCGGCCCCCGGCCTGTACGGGCGGCGCACCGGCGAGGCCTCCTGGCGGGAGGGGTTCGCCTGGTGGGAGGGATCGGCCCTGGGCGACGCGCGCCGCCACGCGCGCCGCCTGGGCCTGTGGATCGCCCTGGCGGGCCAGGCCGGCTCCACGGTCGATGAGGACTTCCCCGGCCTCGCGGCGCTGGTCGGGCCGGACGGCGAGGTGTCCGCCCGCCTCCCGGACTGGCGCCCCGGGGTCCTGGTGGCAGATGTCCCAGGGCGTGTCCCGTAGGTCTATGCCGTCGCGAGCGGCCGCATGAAGGGGGCTCCCCATCCCCCTTCACTGGCAGCCGCGCAGCAGGCTGAATGACCTGCGGGCATGCCCTAACTGACGTTTCCGGCGGCCACGGCGTAGACCACCACGTTGGACTCATAGGACCGCAGCGCGGCGTCGAAGGTGCCGCCGCAGGTGATCAGGCGAAGCTGCGGGCCGGCGGCGGGGCCGTACACGGCAGCGGTGGGGAACCGGTCCTTGCGGTACAGCCGGACGGCGGTGACCCGGAACACCACGAGGCTGCCGTCCGCGCGGCGGACGTACGCGCGGTCGCCGCGGCGCAGGCTGGCCAGCCGGTAGAAGACGCCGGGGCCGGCCACGCTGTCGATGTGGCCGGCGATGATCGCCGGGCCGGTCGCGCCGGGCCGGGGGCCGCGGTCATACCAGCCGGCGATCCGGTAGCTGGACGGCACCTGCAGGGCGCCGGCCTGGGTGAGGCCGAGCCGGATCAGCCTGGTGCGGACGCCGATCGCCGGGATGGTCAGCCGGACCGGCGGCGCGACCAGGCCGCCCGTGCCGGGCCGGGGCACGCTGGCGGCGGGACCGTCCGGGGCGGGCACAAGGGCCAGCGGCGGGCCGCCCACCGGCCCGCCCCTGGTCAGCACCAGGCCCACGGCACCGGCGGTGATCAGCGCCAGGCCGAGGGCGAGCGCGGCGAGCACGCCGCGCCCGCCGACGGCGTGGCGGGTCAAGGTGTCCGGGTCCGGCGGCACCGCCGGCTGGCGGTGCTGGCCAGCAGGAGACCGGCGCCGATCACGGCCAGCCACGGAACCGGTGAGGTGGCGGGGCGCGGCGCGGTGCCGCCCAGGCCGGTCGCCGCGCCGCCTCGCGGGCGGACGGCGCTGCCGGCCGCGTCTTCCAGGTCGGTGAGCCGCAGGTGGCCCGCACGGTCGAGGATCACCAGCGTGTGGATGGTGTCCGGGCGCAGCGACATGCCCAGCGACGCGGCCTCGGTGGCCCCGGCCACGTGCGCGACCGTGCTCCCGGCGGAGACCGCCTGGTAGGGCGTGGTCCTGGCGAAGTCCAGCTTGCCCGCCAGCGTCTGCCCGCTGAGCCGGACTCTTACCACGTGCTCGCGCAGCGAGGCCTGGATGACCCGGATCAGCACGTGCCCGGCGGGCACGGTCAGGGTGTCCTTGAGCACCTGCAGCCGCAGGCCGGCCGCGGGGCCCATGCCGGCCACCGTGTATGCCTGCCCGGCGTCCACATGGAACCCGGTGGACAGCAGCGGCTGGGCGGTGGCCGCGGCGCCCGCCGAGCGCATCGACACCGTGTAGTTCCCCGCCGGGACGTCCTGGTACGGCGAGACCGTGCCGTAGCTGACGTGGTGCAGCACCAGCCGGGCCTGCGGGTTGCCGAAGGAGTACAGGTACACATCCACGGCCGGGGCGTTCGGCGACAGGTGCGCGAGCCGCACCCACCCGCCCGTAGGTGACGCGCCCGCGGGCACGGCACCGAGCAGCGTCGCGTACGCCATCACGGCGGCCACCGCGACCGCTCGGAGCGCCTTGCGCGGCAGTCTCATCGGTCCTCATCTCCCCCGGGGCGCGCGGTGTCGCGTCCGGTCACCCGTGCGTGCGGTGTCATCGTCTGGCTGTCCTTCCATTGAGGGGTTGGGGTACTTCCGGTGCCGGGCCCCTGCTGGGCCCGGTCTCTTCCGGGAACTCGGCCGTGCCGTGGCCCGGCCGCGCTGGCCCGGAGTTGCCCGGGCCGGCGTGCGGGCCCGGGCGTTCGCGGGCCGGGCCGTGCCGGGCCTAGCTGGGTCTGGCCTAGCCGGGGTCTGGCCTGAGCGGGGTCCTGGACTGAATAAGCCCGGCGGGGCTGGGCGCGCCGAACTGCACGCTGAGCCGCGGCGGGCCGGCGGGCCCGCGGATGATCACGGCCCGGGCAGGCCGGTAGGGCGGGCGCTGCGCGCGCACGAACGTGAGGATCGTGCGCAGGGCGGCCAGCGGCGCGGCGCCGGTCCCGGCCTCGGGGGCGGCGCCGGTCCCGGCCTCGGGGGCGGCGCCGGTCCCGGCCTCGGGGGCGGCGCCGGTCCCGGCCTCGGGGGCGGCGCCGGTCCCGGCCTCGCCCGCAGCGGCACGCCGGGGGCGGCCCCGGGACCGGAATCGGTGAACGCCGTGATCCGTACCGGCTCGAGGCTGACCACGGCGGCCAGCATGAGCAGCAGCCGGGCATCCACCCGGCCGGCCATGAGGTCGGCACGGGCGGGTGGCGAGACGCTGATCCTCGGGTTCCGCAGCAGCTCGCGCCCCGCGCCGCGGCGGGCGGCGAGGTCGGCCGCGAGCGCGGCCCGGTAAGCGGCCGCACCGTCCGGCGCGACCGCGCGGACGTCGATCCGCAGGCCGCCGGAGCCGAAGCTGGCGATGACCACCGGCGCGTACACGCTGGCCAGGCGGCCGCCGAACTGGCTGCGCACCGCGGGGGTCGCCATCACCAGGTCCGAGCCGAGCGGATCACCCGACGACGGGCGCAGCACCAGGAGGTTCCCCGGCGGAATGCCGTGTGCCTGCAGGGCGGCGTACATCGCCGGGTCGCACGCCACGATCGCGTCCGCGCTCGCCTGCCGGGCCACCCAGGCCGCCGCCTGGCCGCGCACGGCTGCGGACCGGGCGGCCGGCGTGCCTGCCGCACCCGCTGGTGCGGCCGGGGCCGCTGTAGCGGGGCCAGGCGCGGGATTCGAGAACGCCCCGGTGACCGCGGCGGTCCCGGCCGCGGCCACCGCCACGGCCAGGGCCGCCGCGCCGAACAGGACCAGCCGCCGCCGCACGGCGCCGCGCCGGGCTCCCGGCCGGCCGCCCTGGTCACCGGCCCGCAGCAGGTGATAGCTGGCCTCGTGCAGCGCATGCCGGTCATGCGGCCAGGACGAGATGCGCCACCGCCAGTATTCGGCGGCCCGGCGGTGGGCGTCGGCGACCTCTTCGCCGCGCTGCTCCCGCACCAGGCGCCAGTGGAGCCGGCTGGCGGTCCACCGGTGCACGAACACCGAGGGCAGTTCGCCGCTGTAGTCAGCGGTCAGCAGGCCGGCGGCCGCGCACTCGGCGACCAGGCCGGCGAGCCCGGCCGCCTGGCGGGCCTGTCCGGCCGGGAGCAGCAGCACATGGCTGCCGACCGGCTCCCGGTAGACGGACGCGCCGGTTAACAGATCCCGGGCGCCCGGGCTGAGGCGGTCGCACAGTTCGCCGAGCAGTGCGTCGCCGGCCGCCAGGGCGGCCTTCTCCGCGGCCGGGGATCCGAGGGCCGGGGATCCCAGGGCCCGGCCGCTCCCGGCCGGGGCGCCGGGGGCCCGGCGCGGGACGGCCTGGCCGGTGCTGGCGTGGATCGCTACGGCGAGGCGCTCGGCCACCTCGGCGAAGTCGGCATGGCCCACGGAAAGCAGTGCGTCCAGGTATTCCATGACCCGGGGATGACCGCCGGTCAGCCGCCATGCGTGTTCGACCTCCGGTTCGTCCAGCAGGCCAAGGGCGGGCAGGGACGCCGCCAGCCGCGCGGCGCCCGACGGGGCGAGGGGACCGACGCACCGGAGCCCGAGGGCCTGCCCGGCGGTACCGGGCAGCGCGACCGGAGCCCGGCAGGTGATCAGCAGCCGGGCCAGCCTCGGCGCGCTAGCGAACTCCGCCAGCAGCCCGGCGAGGGCCGGGTCCTCGACTGCCGGTTTGGCCGCGCGCGCCGACAGGTTGTCGTCGAAGTCATCGAGGACAATCAGGACCGGCACCTGGCCCAGGACGTGATCATGGAAAAGTTCCAGCCGGTAGGCCCAGGACAGGTCGGTCCGCCCGGCGCAGGCCAGCGCCTTGGCACCGCCCAGGGACGCGGCCACCGGGTGCCGCCGCAGGGCGCTGGCGAGGCGGGCCAGGAACGTGTCGGCGGAGACCTCGCCGCGGAACAGGACGCCGACCCGGCCGGGCTCCAGCCGCCCGGCCCGGGCGGCGATCTCCGCGGCTAGCGCGGACTTGCCGATGCCGCCGGCCCCGTGCAGCACCAGCCCGGCCACGTCCGGGCCGAGCAGGTCCGCGCACCAGCGCCGGCGTTCGGCGGACCGGATCGACGGGGATATGGGTTGCCGGTGCCCGGCTCCCCCGGGGTTCTGGGCAGCGGGAGCCCGGCGGCCGTCGGCGACCTGCCGCCCGTGGAGTACGTCCTGGGCATGGGGGACCGGCCGGCCCGCCGCGGGGACCTGCCGGACGTGGGGAGCCTGCCGCGCACCGGCAGCCTGCTCGGGCTGGGGAACCCGCCGGGCCTGGAGGCCCTGTCCGGGACGCGGAGCCTGCTCGGGTTGGAGGCCCTGTTCGGGACGTGGGGCCTGCTCGGGGTGGAGGCCCTGTTCGGGACGCGGGGCCTGCTCGGGGTGGGGAGCCCGCCGGGCCTGGAGACCTTGTTCGGGACGCGGAGCATGCTCGGGCTGGGGAGCCTGCCGCACGCCGGCAGCCTGCGCGGGCTGGGGAGCCTGCCGGGCCTGGAGGCCCTGTTCGGGACGCGGAGCCTGCTCGGGGTGAGGAGCCGGCCGGGCCTGGAGGCCCTGTCCGGGACGCGGAGCCTGCTCGGGGTGGCGGGGCCGCACGGGATGGGGGGCCCGCTGAGACGCGGGAACTGGCCGGGGATCCGGCACCGGGCTCCCAGGGTGCAGCGGCCGCGCCTCGCGCACCGTGGGGACTCCGTGAGCCGGGATGACCTCGCGGAGCGGTGGGGCCGGGCGGTCCGGCCCTTCGGCCGCGCGCGCCCGGGACGGTAGCCCCGGAGCGGGCCGCACCGCCCCCGCGGGCGGCCCGTCCGGGGCGGCCAGGGACGGCAGCGGCACGGCCCCCGCCGGCCCGGCCGCCAGCCCGGCCGCCGGCATGGCCGACGCTGGCCCAGCCAGTGCTGGCCCAGGCGGAACCTCACCTGACCGCACCGTCCCAGGCGGCACTTGCCCGGGCGGCACCGCCCCAGCAGAGCCCGATCCGGACGGCGCTGGCCCGGGCGGAACCTCACCTGACCGCACCGTCCCAGGCGGCACTTGCCCGGGCGGCACCGCCCCAGCAGGGCCCGGTCTGGACGGCGCTGGCCCGGATTGGGCCGACACGTCCGCCGCAACTCCCGCCGGGGCCATTCCGGACAGCGCCGGCGCGTCCCGCACCATTTTCCCCGTCATGCCAAACTTTCCGGGTCGAATACTAAGTATCTTCGCTGCCACGACACCTCCCACCCCGGTAATCCAGACAGCGCAAAGAGATATTTAGCATGCCGGGGACGCTCACAGATCCCCTTTCGGAATAGCTCCTTTTTGCCCGGCGTGGGCGCATCCGTGAATGATTAATTCGAATGATTTGAATTCCGTAGATTATTGCGAAGAAAACCTCTTTGAGAGATTTTGTCCCGGCGCCGCATGCCAGGCCGCTCGAGCCGTGCCGCCGGGGTCTTGGCGACGGGCGCCCAGGCCCCAGCGGGCGCTGGCGCAGCCCCGGGAACGGGCACCGCCCACGCTCCGGGGAGCCGGCCGGGGCGTAAGGTCGGTGCCATGACTGTGGCAGGGCGGAAGGTCCTCCTGCTCGCCGCCAGCGAGTTCGAGGACATGGAGTTGCTGTACCCGCTGTACCGGTTGCGCGAGGAAGAGGTCACGGTGACCGTGGCCGGCCTCGACGACCGGCCGGTGACGGGAAAGAAGGGCCACGGCCCCGTGGCCGTCGACACTACGGTGGACGGGCTCTCCGCAAACGATTTCGACGCGCTTGTCATTCCGGGCGGTTATGCGCCGGACAAGCTGCGCCGCTCGGCGGCGGTGCTCGACCTGGTACGGGCGTTCGACGACGCGGGGAAGCCGATCGCCTTTATCTGCCACGCGGGCTGGGTGCCGATCTCCGCGAAGATCGTCAAGGGCCGCCGGGCGACCAGTGTGGCCGCGATCCGCGACGACATGGTCAACGCCGGCGTCGACTGGGTGGACGAGGCCACCGTCGTGGACGGCAACCTGATCTCCGCCCGGACCCCGGCCGATCTCGGCCCGTGGATGAAGGCACTGCTGCACGCGCTGGCGTGACGGATCCCGGGGAGCGGCGGCGTCCGTAACTCAGCGGAATGCTCACCAGCCGGCCGGGGTTACCGCGTCCATGACAACTGTGGGACTGATCGGAAGCGGCCGCATCGGCGGCACCGTCGCGAAGCTCGCCGTAGCGGCCGGGCACCCGGTGATACTCAGCAACTCCCGTGGCCCGGAAACGCTCCAGGACCTGGCCAGCCAGCTCGGGCCGCTTGCCCGTGCCGGGACCGGGCAGGAAGCCGCCGAGGGCGGCGACCTCCTCGTCTTCACGATCCCGTTGCACGCCTTCCGGAACGTCCCCGCCGGGCCGCTGGCCGGGAAGGTGGTCATCGACACCTGCAACTACTATCCGCAGCGTGACGGGCAGATCCCCGAACTCGACTCCGGGGCGTTGACCAGCAGCGAGCTGATCCAGCGGCACCTGGCCGGATCGGCGGTCGTGAAGGTCTTCAACAACATCTACTTCAAGCACCTGGAGTCGCTGAGCCGCCCGTCCGGGGCGCCGGACCGCAGTTTCCTCCCCGTCGCGGGCGACGACCCGGCGGCGAAGGCCGCGGTGACCGCGTTCCTCGACTCGATCGGCTTCGGGGCTGTGGATGCGGGACCGCTCGCGGAGAGCTGGCGCCAGCAGCCAGGCACTCCCGTTTATGCGACGCCGTACGGGCCCTTCGAGAACAAAAAGGGCTCGACGGCGAGCGAGGCGGCGGTCCGCGAGGCGCTGGCCGCGGCTGCCCGCTGAGCCACCTGCCCCCCCGCCGGCGGCGGGATGGGCCGGTCCCCGGGGCCCATAGCCAGCTCCGATGAGGCACTGACCTGGTTATGAGAGGCGTTTCGGCGGAAAGGAACATGGAGAGGGCAGGACGGCCGATCCGGGGGGGCGATGGCCGAGGTCACGGCGGCGGCACAGGAAGATCCAGACGGTGAGCGGCTGCGCGAGCTCAAGCTCACCTGCATGGCGAACCTGCTGTCCGCGACCGAGGAGCGGGTGTACTTCAAGGACCTGGAAAGCAGGTTCCTTTTCGTCAGCGCGGGCTGGCTCGCCGCGTACGCCCCGGGCCACTCGGCGCGGGAGCTGACCGGGAAGACGGACTTCGACGTCTTCAGCTACCAGCATGCCGCCGACGCGTTCGCCGACGAGCAGGAGATCATCCAGACCGGCAAGCCGATCGCGGGCCAGGTGGAGCGGGAGACCTACACCGGCCGGCCGGACGCCTGGGTGTCGACCACGAAGATGCCGCTGCTTGACGACGACGGCCAGATCATCGGCACCTTCGGCATCTCCCGCGACGTCACGGCCCAGATCAGCGCCGAGAGGATGCTCGCCAGGCAGGCGTCGGAGCTGAGCGCGCAGAACGAGCAGCTTCGCGAGCTTGACCGGCTCAAGGATGAGTTCATCGCGGCGGTTTCGCACGAGCTGCGGACCCCGCTGACCTCGATCATCGGTTACATCGAGCTGCTGGAGGAAGAGGGCGCCGACGGCCCGAACACCGGCCAGTTCGCCGAGGTGATCGGGCGCAACGCGGGGCAGTTGCTGCGGCTGGTCGGGGACCTGCTGTTCCTGTCCCGGATGCGGTCGGGGCAGCTGGCGCTGGAGTTCCGTGCCACGAACCTGGCCGAGGCCGCCGCCGAGGCGGTGGCGGAGGCGCGGCCCGATGCCCAGCTCAAACACATCGACCTGACCCTGTCCGCGGCGGGCGTACCGCCGTTCACCGCCGACCCGGGCCGGATCGGCCAGCTACTCGGCAGCCTCATCTCCAACGCGGTGAAGTTCACCGAGGACGGCGGGACGGTCGAGGTCAGCGTCGGCGAGGCGGACGGCCAGGCGGTACTCACCGTGACCGATACCGGCCCGGGCATCCCGGCCGCCGACCTGGAGAGGATATTCGAGCGCTTCTACCGGACGGCGGCCGCCACCAAGCGGGTGATTCCCGGTACCGGCCTGGGGCTGGCCATCGCCAAGGGCATCGTGGAGGCACACCACGGCACGATCACGGTGGACAGCACGGAAGGCCAGGGGAGCACGTTCACGGTCCGCCTGCCACTGCGCCCGGTGCCCGCCGCGGCGGGCGGCCCGGCCGACCGGCCACCGGTCTCCGGGCCCTGACCCGGCGTCAGTCCCGGGGCGCGTCGCCCTTGTCCGCCTGCCCCGGCAGCGTCACCGCGGGGCGTCCGCCGTTCTCCGTCTGCCCGGGCAGCTTCACCGCAGGCGTCCGCCGTTCTCCGCCTCCCCCGGCACCTTCACCGCGGGGCGCCCGCCCTTGCCCACCTGCCCCGGCACCGTCACCGCGGGGGCGTCCGCCCTTGTCCGCCTGCCCCGGCAGCGTCACCGGGGGGCGGAGGTTGATGGCGGGCATGACGGAGGTCAGTTCGGCGCTGGCCGCGTCGGCGGCCTGGCGTTCGGCCTGCTGCTCCTCGGATCTGGCGGCAGCGGCGGCGAGCCGCCGGTTCATCCTGCTCAACTGCCTGGCCCTGGCCCGCGCCTTGACCGCCCGGTCCGCCGCATAAAGCAGGAAGATCGCTATGATCACACCGAGAATGAGCAGGCCAGCCATAACACCTCGCTGTCGATGGGAGCCGTCGCCGGACGCTCCACAGGCTATGTGAGCCTCGGGCCGTGCCTCGCCGGGCTTGGTTTCAACTTGACTGCAGGCCGTCCCAGGACCAGCGGGGGACCGGCAGGCCGGGCCGCACCTGGGACCCTCGCGGCGAGCAGGCCATCACCCGTGCCACGGCCCACTCCATGTACGACCGCAACGCCGCGCGGAACTCGGCATCGGCGGGCAGGCCCGCATCGTCGGCGGCCTGCACGAAGCAGGTGACGAAACGTTTCCCCAGGTCGTCCTCCGCGTCCGTGCCAGCGTGGATGCCCAGCATCCACGACTGATCGCCACACGACTGCGTGTAGCGGGCGGGGCCGCCGAACACCTCGGCCCAGTAACTGCCCAGCCGCTGCACATGGTCGGGATGACCGGGATGGGAAAACGGGTGGTTCAGTACCGGATCTTGCAGACAGCGCTCGTGGTGCGCGGTCGCGAGGGCGAGAAAGGCCTGCTCACCGCCCGCGAATTCAAAGATTGATGATTGCCGCACGAGACCACTCTGCCACCAGCCTCGGACATTGGCAGGGGTCATCGGCCCGCCGGGCCCTGCCCGGGCGGCGCCGCCGGGGTCACGGCCCGAGGAGCCGCACGGCGTTCTCATAGCAGACCGCGCGCAGCCAGGCCGTGCCGAGGTCCAGCCGGGCCAGCGCCTCCAACTGGTGCAAGTAGCGGTAGGGGATGTTGGGGAAGTCGGTGCCCAGCAGGATCCGGTCGGCCATGGCGGCCAGTCGCGGCAGCAGCGCGCCCGGGAACGGCGCGAGCCGTTCGAGGATCGCGGTGAACGCCATCGTCGTGTCCAGGTGAACGCCCGGGTAGCGCCCGGCGAGGTCGAGGAACTCACCGTACTCGGGAGCCCCGAGGTGAGCGACGATCATGGTCAGCCGGGGATGGCGGGCCAGGACCCCGGAGATCGGGCCGGGCCCGGTGAACGCCCCGGGCATGGGCCCCGACCCGCAGTGGACGACGACCGGCACCCCCGCCTCGGCCAGCATCCCCAAACCGGGTCGAGCAGCTCGTCCCGGGGATCGTACCCGCCGACCTGGAGGTGGGCCTTGAACACCCGGGCGCCGCCGCCGATCGCCTCCGCCACGTAGCCGGCGGCTCCGGGCTCGGGGAAGAACGTGGCGCTGTGCAGGGCACCGGGGGTCCTGGCCGCGAAGCCCGCCCCCCAGGAGTTGAGCCACGCGGCCATGTCCGGTCTGTGCGGGTACAGCAGCGCGCTGAACCGGCACACGCCGAACGCCCGCAACAGGGCGACCCGGTCCTCCTCGGGCCGCCGGTAGGCGATAGGCCAGGCGCGCCCGGCCCTGGCGCTGCTGTCATCGAAGAACGCCCAGACCTTGGCCAGCACGTTTGGCGGCATGAAGTGGGTGTGGATGTCCACCAGCCCCGGCAGCCCCAGGTCCCGCCAGAACGCGGTCACCCCGGCCGCCTCCGCCGCGTCAGCGGACGACAGCCCGGCAGGCGCGCCTCCAGGCCCCGGGCCCGGCTCCGGACGCTCAGGCTCCGGGCGCCCAGGCTGGGCGCCCCCAGGCCCCGGAGGGCCTGGGGGCGCGGTCACGCCTGGCTCGGTCACCTGCCTAACGTGCGGTCACCGGGAGCCTGGGCGCCGGCTGGGTGCCCGGATGGCTGTGCGCCGCCGAGGCGGCCCGGGTGCCGCCGGTGACCGCCAGGCCCCCGGCAGGGACGTACATGGCCTGGTGGAACGCGGAGCCCGCGTTGGCCCGCGACACGGGGATGACGGGGTAGGCGTTGCCGCCCGCGACGATCGCGGTGGCGATGTAGTCGCCGAACATGATGCCCTCGGAGGTGCTCGGCAGCCAGGACAGCGACATCGGGCCGGCGATCTGGGCCGGCGCGCTCCAGGTCGAGCCGCCGTTCACCGAGGAGACGAACCCGGCGTCGAGCTTGCAGGTCGACGAGTTGCAGGACGCGTTCGGATAGTAGTAGTAGGTCAGGCCGATGCGGGCGCTGGCGCCGGAGGTGCCCGGGGCCACCGCCACGCCAGGCGCGAAATGATCCACGGTGCTGGACACCGGGTCGATAGGGATCCGGGCCGGCGCCGACCACGAGCCCGGGCCGGTGGACTTGGACAGCACGATGTCGTTGCTTGAGCACCCGGTGCGGAACCGGCAGTCGGCCCACGTCACGTAGACCGTGCCGGCGCCGTCCACGGCCGCCGAGGGCAGCGGGGACTCGCGCAGCGACCCGGCCGCGCCGTGGTGCGTGATGTTGTTGACCAGCACGGTGCCGCCCCAGGAGGTGCCGCCGTTGGTGCTGCTGAACGAGCGGACCGCGAGGCTACCGGCGAAGGACTCGTAGGGGACCACCACGGTGCCGCTGGGCTGGACGACCGGCTGCCCGCCGAGCCCGATAGCGCCACCACTGGGCGCGCGGGCCGGCCCCCAGGTGAGGCCGCCGTCGGCCGAGGTCCGCATCATGACGGAGTCACCGGCGCTGGTGACGTCGTATTCGGTGTAGCAGTTCCCGTAGTGCGGGCTGCTGGGGGTGTTGTCGCAGACGGTCCAGTTCTTGTCATTGGAACCGGTCGCCACGGTGACCGGCTTGCCCCAGGCCACGCCGCCCTTGGTGGACCGGCTGACCAGCACGTCGACGGATGAGGCGCCCAGGCCCAGGGAGGAGATCAGCCACACCTTGTGCTTGGCGTCGTAGGCCACGGTGGCGTCGCTGGCCTGCCCGAACGGGCCGCCGCCGTTGCCGGTGATGCCGGGCAGGTAGCCGTGCGACCAGGTGGCGCCGCCGTCGCGGGAGGTGGCCCACCCGATGTTGGAGGAGCCGCCGCCGAACACCCGGCCGACCTGGAAGGCCGAGACGATGGTGGAGCCGAACGCGAATGTGTCCGGCTCGACCTCGGTGCGGTGCTGAGCCTGGGCGTCGGTGTAGGGGTCGACGCTCACCCTGGTCAGGCTCACGGCGGCGGAGGCCGTGGTACCCACCACGAGGACGAGGCCGACGGCCACCGGGGCGGCTCGCGCGAGGAGGCGGGCGGATCTGGCCCGCCCCACGGACCGCAGTGCGCTCATGCTGACATCACCTTTCCTGGTCGTGGATGTGACTGTCACCGGCCGTCGTCTGGTGTCACAGGTATTTCCGCGCGGACGCGGCGACCCTGTCCCGTGCCCGCATGGCGTCACGCAGCGCTTGGTGCAGGCGGTCCCTGATCGCCTCGTTGCCCACATTGGTAACCCTATGATCCACCGCGGCCGGCCGCCCGGCCCTGGGCGAGCACCCGGGCCAAGGGTCCCCTGCCGCCGCGCGCGGGCGAGCACACCGGGCCAACGAGTCCCCGGCCGCCGCGCGGGTGAGCACACCGGGCCAAGGGCTCTGGCCGCCCGCCGCCCGGCCAGTGCGGGACCGTCAACCGGCGCGGCGGAAAAGCTGCAGGGAGCCGAGGGGCACGAACCCGGCCGACAGCAGGGCCCGGACGCTGGCCGCGTTGCCCGGCGCCACGGCGGCGACGACAAGCTGGCCGGACGGAATGACGGTCAGGGCGTCCGCGGCCAGCCCCGCTCCCCCGCCCTGCCCGCGCCGCCCAGGTTCCAGTTCGAAACTCAGCTCGGTAAGCCCGGCGATGCCACGGCTGATGATCGCGAGGGCCGACCGGCCCGGGCCGGGGTACCCCAGCACCCTGGGGTTGTCCCGGAGCCGGGCGGCGAACCCCGCCCGCGGGTGAATGGCCAGGTCCGGCCGGTCGACCAGCCGCGCTGGCAGGCCGGCCCGGCCGGTGCCACGGGCGGCCATCAGCATGTCCAGGGCATCGATCCAGCCATCCGGCCCGGCCAGGGCCGAGATCAGCCGCGGGTCGTGGGCACCGCCGAAACCGTCCGCGCCGAGCGAGGCGAGCCGGTCGTCGGTGATGTCCGGCGCCATGGCGAAGACCGCATGGCCGGTGAACGAGATGACCGCCTCCAGGCCGGGCCGCCAGGGCGGCACCCGCCGCCAGCCGCCGTCCGGCGCGGGGAACCGGCCGGCCGCCACGTCGGCGATCAGCCCGGCAAGCGGATGCTCACCGGCGCCGCACTGCTTCCCGGCACGGGGCTTCCCGGCACGGGGCCGCTCGCCGGCTTCTGGCCGCTCACCTGCGCGCTGAGGATCCGGGGACACGCCGCCCACCGTACCGACTCCGGCGCAGCCTGCCGGGCCTGCCAGCGCCGGGCCGCGCCGCGGGCGTCGGCCCGCATCGCGGCGATGGCCATGCTCTCGCCCTTCATCCCGGCGTCCTTGCGCAGCGAGACCACGATCAGGCTGGCGTGCCCGTCACGGGAGCGCAGGTGCGGGTCTTGGGAGGTATGGGCGTTGACATTTCATGAGGTCGAGCCTGCCCGTGCGGCCAAGGGAGGCAGAAGACGGCCAGCCGGAGTCCTGGGGTACGGCTAGCAGGTAGTAGTGCCGGTCACGGCCAGCCCGCGCCGGGCACGGCGACGGCGACGGCGAGCACCTGGCCGCTGCCGGGCGCGACCATCTGGGACTCGGTCATGCCCCGCCATTGGGCGGCCACGATGAACAGCGTGGTGTTGCCGGGACCGCCGAGCGCGCAGGCGAACCCGCCGCGGTCCAGTTCGATGGCTCGCAGCACCGCGCCGCCCTCGGCGACGCGCACGCACCGCTTGCCCGGCACGTCGGCGTACCACACGGCGTTCTCCGCGTCGGTGCAGATGCCGTCCGGGGTGCCGTCGCCAAGGTCCGCCCAGACCCGGCGGCCCGACAGCCCGCCGTCCGCGGCGATGTCGAAGGCCACCAGGTTGTGCCGGTAGGAGTCCGCGACGATCAGGGTGGAGTTGTCTGCAGTGACCGCCATCCCGTTGGGAAACGCGAAGTCGCCGGCCACCTGGCGCACCGAGCCGTCCGGGGTGACCAGGTGGACGAAGCCCGGCCGGAACTCCTCCCCGGCCATCGGGTTGAAGCCGGCCCGGTTGACGTAGGCGTTGCCACGGCCGTCCACCACGATGTCGTTCCAGCCCGGTGTGCCCAGGTCCGCGTGCGTGACCAGGGATCCGCCGGGCTCGCGGCGCAGCAGCCGCCCCTCCCGCGACGAGACGATCAGCAGCCGGCCGTCGGGCAGCCAGGCGGTGCACAGCGGCAGCGAGTCCACCCGCGCGATCACCTCGCTGTGGCCGGCCAGGTCGACGGCGACCACCTCGCCCGCGTACCAGTCGGAGAAGTACAGCCGGTCATCGTGCCAGCGCGGCGACTCGACCAGGCCACGGCCGGTGAGCAGCGTGCGTATCCCGTTCATCGTCATGTCCCTTCTCCGCCACGGCCGGCGGACCCCAAAGACCCGGTGAACGCCCTCTCACCAGCTACACGAACGACGGCGCGCCGGATCGACAGGCGCCGGCCCGGGTTATTGCGCGCTGCGGAAGGCGACAACGGCGAGAACCCGCCGGTGGTCGTCGGGCGAGGGCGGCAGCCGCAGCGTGGTGAAGATGTTGCCGACATCAGCGGTACTGCTCCCACGTCAGGCTCTCCTCGAAGGCAGTCGTACCACCTCAGCGGCCGGTGAGGGAAGTGCAAGCGGCCGCGCGGAATCCCGGTGGCCCCGGCCGCACGGGGTGCGGGACACTGGCGGGGTGGAGCCACAGGTTGTCCGCTACAGCGAGCGGCCGGAACTCTGGGACGCGATCAGCGGCCTGTCGGATGAGGTCTGGCCCGAGTACAACCAGCACGGTGACAAGCTCAACCACTACTGGGGCCAGCTCTACGACGTGTTCCCCGAGTGGCAGTTCGTGCTGTACGACCCGGCGGAGGAACTGGTCCTGGCCGAGGGCCACAGCATTCCGCTCGCCTGGGACGGCACCGACGACGGCCTCGGGCCGGGCATCGACGAGACCATAACGGCGGCCTTCGCGCTGCGGGAGGCCGGGGGAAAGCCCACGGCGGCCAGCGCCCTGGCCGCGGAGATACCGCCGAGGCACCAGGGTCGGCGGCTGTCCGGTGTGCTGCTCCAGGCGATGTCGGCGCTGGCGCACGACGCGGGGCTAAGCCATTTGATCGCGCCGGTGCGCCCGAGCCTGAAGGACCGCTACCCCACGATTCCTATCGAGCGTTACGCGACCTGGACCCGCCCGGACGGGGAGCCGTTCGACCCGTGGGTCCGGGTGCACACCCGGATGGGCGCGCGCATCGGGCCGGCCATCCCCCGCTCGCTGCACATCACCGGCACCGTCGGGGAATGGGAATCCTGGACGCGCATGCAGTTCCCCGAGACGGGCGACTACGTGTTCCCGGCCGGCCTGGCCACCGTGCGCATCGACCGGGACAAGGACCTCGGTGAGTACTGGGAGCCCAACATCTGGATCATCCACGAGGCCCGCGGTGGCGCGCCGGGCTGACCGCGACGGCGCAGACACTCCGCCGTGAGCACCCGCGCCGGGTGACGGCGGTCTTGCCGACCGCGATCGCGGCCGGTTCGGACATCCGCCGGGAGGAACGGCCGTCGTGAGGTGCGCGATCACCCCTGGCCCCGTCCGCCACCGGCCGGACGGGCCCGCCGGGGGCAGGGTCAGAGCGCGGGCTGGTTGTGGACCGGGGCCTCGGCCGTGTGCGGCGGGCCGGGCAGGAGCGGTTCGGCCGCCCGCGCTCCGGACGTGGCGAGCCTGTCGGTGGCCTTGGCGCCGCCGTGCGGGGCGGGCGGCTCTCCCCTGCCCCGGGCGACGGCCACCACGCTGAGCAGCGCGGCCAGCGGCGAGACCAGGGCGATGAAGTCGGAGGAGGGCAGGTTGCCCAGGGCGTCCAGGGACGCGGCGAACCCGGCGATCAGCACCGCGACCGCGACCAGTCCCCACCCGTTCAGGAACAGCCGCAGCGTGAACGGCGGCGGGGAGGTCACCTCGGGCAGGGCCGTGACGGCCTTCGTGCCGCGACGCTCGGTCATGCCGTCGCGCACCCGCACGATGAGCGTCAGGTCGCCGGGCCGGTCGGCGATCAGCAGCAGTTCGTCGGGGTGCGCGGGATCGGGGGCCTGCGACACCGAGCCGCCACCGGCCGCCCACGCCACCACCTTGCGGTTGCCCGAGGGCCGCACCCGGTAACGGGCCTGCTCGCCGGCGACCACGGTATCCGGGCCCTCGATCACGACCGGCGGCGCCTGCCCCTGCCCCGTGCCCGGCTGCCCCGCGCCCGCCTGCCCGCTGCCTGGCTGCCCGCTGCCCGGCTGCCCGGCGGCAACACGGGCCGTGCCCGCGTGCCCGGTGCCACCGGACGGCGCGGGCACCCCGTTGCCCGGCGAGGCCGGCGCCGTCCCGTTGGCCCGGCCCGCCGTCTCCCCGGGTCCCGGCGAGCCGTTGTGCCCCGGCGCGGCCGGTTCCGCCATCACCAGGAACTGGCGGCGGGCGAGCTGCTCGGCGAGCCTGATCTGGCGGGCGTGCACGGTCCAGGCCATGGCCACGACGGCCCCGGCGAGGGCCGCGGAACCCAGGCCAAGCAGGGCGGCGACCGCGGGATGACCGGCGTTGGCTGCGAGGGCTGCGTACATGTCCGCTCCCGGGGGGTGAGGCTCCGGACTGGCCGGCCATGGCCGACCAGTCCGCGTGTCGGTGCTGTACCAGCCTAGTATTCAAACATACGATCGAACAAGCGGGAGCCTGTGCTTGGGCACCGTCACCTGCGGCCCGGCGGGCCCCGCACCCCATCCCGGCCCGGCCGTCCCGCTTCCCTGACCTCAGCGTTCGCCCGGTCTGGCCTGATTCCCGGTGGCGCCGGCCGCGGAGCGGAGCACTGTTACGCCGTTGCTGGCAGCGCTGATCCTCTCTATTGTTCGCTCGCATGGGCGACGACCTGTTCGATGCGGCGCAGATGTACGACGCGGACTACCTGTACTTCTTCGCCGCCCCAGCGGGGGCCAGCGAGTTTGCGGCGCACGGGCCCGCCATTCCTGGCGCAGGCGTCCCGGGTGAAGCCGCAGCGGAGCTGGCCTGGCGGTTGCTGGAGATGCGGCCGGGCATGAGCGTGCTGGACCTGGCCTGCGGGCACGGGGAGCTGGCCGGCCGCCTGGCCGCCCGCGGCTGCGACGTCACGGGCCTTGACTCCTCGGCGGTCTTCCTGGACCGGGCCCGGGCCGACGCGGAGGCCGCCGGGATCAGCGTCGAGTACGTGGCCGGGGACATGCGCCAGCTACCGTGGCGGAGTCGCTTCGACCGGGTGGTCAACTGGTCAACCGCGTTCGGGTACTTCGACGACGCCGCCAACAGGGCTGTCCTGGACGGGATCGCCCGTGTCCTGCGGCCGGGTGGCCGGCTGGCAATGGACCTGGACAACCTGACCAGTTTCCTCGCGGCCTGGTGCCCGTCACGTGTGGCGGCCGCCCGGGACAACGGCGACATGCTCGTCGATCGCTACCACCTGGACGCGCTGACCGGCCGGTTCGAAGCAGAGCGGACCGTCCTCCGCGACGGCCGGTCCCGCCGCGTGCGCTTTGTCAAGCGGCTGTTCGGCTTCCCCGAACTCCGGGACTGGCTGCTGTCCGCGGGGTTCGCCACGGTCGCCGGCTACGGAGAGGACGGGCAGCCGCTGACCGCCAGCCACCGCCGGATGGTCATCGTCTCGGAAGTGCCGTAGAACCTGGCCAGGCAGACCGGGGACGTGACCGTGCTGACAACGGTTGACCTGGGCTCGTCGGTCGCCGTGGTGCGCCGGGCGGAAGCGCGCGGGCATGAAACTCCCGCTCTGACCCGGGGCAGCCGTGCGGGAAGCCGGCGGCGCTCAGCGCGAGAATCCCGCGGCCGGGTCAATTGACGCAGGGCCCGCCGGGCAACACGCTGGCTGGTGTGACCGGGCCGGAAGATCATGTACTGCGCAACCGGGCGGAGTGGGACCAGTGGGCCGCCGACTACGCCGAGCCAGGCCGGCACGGCTGGGCGGAGGCCGAGCCGAGCTGGGGCGTCTGGAGCGTGCCGGAGGAGCAGGCCGGCGTGCTGCCGCCGGCCCTGGACGGCGCCGACAGCCTGGAACTGGGCTGCGGCACCGGTTATGTGTCGGCGTGGCTGGCCCGCCGGGGAGCCCGGCCCGTCGGCCTGGACAACTCCGCGGCGCAACTGGCCACCGCCGCCTCGCTGCAGGACCGCTTCGGGCTGCGGTTCCCGCTGATCCACGCCAGCGCCGAGCAGGTGCCGTTCGCCGGTGCCACCTTCGACCTGGTGATCTCCGAGTACGGCGCCAGCATCTGGTGCGACCCGTACGCCTGGATTCCCGAGGCGGCCCGGGTGCTGCGGCCCGGCGGGCAGCTCATCTTCCTGGTCAACTCGGTCCAGCTCATCCTCACCCTGCCGGAGCAAGAAGACCTGCCCGCTACCGAATCGCTGCAGCGGCCCTATTTCGGCATGCACCGGTTCGAGTGGCTGGGCACCGACTCGGTGGAGTTCCACATCGGCCACGGCGACATGATCAGGCTGCTGCGCGGCTGCGGCTTCGACATCGAGGACCTCATCGAGCTCCAGCCGCCGCCGGGCGCGACCAGCCAGCACCAGCTCGCCAGCCTGGAGTGGGCCCGGCAGTGGCCCTGTGAGGAGGTCTGGAAAGCCCGCAAAACGCGCTGAAAACGCGCGGCGGGCAGGTCACCGCGTTCCTCCTCGACGTCAACGGATGGCTCGCCGAGTACCACATCCGCCTGGTCTGGGCGGGTTACCCCAGACGGCCGGGGTGGACGCTCGCGTGGTCAGGCAGCATGCTTGTCTCGCCGCCATGTCACCGGGACGGGAGCCGTCGGCGGTCCGCGCGCATGCGAGCGCGCCTCCTCCGGGGGCAGAACAGCGAGCACCGAGGCCGGGAACAACATGGCGGGTAACAACGGCGGGCCACAGCAGCCTGGCGGGATTCGTGAGGTGGCCAGGCTGGCTGGCGTCTCGGTGGCCTCGGCCAGCTTCGCGCTGAACGGCCAGCCCGGAGTGGCCGAGCACACCCGAAAGCGTATCCTGGCCGCCGCGGAGCAGCTCGGCTACCGGGCCAACCCGCAGGCCCAGGCGCTGCGCCGGGGGCGCACCACCACGTACGGCTTCGTGGTCAGGAACTTCGCCAACCCGTTCTTCCTCGACGTGCTCAGCGGGGCCGAGGAGATCGCCCACGCGGCCGGGGCCACCGTGCTCATCCTCGACTCGCGCTACTCGCTGGAGCGCGAGTCCATGCACGTGCGGGAGATCTCCGCGCAGCGCCTCGCCGGGCTGGCCATCGCCCCGGTCGGGAACGGCGAGTCGATCCGGCTCTGGCAGGACCTGCGCGGCGGCGCGCCGGTGGTCGCGCTGAACGCGACGGCGGACAGCATCCCTGGCGTCTCCCGGGTCGGCCCGGACAACGCCGCGGCGGTCAGCCTGCCCATGCACCGCCTGGCCGAACTCGGCCATTCGTCCGTCGCGTTCGTGTCGGCCCCGCGGGACCTGATGGCGGATCCGGACCGGCTCGGCCACTTCCGGCGCCTGTCCCGCGCGCTCGGCCTGCGGCCGAAGGTGATGTACACCCCGCTCACGCTAGCCGACGTGCAGCTCGCCGCCGGGACGCTGCTGTCCGGGCCGGCCCCGCCGACCGCGATCATCACCAACTCCGACTACACCGCGCACGCGATCTACAAGGCGGCACGCGAACTCCGCCTCCGGGTGGGCCCGGCGGTCTCGGTGGTGGGCCACGACGACCTGCCCACGTCGGAACTGCTCGACCCGCCGCTGGCGACCATCCGGCTGGACCGCAGCGAGATGGGCCGCGCGGCGATGCGGCGGCTGCTCGAGCAGGTCCCGCTCGGGGACTACGTGGCCCCGGTCGAGCTGGTCGAGCGGGCGTCCCTGCAACCGCCGGCGCTTGCCCAGGAGCCCGCCGGAGACGCGGAAGCGACGCCCGCGTGATCACCGGGCGTCAACTCGGTAACGGGTCTTGACACCCCGACCTTGCTGGGCAAGCATTCGCAGCACTAAACGTTTAAGGTCTTGCCGGGCACCCCCGCCAACATGGGGGAAGCCCGTCAACCTCCTGACAAAAAGCTACGGCCGGGGCTTGCGGGCAGCGCAGGCCAGGATGGGGATGGGAAGCGAGCAGGAGGCATGCACATGAGATCCACACCACGGCTTGCGCTGGCGGGTGCCGCCGCTCTCGCGTTGCTGGCGGCGGCGTGCTCGTCGAGTTCCTCGAACACCTCAAATGGCGGGACCAACTGGGCCACCGTGACGTCCGCGGCGGCCGGTGGCGGGATGAGCAAGCTGATCGCCGCCGCCAAGGCGGAGGGCACGCTCAACGTCATCGCGCTCCCGCCGACCTGGGCCAACTACGGCGCCATCCTCCAGGCCTTCGGCCAGAAGTATGGCATCAAGATCAACTCCGCGAACCCTGACGGCAGCAGCCAGGACGAGGTCAACGCCGTCACCCGGGAGCACGGCACCGCCAACGCCCCCGACGTGCTGGACGTCGGCCAGGCGGTGGCCCTGGCCAACACCAAGCTGTTCGTGCCCTACAAGGTCGCGACCTGGTCGTCGATCCCGGCCGCGCAGAAGGACCCGGGCGGGCTCTGGTACAACGACTACGGCGGCTACATGTCGGTCGGTTACTCCGCCAAGTTCGGGACGATCACGTCGCTGAACCAGCTGCTCGGGCCCAAGTTCAAGAACGCGGTCGCGCTGAACGGGAACCCGACGCAGGCCAACGCCGCGCTCAACGGGGTGATGATGGCGAGCCTGGCCGAGGGCGGCAGCGCCAGCAGCATCGCCGCCGGGGTGAACTTCTTCCACAAGCTCAAGGTGGCCGGCAACTTCTCGCCGACCCAGGCCACCGGCGCCACCATCAAGGCCGGCAGCACGCCGGTCGTGTTCAACTGGGACTACCTCAACCTGCCCAGCTACGTCGGGGTGTCGAACTGGAAGGTGTTCATCCCGTCTGGCGCGGTGCTCGGCGGTTACTACAACCAGGCCATCAACAAGCAGGCGCCGCACCCGGCGGCGGCCCGGCTGTGGGAGGAGTTCCTGTACTCCCAGGCGGCCGGCGGCGGGCAGAACCTGTGGCTGGCCGGTGGCGCCCGGCCGGTCGAGCAACTGGCCATGGCCAACAACGGCTCCCTCAACCAGGCCGACGCCGCGAAACTGCCGAAGGTCCCGGGGACACCGGTGTTCCTGAACGGGACCCAGAACACCAGCGCCGCCAACTATCTCGCCGCCAACTGGACCAAGGCCGTCAGCTAGCGAGGGCTCGTGGCCGCAACCACTGACGCCGGCGTCCGGCCCGCCAGGGCCAGGCGCCGGCCTCATCTTCCCGCCTGGGTCGGTGTCACGCCGTTCCTCGGCTATGTCACGGTGTTCCTGCTGTGGCCGGTCGGAATCGTCGTCTGGACCGCGCTACACAACACCAGCGGGAGCTGGCAGCTGTCCAGCCTCTCGTTCCTCGGCCAGTCACAGGTGCGCACGGCCTTCGTCAACTCATTCGAGCTGTCGCTGGGCTCGGCCCTATTCGGCGCGGTGCTGGGGGCGGTGCTTGCCTACGCCGTCGCGACCGGGAATCCCGATGGAGCCGTGCGCCGCATCTACACGGCGGCGGCCGGCGTGCTCGCCCAGTTCGGCGGGGTTGTCCTGGCCTTCGCCTTCCTCGTCCTCATCGGCCCGATCGGCCTGCTGCTCCACGCCAGCTGGTACCTCAGCTTTCCGTGGGGCATCGGCCTGATCTACGGGTACTTCCAGGTGCCGTTGATGGTGCTGGTGTTCGTTCCGGCGCTGGACGGGCTGAAGGTCCAGTGGCGCGAGGCGTCGGAGAACCTCGGCGCCTCCGCCTGGCAGTACTGGCGCCACGTCGCCGCGCCGCTGCTGGCGCCCGCGTTCTTCGGGTCGCTGCTGCTGCTGTTCGCCAACGCGCTGTCGGCGTACGCGACGGTCCAGGCGTGGGAGAACCAGATCCCCTACGTCGTCCCGCAGCTCATCGGCACCGCGCTGACCAGTGAGGTTGGCCTGAGCAACGCCAATCAGGCCCAGGTGCTCGCCGTCGGCCTGATCATCATGGTGGCGGTCGTCATGACCGGCTACGCCCTGCTGCAGCGGAGGACCTCGCGATGGCTTCGGTAGGCGCGGGCGGGGTGCCCGCCGCGGTTGCCCCGGCCATCCCAGGCGAACTGGCCGGTGCCGGGACGGTCAGGGCGCAGCGCGGCCTGCACGGCCGCCGCCGGCGGCGGCTGAACGTCTTCAGGTACGTCGTCTTCACCGTCTTCGGCGCGTTCTTCGTGCTGCCGCTGCTGGCCCTGCTGCGGATGTCGCTGGAGCCCGCCGCCGGCGCCGGGGGCTGGTCGGTCGCGGCCTGGAGACAGATCGTCTCCTACACCGTGGTGGGCACCCCGTCACTGATCAGCCGGGTGGCGGTCACCCTCGAGCTTGGCGTGATCACGGCCGCGGCCGTGCTAGTGCTGCTCGTGCCGACGATGATCTGGATCAAGCTCCGGGTGCCGTGGATCAGCCGGACGGTGGAGTTCCTGTGCCTGCTGCCGCTCACCATCCCGGCGATCGTCTTGGTCGTCGGCCTGGTGCCGGTCTACAACTGGATCGCGCAGCGCAACATCTCCACTCTCATGCTGTTCTGGGTCTACGTCGTCCTGGTGCTGCCCTACGCCTACCGGGCGCTGGCCGCCGGGCTGAACAGCGTCGACGTGAAGACGCTGTCCGAGGCCGCGCGCGGGCTGGGCGCGAGCTGGTTCACGGTCATGTTCCGGATCATCGCGCCGAACATGCGGCAGGGCATCCTGAACGCGTCGCTGCTCGCGTTTTCCCTGGTGCTTGGCGAGTTCCCCATCGCCTACCTGCTTCTTTACGTGAACCTGCAGGTGGAGCTGTACTCCATCAGCCGGAACACGCCGAACGCGAGCGTGCTGTTCTCCACCTCGTTCGCCGCGCTGGTCTTCACCTTCCTGCTGCTGCTGATCCTGTCCTACGTCGGCCGCCCACGGCGCGGCCGGAGATGAGAGGGGCACCGTGAGCCTGCCAGCCACCGGCGTCAGCTCCGCCGCCACGAGGTCCGGGGTCGAGGTACGGCTCGAGGGGCTGTCCCGGCACTACGGGGACGTGAAGGCGCTGGACAAGCTTGACCTGACGCTGCACCCGGGTGAGCTCGTGGTGCTGCTCGGCCCGTCCGGCTGCGGGAAGACCACCACATTGCGGCTGCTCGCCGGGCTGGAGGACGCCGACACCGGGCGGGTCATGGTGGGCGGGCATGACGTAACCCGCCTGCCGGCGAGCAAGCGCGACATGGGCATGGTCTTCCAGGCGTACTCGCTGTTCCCGCACATGACGGTCAAGGACAACGTCGCCTTCGGGCTCAGGCTGCGCCGGCAGGCCAAGGCCGAGCGGGACAAGCGGGCCATGGCCATGCTCGAACTGGTCGGGCTGACCGGGCAGGCGGGCCGGTACGCCCATCAGCTCTCCGGCGGGCAGCAGCAGCGGGTCGCGCTGGCCCGCGCCCTGGCCATCCAGCCGCAGGTGCTGCTGCTCGACGAGCCC
>WNGM01000056.1_pt1 | contig 158810 bp, 193 predicted proteins | sample 5400571 | NCBI WGS metagenome assembly WNGM01 (sample SAMN13153378, study PRJNA577476) | soil metagenome | isolation source: 100 cm soil or saprolite under Garry oak tree replicate 2 | place: USA:California | collected 2016-06-15
CCAGGGCGTAGTCACGGGCCGTGGTTACCCAGTCGCCGGGGTTGATGGCCCGGTGCGGCTTGGGCAGCGCCCGGTAGATCCGGATCTTGGCGTCGGGGTTGCCCCGGGCCTTGCGGACGCTGTGCATCGTCTCGTGGTGCTGGGCGCCGTAGCCGGCCAGGTGATCATGCACGTCGGCCGGGTAGATGCCGCTGCCCAGCTCGTGCATGGCCTCGCCCGAGTCGGCGTCCGGTCCCTCGTGCGGCTGGCGGTAATCAGCCACAGCCTGGCGGGGATGGTACTGCGACTCCGGTGGCAGGCCCTTCTGCCAGGCCGGGTCCTGGCACTCGGGGTACATCGGCGGTGTCTCGCCGCCCACGGAGCCAGCCCAGGCGTCGCCCGCCGGAGTGCGGGACTCGACGTGCCTGGGAGGCGTCAGGCCGCGGCTGCCAGCCTCGGCATGCGCCCGGTGCCATAGCGCAGTAGCGATGCCCCGACGCTCATGGCCGCCAAGCGTCTTGAGGTAGGTGATGTCGCCGGTCTCCGGGTGCCAGTGCAGCTCGCCGAGTGACCCGCCGTACCCGGACTCGCCGGCCGGCAGGCCACCGTCGGCCGCCCAGACGCGGTGACGGCCGTGGTAGTTCTCCTGGAAGCCGATCTCCGGCGCCCTCGCGCCGATGTGCTCGATGTTGCCGCCGTACTTGCCGCCCTTGGTGATCGGCGGCGAGACGGCCTCCACGCGGTCCAGGGGGATCTTGTTCCGGGTCCGGACGTAGCTGTCGGCGGATGAGGAGAACCACTTGTCGTCGGGGTGCACGCGGATCTTGGCGATCACGCCCGTGCCGCGGCTCGGCAGGTAGGACACCGCGGTGTGCGGGTCCACCGCGGCATTGGTGCCCTCCCAGTCGGCGATCGTGCCCCGCTGGTCAGACTGGATGTGGCCGCGCTTCTTCGCCTCGTCCCACTCGTCGGTATGCATGCCGCGGTAGACATGCTGGATGGGCTCCGTGCCGACGTGCTTGGGCCAGCGCGCCAGGCTGCCCTCTACCGGGCCGTGATCGGTGACGTTGAAGTGAGCCGGGGCCTCATCCTGGCCCTCCGGCGGACGGGCCAGGCGGCGCTCCAGCCCGACCTTGATGTTGAAGCCGCTCTTCGGGTGGCGCTCCTGCCTGGCGTCCAGCTGCTGCGGGTGGAACCAGTTCTCCAGGTGCTGGTCCAGCTCGTCGAGAGAGACCGCCACCCTGGCCAGGGTGGCATAACGCGGATCGGGATAGCTCTCCTTCAGCTCGTGGTGATCCCGCCACCACTGGTGGCCGAAGCCGCGGTTGGAGGCGTCGTAGTCCTCCTGGTCGTCGTAGTCGCCCACCGGGATGTCCTGGCCGTGCTCGTAGGCGGCAGCGGCGCGGTGGTGCCCGCTCATGACCCGCGGGCGCTTCAGCGGCGTGCCCCTGGGGTCCTTCGTCCGGACCAGCATCGCCTCCTGGACGCCGTGCTGGCCGACGTGATCGTGCACCGCGGCGTAGTAATCCGGCTCGTGCTTGCGGAAGTACCCGGCCAGGGCGGGCAGCGTCTTGGCCGGGTAGTCCGGGTACTCGTACTTGCCGTACTCCTCCGGCGGCACCGTCCGGATGGCCGCCGTCTTCGGCTCGCGCCAGTGGCGGCGGCGGGGCGGCGGCGGTTCGTCGTCCTGGCGGGACGGGCAGTACGGCCAGTGCCTCGGGTCATCGTCATGCATCCGGCCGGAACCGTCACAGCGGTCGCACTCGCTGCCGTCAGGATGAGTACCCCGGCCCTCGCAGCAGCCGCAGGTCTCCAGCCCGGCCGTAACGAAGTGAGCAAGCAGATCATCCACAGGAGGCCTCCCTAAGGCTTCCCGGGTGCGGGGTTACTGCCCCGCGGCAGCGGCCAGCGGCGGCGGCTCAGCTGACTTGAAAACAGGCGACAGGACCGACGAAGCCCTGTCCCGCTCCTCGGCGGCCTCCGGCTCGAACGCCGTGCACGGAGTCTGGTCCGGGCCCGCGTGGCAGCCTCGCGCCAGGCAGCCGCTCTTCCCGTTGGAATGCAGCGGGCGCGGATGCCGGCAATTGGCGCAGATGACTCGGCCCGTCATGGCGTCCTCCTCTCAAGTCAAGACTGCCGCTCTATAAATTCTAGCACTGATCTGCCCCGATGCTATTCCCCGGAAACGTGCGACGTCAGGAGCGGCGCCTGCGCATTCCTGCGACGCCAGGGGACATCAGGGCGTTGGCGAACGGGTTGGTCATCGTGGTAGCCGGGTCGAACCGGTTCATCGGGTCGGTCTGGCTGGAGTGCATGCCGGCGCCGGGGCGCTGGCTGCCCAAGGCGGCGCCGAGGAACACGGCCATCTGCTCGCCGAGCAGGTCTGCAGTGACGATCGCGATGCAGTCGGCGATGTCCTTGGTGACCACCGGGCCGCTGTCCGGCGGCACGACCTTGGCCTGGCCCTCTGGCTTGCGCAGGAACTTCAGCTCCTGGCTGGCCTCGCCGTGCGGGGGCGCGTGCACGAAGCCCATGTTCAGCGCGCCCTTGAAGGTCTCGTACGTCGACCAGTTCAGCTGGTTGGTGGCCGGCCGCTCGTAGACCTGCACCCGCTTGGGCAGGTGCCCGGCGTGCACCTTCTTCTGCAGCCGCTTGACCGTCGAGGGCACGTTGAACTGGTCGAACGTCAGCTCCTCGGGGTAGAACCGCATGATCACGTTGTCGTAGATCCAGTCGGTCACCTCGTCGTAGTCGATGAAGTGGTCGTCGTAGTCGGCCGGGTCCCAGAAGTGGATCAGGTCGAAGACGGCGTGCAGCATCTTGTCCGGGCCGGGCTCGGTGTGCGCCATGGCGAAGCCGAACCGGCAGTTGACGTTGGACGGGTCGCCGTGGGCCCGGTACAGGACGGTCAGCGGGCCGCGCACCTGCATCGCCAGCTCGGGACGGCCGAAGACCTCCGGCCGGGCGGCCCACGCGGCGAACATGTCATCGACCTTGCCGGGGTTCAGGTAGGCGTCCATGGCGGTGGCCCAGTGCGAGCGGCGCTCGACGCCGAACGTGTCGGGGTTGGCGCGCTCCTCCCGGGCCATGTCGTCGTCGTAGATCTGGATGGCGCCCTTCATCGCCTGAAGCCGCGGCAGCTCCCGGCCGGCGTACTCGCCGAGGTCGCCCTCGAAGCCCGCCGGGAACAGCTCCAGGTCCTGGGCGGCCTCCCAGTCCTTGTACGGGTCCCAGCTGGCCAGCTGGATCATCAGCTTGTTGGGGTAGACGCCGGTCAGCTCGCCCGTGTCATCAGGCTCCTGCTCCAGCGACTGCTCCCACAGCTCGTAGAACTTGCCGGTCATCTCCCAGGTCGAGGAGGGGATGACGATGAAGGCGTCCTTGCCGAACTGGTCCAGGGCCGGGCCCGCGGACTTGTAGACGTCGCCGAACTCGCGCGAGGTGCCGGCGTTCTTGACGTGCGCGGCCTCGTCGAAGCCCAGGATGCACGCGGCCGGGCCGCGGCCGGCCAGCAGGGTGGACTCCTTGGGGTAGACCCCGAAGCTGGCCAAGTCCTTGGTCGAGCGGATGCCGCGCTCGGCCAGCTTGATCATCCGCTGCTCGTCGTGCGGGGCGAAGATCGTGATGGACTCGCCCTGGGGCTCGGAGATGTACGGCGCGTAGCAGTTAGACCCGACGATCGCGTTGTACAGGTCGCCCCACAGGTTGGCCTTGGCCTGCTCCTTCTTGCCCGCGAAGATCATCACCGCGAGCTGCTTGTCGCGGTCGATGCCGTAGAAGTCCTGGGGGTCGCCGCGGGCCAGGTAGGCCCACAGCACGTAGGCCATCGCCAGCGAGCACACATAGCCCTTGGAGCCGCGGCGGCCGACGGCCATCAGGACTTCCTTGAACCACCGGTAGCCGCGCTCTTTCAGCCAGGCGATGCGCTCGTAAATGTCCGGCTGGATCCCGTTGGTCTTGGCCTGGAACTTGTTGTCCGGGCCGGCATTGGGATTGGTCGCGTGGAACTCGGCGATCCACTCCGCAATGACCTGGTGGTCGTACTCGGTGAACAAGTCGTCGCGCAGGAAGATGATCTTCAGCAAGGTGGCCTGGCGCGGGTAGAGATTGGGCCGGTCCAGCCAGGCCTCGCCGATGACGAAGCTGATCGGGTCGGGCAGCTGCGGCCCGTCGACCGCATCGAAAGTCGACCAGAAACCGTCCGCCGCGGTGATGGTGCCGGGGATTACCTCAGTGAGAGTGCCCGTGGCCATCGCCGTGGCCTTCCTTGAAGTCCTTGAAAGTCCCGCCCAGGTCGGTCTTGATGACCCCTTCCTGGTCCGGCAGCCCGAGGATGTTGCTGGTGACTTCGCGTACCTGCTGATCGTGGTCGAACTGATGTTTAGGATCGCACCGGCCGACGATCGTCACCTCGGGGCTCGCGCCCTCCCCCGGCTTGCCGTCGATGGTGTACTTGAACCAGTTCACCACCACGACGAAGCCGATGTCGGCGAAGCGGCCCTTGATCTCGTCCTCGACGCCGGCGTAGTTCCGGTAGCTCTTCTGGTGCTTCTTGCGCAGCAGGTCCCAGACCGCCTGGATCCGGTCGACTTCGGAATCGAGCAGCTCAATGGGATTGCTCGGCGTCGCCATCGGCGGCCTCCTCACGGCGCGGCATGAGAGCCAGCAATGTATCCGACCCCCGGACATCAGCCGCAAAGGCAGCCCACTTCGGACCCAAATGCTTTCGGCACAGCCACAGCAGCTCCTGCATCGCACGCTGCCATTCCTCGACGGTGCCCTGCGCCTGGCGGGCATTCTCGTCCTTGTCGATCTCGCGCTTCAGCCGGAGGATGGCCACGGCGTCGCGCACCGAGGTCTCGGCGGAGCCGTCCTGGAGGGCCTGGTAGGCCCGCTGCAGGGCCAGACGGGCCAGATCGGCCGGGTCAACCGGGGAGGAGCCGCCGTCCAGGCTCATACCGCGGGCGGCAGCATCCTCCTCCAGCTGGCGTCTCGCCTCGGCATGCGGGGCAGCCAGATGCGATATGTGGCGCCGGAGCGCGGAGACCGAGGCGACCCGGACGCCCGCCGAGCGCATCGAGCCCATGTAATCGCGGATCCGCTCGTAGGTCCAGCCGTACGACAGGTACGTATCGACCTGGAGCAGCACCGGGCTCGTGCAGACCGGGCACGAGCTGTCATAGGGCTTGTCGTACTCGCGGGTCCCGATGCGGATGGAGACGGTGGCCGGGCTAGCCATGGGGCTCCCTGCTAGGCAGCCGGACCATATCCGCCACGCGGTCCCACACGTCCTCGCTCGTGACCTCGATCGGCTCGGAATAGGTCACCGGGTACTCATTCGGGTAGTGGTCGAAATGGCCGCAGACGCGCAGCTCGCCGTTTACCGGCGGCGCCAGGCCTTTCGGCCGCGTCTCGGTCCAGTCATGACCGCACGACGACTGCACGCCGATTTTGATCATCGGCATGTCACTCATCGCAATAGTCACCGTCCGCGCTGGCGAAGTCGGGGGAGTCCGGGATGCGCCGGGACGGGTAAAAACCGTCGCGCGAGTTGAGGTGCGAATGCCGGGAGTTCCACGCCCTGCGGAACATGCCCTTGCGCACGGCCGGATCGGCGAAACCCGTTGACGTGAGGATCTCCCGGCGGGCCCGGTCCTCCTCTTTCCACTTGGTCAGGATGTCGGACTTGGCCGTCCGCGAGGTCACCCCCACCAGCGACTCCGCGATCAGGGCGTCGGCTATGTCTTCCAGGGAGTGGCAGACCCCGTGCCTCAGCCTCAGCCTCACCGGGGGCATGCTCATGCCCGCTGTCAGTTCCGTCATCACGTTCCTCCGGGATGTTCTCGAATGCTGCGCAGAGATGCTGGAGCGCTTCGAGGGCATAGTCGGAGACCGGGCGCGTCCCGTCGGTCTTCATCAGGCGGGCCGCGTCGGCATCTGGCATGTCCAGGTAGAGGCAGTGAACCGCCATGGCCTGCACGGGATCCAGCTGCCGGCTCAGCTCATACAGCCTCAGGATGTCGGCCAGGACGTAGATGTCGCCATCAGGACCCGTCAGCGAGTCGATGCCTTCAGCCTCGTACAGAGACTGCCAGGCCTGGAGATGCCGCATTAGCGACTCCAGTACTGACGGGACCAGCAACCTCTCCCTCCGACCGGAAAACTCAGTAAAAATAGAGCCTGATCCCTGTCAGTTAATCACGCCACAGAAGGGTAGGTATAGCTGAAGTCGTTGCTGGTCAGAAGGCTATCAAAGTACCTTAATCAAATCCTGGCCGACTTCAGGAGCATGTCCTCCAGCCGCTCCAGGCTGCGCACCAGGGCGTCGGCCCGCTTGGACAGGATCGCCTGGAAGATCGCGAAATAGCGCTCCTCGATGCTGGCCAGGTGGCCCTCCTGGGTGCGGTCGTCGATCGTCAGCTTGCCCCGTGACGCATCCCGCGGCGAGGTGTAGCCCCAGGCGAAGGCCTCCTCCCAGATGCCCTTGGCGAACATGGCCGAGCCCCACATGACCGCGGCCTGCTGGCGCCACTCGAACAGGTGGATGGCCAGCTCGTGCAGGAGGTCATTGCGCTGAGCATCACCGAGCCGGGACCAGTCCTCGATGTAGAAGCCCATCTCGTTGCGGCGCCAGCGGGGGTGGCCCACCAGGTCCCTGACCGGCTCGCCGCTGCCGGTGATCAGGGGTTCGCGCACGACGCGGTGCACGCGCTCCAGCAGCCAGTAGGCATCGGCAAAGCGCTGGGCCATCACCTGGTCGGCGATCCGGCCGATCTCAGCGACCTTGATCTTGTCCTCGCCACCCCACTCGGTGCGCATCCGGCTGAAGTTGACGCTGCGAAAACGCCGGGTCCGGTCGGGCGGGATGTCGGGGGCCATCGGCTGCTCGGCGGTGCCCTGGGGCAGCTGGTCAGCTTCCTTGCGGATCCGGTCCAGCTGGGCTGCCTGCCGGCCGTCGTCCGTCTGGCCCATCGCTCTCTCCCGTGTGCGCGTAGAAGTACCCGGCCCAGAAATGGGCAAAGCACTTGTCCTCCGGGCTCAGCTCGGAGTCGTAGATGGCCTTCTGGGCCTGGGCGATCCCGTTGAAGTCGACTTCGCCTTCCGGGGTAACCAGGTTAAAGCGCACGATCTCGCGCTCGGAGCCGTCCTCGAACAGGATGACGACTCCATCGATCTGCTGGATCAGGTAGCGCTCACTCGGCAGCCGGGCCATGTCCGTCCTCCTCCGGCGGCGGCGGGACCTCAGTGAAGTCGCCGCACAGCCGCAGCATCACGCGGACGCCGTTGCACTGGGGGCCATACGTGTCGTAGAACCAGCGGCACAGCGCCTCGCCGTAGCTCGGGCTGTCGCCGTAGCCGAGGGTCTGGTGGCAGATCAGGCCCATGGAACTGCCCGCGATGTTGTTCTGGATTAGGTCCTTCAGCCGGCCGGGCCGCAGGTGCATCAGGTTGCCCGGCCGACCGACGCAGGTTGAGCACTGCTCTGACAGCAGCCGGGGCTTGCCCGTCGCGTGGTCCAGCAGCCCGTAGCCGTCGCTCATGGCCGGGCTGTAACCTCGGCCTCCGCGTCAGGCATCAGGTACTGCATGGACTGCTCCGACGTGAACGGGTCCCAGTGCTTGCGCCGCCAGTGCCGCCGGTAGGCCGCCAGGACCCGCGGGCCGCGACCGCGCTTGCGCCAGTAGCAGAGCAGGTCATGAGTGCTCGTGCGATACCACTTGCGGCCCGTCTCAATCGCCGCCACGTCCACCATCGGGCAGTACACCCTGCTGCCGCCCAGGATCGGCGGCGGCGCCTGTACCGTCATCAGCTTGCTCCTTCTCTGCGGCCAGGTCAGCGTCAACCTCGTCGATGATCTTCTGGATGTGCGCGGCGTATTCCGGGTCGGTCTCCATGCGCCTGACGCTCGCGTGGTACCGGGCGATGGCCCGCTCGGCGTCAGCTTCAGACTGACGGAAGTCCGTACGCAGCATGTCCTTGATCCAGTTGTCGAGCTGCTCGTCGTCCTCGGCCCAGTCCTCGTCCTTGCCGTGCCCGGCCATCAGAAGGCTACGTTCCACAAGTTGGGCTCGGCCGTCTCGGCCATGTCGCGCAGCGCCTGCTCCTGCTCGTCGTCCTGCTCGTCGTTCGTCTTCTCGGTGCTCACCCGCTCCTCCCCTCAGTCCCTCCCAGTATATCAAGGTTCCTAGGTAAACTCATCATCCCACTCGCGCGGATCAGGCTCGGGCGCGTCGAGGGAGAAGCTCAGGCCGATCGCCAGCGCATCGCGCTGGTGCTCATTCCAGTCCCGGCCAGCCGACTCAGGGACATAACGGGCTACCGCCGCAGCGATCTCGCGCTTGTCGTGCAGCGGGGAGCCAGTCAGCTGCTGCGAGGCGTGGTTGGCAGAGATCACGGTGCCGAGCCCGTTGCTGGCCTCGTACACGCACAGCCCGGCGATCAGCGAAGATTCCAGCCGGTGGCCGCGGACAGCCGGAGCCTCCCAGGCAATGTCCGACGGCCAGCTGATGCTCTGCTCACGCCAGACCACCTCCTGGATCAGCGCCTTCATCCGGGTGGCCTTGTCGTAAGTGGCCAGGTAGCCGGTCAGGTCCGTCTTGATGCGCAGGGTGCCCCGGGCCCGGATCTCGATGCCGGGGTCGCGCTTCCACCGCCAGCCGACCCTCAGGTGCACCCAGCCGGTCGAGGACAGCGACGGGTCGAAGGCCAGCACCCGGCACGGCCGGAAGTCCGCCGGCTCCGGCGGGGTCCACGGCGCCAGGCGAGCGGTCTTGCGGCTTTCGACCTGAGACTGCAGGTCCTCCCAGAGCTTCACACCAGCACGCAGCCGCAGGTGAGATGGTGCCGCGGGTCATCGCACTGATCGTGGCCCGGCTCCCCGCACGAGCAGCCATCCGGCGCGCCCTCCTCGATGTACTGGAGTTTCACCTCGGCCTGGCCGAAAGCGATCGAGGTCTTCACCTCGCGGACAGCCTGCTTAGGGTCCATCCCCGGCGGCAGCGTAAGCCAGACGTAAATCCCGACCTTGGTGCTCACGAGAGCCCGGCGTGCTGCAGGGCGTTCAGGTACTTGCACTCGATCTCGTACGCGGCCACCGGGTCGAAGGTGACGTGGTACTCGCGCAGGTCCCAGGGATTGCCGATGCCCTGGAAGAGCACGATGAACTTGCGCAGGCCGGTCAGCCGCATGTACTCCTGCACCTGCCACCAGTAGGTAGGCCAGCGCTCCTTGAAGAAGGCCTCGTCCATGTCCGGGGCCTTGCCCAGGATCACGTTCTTGATCGTCTTGAGGTCGAAGCCCCACAGGTTCTCGGGAGCGAAGACCCGCGGCGGCGGACCCGGCGGAGGCGGACCGAAATGCAAGATACCGTCCAGGTGGCCGCGCGAGCGGGTCTCCAGGTCGCTGGCGCCGTGCTCCCGGCAGAGCCTGGGCTGGGCCAGGCCGCAGGCCGGGCAGATCCCGGGCACCACCGGCACCATGAGCTTCAGCTGGACCAGCGCCTGCCGGGTCACCTCGTGCATGATCGTGCCGAGCATGACCGACATCCGGCCGATGTAGCCGAAGTCCTCGGGCTTGTCCGGCGGCGGGTTGGTCAGGTAGGTGACCAGCTGGCCTTCGGTCAGCCCGGGGTGGGTGCTGGCATGGAACCACCCGTCCGGTACCCGGTCGAGCGGCTTAGCCGTCTCGATCTTCAGCCTGAAGGCCTCGCCCGAGGTGAAGAAGTTGACCAACAGCGGCTTAACCAGGCAGCCCGCGGCAGCGTACTTGGTGACGTGATCAAAGGTCGGCATCAGAGCGTCGGCGGCGGCCCCACCCGCACCCGCAGCGCCCCGTCGATGTACAGCAGGCCGCTGCGCACCACGACGTCGTTGACATACAGGCGCACCCAGCCCATGCCCCTGTCATAGCGGACAGAGCTGATGCCGTAATCGTTGACGCGACCGTCTGCAGCGACGCTGTAGCCCTTGCTCTCCAGGCCCAGGCTGTCCGGCTCGTCGGTCCCGTGCCGGGAGTCGATGACCAGGCACGGCCACATCTCATGCGGCGGCGGCGGCAGGTGGCTCGGGTAGGTGCCGTGCAGCGCCGGCGGGGACGCCGGATCCGTAAACAGACTGTCCGGGCGGATCGTCCTCAGCGGATGCGCCTGCCTCTCAGCTTCGGCCAGGGCGTCCCGGGCTTCCGCGGAGATGCGGCCAGCCTCCAGCAGGGCCTGCTCGGCCCCGGCCGACAGGCGGGCTGCGGCCAGCAGCTCGCCGTAGTCGGCCGCCGGGATGGCGATCCAGTCCTCGTCGACCTGCTGAAGATCATCGGTGCCGTAGAAGCGCAGCCCGAGCTGGGGCCGCTCACTGGCCGCCTGCTCGCGGATCTTGGTGATCATGTCCCGGCTGACGGCGATCGACTGGCCGCGGGTCGACTTGCCGTCCCAGGCGAAGGCGAAATGCTCGGTCAGCTCGTTGCCCCGCCCGTCAGCCTGGTCCTTCCAGGTCGAGCCCGAGGCCTTGGACTTCCGGCCGCCGTTCAGCCCGGCCAGGAACTCCTCGTGCAGCTCGCCCATCCTGGCCCTGTCCGGCGCCATCTCACTTCCCCAGCCAGGCGCGGCTGCGTTCGCTGTCTGGCGTCCGCACCTTATCCGGGTTGTCCTCCTGCCAGCGGATGAACCGGGCCATGGTCTCGGCAACCAGCCGCAAATGCCGCACCGGACTGCCGCCCTCGTCGCACAGCCTGAGGTAATGCGCGAGCACGCCCCGCGTCCTGATATCCCTGGCCCGGAACACGATGACAGGCTCGTCATCCGGGATATCGCCATGCTCGGTGGTAACCCGGCCGTACTTGCCGTCAAACCCCATCAGGTGCTCCTCCTAGTCGGGCACGGTGTCTTCGATGACCTGCGTCGGCATGTCATCAGCGCTGATGATCTGCGTGTCGGCGCTGGCCGCCTGGCGGTACATCGCCGCGCGCTCGGTCTCAGCGTTGCTGAACGAGCCGTTGGGGTACAGGTGCTCGGCGGGCACGCTGTCAGTCCAGGCCCGTTCCATGTCCGCCTCACTCCAGGAGAACCTCTCGCCCGGCTCGTCGCCGGACAGCTCCCGCAGCGCCTCGACACCGACGTCGGTATGCCGGCCCAGTGAGAGGATCTCCTCCTCGGTCAGGCTCCGGATCACGGCGTCGCCGTGCTCGTCAAACCCGTCGCAGACCACCATCCTGTTATCGCCCGCCCACTTCATCATCATCATGTCGCCCTTGCGCAGGGTGAAGCTGACGTCGTGCGGGCCGGGGCGGCGGTAGCCGTTGATGGAGAACTGGGCGTCGGGCAGCTCGACGATACCGGGCAGCAGGTGCAGCCGGGTCAGGTCCTGCTTGTACAGCCAGGCGAGGAACTCCTCGAACAGCGGGCAGACCCAGATGCGGTGCTTCTCCAGGTCGGCGCGGGCATTGCCGCCGTGCCGGAACCAGGCACCCTCGCCGGTCGCGAGGTCGCAGACCAGGATGTGCACCGGGGTCCAGCCGATCCGCTCCAGCAGCGGGTACTGATTCTCGGCTTCGACCAGGCTGCCCCGGCCCCACTCCATATCGGGGATGCCGACCAGGAACTTGCCCCAGTTCAAGGGCACGCCGTGCTCCTGGACACCCTCGAATATGAACGTCTTCATGTCGTGACAGCTCCTTGGAATATGCGTTCTCGGACAGCGGCACACAGCTCGGGACGGGAACGCAGCAGCGCGACTGCGGCGGGCTTGCCCTTGACCTTGGGCTCGCCGGGGAACGTGTAGTTGCCGGCTCCGTCCCTCTCGATCGCGCCCAGGCGGACGCCCACCGAGATGTACTCGTCGATCTCGTTGATGCCGGCCGGGCCGTACTCCCTGGTCGGCCGGTTGTTCACCCAGAACTCGGCGATCCGGCCCGGCGGGCAGACCTTGCTGCGGGTCACCCGGGCCTTGAACTGCCGGCAGACGATCTCCGGCGGCTGGCCCTCCTCGAACTGCATCTTGACCGGCTCCTGGCTGCCGCCGGACATGACGACGCGGGTGGTGGTGGCATGCTGCATGGCCTTGGGCCCGGCGCTGACATCGCCGCCCATGGAGCCGATCTGCGCCCGCAGCTGGTTGACCAGGATCACGGTGGTCTTGTGCTGGCGGGTCAGCGAGCCCAGCTGCTTGCACATCCGCGTGACCACCTGCGCGTTGCGGCCCGGCAGCGGGTCGATCGCGTCCTTCTCCAGCGCCTTGCGCGACTCCATCGCGCCGATCGAGTCGAGCACGACCAGCGAGTACAGCCCGGACTTGCAGAAATTCCGGACCTGATCCGAGGCGGTCTCGCTGTCGTCGGCGTACAGGTGGTCGAGCTGGTCCAGGTCCAGGCCATTAACCGCGGCCCAGTCGTCATCGAACGTTCCCTCCATGTCCACATACCCGATCCCCAGCTGGGGATACTGCAGCTGGGCCCGCGCCATGCCGTTGATGACGAGCGTGGTCTTCGCCGAGTCGGGCGGGCCCACCAGCTCGTGCACCCGGCCGCGGACCAGGCCGCCCTTGCGCAGCGCCCAGTCCAGCGTCAGGCTGCCGCTGGACAGCAGCTCGTACGGGACGGGCTTGTCAGGGTGCGGCGCCACCCGGGCACCGTAGGCACTGACGAGCCCGTCCCGGAATTTCGCCAGCTCGCTCTGCCTAGGGGGCAACGGGCTCCTCCGGGTTCTCCAGCCGGATGATCTCCGGGCCCGGATCGATGACGGCGTACCCGTTAGCCTCCAGCAGCTCCTTCATCTTCTCCAGCCGGCGCCCGCGGATCAGCGCCGCTTCCTCCTCGGTGATGAAGGACTCCTTCAGCTCGATGTCACCGACCTCGATGCCATCGCGCCAGTCAATGACCTCGACCCGGCGCTCGATCACCGGCTCGCGGAACGCGGTGTCGGCCACCTCGACCACCAGCTTGACCGGGATCTCGCCGCGCTTCAGCGACGGCAGGCTCTTGGTCATCCGCTCGACCTTGTGCCGGCTGATGACCAGGAAGATCGTCTCGCGCATCATCAGGCCACCCTCGTCCCGGCCACGGCCTGATGCCGGATCAGGGCACGCGAGGCGCCGTCAATGCTCAGGTGCGGCCGGGTCAGGTGCCCGCAGCTGCACTCGGCACGGACCAGGACCAGCCAGGCCGGGCGTATGTCCACGAACCAGCAGGCAGGGGAGAGCCGGTAGACCTCCATCAGCCCGTTTTCTCCGCGGGCTGCGCGGGAAGTTCGCCGTCGGTGCCCTTCAGCGGCCCGCGCAGCAGCTTGCGCAGCCGGTTCAGGTCGTGCGCGGACAAGCTGGGCAGCACGCGCTCGATCTCAGCATCGGAGCACGACATGACGTACTTCAGGTGCGTCTCGCAGAAGTCGCCGTGGATCGGCACCCCCTTGCTGTGTGAACTCACCCGAGCCTCCTTATGGCCTGCAGCCGGTTCGACATCTTCCTGCCGCCCTTAGCCTTGTAGTACGACCTCTCGGCGGTAGCCAGGACCAGGGTGCCCTCGGTCAGGAAACGCATGGCCGTCAGCAGGTCGGGCTCGCTTTCGTCCCGGGCGCCGAAGACGGCAATATCAATATAGCTTGATTCCGTAGCCAGCGTGAGCCAGATCATCTGGCTGCCGGCGCGCGTGCGCGCAACCTGGCGGCGGGCGACCACCCCGGGCAGCAGGTAGCTCCCCGGCGGCAGGCTGGCCCAGTTCGTGCCGATCTCGCGGGCCAGGGCACGGCCGTTGTCCGTGATCTTGTCGAGCTGCTCGAACAGCGTCGGGGCCAGCCAGGTCCCGTAGATCTCGTGCTCCAGGTGCCACTGCTCGACCGCGTTGTAGGCCAGCGAGCCGTCCAGCTCCACCGGGTCCGGCGGCGAGTAGTTCCGGCAGGACCGGGTGCACCGGGCCGGCAGCGGCCGGATGACGGGCTTCAGCTCCTGGCCCCTCTTGCCGATCCGGACGGGCACCGGCTCATTCGCCCAGTCGAAGTGGCACGGCAGGCCGCCAGGGCCTGTGTGGGTCTCATCCTTGAAGATGCACCGGGTCAGGTCCCCGGCCCGCTCGGAGTCCAGGGAGCCCACCAGGGCCCTCCGCGACGGCACCAGGCTGTCCAGGGCGCCCGCGCGGGCCAGGGCGTAGACGATGCCCGCGTTGACGCCGGAGCGGGCGCAGAAGTCGTGCCAGGACCGGTACGGGTGGGTGACGGTCAGCCGGGCCAGGGCCGCCGGGCCGACGCCCTTGATCGCGTCCAGGCCGTAGCGCATCGAGATGCCCTCGGGCTCGAACCCGCTGACGTGCTGGTTGACATCCGGCGGCAGCACGACCACGCCGAGGCGCCGGGCCTCGGTCACGAACCCGGCGATCCGGTCCTTCTCATCGACCGTCGAGCAGATGGCCGCCAGGGTCTCGACCGGGTAGTGAGCCTTCAGCCATGCTGTCCAGTAGGCCAGCAGGCCGTAGGAGTAGGCGTGTGCAAGGTTGAAGGCATAGCGGCCAAATTCGGCCATTTTTGCCCACAGAGCTTCCGCCTCAGCCCGGGGGATGCCGTTTGCCTGGCAGCGATCGGCGAACATCACGCCCGCCTCGTCGATCTTCTCGGTGAGCTTCTTGCCCAGCACCTTCCGGACGGCATCAGCTTCGGCCCCGTCATAACCCGCGAGCAGGGTGCAGGCACGCAGGATGTCTTCCTGGTAGAGCATCACCCCGAAACGGCCCTCAAGCGATTCCGCCAGGAGTGGATGTGGGTAACTGATGCCCTCCTTGCCCGCCCGCCGTCGCAGGTAGTTCTCGGACATGCCGGAATTACGGGGCCCGGGGCGGACCAGGGCGGTCACGTCAGCTAGCTCAGCCAGCGACCGCGGCTTCATCCGCCGGCACAGCTGCTGGCCCAGAGTGGTCTCGACCTGGAACATGCCGAGGGTGTGGCCGGTGCCGATCTCGTCCCAGACCTGGGGGTCCTCATACTCGGTGCGCCAGTGCGCGGGGTCCGGCCGCTCCCCGGTCCGGCGCTCGATCATGTCCAGGGCCAGCTGGATGGAGTCCAGCGTCCGGAGGGTGAGGAAGTCCAGCTTCAGCAGCCCGCCGGATTCGACGTCGCGGAAGTCCCACTGGCTGACCAGGGTGGGGTCGCTGGCCGAGGCGGTGCGCATCGGCAGCGTGCCCTCCAGCGGCTCGCTGGTCGAGACAACCAGGCCGGCCGGGTGCTTGCCGTAGGAGCGCAGCCGGCCGACCAGCCGGCCCGCGGTCTCGAAGACGGCGGTGTAGCGCTCGATGAACGGCGCGAGCTGGTCGCCCACGGTCTCCATCAGCTCAGCCCAGGGCAGGCCGAGCCCGGCGGTGTGCGACTCGGCCTCATCGACGATCGCGGCGATCTCGCGCGAGTCGGGGAAGCACTCGGGCGGCAGCTGGTCGCTGTTCAGCACGAAGAGCTTGTTCAGGATCGACTTGGTGCGGTACCGCATGTTGGTGCCGACCCGGACCACGTTCGCGGCGCCGTACTTGCCGGCCATCCGGCGCTGCACCTTGTCCCGCTGGGAGCTGGGGAAATCCATGTCGAAGTCGGGCAGCGCGGTGCGGCCCGGGGTCAGGAACCGGCCGAACAGCAGCCCGGACTCCAGCGGGTCGGGGACCGTGATGCCCAGCAGGTAGCTCATCAGCGAGCCCGCCGCGCTGCCCCGGCCGGGGCCGATCAGGATGTTCTCGCCGCGCGCCCAGGTGCACACGTCGTCGACCATCAGGTAGCAGCCCGCCAGGCGCTTGCTGGCGACCAGCTGCCACTCGTCGTCCAGCCTGTTCTCGTAGTCCCGCGCGGTGCCGCCCCGGAACGGGATGTGCCTCATGCGCGCCACGCACTGCTCCAGCAGGACCCGGGAGTCCTCCTCGTGGGTGCCGAGGAAGACCGGCGGCTCGGCGTGGATGTCGATCCGCGCGTCGCACTGCTCGGCGATCAGCACGGAGTTGCGCACCGCGGCGTCCACGACCCGCTTATCGAGGTAGCCGAGCTTGGCGCGCACCTCGGCCTCGGTCTGCATGTGGCTGATCTGCCAGTAGTCCTCGTTGGTCGGCGAGGTCTGCAGGGCCATCCATGTCTTGTGCAGGCGGCCCTGGTCGCGAGCGGGGTAATGCGAGTCGGAGGCGGCCACCAGCGGGATGCCGGACTGCTCGGAGACCGCGGCGAGCAGCTTGTTGAGCCTGATCTGGTCTGGGATGTCGTTGGGCTGGATCTCCAGGTACAGGCGGCCCTTGAAAACGTTGCTCAGGCGCAGCAGGAACCCGCCGACAGCGGAGTAGTCCCTGGCCAGCGCCAGCTTGGAGATGACGCCGCCCAGGCAGGCCGTGGTGGCGATCAGCTCGCCGCCGTACTGCTCCAGCAGGTCCCAGTCGCACCGCGGCTTGTAGTAGAACCCGCTGACGAAGGCCTCGGTCGACAGCGCCCACAGATCCCGCAGGCCCCGGTTGTTCTGCGCGAGCAGGACGAGGTGCTTGTTGGCGCGCAGCCGCCTCTGGGCCTCGGCGTCGCCGGGTTCCGGCCGGTCGGCGCGGTAGGGGACGAAGTACGTTTCCATGCCGAAGATCGGCTTGACGCCCGCGAGGTCGGCCGCGCGCTGGAACTCCGGGTGCCCGGCGCAGGTGCCATGGTCGGTGACGGCCGCGGCCGGGTTGCCGTCATCTACTGCCCGCTGGATGATCTCGTCGCAGGCCGACAGGCCGTCCAGGGCCGAGAACTCGCTATGGGAGTGAACGTGCACGAAGGTCATGTGTCACCGCGAGACGCTGGGGCTCTTCATGGGAGCAGTAGCACCACAAGCTGGTACCGGGCACCATTCCCGGCGGCGGGTCAAGCAGGAGCGGGGCATTCTCGCACTCCAGGTGATCACCCTTGCGGCACGGCTTGCAGATCATGCAATAAATCTTAAACAGGATGATCATGAACTGGGGCAAAGAGGCCGGAGCACCCGCGTGCACCCGGCCCCTCTGCCGCATTCCGCCGGCTGGTGCTCGGACGGAATCCCTGATCCCAGGATTCTCTAGGCGCTGCGCGCAAGAACCCCTTGGTAAAACCAGGCCTAGGTCGGCTGCGTCGAGAACGCCTCGGCCATCTTGGCCTTCATCGCTGCAGCGTCCTCGTCGGACATGCTGGTCTCAGCCTCGGCGCTGGTGCCCTCGTCGCCCTCGTCCTCGTCGGCTTCCTCGTCCTTGTAGCTCGGGTCGAAGAACCGGCCGTAGTACTTCGCCGAGGACTGGTCGAGCAGGACCGCCTCGATCGAGATCTCCTTCAGCGCCATGGCCGCGGTGTACCGCTCCCAGGCCGTGGTGTTCGGGTGCAGGTCGGGGGTCTCGCGGCCGGCGGTGATGATGTAGTCGTTCTCGACGCGCTCGACGGAGAAGTCACGGTCGCAGATCGTGCCGGTCATGTACCCGGCGGCGCTGAAGGCGGCCCAGAAGTTCGACCAGCTCTGGCTGGCGATCACGATCTTCGGGATGTGGTGTATCGTGCCGTCCTCGGCCTTGAACTCCTCGATCTTGTCCTTGAAGCCGACGAGCTTGCCGCTGTCGTTCTTCATCTCCTCGCGGACGGCGAACAGGCCCCAGGTCTGGCTGACCGTGCGGGAGACCGGCTTCTTGAACTTGCCCATCACCTCGCTCATGTTCGCGTGGATGTAGCAGTCCCCGTAGCCGTCCTCGAACTCATCGGTGACCTTGCCGTCGGCATCCCGGAGCCGGAAGGCATCGGCGTTGCGGCAGATCGCGGACATCTGCGCGGGCCACTTGTCCGCCTTGGCCTTCTTGGGCGCCGGCTTGGTCGGCACGCCCATGTGCACGTCGATCGGGATGATCTCGTCCAGGTCGGTCAGCGGCCGGAGGAACGTCTTGGTCCCCGGCTTGATCTGGAGGAAGTCGGCCCGGCCGCTCGATGCGGCCTTGGCCGCGGCCTCAGCCTGCTCGGCGCCCTTGGCGAATGTTGGCATGCTTGTCTCCTTGGCTCTGTGGCTCCCTGGCGAACTCCCACATGTCTACGGCGTCTGCTGCCAGCTGCGGTGTCGGCTCGCCACTTCCCAGCAATATTACTAGAGTATTTTGATCAGGGGCAGGCCTGATCGAGAAAGTTTCCGCATCACACAGGCCGACCGCGAACCGCACCGTCATGCCGCGCCGGGCGAATGCGCTGACCAGCAGGTGCTGCCATTCCTCCAGCTCGCGCACGCGGTACAGCGGCACGCCGTCAACCATGTCGCTGGTCCTGTCGTAGCGGGCCAGCGGATCGGAATACCAGGCCCACTGAGCACTCCAGGTGGCCCGGAGCGGGGAAGCAGGAAGCGAAGCTGGCGCCTTGGCCGCCTCCCCTTCCCCGCCGGGCCCGTCCGGCGGGTCGACGGAGAAACCCCAGTTCCCCAGCACGTCCTCCGGGGTGACACCGTGGAATCCCCGCGCGGCCATCGCCGAGGCGGCTTGCTGGGCAGCCCGCTTCAGCAGGGCCACCACGTCCTTGTCTTTCAGGAAGAGCGCACCGAAGGGCACCCGGTCGTACTCGCGCCTGATGCCCTCGTTCAGCAGCTGGCTCGCGGCGTAGGTCAGGGCGGCGCTGCCGCCGCCGATCAGCGCCCGGCTCTTCACCAGCGCGTCGCGGATCTCCTTGCGGGTGGCTTTCCAGTGCAGGCCCAGGCGGCGGTAGTAGCCGCAGACATCCCAGCACCACTCGGGCAGCACGGCCAGGACCTGGCTAGAGGAGCACGTATCCGGGCCGTAGCCGTGCTGGGTCAGCAGGCCGTCCCGGGTCTCACGCGTCTCGATCTCGCGCAGCACGCCGTAGCTGTCAGGTGCCGGATCGTCAAGGCGGATGCCGGTCGCCGTCCAGCGCCAGGGCTCATCACGATCAGGATGGACGAACGTGACGATTCTGGTCGCACCCAGAAACCGCTGGTAGTGCCGCCGCTCCTCGGGAGTCAGGACCTGATCAAGATCGATCTCCTCGTTCAACAGCTAGCCCTGGTCTGCTGAGGCATTCTCCTGCGCCAGGGCTTCCTCGTCGTCGGCCTTCCAGGCGGGGTCGATCGTGGGGTTCTGCTGGGCCGTCTTGACGACACCAGCCATGCCGTCGGTCTCGGTGCCGGTGACCTGGCCGCTAGCAGTCTTCCGGATGGGCATCGCGTCCTCCTCGGGGTCTTCACCAGCGTACGCCGAGGGATCAGCCGGCGCCTCGGCCCAGGCGTAGCCGCATCGCGTGCACCGCTTGCACAGGTGCGGCTGGTGGATCCGGTACTTGGGGTCGGATTTCGGCCAGCAGGGCCAGCTGCCCAGGGTGGCCCTGTCATGAAAGACAACCAGGGTGTCTTCGTTCGAGCAAGCCGAGCAGGCGGAATCCGGGGCAAACGGAGGCAGCAGGACGCTCATCAGGCCAGCTGACCAGGGGCCACGCAGGATCGCATCCGCGGATGATCACGGGCAAGCAGCACCGTGGACGTGAACACGCCGCTTCCCCGGGACCTGTTCCTGGCGCACCATCTCAGGAACAGCTCGCGCGGGCTCGGCTTACCAGGGGACGGGCGGACATCGGAGTAACTGCCAGCCTCCGTATCAGGCAGCGTCATGATCAGCTGCTGGGCAAGGCGCTTGGGCTCCGCGACGGAGCACTCCCGCCAGGCGCCCGACTCGCAGATCATCCACGTTCCGTCCTTCCCCTTCCCCGGGAGGAACCTGAGCTGGCTGGCGAACCGGTCCACGAGCCTGTCGCACAGACCGAAATCGTCCCAGGGGTGAACCGTTACTGCCATACCAATGATTTTAGCACCGGCTATTGTCACCCTCTGTGACATCACAGTGCTCAAGTGCCCGGGAATGTACGACTTAGATTTTTCTGCACAGCACGAGCCCGGAAGCTACCCGAGTGCTCCGGATGTCCGGTTCGCTTCAAGATCATTTAGGAGTTTGGTCAAAAAAATCTATGTCGTACATTCCCGAGCACTTGAGCACTTTTTAGCCTATATCCGCAGGTCAAGTACAGTGCTCAAGCGTTTTTTAAGAGCACTTTTTGAGCACTTTTAGGTCCAGCGGTTAAGCACTGACTCACTGTTCAGTGCCTAGCCGCCAGCCGGATAGTGCTCAAAAAGTGCTCTGCTCAGGCTCTTAGAGCACTTTTCCCTGACTACTGTGTGTTATTTTCTGGCATAGGGGCGGAGACAGCGAGGTCGATGAAGTAGGCCCGTCCGTTGGACTTGATCCGGGTGAACCCCATCTTCTGGAGAGCAGTCGTCAGCGCCCGCTGGCTGATGGGCTCGATCCCGTTGGCCTGCCACTCAAATCTACAGATCCCGTAGATGTCCTTGATGTCGTGGCCGACCGAGTGCATGCCGGGCTTGGTCGGCTCCGTGCGCTGGAGGACGGTCCCGATCAGCGGCGTCACGATGTCCTCTTCCTGCCGGTAGCTCTCCTTCACCACGTGGGCAGCCTCAGGGACGGCAAGCCCCTGAGCTTTCCAGCTGATGGCGCCAGCGATGCACCATGCCAGGATCCCCTGCGCCTCAGCCCGGAGCTTCTCCGGCAGGTCCCCGTCGCGCTCGGCCTCGGGAATGAACTCTGTCCACTCGATCGGCCGCAGCCGGCGCCAGATCGCCGGGTCATCCCCGGGGATAGGCGGCAGGTGATTCGCGGTCAGGTGGATTTTGCCGACCGGGGAAAACTCAAAGAACTCCGCCCGCATAAACCGCGCTGCTATCCTGTCCCCGCCGATCAGCTGCTTCAGCAGCGGCCAGTCCAGGCGCCGTCCCTCTTTCGCCTCGCTGGCCAGCAGGTAGCGCTTGCCCATCATCCGTGCGACATCATTCGGCACCATCCCGTCATTACGCTTGGCTGTCAGCGTCTCAACGGGAGTCGCCTGAGCGTACGGGCCCAGGACATAAGAGATGATGTCGTGGAAGGTGGACTTGCCGTTAGCTGATGAGCCGTAATGCAAGAACATGCTCTGCTCAGCCATCGACCCGGTGATCGAGTAGCCGATGACCCTTTGCAGGAAAGCACGCAGCTCCGGGTCGGGCTGGACGCGCTCCAGGAAGGCTTTCCACTGCGGGGACGCCGCTAGCGGGTCATCGAGCAGTCCCGGGTCGTAAGAGACGGGGGCCTGCCTGGTCATCATCAGCGAGGGTTCATGCTTGAACAGCTTCCCTGTCTCCAAGTCGATGATGCCGTTGGAGACGTTCAGCAGGAACGGGTGATCATCGAAGCTCGTCGACAGTGCCCTGATCGAGGGATGATCCCGGGCGTTCATGGCCATGGCGAGGACCTTAGGCCGGTTGCGGCAGCTCTTCCACCACTCCCAGAACAGCATGCGGGGAGACGGCTTGCCCTTCTCAGCGCTGTCGTCGGAGTACATCTCGCTTTCGTCCTCGTACATCCGGCGGATGACCCACTGGCTCAGCATCTCCGGGGTGGCGCTGCTGCACTTCTGCCAGGCGCCGTTCAGGCAGATCATCCAGCTATTCCAGTCCTCGACCCACCGGAGGACGTCGCCGCGGCGGTTGACCAGCCGGTCACCGAGGCCGAAGTCGTCCCAGGACAGCTTGGCCCACTCGTGGTCAGCCAGCTCGCCGACCTGGCTGAGGTCGCGCGGGTGCTCCAGGCCGCTGCGCCAGCCGGAGCTGAACGTCGCCCTGATCTCGGCCATGCCGAGCCCGGCCGCCTGGGCAGCGTTCTCCAGGGCTGCGCGGGCTTCTTCCTCGAACAAGATGCCCAGGGCCCCGAGCGTGCCCAGGCTGAATGCCGAGGAGTTCAGCCGGTTGTTCCGGTCACCTCTCGGCGCGTCCCGGACAACCTGCGCTTCGCTCTCCAGGGCTTTATTCACGTAGGCCGAGATGAGCTTGTCGGGCAGGACCTTATCGGTGCCGACCGGCTCGCCGTGCTGGTAAGCGTCTTCCTTCTTGAGTGCTTCCAGGATCCAGCCCGGCGCCGCCGCGATCTGCCTGATGCTGGTGATGTCCGCGGTGATGACATATGAGCCGTAGCCGGAGATGCTAGGCGGTGCCACGACCTGGCCCTGATCGCCCCTGATGTCAATGCCGGCATCAGAGCCCCAGGGCTTGACGTTGCCGACGTTATACCCCGGCCACTGGAAGAAATAGTGACGGCCGCCCGAGCCCGTCCGCACCATCAGGGTATTAGGGATCGGCTCTTCCGGATGCTGGGCTTCCAGGTTCCCCAGGAACCCGAACCCGTCCGCTTCCTTGTTGTCGATATCCAGGACGAAAATACCGGACACCTCGCCGGTCAGGATGCCGATATTAGCCTTGGGCATCCAGTCGACAGGATTCTGCTCATTGGCGGCGAGCATACGCCACCAGCCTGAGTCATTATCCGCGGGCGTCGTCGGCTTCTGCCACTTATTCCCGATCGGGTGCTTGCCAGGGCTCGCGCAGTCCTCCTTGCCGCACGAGCACCTCGCCGGGCCCTCCATCCAGTGCAGCGGAATCGTCCGGAAGCCCAGCTCCCAGTAGCGCACCGCGGCCGAATGAAGCTCGCGGCGCCTCGCCTCTTCCTCTTTCGACAGTTCAGTAGAGGAGATGTCGCCGCGCCATTCGTCGGCATAGTCGAACGGGTCAGGTGGCAGCGATCCCGGCGAGCTGCTAAAGTCGCGTTCTGGGATATCGCGTTGTTCGTTATTTGACTCGGCCCCTGGCTCTTGACCGCCAGGGGCCTTGTCGTCTTGGTCGGTCATGCAATCGCGGCCAGGACGGGCTGGGCGAAGTACTCGTCGTGGCCCGGGGCAAAGCGCTTCCAGGTGATCGGTGCGCCCTGCCAGCGGCCGTTGTAAACCTCGAAGGCCGCCCGCGCGATGCGGACGGCCACCGGGGTGCCGAAGCGGCTGCAGAAGTCCTCAATCGTCTGCTGGGCGCCGTGGGAAGGGAGCTGGGGCCCGTTCAGCCGGAGGATCTCCTCGCAGACGTAGGCGTACACATCACTGACGGACCACTGATCCGGATGGCGGCCCGCGCGCAGGGCCTGGGCCTCACTGACTGTGGTGACGGAGAGGCTGGCTGTAACTGCTGTTTCACTTGATGAACAGGTGGTCTCTGCTGGGATACGCATTGATCACGTCCTCCTCGGATCTAGGGCTCTGACCTGCAAGAACATGAAAGCTATCGGGTCTTGGGAAGGCCTAGGCAACCCACCCTAGGCTTGCTCAACAGGCCGGTCAAGCACCACGAGTAGATTGCAGCCTATCAATAAACATTAGGCAGCTCACTGCACAGCAGCAACAGGTGGCCATGGTAGGCTGCCGGCCTCCATCCGCAGCCTCAGGCGGTTCATGCCCCACTTCTCCAGGAACGCCTGCATCGGCTCGCTGTGCCGGCCCGGGTGCCACTCGGCGTGCTCGCAGCGCTCGCCGAGGGTCTGCTCCGGCGCCAGGACCGGATCACGCAGGTTGCTGATCACCCACCAGGCGTAGACCTGGGCCTGCCGCTCCAGCCCGAGCGTGGTGACCATCGAGTGAATGACGGCCAGGTCCGACTTTTCCGGGTCGATCATCTTGACCGCCCTGGCCGGCCCGATGCCCGGGATGCCCGGGATCCCGTCCGAGGCGTCTCCGGCCAGGGCGCGCAGCAGCGGCAGGCGGGCCGGCTCCACGCCCCAGTCCCGGCGGACGTCATACTCTGTCAGGCCTTCCCCGGAACCAGCTTGCCACGAGGTTGCCGGGTCAACGAGCTGGAGCAGGTCCCGGTCAGCAGACAGGATCGTCATCTGCGGGGGCCAGGCCGGCATGGCGTGGAACTGGCGCCAGGCGGAGGCGATGATGTCGTCACCCTCGAAGCTCGATTCCCAGGTCTGGTAGATCCCGGCCGCCTCGGTGAACTCCTGGGCTAGTTCCTCGGCGATGCTCATGACCGGGGCGTCGTCATGGTGCCGCGGCCGGTTCGACTTGTACGCCGGGTAGAACTGCTTGCGCCAGTTCAGGTCGGGCGCGCCCTCCCACGCGACGACTACATGAGTCCACGGGCTGGCGTTCAGGGCGCGGACCAGGGAGCCGGTGAACGCGACCAGGGTGCGGGTGTCGCGGCCGTTGTGGCTCAGCAGCGACATGTTCTGCGCTGCCTTGGCCGCCCGCACCAGCAGGCTCATGCCGTCGATCAGCAGGACCTGGGGGTGGCCGCTCACAGGCCCTCGTCTCCGAGCAAGCCGTTCTGGCGGGCGCACCATACCACCATCATGACCATGCAGACGAACCGGGCGTCGTCGATCGAGCCGCTCTCGCGCAGGGCATGCGCGGTGCGCTCGATGTCGGCCAGGGAGAACTGCCGGTCGCCGGTCGGGCTGCGGTGGATGTCCAGCAGGCGGCCGTCGAGCACCAGCTCGCTGTCCGGCCACTCCTCGCTCTGCCGCATCCGGACGCGCAGCCAGGCGGCCGAGCGGCCGATGAAGATCGTGGCGACGGAATGGGTGGAGTACCACGGCTTCGGCGAGCCGTTCTTACCCCGCGGGATCATCTCCTCAGTCAGCCAGAACCGCCGCTCGGGAGGGTGCCACTGCACTCCCTCGAACGGGTTGGCTTGCTTAACTCGTGCGGCCATCGGACCTCCAGTCCGGTTGGTGGTTACGACTGCTTGCGCAGGTACAGGGAGGCCTTCGGGGTACCGGTGACGGTGATCTGGCGCAGCAGCCTCAGGCCGCGCTCGGGGTACCTGCGGATGAAGATCCGCAGCTTGTCCACATCAAGCCGGCGCGTCGCGACGGTGACGGCGTTGTAATCGTTGCGGTCGATCTCGCCGGCCTTGTGCAGAGTCTCCAGCACGCTCTCGGACGGCTTGGGCGCGGGGGCGCTGTACTCCTGGGACCAGATCACCGGGCCGACGTGCACCTGATTCGGGTCCTGGGGCAGGGCCAGCAGGTAGTGCCCGTTCTGGTCGCGCGGCGTAGCAGGAACGATGACCGCGCCGTCCGGGCCGAGCTTGGCCTTGGGGATGGCGATGCCGGTCTCTTCCGCGGTCACGTCCATGTGCACCCGGATGGTCTCCCGGATCGCCTCGTCCCGTGCCTTGAGGGTGGTCGCGACCAGCGCGATCACGGTCTCCTCCAGGGTCAGCTTGTCCAGCTCCTCCTTGGTCAGCGAGCGCCGGTCCTTGATCTCGGTCCAGCCGAAGATCGCCGGGAGCTGCCGCAGCGCCCGCTGGGCCTCCGCGGTCAGCTCGGTGTGCTCGGGCAGCCTGGGGAACGGCTTGGTCTCGGCGTGTAGCGGCTGCTCAGCGGCGGATGCTACCTTGGCAGCCAGGTCATCCAGCGTGGCGTCTGGCTTCTCGGTCAAGAGCGCTAGCGCTCCGGCCAGGACATGCTCGACAACGGTCTGGTCAGCGGTCATGGGGACGCTCCTCGGAAGCGTGGTTGCGGATACTGCCCCCAAGATATCAATAAACCTTGGTACGAGCAAATCACGATTCAATCAGCTTGCCTCTACCAAGGTTTATTGATATACAGGGCCCATGACCCTTCACACGCACACCCGCCTCGGCGACCCCTTCAACCCGGCGGAAGCCAGCGCCCCCTTCTCGGCGGGCGTCCGGATCAACGAAAGCGCCCCCGCCGACCCCGCCAAGGATGAGGAGCTGCGCGCGTCCATGCAGCAGATCGGCTGGATCCCGGCCCTGCCCGCAGTCAAGGACGAGCGCGGCGTGTTCATCATCGGCAGCCGCCGGATGCGGATCGCCGCGGAGCTGAACATCACGCCCTGTGTCGTCGAGCACCGGTTCGGCAACGGCGACGCAGCCGACATCAAGCGCCTGCAGTGGGCGTGGTTCTCCAACGAGGGCGCTCAGTCCTTCTCGCCGGATGACCGCAGGGCGATGGCCGCGTACCTGGCCAGCCGCGGCTGGACGCAGGCCAGCATCGCCGATGCCCTGGGCGTCGCCCAGCAGACCGTCTCCCGTGACCTGGGCAGTCTAATTACTCATCCGGGTAATAAGGACTCTGAAGCAGCTGCCGCCGCGGCAGGCAAGCGCCAGCGCGGATCCGGCGCCGGGCGCCCGCGCGGGGCCACGACCAGGCCCAGGCCTGAGCCCCAGGCCAAGCCCGATCCTCTGCCCGACCTGCCGCCGGCCCGCCCGCGCCCGCGGGTCACTGAGCCGGATGTGCCGGAGATCTCCCGCCGGCGCCCGGAGACCATCGAGGCCGAGCACCGGGTCGAGGCGCACCTGCGGGAGAACCCGAAGCTCTCCAACAACCAGATCCTGGCCCTGGCCGGCCTGGGCCAGCCCCAGCACCGGCTGGTCAAGCGGGTCCGGGACCGCATGGTGGCCGCGGGGGAGATCCCCAACGTCACCGAGCGCACGAGCGCCAACGGCCGGGTCGTCCGGACCCCTCCGCCCGCCCTGTCCCTGGTCACCGGCCCGGATGACTCCCACGCCCCGGGGTGCACGCACTGCCCGGTGCACTGCCCGGCCGCCTAGCCCTCGATCTCCTCGACGGAGATCACATCCGGCCCGGTGAACGGCACCTGCCGCCGGTACGCCCCCGACTCGATCACCTGGGCCGGGGGCGTGACGGCACCCGGCTCGATCATGATGAGCCGGCCGGGGACGCCCCCGGCGACCGCCATGCTGCCCGAGGCGGACATCGCCAGCGCTGCCTGCTGGGTCACCCGGGCCGCGATGGCCATGGTCCCCTGAGCCCGCATGGGCACGCCCATCGCCGTCGTGGCCGCGACGACCATGGACCCGCTGGCGTGCATCGAGATCGTGGCCGACTGCGGGATCACGGCCGCGACGGCCATGTGCCCGGCCGCGGTCATCGAGATTGAGGCGAACCGGCCCAGCACCGGCCGGATCTGCATGACCCCGCTGGCGTGCATCGAGATCACCGCGGCCCGGCTGACCGACCCGGCCACGATCATGTGCCCGGAGGCGGACAGGGCGACGTGCGCAGCCCGGACCACCGACCCGGCCGCCGTCATCGAGCCGGCTGCCGTGAAGTGAACCGCCGCCATCCTGGTCACCGACCCGGCGATATGCATCGAGCCCGAGGCATGCATCGAGACCGCGGCGAACTTGGTCACCCTGGCGCTGATGCTCATCGAGCCCGAGGCGTGCATCGAGACACGAGCCATCCGGGACGGGACGCCGGTCACGGTCATGCTGCCGCTGGCGTGCATCGCGATCACGGCAAACCGGGTACGGGTCCCGGCGATCGTCATGTGCCCTGAGGCGGTCATCGCCACGGCCGCCCGCTGGGTGACGAAGGCGCTCGTGCTCATCGAGCCCGTGCCGTGCCATGCTGCGGTGGCGTTCCAGACCAGCGTGGCGTGCGAGACCTTCAGGATGCGGCTGTTCCGGAACCGGATCGGGTGCATGGTCTGCTGGGTGACCAGCGGGAACTTCGTGCCCTGGTTAGCCTGGCCGAGCCCCGGCATGAAGACGCGGCCGGCGGTGATCCGGTGCGGCGGTCCCCAGCGGGGCCGTGAGCCCGCCCTGGCGGCGAAATGCGCAGCGGCCGGGCTGCCCAGCCGCTGCGGCGGGTACGGCATGAAGGAATGGCCGGTGCGGACCCGCGGCAGCCACTTCGGCACATTGCCCCGGCGCTGGCGGAAGAACAGCGGGAACTTCGTGCCCAGGCCAGCCTGCGGCTGGACCGGCAGGAAGAACCGGCCGCGCGAGATCCGGGCCGCCCAGCGAGGCCGGGAACCGCTCTGGTCGGCGAGCTGGCCGCCCTGGACGCCCTGGTTAGCCTGGCCCCAGCCCGGCAGGAAAGCATGGCCCTGGCGGATCCGGGGCTGCCAGCGCGGCCGGGAGCCGCTCTGGTCGGCGAGCTGGCCGCCCTGGACGCCCTGGTTAGCCTGGCCGGACTGAGGACGGACGATCCTGCCGCGCCTGGTCCGCGGCGCGCTGCGAGGCCTCGGCCCGCCCTGGTCCTGATAGCCCGGATTGGCGGGCACGGCTCACCTCCGGTGAGGGAGCGCCCTGATCAGGCCTCGATCTCGCATCCGAGGGTGTACAGGTGCGAGGTCGGCAGCGCGTTACCGACGTTGAACAGGGCGATCCCGTTCGCGTTCGCCGCAATCGGCTGGATCATCAGCTCCTCCAGCAGCTCCCAGGGCAGGTCCACCGTCGCCTGGGTGTTGAAGCTGACCTCCCAGAAGTACGGTGCCGTCCAGACCGCCGTCGGAGCCGCCGACCAGGCGGTGTCGATCCCGGGGTTGTTCGGCAGGGTGGCGTAGCCGGCCATGTCGTTCCAGGCCGATGTGGCCGTCGCGGTCCCGCGGGTGGTGGACCGGGTGAACGCCACGGTGCACTGCATCGAGGTCGGCGCCGCTGAGGTGGCGCGCACGCCCAGCGTCAGGCGCCGCACCCGGACGAGGCTGCCGCCCGCGGCCGTCGAGCCCAGGATGTTGGCGAAGAGCCCGTTCGTGGCGCCTGCGGAGACAGGCGCCGTCGCGACCAGGGCCGCGGCTGACTCGACCGTTGCCGTGTACCGTGCCATCGGGCCTCCCTGAGGAAACGTTCGCTGTCCCTTCCGGGGCGAGGCACGCTGGCGCATTCATGTGCTATATTTATTGATAGATCCTGGCCTGCTGGGAAGAGAGGTCGCAAAGGAAGCGCTCGCGACTGGCAATCGCGGATAGGACGGCCGAACGTAGCGGCGCAGGGCGATCCTGCATCGTTGGCCGGCGTTCCCCCAGCAGGCCGGGCTCAGGCAGTCAGAGCGTGGCAGTGCGCGGCGAGGCATCACAAGGCTGGGCTCGGCAGCCGAGGTAAGGCAAAGCCAGTCAGGGCGCGGCGCAGCCTGGGAGGCGAGGCAGCCGAGGCGAAGCGTGGCGTTGCCAGTCCAAGCGCGGCTTTGCATGGCCTGGCCTGGCAGTCAAGGCCGGGCGAGGCGCAGCCAGGACAGCTCAGCCTGGCGGCGCGTGGCGTGGTCCAGCAGGGCGGTCTTGGCTGGGCACCGCGCCGAAAGGCTAGGCGTGGCAGGGCATGGCAGCCGAGGCATGGCGTGACCAGGCGAAGCGCGGCTGGGTACGGCAGTCAGAGCATGGCCGGGCCTGGCTGGGCATGGCCAGGCAGTCAAGGCAAGGCACGGCCGGGTCTGTCGCGTCCTGGCGAGGCTAGGCAGTCAAGGCAAGGCAGGGCCGTGCACAGAATGGCCCGGCGAGGCGAGGCGCAGCAGCCAAGATAAGGGCATGGCTGACGACAAGGACAAGGACGAGGACAAGACCGAGAAGGTCAAGGAGATCCTGAAGAAGGACGCCAAGGGCGGCTCGCAGAGCACCGACCCCAAGGCGCTGAAGAAGATCCAGAAGCGGACCAAGAAGCCGGGGAAGAGCTAGTACTGCCCCGTCGTCGTCTGCTTCAGGATCTGCGCCGTGGTCAGCGTGTAGGTCGTGTCGACGAAGCCGAAGTCGGTCGTGCCCGCGGCCGGGATCGCGCCGTTGCCCATCGTGGCCTCGCTGCTGTCGGCCAGGTCGTGGCCGGACTGGACCAGGGTCGCGTCGGCGGGCACGTAGCTCAGCGCGGTCGGCGTCCCGCCGTAGACCTGCGGCCAGGTCGCCATCAGCTGATCCCGAGGGTCATCGCGCCGATGGCGATCGAGAACGTGTCGCCCAGGTTGACGGTCTTGCTCGCGCTCAGCGCGCCGAACCACAGCCGGTGCGGGGTGCCGGAGCTATCCCACAGCTCGGCGCCCACGATGGTGCTCGCGGGCATGTTGGTCTGGGTCAGCGTGTTGGAGTTCGAGGTCGCCCCGGCCGCCGCGGCGGCGAAGGTGACCGGGGTGATGCCGGTGACCGCGACGTAGCTGGCCGAGGTCGGCAGCTCGGTGCCGTTGACCGTGTTCGTGCCGTTGGCCGTCATCAGCCGGGCGTGCAGGTTGCCGGTCGTGGCCACGGGCGCGCCCGAGCCGTTGGCCAGCGAGTACTGCAGCAGCGAGGTGGCGTGGGCCAGGTCGATGTTCGCCATCAGGCGACCGCCCCTCGCGCCTTCAGGGCCTCAAGAGCCTGGACGCAGCTGCCGTCCGGGCAGCCCTCGTCGAGGCAGCACCGGAAGTGACGGCTCTCGACCCTCAGCCCGTCAGGCGGCGAATGCAGGTCGAGCACGGCGACATGGTGGCGGGGCTGGTCGTCGACTATCCCGCAGCCGTCGCAGGCGCTGTCAGCACGCGGCTGGTCCATGGGCGCACCTCCTGCTTCTTCCGAGGCGGGAAGAAGCAGGAGCCATCAGGCCAGGGCGAGGCGGGCTATGCCCCGATCAGCTTGCGCCAGGTGTCCTTGCCGACCACGCCGTCCTGGGCCAGGCCGAAGAAACCCTGCACCGCCTCGACGCCGGCCTTAGTGGACCAGCCGAAGGTCCCGTCCGTGGCCAGGCTGGCAGCCGGGCCGATGCCGTTGATCTGCCCGATGACCTTGACCAGGGCCTGCACCCGCCTCACGTAGAAGACCTGGCCGGGCTTGTCCACAGCCCCCTGGCTGATAGTGGGCAGTGCCATGATTGCCGTCTCCGTCCAGTCCTGCTGCTGGCTGCCGCCGAACGCGCTAGCCCGCAGGTTCGCCATGTTGCCGTGATACGCCGAGCAGTCACCCCTGCCGATGCCCGGAATGCTGAACGAGCTGGTGAACTGCCACCACTTGTGCGGCACGCTGGGCTCAGTCGTCCCGTAAGCTGCCACCCAGTCCACCGGTTGCAATCCGTGATCCCGGGCGAAGAACAGCCCGGAATAGTTGCCGGGATCCCAGCCCAGCTCGCTGCTGACGACGTGGGCCCAGGTCTGCCAGCGGGCCTGCTGATTACCCGAGCCCTCTTCGATGTCCGCGTACAGGTCCTCGCCCGCGCGCATCGTCCCGATCAGGCGGCAGAACTCCCTGGCCTGGGAGGTCACGTCCTCGAACGCGGTGATGTACTGGTACATCCCGATGTACTGGGCGCCGTTGTCGTGCAGGAACTTACGCCGGTCCCCGCTGAACCATGCCCTGTCGTCGTGAAGGGCCCCGTAGGCGGCCCGGATGATGATGGCCCCAGACCACTTCAGGTAGCTGGCGTCGATATTCCGCTGGAACTCGCTGGCATCAGCTGCCAGCACCACTCCGGGAATGATCAGCGCAGGATGGCTGGCCTCCATGAAAACCGGCTTGGTCTCGCCCTCAAGAAGGCCGGCGCGGAACGGGGCACGCCTGATCGGGCTCGTCATGGCTCAGCCCCTCGTCCCCGGCGGGACGAACAGGCCGCCATTGGAAACCGAGTTCGCCTCAGCCCGCATCTTGCGCAGGCTGGTCAGCAGCTCGCCGATGTTGCTGGCCAGGATGGCGTCGATGGCGTAGGGGTCCTGGACCATGCCGGTCACCAGGACGTGATCGCCGATTGCCATCGTCGGAGCGGCCAGGGATACGTTGATCCCCATGCCGACGCCCACGGACCCGTCTTCGGCCTGGAACGGGAACGGGGCCGGCGTGACCTCGTAGTCGATCTCGGCCAGCTCGGCCGCGGTGAGCATCCCGCCGAGCAGCTCGATCAGGCGCTCTTCAAACATCAGGCTCAAACGTCGCACGGCGGGTTCTCCCCGGGAAGCTAGAGAAAAGTCTCATACCTTCCCGGGGGAGAATCCTCGTACCTGCCCCGCCGAGCTTCACCCAGACGAGACGAGCCTTGCCTCGACTGCCTCGCCGAGCCCTGCGTGGCCTATCCGGGCCTACCCAAGCCGCGCCTTAACCGCCGCGCTGCGCCTCGCCACGGGGCACCAGGCCATGCCTAGGCTGCCATGCCGGTGCGAGCGTTGCCGGGCCGAGCTTTGCACTGCCCAGGCTGCCTCGCGATCCACGCATAGCCGTGCCTGGCCACGCAATGCCTCACCTGGACTGCGCTGCCGCACCGGGCCGTACCGGGACGGGCCGTCCTAGCTGTGATAGGCCACACCCAGCCTCGACTGCCTGGTTATTCCTAAGGTACCTTATCAGGAGGCATCTTGATCTGCTCCTCCAGGAAGCTCCTGGTGTGATCCATGATGTCGATCCGCAGGTCAGCTTCGCCCTCGGACGGGCTGCCGTACAGCATCTGCCGGATGATCTTGTCGCGCCGGGACTGGGGTATCTCGTTGTCTTCCAGGATCACGTCGAGACGGTGAAGGGTCTCCCGCAGGGCGTTCCACAGGTAGTTGTACGCAGCATCCTTGACCTCGGCCCTCGGCTGGCCGGTGCGCCGGCAGAAGTCCTCGATCAGGACATCGACGCGGCGCCCGCCCGCCGGGTCCGGGTCATGGTCCTTCGAGCAGCACGTATCGAGCGGCCCCTGGCAATGGCACCCCGCCGGATGGCTCATAGCAATCTCCGTTTCCTGGCCACCGCGAACAGCATGCGCCGGTCGCCTGCCGTCACGTAGCCGTCGGTGTACGCCTCGTCGCTGTCGTCGCCGAGCAGGATGTCCTGCTGCTCGTTGCGCTCCAGTGCCCTTTTCAGGAGCCGGACCTCGATCGTTCCCTCCAGGCACAGCGTGACACACGACAGCGGCACGCCCCCGTGACCGATCCGGTGAGCGCGATCGAAGCGCTGCTGCCGTGTGGCGCTGGTCACCGCGGACTCGTACTCGATGACAGTGCTGGCCTCGGGGAGGTTGACACCGCGAGCGCCAGCGTCTGAGGACAGTAGCACGGCGCCGCCGGAGCAGGTGCGGAAAAGCATCCGCTCGTCATGCTGCTCGCGGGCTGTCATCTGGCCGTGTGTCACGAAGACAGGAAGCCCCTCGCGATGCAGCAGGCTGCTCAGCTCCGGCAGCACGGACTGGCCGAAGAACGTGAACACCGCCAGCTTGGCGTCCTCGTCGACAACCTGCCGGGCCATCTGGGTCAGCAGGTCCGTCTTGACCGAGGAGCAGGACCGCAGCTCGTCGCCGATCGTCCCGGCCAGCATCGAGGCCAGCCTGGATCCCCCGGCCTTAGCCGCGCGCAGCACCGCGGCCGGGTGGCCGGCCAGCTGGCGCAGCAGCACCGCCAGCCCCGGCACCTGCCGGAACTCGCCCTCGTCGTCCCAGGCCAGGTCCTCGACGACCTTGTAGAGCCGGGCCTGGTCGGCCCGCATCTCGATGCGCTCGAAGCGCTCGGTCTTGACCGGGAACTGGGCGACGACATCGCGGTCAGTCTTGCGCTTGCGCAGCAGCCGGGGCGCGCACAGCCCGGCGAACGCGTGCATCCGGTCCTTGCGGAACTTCAGCCGGCCGTAGTCGTCCCGGCCGTAGGCGTAGTAGCCCTCGAACTCCTTGACGGTCGGCATCAGGCCCGGCGCCAGGATCCGGAACACGTTGAAGGCGTTCTCCCAGTCGCGCTCGATCGGCGTGCCGGTCAGCGCGCAGACGATCAGCTTCGGGTCCAGCTTGCGCAGCTGCCGCAGCATGTGCGCGTGGGCCTTGTACAGCGCCGAGGACCGGTTGCCGAGCTTGGCGCTGGCCTCGTCGTAGATGATCACCGGGCGCCGGCACGTCAGCCAGGCCAGCAGCGGCCCGTCAGATGCCTTGCGCGAGCCCTTCTTCTCGAAGATGGCCAGGTCCTGGCGGGCGGTCTCGTACGTCGTGATGACGACCTGGGCGCCCCGGGCCAGCCGCTTGGCCCGGTCGGGGCCGTAGTAGACCACGACCGGGCCGAACGCGGTGCTGACGGCCAGCTCATCGCGCCAGTCGTACAGCTTGCCCTTCTCGCAGCAGATCAGCACGACGTCGGCGCTGGCGTCCATCAGGGCGTAGGCGGACAGGCCCATGCCGACGTGGGTCTTGCCGAGGCCCATGTCCGCGACCACCATGGCCTGCCTCAGCAGGTACGAGCGGGCCATCAGCTCGACCTGGAACGGGATGTGCCAGGACGGGTGGTAAAGAGCGGTCACGCCGCCTGCTCAGCCGCCTCGATGCCTATGTCGAAGCTGATCCGCACCGGGCCGCCGGTCGGCGGGCTGACCGGCCAGGAGACCAGCATGTCGCCGCGGCACCAGATGTCGACGGTCCTGACGTCGGGGCACGTCACGGGCATGTAGCCGGTCAGGACGATGCGGTCACCGCACACGTGCCGGTCCAGCGTCATCGGGTACGACAGCTCGGTGAAATACACCGCTCCGGGCTGGCCGGCGGCATGGACGATCGCACCCCACGGACCTGGGTCGTGGGCCATGCGCTCGTACAGCCGCGCTCGCGCGGCCATCACGCTGATGGCCCTCTCCAGGAGTGCCCCGGGCATCGTGCCCTCCCCTCGATCGGGTTGCTATTCTCTATAAACCTTACTATACTGGGGAACGAAGAACAATCCTAGTAGGAGGATCTCCAGTGACCGCCACCGTAAGCCCCGCAGCAGCACCCCGCACCTTCGCCGACGCCGAGAGCGTCCTGGCCGCATCCCTTCCCGGCTACACCCCGCGCCCCCACCAGCAGGCTCTCGCCGCGGCGATCGAGCAGTCAGTGGAGCGCGAGGGCATCCTGCTCGCCGAGGCGGGCACCGGCACCGGCAAGTCGCTGGCCGCCCTGGTCGCCGCCATCTTGTCGGGCAAGCGCACCGTCGTGGCCACCGCCACCAAGGCGCTGCAGAACCAGTACACCGACAAGGACCTGCCGTTCCTGCAGGAACACCTCGGGGTGCCCTTCACCTACGCGCTGCTGAAGGGCCGCAGCAACTACCCGTGCGCGCAGAAGATCTCCGACCTGGAGCGCCCCACGGCCAGCCAGGCGCAGGTCATCGCCCGGGTCAGGGAGCTGGAAGACGACCCGATGGCCATCGTGGACCGCGACGACCTGCCCACGACCGCCGACCGCGAGTGGCAGCAGCTGTCGATGAGCAGCGACGAGTGCCCCGGCGCCAAGGCGTGCCCGTTCGCCGAGGCCGGCAAGTGCCACTCGTTCCGCGCCAAGGACCGGGCCGCCCGTGCCGACGTCGTGGTCACCAACACCGCCTACCTGGCCGTGGACCTGAAGATCCGCCAGCAGACCCTCGGCACGGTCGACCTGCTCGGGGAGTTCGGCCAGCTGATCGTGGACGAGGCCCACAACCTCGATGGCGCCATCACCAGCGCGCTGTCCGACCGGTTCGCGCTCGGCACCTTCATGCGGCTGTACGGCGATTCCACCAGCTTCCTGCGCGAGGTCCAGGTGCTCAGCCCCCGCGAGTCCGACCTCGGCTTCGCCGCCCAGACGCTGTGGGACGCGCTGACCGGCACGTACAAGCTCTGGCAGGCCCGGCGCCGCGAGCTGCGCGAGGACGCCGAGATCATGCCGGTCACCGAGGTGATGCGCCTGGTCGACTTCGGCGAGGAGCTGCGCTCGGTCGCCGGGGCCGTCCGGGACCTGTGGGAGATCGTGCACTACGTCAAGCTCGAAGGCGGCCGGGTCGACAAGAACGTCCGCAAGCTGGAGTCCCGGCAGGCGCGCCTGGACCGGCGCCTAACCTCCATGCTCGCCCGGCTGCAGGCCTTCGCCACCGACGAGGACACCGTGACCATCCGGTGGGTCGAGACCGAGAACGACACGATCTTCGTCCGCGCCGTCCCGGTCAGCCCGGCCCCGTTCCTGCGCGAGATGGTGTGGGGCCAGATCCCCGCCGTGCTCATGTCCGCCACGCTGGCGCCCGGCAAGACCGCCTTCGGCGATGCCGACTTCAAGTACACCCTGCGGACGCTGGGCCTGAAGGACCAGGGCGCGGCCACCTTCGAGGCGGGCACCCCGTTCGACTACGCCACGCAGGCCCTGCTGTATGTGCCCGAGGCGAGCGTGCCGCTGCCCCAGGGCAAGACCCTCGGCGCCTGGCGGATGTACACCCAGCAGGTCACCGAGCACCTGGTCCGCGCCTCCGGCGGCGGCGCGCTGCTGCTGTTCACCAGCCGCAGCGCGATGAACGAGGCCTGGAAGGCGATGGCCGGCAACCTGGAGCTGGACGGCTTCGAGTGCCTGAAGCAGGGCGATGAGCCGACCCCGGTGCTGATCCGGAAGTTCAAGGCCGACGGCAACGCGGTCCTGTTCGCGCTGCGCACCTTCTTCGAGGGCGTCGACATCCCCGGTGACGCGCTGCGGCTGGTCGTGCTCGACAAGCTGCCGTTCCCGGTGCCGACCGACCTGATGTTCAAGGCCCGGTGCGACGCGATCAACAAGGCGGCCGGGCGCGACGTCAGCTTCCGTGAGCTGTCCATGCCGGTGATGACCCTGCCGTTGATCCAGGCGGCCGGCCGGCTGCTCCGGACCAAGGACGACCGCGGCGTGATCGCGATCCTGGATCCGCGGCTGACCAGCAAGGGCTACGGCGCCCAGATCTTGCAGTCGCTGCCCCCGGCCAGGATCACCACCGACCCGCGCGAGGCCGCAGCCTTCATGGCCGCGGGCCGGTCATGAGCCAGCGCAACAGCCGGGCCGCGAAAGCGGCCCGGCGGGCGGCCCCCAAGCTGAAGGCCCGCTACCCGCTGATGCCGCCCGGGACCTGCTACGGGTCCTCGACCATCCTGGCCCACTGCTACCCCGGGCTGCGGTACGCCGAGGGCATCCGGGTCATGACCGCCTGGCTGCCCGGCGGCAGGAAGCATGTCATCCGCCTGGAGCACGCCTGGAACGTGGACACCGGCACGGGCGAGATCTGGGACTCCACCATGGCCCCCGAAGCGCACGTGCTGGCCATGATGAGCCAGGTCCGGCTGCGATACGACGAGGGCGCCAGCACGCAAACGCCAGATAGTTACCGGGGATGGTGCGAGGTCGCCGCCGAGGCGACCCAGGGAATGACCTGGGATGCCAAGCGCCGGTACATCGAAGCCGTCGGCCTCGCCCTGAAGGCCGTGCCGGCGGAAGACTGCGAGAAAGCGTCATGAGCGATTACATCCTGCATGTCATGTCCTATAGCGGCCTTGTCCCCGGAGCCAGCCACTACCGCGGCCGGGTCGAGGGCGAGCACCCCCGGTCGTGCCACGGCGGATCGCACTACAACGCCCCGGAGAGCCGCGGCAAGACCACCTGCGAGCAGGGCCACGAGCTGCCCGAGCAGGTGGAGTGGCGGGTCGAGGCCGCCTGGACTGAAGGTCAGTACGAGCGCTGGGCGGCGGCAGGATTCGAGGGCCCCGGGTACGAGCAGTTCAAGACCGAGCGGGAAGTCATCGACACCGCTGTCAAGCGGTTCCTGGGCCAGCTGCCCTGCCAGTGGTGGGAGAACCCGGCTACGACCCCGGGCGACCCGGGAGACAAGCTCTGGGCTGGCTGGGTGTCACGCCCGCAAGACCAGGACCTCGTTGAGGAGAACTGGGGCACCGTGCTCGCCGAGGTGCCCGCCCGGGTCGAGGCCCCGGCCTGATGGCCTGGCACCCGACGCTGGACGACATGGAGCGCAGGCCGGACGGGCCGTACGGCCACGGCCCGCCGCGGAGCCGCGACAACCGCGTGCCCGAGACGCGCGGGACGTTCACCGCACTGGGCCAGCGCCAGTTCTGCTGGTGCGGCCAGAAGCGACCGCACGACTGGAAGGGCAAGGATGACGGAGCACCCCACCCCCGAGCCGTTCCGGCTGCGGACCAACTGGGACCAGACCCCGGAGATGAACGAGGCCTGGACGGCTTACGACGCGATCGCGCGAGCGCTGCCGCAGTGCGAGCACAACGTGGCGTGGGAGAAGGAGAGGCTCGCGGCCAGGGCGGTCTACCTCAAGACCATGCGGGCACGCGACAAGCTCTGGAATCAGCAGGTCAAGGACGACAAGGCCAAGGCCGAAGCCGAGGAGAAGCCCGGTGAGCAAGAAGAAGACCCGGCGGCACAGCCGCCGGCCCCGCCCCGGCGAGCACGCCAAGCGCGCCGCCCGGCGGGCATCCCGGGCGGCGAGCATCCCGATCCGGGATGACGGCGCCGGCGCCCGGGATATCAGCGACCCGCAGCGTCACCACCGATGATCAGGCGCGAGGCCGTGTGCCCCGGCTGCCCGTTCAGCTCCCGGCGCACCGGGCCGCCGGTCCCGGCTGAGGTCATGGCCACCGTGATGCAGCGGATCCGCAGCGGCGAGGAGTGGATCTGCCACCAGACCTGCGACGGGCCGCGGGTCACCCCGGACAGCCAGCTGTGCGCAGGCGCCCCTCAGATCACCCACCAGGCGCTGCCGTCGCAGAAGACCCGGGTGCGGCCGAGCGGGCCCAGCGGGAGCGACGCCAGGCCATCGACGAACTGGCCTGCTACCGGGACCACGGCCACCGTGTTGCCTGAGGAGTCCGTGCGCTTGACGTGATACTGCAGGCCGGCATTCGCAAGTGCGGTCGGCAATTGCAGGGCAACGTTCCCCGACGTGGCGCTGGCCAGGATGAGCTGGTCGGACAGGGACAGCGCGTAGCTGGCGACGCCGCTGACCATGGTCGGCACGAGCCAGCCGGTGATCACGTCGAGGTCGGTGAAGAACACCTGGGCCTGGCCTGGCACCTGGACGCCGACGTCCACCCGCTGCGGGTACGGCAGCCAGAAGTCCGCGGCGCCGGTCTGGCTGATGAACGGGTTGGTCATCGGGGCGGCCGAGAAGCCATCGGGGTAGACCGGCTGGGTGATCAGCGTGCCCGGCTGGGTGCCGCCGGACGTCGTGCCGGCCGCGAAGACGCTGATCGTGGCGCCCAGCTGGAGCGCGCCAGCGGGCGACTGGACCGGCGCGTGGTAGTGCGCTCTCATCCGTGCTCCTAGGGGGTCGGGCCGATGTCGCTCTGGTACTCGTCGTTGCCGAATGAGTCGGTGTAGACGTCACCGCCATCAGGGATGCCGTACGTATAGGTGTAAATAGCTGAATAAATGTCGGAGAACGTCTCCGGGCCGAGCAGGATCTCGGCCAGCGGCACGACCAGGCCCTGGCCGAGCAGCTGCGCGCCGGCGGGCAGCGGCGCGGGCTCGGGCTGGGTGTAAGTCGTGTTCTGCTGGAGCAGCTGCTGGTAGGTGAAGAACCACCACTGCGGGACCGGGTTCGACCAGGCCTGCCAGTACGGGTCCTGGGCGATCGGCCCGTAGTGGTCAAGGTGGCTGACGTTCGGGCCGTGCGGCAGCCCGGGGATCCGGGGCGGCACGCCGCGGGGGTAGCACGAGTACCACGGCCGGATGGCCAGCGAGCTAAGGGTCAGGTTCGGCCGGTAGCCCTTCACCCGCCACTGGAACTGGTAGCCCTTGCCCGGGGCCGGGGGCGGGAAGACCAGGGCGCCGCTGGGGTTGGCGTTGATGCCGTAGGCCGGCCACCAGGTCAGCCCGCCGTCGTTGCTGAACTCCCAGACGATTGAGTCTTCAAAGATTGAAACGTCATCGACGCCCCACACGTCGTCGGTCAGGCCGTACTGGACCAGCTGCCAGGACAGCGTGCTGCCCAGCGGCGGCTGGAAGGTGTCGATGCCGCTCCAGCTCTGGCCCGCCGAGGCCGACCAGGGCGAGTTCGCCGCGGCCACCTGGCCCCAGGTCAGCGTCGAGGGGGCCTGAGGCTGCCCCAGGACGTAGCTGGCCGACCATTCGGTGACGGCGCCGCCGATGACGTTGACGGGCTCCTCGGCCACCACAGCGCCGCTGTCGCCGTCGAGCAGCTGGATGTACAGCGGTGCCGTCAGCGCCTTGTCGGCGAAGACGCGGGCCGCGATGTGCAGCACGCCGCTGCCGCTGACGGCGACCGGCGCCCCGGTGTAGGCGATGCCGCCGTAGGGGATCGTCGAGGGATTGCCCTCCAGCTGCAGCCAGGACAGCGCCGGCGCTGTGAAGTTTGACCACAGCGCGTAGGACGCCATCATCTGGGCCCACCAGATCTGGCCCGGCGCCCGGGAGACCATGACCATGGCGCCGAGCGGCGAGCTGGCGGTCACCGACAGGCTCAGCGGCAGCACGTCCCCGACGCCGGCCACGAACGGCAGCGCCGGGTCGGAGAACTCCGGGTCGGGCAGCAGCTGGAAGGGCGCCGCCTGGACCGAGGCGAACTGGACGCCCGTGACCTGGTGCATCGAGTAGAAGACCGGGCTGTTCACGATGGCGGCCGAGCCCGGCGGCAGGTTGACCGGCACGGACAGCAGGTTCGGGGTCCAGGTCCAGGGGATCGTGGTCCCGATCGTCGTGTTGGCCAGCGAAGCCGGGTCCAGGCCCGCGGTGTCGCCGAAGGTGTCGATGTACTCGGCGGTGTCGCTGGTGGCCGTGTAGTCGACGCGGTACATGGTCAGCTGGGACAGGCCGACGAAGTACCCGATGCGGCTCGCGTTGGCGATGCTGACCGTCTGGTAGCTCTGCGGGCCCGTCACCACCTGCTTGGGCGCGGCCTGCGGGCTGCCCTGCCACTTCTGGAAGTTGTACAGGCTGCCGCCCTGCTTGGCCATCGTCTGGGCGGCGTGCGCGTCGGTGGCGTACAGCGCCTCGGTGGGCAGGCTCGCGCGCTGCGACGGGGGCGTCCGCGGCGGCGGGGTGTCGGAGAAGAAGTTCAGCGGCGCGATCTGCTGGCTGACCGCCAGCCCGGTATCGGCCGGGGAGGCGAAGAAGGCGCCCCAGCCGGGGATGTTCGCGCGGCTCTGGGATGCCGACTGCGAGGAGGTCAGGGGAGAGGCCGGCGGGGGCTGGGGAGCCGGGGGCGGCGCGCCGGAGACCGGGAAGACCGTGCACGTCTGCGTCGTCTCGGTGTAGAACTCGTACGGCTCGGGGGCCAGGTCGGTGAACTCGAACTTAAAGGCGACCGCCGCGACCGGCGGGAACTGGACGAACCCGGCAGTCAGCTTGAAGCTGAGCGCGACCGGGGTCCAGATGGCCGAGGCCCAGGCCGTCCCGAGGCCCCCGTTGAATCCCCAGGGAGACAGGTCGGTCGTCCCCGTGATCACCTGGCTGACGTCGAACCGGCAGCAGGCATTCTCGGTGGTCGGCCCCGGGCCCTCCGGCGGGCAGGTGTAGTCCCGGGGGTTGCGGCCCCATTCGGTGAACTGCCGCGGGCAGCCGCCCCGGTCGGGGTCGATATCCGGTTTCTCTTGCTTGCAGATAAAACTGGTCAGCCGGTGGTTACCAGGCCAGGCGGGAGCAGCGCCTGGCACCACAATGACAGCCTGGGCATAGATAATGTTGCCTACGCTATCGACAGGAGCGATTCTCGGATAGGCAAATGCGGTACTGGCGGGAGAGGTCTGGGCTGTACTTATCTGCGTCCAGGTATTCGCGGGAACCGTGATGGGGACTGTATTTGAAGACAGGTAGTTATGAGATGAATCCTGCCAGTCGAAACCGATTGTCGCTGTCCCGGTCGACGTCCAGACCCATGCAGTCACCAGGTATTTCTGGAGGGCGGCAGCCGGGAACCCCGCGGCATTTTCCTCCATGGCTGCGCCCGCGCCGGCAGTCCCGACAGTGAACTGCCCCGCATATTGATACGGAGCACCGGCAGGCGGGTTACCTGTCACGGTGAATGTACCCTGCCATCCGGCCCACCCGGTGCTGCTGCCGCCGGCGAAATACGGGTTACCATTCAGCGCGCCCCAGCCGGGCTGCTGGGAACCGCCGAACCGGATCTTCTTCGTTACAGGCAGCCCGGAGCACGGCGTCATGGTGAATGCCGGCGGACTTTGCTGCGACCAGCAGTGCAGGTTCGCCCCGTCCCAGCCCACAGCGAACTGCACCCGTTCGTTCACCGAATGCTTAGCCGGCCAGGAGGCCAGGATACCGCCGCCTGCCAGGGTAAAGTTCCAGTTGCCATTGCTATACCACAGCTGAACATGACCGGCATCGCAGATCATGTAGCTACCGCCGTCATTGCGGTCGAACTGGGGCTGGCATTCCCAGCCCATCCACCAGGGCTTGGTGAAGTCGGCCCCGGTGGCCTTGCAGTCCACGTCGAGGTAGCCGGAGACGCTGGGGAACGACAGGCCCTCGGCGTCGGGGACCGGCGGGCTGCTGCCGTTGACGACGATGACGCCGGAGCCCAGCGGGGTATCGACCGCCTGGAAGGCAGCGTCAGGCGCCGCGGTGGTGTAGTACAGGTTCAGGCTCACCCCGCTGGTCGTCGGGTCGACGTAGAAGCGGTCGATGACCTGGGCGTTCCCGCCGGAGTCGCGGGCGTCGGCGTACAAGTTGACTACCGCCGAGGACAGCGGCTGCGGGGCGCATTTCCACGGCAGCCCGGCCAGCAGGTCGCTGGCCCGGTTCTCGCGCATGGTGAGCTGCACCGGGTTGCCCAGCACGTCATCGGCCCCGCCGAACGGCACGCGCTCAGTCGGGCAGTCCGGCGAGCGCGGCGTGTAAGGCACGTCGGCCTTGGCCAGCACCCGCATGCCGAAGTCCAGGTTGCGCACGCCCAGCGGGTACGGGCACGCCCAGCCGGAGGCGTCATGCGGGAGCTGGCCGGGGCTGACGTTGATGACGGTCTGCAGGGCCCGGGTCCCGGCCACCAGCAGCGCCCCGGCGGTCACCGGCTTGATCGGCTCGTCGTAATGGATCCAGTGCCCGGCGCCGTAGTGGTAGGGGTTCAGCCCGGCCGTCAGCGCCGCGGCGCTGTTGACCTGGGAGGGGACCGACCCGGCGATGATGAACTGCAGCACGATGCCGTTCGGGCCCGCAATCCACTGCCAGTTCCCGTTAGCGTCCCGGTAGGCCAGCGAGTACTGGGACGGGAAGTGCGGCAGGTCCAGCGTGATGTAGTTGATCAGCCGGGCCGAGGACAGCGTGACGATCATCAGCTCGTTGGACTGGTCCCCGTAGTGACGGGGCTCACTCGACCAGAACCGCTGGTCATCCGGTGCCTGCTGCGTCTTGAGGGACGCCGGGACCGCCTGGTCGACCGCGATGCCATCGACGAACAGCGGCGACCGGGCCGGCGTGGCAATCGAGCCCGGGAACGCCGTCATAAACGGGGCGTTCTGGTACGAGGGCGTGCTCATCCTGAGGTCATCACCGGGGCCCGGCTGCCTGAGTAAGGCGCGGCCACCATGGAGGCCGGCGAGGCGGCCCGCCCGGCCGCCGCGGTAGCCGGGTCGATCACGCCCCAGGCCGGGATGTACGCCGTGTGCGGCTTCCCGGGGAAGTTGACCACCTGGTAGTTCCTGGTGTCCTTCTTGGACGCCTTCAGCACGGCCGTCGGCGAGGTGACGGGCTCCCAGGTCGAGCCGAACGTCTGGGAGACGCACGAGGCGTAGGAGTACTGGCAGCCCTGGCTCTGGGTGAACGCGGGCACGCCCGGCTTCATCGGCAGCGCGGAGTCCACCTTCTGGCCGCCGCGGTCATAGGCGGTCACGTACCCGATGTAGGGCGCCGGAGGCGGCGGCGGGCCGGGCGGGGGCGGCGGGGGCGGGTTCGGCGGCAGCGCCTTGGCGATGATCTCCCAGTAGTCGCTGTCGGCCGCCAGCCCGGCGATCGGCACGGGGCTGTCCACCAGGGAGCCGGTCGTGTCGACGCTGACCAGGGCGAAGGCCGGGGCCAGCACGCTGACCACATCCATGATGCCCGAGGCGTCGGCAACCGCCTGCTGCTGGGAGGCCAGGCCGGGGGCGTAGGTCTTCTGCGGCTGGATGACGACCTCGTTGACGGCGTTGAGCGAGAGGCCGCCGTAGGACACGGTGGCCTGGGTCTGGTTCCAGCTGCGGCCCGAGATCGCGGCCCAGGTGGGGTACGTCGTCTGGATCGAGGTCCAGGTGAGCCCCACGAGCGTCTCGATGCCCTGCAGGTTCATCAGCTGGCCGGTCTCGTAGACGTTGCAGGGGACCCGCACGATGGCCTCGGCCATCGCCTGGATGCCCGGGATGGTGCCTCCCATCGAGATGGCGCGGGCCAGCTGGATGACGCGCTCGCGGAACCGGGAGTCGGTCGCGTGGATGTCGTCCCACCCGTCCTGGGTCGCCAGGTCGTTGTAGGGGTCGAAGGTCACGCCGGTCGCGGGGTTGAGCGGCAGCGCGCAGATGCTGCTGCGCCGGGCGGAGAACAGCGCGCCGTAGAGCGCGTCGAGGTCGTAGAAGTGCGTCCCGCTGATCGCCCCCTGCAGCCGGGCTACCTGCTGGCGCTGGCGCAGCTGGCCGGCCCCGGCCGGGCCCAGCAGCACGCTCATGAGCCGCATCAGCAGCGAGTCCGGGGTGAGGTTCCAGACCTCCTCGGGGAAGGCAGCCAGCCGGCGGGTGAGCAGCAGGTCGGGGAACAGCAGGCCGGTGGCGGTCGAGGTCCGGTCGGGCAGCGGCGCCGCCGGGTTGACCTGGAAGCCCAGGATGGACGGCGCAGGCGTATTCGGGTAGTCGAAGATGGACGTGTCCTGGTTGACGACCCCGGGGTTCAAGCTCGTATCCCTGACGACCAGCGGCATGAGTCCTCCTCTTATCTTCCGGGCGCTGGCACCGTGCTAGGATCATTGATACGGCAGTCTCGGCTGGGAGGCAGTGCGGGGATCGGCATGTCAATGCTCAGCGAGGCAGGGCGTGGTACGGCCGGGCAGTCAGCGCATGGCGATGCTTGGGCCCGGTGTGGCAGTCGAGGCACAGCTCCGCTCGTCAAGGCCAGGACATCACGGCAGTCGAGGCAGCGCGAGGTTGGGCACGGCGTCGCTCGGCGAGGCAGCCGGCGCGGGGCGGGGTAATGCTTGGCCGAGCGCGGCCGAGCGCGGCACGGTACGGCCGGGCACGGCAGCCGAGGCTTGGCAAGGCACAGCCGGGATAGGCGTGGCGCGCCGAGGCAGTTTAGGCAGGGAAGGGTTTGCTTGGATAGCGCGGCTCGGTGCGGCTGGGCAGCCGGGGCGTTGTTTGGACAGGCTAGGCCTGGCACGGCAGTCAAGGCTCGGAGGGCTCAGCGTGACTAAGCGAGGCAGGCAGTGAGCCCCGGGGCAGACAGCAAGCAGAAAGGCCTTCCACCCCGTCGTCACTGCGCCAGGGCGCACGATCCGGTCGAGTGGTCCGGCCGGAGAGTGCGCTGCTGGTACTGCGGGAAAAAGGGCAGGCCCGGGAATTACCTGCTCTATTCAGGGCACGAGCGGGCTCCGGTCCAGATTGTCACGTCACACGAAGGCACCGAACGAGTTGGCGGCCTTGGCAACCACGCTCAGCGCGCCGAACGCTGGGATCTGGGAGGCCCCGAGGACGATATCGAGTGGATTCCCGCCCGAGTCGACGTACGACTGGACGACTGTGCCGACACTGTTAACCTGCTGGATTCCGACATTGAATGCGTTCGGGGTGGCGGGATTCCAGCCCGGCACGTCAGTGCCGACCAGGAAACGGCATGCCGTCACCCCTGGGGTGTTCTCGATCTGCTGGATAACCGAGCTGGGGTAAATGGTGGCATTGAAGCCCAGGCCTGTCAGCCACGCTGCCAGTGCGTTCTGTATCGCGGAGATGGCAGTGGACTGGCTCGTATTGGGGTCGAAGATCACCGCGACGCTGATCTTCAGCAGCACCGATAGCGCCTGGTGAGCCATGACGTCGGTGGCCGCCAGCCGCCAGTTGTTCAGGTCCTGCTGGATGGCGAAGGGCACGTTGTTCCAGGTGTAGTCCGAGCCGATCGAGAGGAAGCTGCCCAGGGGCGGCGCCATCGAGGCCTGCCACTCCAGGCCGGCGTTGCTGTACGGGCCCCAGCCGCTAGCGTCGTTCTCGTGCACGATCTGGTACGCGTAGCTGATGCCGTTGGCGACGGTGCCCATCGGGTTGGCCGCGGTGGCCAGGCCGTAGTTCACGCCGCCGACGGAGATAACCGCGTCCATGGTCAGGATCGGCACGAAGGCCAGCGGGATGAAGTAGTTCCCGGCCACCGGGGGCGTGCCGTCCGGGTTGACGTAGTTGCCGGTGTAGTACGGCGCAGCCGGCGAGGAGGAGAACTGGTGCCCGGTGCTCCACGGGACAGTCTGGGCCGCGGCGATCGCGTTCACCCCTGCGCACCAGACATCAACTCTGTTGAGCACACCAGACGCAGGGTTGTTGCGGCTCCAGGTGTCAAGATAGTTGAAGTTCACCGTGACGATCTGGCCGGGCGGGAAGTACGAGGGGTCCAGGACCTGGATCTGCGGCGGGATGACCGAGTAGTTCCACAGGTACTGCAGCCCGGGAACGGCAACGTCGCCGGCGTCGATATTGCGGCCGACCACCTGGCCGGTGGGGTAGATGAACTGGGCATCGTTGACCGTCGAGGCCGCGACCGTGCCCACCACCTGCACCTGCTCGCGGCGGCTGGTCATCGAGCCGACGACGTTGGCTGCCTGGCAGCTGGGGTTGTTCAGCGCGATGCCCAGGAACATCTGCTCGGTGCCGGACATCGACTTGAAGGCCGTGTTCACCCAGCGGGTCTGCAGCTGGTTGTCGGTCTCCTGGGCGGTGCCCCCGGTCAGCGCGGCCAGGTTGGTGGCCGAGGCGACCTCGGAGACCGGCGTCAGCATCTGGGTCAGGGCGTTGGCCTGGACGTTGCCCGACGGGCCCGCCACCGCGGCCTGCACCGGCACGGTGACCACCGCCACGCCGATGTTGAAGACCGCAGGCGTCAGCGTCTGCGCGACGATCGTGCCGTCCAGGGTGCTGACCTGGGTGTTGACCGGCACCGCGACGACATCGGCCGAGGTCAGCCGGGTGAAGGTGATCGTGCCGGTGGCCGCTGCCGCGGGGAACCGGCTCATCCCGAACAGCTGCACGAAAGCGTCGAGCGCCGCGCCGGTCTGGCTGTAGATGTCGTACTGGTAGGTCAGCAGGTGCGTGTCGATCGAGGCGTCAGCAACCTGGCTGGCCACGGTGTCCAGGATCTTGCGGGTGACGCTGCCCACGCTGGTGTCCAGGTCAGGGGCGACGATCCGGAGCGCGGCGATCATCTGGGAGCTGACGTCGCCCTGCGAAGCCATAAGCTGACGTCCCTCCTAGTGCCCGGGTCCTGTACCTTCCGAGGAGAGCACGCATGCACCGGAGAAAATGGCACGGCCTGACACTGACCGGCTGGCTGGGCTTCGTCTCCGGCGCTGCCCTGCTCGCCGCGGGCGCCTTCTTCCTTACGCTGAGGCTGCTCTCGATCGTCGACCCGCAGCAGGCCGTCCCGGCTGCTCAGGTGACGGGCCCGGTCAGCCCGGCGGCACCGGCCATCACCAAGGGTCATCCACCGCCGGCCAGGCCGGCTCACCGGCCGACCCGGGGCGGGCTCGCCTCTATCCCGGGATTCCCGGGGGCGGGTACTCCCGGGATCGCCTCGTCGTCATCGCGCCCGGCCCGGTCGTCGCCTGCCCCGGCACCCCGGCCGCCGTCATCGACGGCCGCGCCCTCACCGACGCCGGACCCCACGCCCAGCGGCACGCCGACACCGACGACCCCGACGGGCACGCCTGGCCCGTCGAGTCCTCCCGGCACACCGCCGCCCAGCACGGCCAGCGAAACACCGTCCTCACCGGAGCCCGGCTTTAGTATCGGGCTGACTGGTAGCGGGGGCGGGATTTGAACCCGCGAGCCTCTGGGTTATGAGCCCAGCGTGCTACCGAACTGCACCACCCCGCGTGCCTCATACCGTAGCAGTGATGGTGCGGCTGATGCCGACTTGCTGGCCGTCTGCCGTGGTCAGCATGATCAGCACGTCGATCGTGTCAGGGTTGACGTCGAGCGAGGTGGTGATGCCGTCCACGGTGGCGATCGTGTCGGCCGCGGCGAGCTGGGCCTTGGCGCCGGTCAGCGACCAGCTGGTGATCATAAACCGCTGGGCGGCCACCAGCTGGGCCATCACCCGGGAGACCTCGCTGGCCACCATGGCATCGGTGCCGGGCCGGATCGGCTGGCCGATCCAGGAGTCCAGCACGCTGCCCCAGGTCGGCTGGAAGGGGTCGCTGCCGTAGGGCTCGGCCAGGGCGGTAGCGATCCGCTGCCGGATGTAGCCCGTCCCGGAGATAGTGCCCAGGTCGCCGCCGGTCAGGATAAGATCACCGCCGCTGATCTGGAGATCCTTCATTTCCTACCTACTTGGTGTAATTAATTATGAGCTGAGGGGTGCGGTTGTCGGTGGCGGCGTAGCCGAATATCAGGCCGTAGTTGCTGTGGTCGCCGGCGGTGGTGAAGGAGGCGCCAGGCCCGAAGATCACCGCCGTGGCCGCGCCGCTGACCAGGTTGGCCGCGATCGACGTGCCGGTGATGTCATAGGTCAGCGTCTGGGCCTGCCCGATGTCGAAATTGAGGACGTCCTCGGTCGTGCCGGCGCCGGGGATGAACGTCGAGCCGAACGATCCGCCGTAGGTGGTGTAGCCGAGGATCACGTGGTGACCCCAGCTGTAGTAGGAACCCAGGCTGGTCAGCTTGATCTTGACGCTGTTGATGGTGGCGCCGGACAGGTCGGAGGCGATCGTGGCGTGGGGGAACAGGGCGAAACTGTACTGGTCGCCGCCTGCCGCGCCGGCGACATTCTGGCCCTGGTAGCAGGTGCTGTTGAAGGAACGCGCGCCGTTCTGCGGGTTGCCGCCGGACGCGTTCGACCCGTAGTAACTGGCCGACCCGGAGCACCGGTACGTCTTGGTGTAGGCCTGGCCGGACGCGCCGCCGCTCGTGCCCGAGCCGAGCACGAACAGGTTGTTAGGCGCCGGGTTCGCGATCGTGCCGAGGTCGTAGATCTTGACGCGGATGTACTCGTCGTTCTTGAACTGCCAGGTGCTCGCCCCGGCATGCCCGGTGAACAGGAACCGGTACAGGGCATCGGCGCCCGGCGTGAACACGCACTTGATCGGGCCCATGTGCGCGTCCGTAGAGCCCGTCTCCACCCTGGAGGCAATCTGGCGGGCCTCAGACGAAGAGGTGGTGGGCGTCGACCCGTCTGTCGTCCAGCGGAGGTGCATGTGCATCGAGCCCGCCGCGGCAGCATTGATGATCGTCGAGTCCATCTCGACCTCGTAGACCCGGCCGCCAGTCAGCTGCTGGTCCAGCTCGAACAGGGCGATCTCAGTCGCGCCGATCGCGGGGCTGGGCCAGGCCGTGCCACCGATCGCCTTGAACCCGTAGTTGACCAGGCCCAGCGGGGCCTCGCTGATGAGGCCGCTGACCGAGGAGCCGCCGACCAGGACATCGACCCCGGCGCTGACGGTCTGGCCGGCGATGTTGCCCCCGTTGTCGATGCCGAGCAGCGTGTCCCCGGCGCCGCTCACCACGGACAGCAGGTTGGTCGAGGTACTCAGCCCGGTGAACTGGGCACCGCCGGGCCAGGTGTTCCCCCACTGGTCGCTGCCCGGATCCGCCGTGACGGCAAACACGATCACGGGATTGGCGATGCCGTCGTCGTAGTACAGGAAATAGCCCGGCGTGGTGGGCACGGCGTTCCGCCAGTTCACGCCGCCGCCGGTCCCGCCGAGGAAGAACGAGCCCTCGATGACCGTGCCGTTGACGATGCCGGCGTAGACGATCCCGGCCGCGAGCTGGGCGGCCGTGATCGTGTTGGCGACGATCTTGGAGGCGTCGACCGAGTTGGCCGCGATCGCGTTGGCGGTGACTGAGGCGGCGGCGAGCGAGTCGGCGGTCACCGCGCCCAGGGCGATCGCGGCGTTGGTGACCGAGCCTGCCTGGAGCTGGTTGGGCCCGGCCGTGATGTAGAGCACCGGGTTGGTGAAGACCGCCGTGCTGGTGCCGGACAGGCCCGAGACGATGAGCCGCATGTAGGCGGTGTGCACGCCCGCGGGGATCGTGACCAGCTGGGCGACGGTGTTCGGCCCGGCCGCGACCGGCAGGTCAGGCCCGAGGAAGGAGCCGTCATTGAAGGCGAACTGGATGCCCGCGACCACGCCGGAGCCGCCGGACAGGGTGACGCCGACCGAGATGTAGTACTGCTCGCCCGGGGTGACGTACAGCGGCACCAGCGCGCTGGGCATCAGCGCGAGCGTGGCCAGGGCCGCGCCGCTGGCCGTGGCGTTCGGGGCGACCAGGCTCCAGGTGCCGTGCGTGCCAGGATCGACCTTGCGGGTCGCGTTGATCGCGATGATCGTGAACGCCGGGTCCAGGATGAGGTTGGTGCCGGACGCCGCAGCGGCCAGGTTCAGCCCGGTGATGGACTGCGGCGCGAGGGCGCTGCCCGGGACGCTGCCCGGGACGATGGCCGACCCGGGGATGCCGCTGCCGCCGGCGGTAGCCGTGGCCGGGTTGACGAAGGGCGTGCTATCGGTGGCCGCGATCGCCGAGAACGTCCAGCCGGTCGTGATGTCCTGGCTGACGATCCAGGTCTCGCCGGCCGCCGGCAAGATGCCCTTGGACCGCTGGATGCCCATCGGCACGCGGACCTCGACGCCGGCCTTGTCCACGGCGATCGCCGTCTGGCCGTCCGGCGTGATGGCCGTGATGGTGACCAGCTTGGCGCTGAACCCGGTGCTGCCGGTGTTCGCGCTGGTCGCCTTCTTCGGCTCGCCCACGTCAGGCTCAGCCCGCTGTCGGGATGTTGATGCCCGACGTCTGGTTGATGTTCTGGCCGCCCGGCGCGATGATCGCCGCCGACCGCTGCGGCGCCGCGGCCGGCTTGGTGAATATGGCCGGGCTGCCCGGGACCGGCCCGCCGGTCGGGGTCGGCAGGATGTTCGGGATCTTCGGGGTGTTCCCGATCGTCGGCGGGGACGGGCTGCCGGTCAGCCCGCCGGCCAGCGGCATGCCGATCAGGGCGCCCTGGCTGTTGCCCTCGTTGCCGGGCAGCCGGGCCGGGGCCGCGATGTTGACCGTGGTGGAGTAGCCGCCGCCGGGGCCCGTCTGCCAGTTGTGCGTCACGGTCGTGACGTAAGCCTGGAAGCCGAAAGCCGGGATCTGCACCAGCATCCCGGGCCACAGCTCGGGCATGAACGTGATCGGGATGTCGGCGTTGTACTGGTAGGCCCAGCTCTGCATGAACAGGTAGATTGCGCTGAAGAACTCACCCTGCGGCCCGACCGGCCCGACGACCGTCTGGAAGTCGGGCCGGGCGCCGAACCGCTTGTAGACCCAGCTGATGAACTTCTGCGCCTCAGCCTGGCTGGGCTCCAGCCCGAACAGCCCCTGCATGATCGCGGGGATGTCGATGCTGGCCACGCCCGTGGTCGTGACGGCCAGCAGCGGGCCCATGTTAGCGACCGTGCCGGTATCCAGCGTGATCGCGTTCTGGGCGATGGAGTTGACGGTGAACTGGTGCGTGACCAGGTTGGTGTCGTCCCACCAGACGTTGAAGTCCTGCAGCTCGATCGGCTCGATCTGCATGATCGCCGCGGTGCCCCACAGCCCGTAGTAGTCCGGGAACCAGGCGATGAAGTCGCCGTTGGGGGCCGAGCAGAACTGCCGCATGCACGAGCTGACCAGGTTCTTGATGTACGGCAGCAGCGGGGAGTCGGGCAGCAGCGCCCGCGGGCCGGTCAGCGCCTCGGCCAGCACGGTATCGATGTTGTACTCGGGCACGAACGGCGAAGAGCCGAACAGGGAGTCGAACGGGTCGGACGGGTTGTACCAGGGCTGGGCGCTGCCGGTCGACAGCTGCACCCCGGCGTTGAGCGGGTTGGCCGGCGCCGCGCCGCCCGCGCTGGAGCCCGAGGCCGGGCCGCCCGCGCCGGAGTAGTCCAGGCCGGGCGCGATCCCGGCGCACGTCCAGGCGCCGGAGGAGGACACCACGCCGGCGAAGGTGCCGCTGTGATGGGCGCCGACGGTATGGGTCCCGTCGCCCAGGCTGATCTCGACGTGCGTGGCCGAGCCCGGCGAGCCCATGAACATCAGCGCGCCCTGGGTCTTCATGCCCTGGGCCGCGGTCACGATGGAGCCGCCGGACTGGCACCACGACGACTGGGCCTGGGAAGTCCGCGGGCAGCTGCCCAGCGAGCCGTTGGCATGGAAGTAGCACCACTGGACGAAGCTGGAGCAGTCGAGCAGCCGCACCTGGGCGGCCGGGGTGTTCGGCGGGGAGTCGCCGCCCTCCTGGTAGGGGATGCTCGGGTGCTGCTGGACCAGGGCCAGGGCGGTGGCCAGCAGGGCGTTGGCGGTGGTCTTGCCTGTCTTGTTCGGGCTGGTGCCCGCCAGTACCGGGGCGACCGACAGGGACGAGCCGGCGCCCCCTGTCAAGATGTTGACGATCTGCGTGCCCATGCTCGCGTACTTCTGGTAGTTCGCGCCCTGGGCAGCGGTCGTCTTCAGGACGGCCTGGCCCTCCTGGGCGATCGTCATCGAGTCGCGGTTGGTGATGGTCATCAGCGCCTGGAGGAACTTGGTGGCCGAGTAGGTCGTGTCGGCGACCTGCGCCGCGGTGCCCCACCCCTTGCTCGGCTGCAGCCCGAAGGCCCCCGCGGCGCCGCCGGGGCCGCTCATGTTCGTGCCCAGGGCTGACGTGGCCATGGCGACCGCGAGGGCCACCACCTTGTCCCGGCTGCTGGCGCCCAGCGAGGCGCCCGCGTTGTAGATCTTGATGGCGACCGCCGTCTGGGCGGCGTTGATCGCCGTGCCGCCGTAAGTCCCGGGGTTCAGCGCATTGCTGATCACGGTGCCGCCCTGGGTGACGCCGCCGACGGCGCCGTTGGCGCCCAGTATGGAGTAGAACTGCTGCGCCAGGGCGTCCGCCTGCGCCAGGCTGGCCTGCACGTTCTTGGCGATCCCGTAGCTCCACTGCAGCGCGGCCTGGGGGATGCCGGCGATGTGGGTGTTGGCCGCGGGCCAGCCGGCCACGGTCTGCAGCAGCGTGATGATGGCGTTGGCGGTGCCGCCGTCGTCCGGGTGCGCGGTCGAGGCCATGGCGTTGGTGACCAGCGTCTGGGAGCTGGCCAGGCCGGGATCCCAGTAGTAGTACTGCAGGCGCTTGAGCGAGCACGAGGCGGTCATCTGCACGGCCATCGGCCAGGCGGTGACCAGCGGCACCGCGTTCAGGTAGCCGGTGAACACGCGCATCCAGGCCAGCCGTTTCATCATCACGATGATGCGGTCGTTGGGGACGAACACCCCGTCGTACTTGCGCCGGGCATTCTGCAGGGTGAAGCTCAGCGAGCTGACGCCGGCCGAGCGGCGCACGATGGAGCCCTGGGTGACGTCATCGCTGATGTCCAGGATCCCGTTCTTCTCGGTCGAGATGTAGATCTTGAACCCCGGAGCGTACATGAACACGGACACAGGGTCACAACCTCCCGTTGATGTTAGCCGGGGTGGTCGCGGTCGCCGGGCCGGGCGGCAGCTGGGTGAAGATCGAGGGATCGCCGTTGTAGCTGACGCTGGTAATGGGCTGCTGGCTGCCAGACAGCTGGGTCCCGAACGGGTAGAAGTACTGGATCGCCAGGTCCGAGGCGAATGCCGCCCACTTGTTGATGACCGTGCTGACGTCGGGCAGGCCCGGCTTAGTGCCGGGCGAGCTGGCGGCCTCGAACAGGATTTGCGGGGTGAACATCATCATGCCGGTGTGCGCGCCCCACTGATAGCCGGTCAGCGGCACGCCGAACTGGGTGAACTTCCGGCTCGGGATGGTCACCGTCATCCACGGGAACGCGCCCTGGATGATGTCGGGGTTGATGACGTAGCTGGCGTAGCGGCTCAGCCAGCTGGTGAAGTCGGTGCGCTCATCCCAGTTCTTCAGCAGCACCACGACCGAGAACTGCTCCATGGCCGTGCGGTGCGGGTAGAACGCGCGGGCGGTGCGTGCCTCGGATTCGCCGTAGATCATCTGGATGCCGTGGCTGATCGCACCCGCCCGCACCTGGTACGTGCGCGTCGTGCCGCTCGCGTCGGGGTAGCTCAGCGTGCAGTTCAGCCCGGCCCTGGTCATCAACCCTCCTCCTTACTTCCCGGGAGTCCGGCCTGTGCGCTATATTCATTGATAGGCCTTGCACCAGAGCGAGCACTGGCGCAAGGCCTGTCCTCCTCGATGAGGTTTGGCTTGGCGTGACAAGGCATGGACGGCGGGGCCGTCGTGGTGAAGCCGGGCACAACGGAGCATGGCGAGTCCCGGCTCGGCCCGGCAGTCATCGCGAGGCTGGGCTTAACGCGGCTGCGGATGGCCAGGCGGTCTCGGACAGGAGCGGCTGAGCCAGGCAGGGCCCATCACGGCGGTCAAGGCATGGCTTAGCGGAGCCTGGCACGGCTAGGCCGGCTGGCGGGCCGTCACGGGGTACCCCGGGGCGGCCCGCTCCCGTCGATGCGTCGATCATCTGCAACCGTGATTCCCGTAGATGGCGCATACACCGGCACGGCCAGCTTTTCATAGTCGGTCGCGGAGATGTTGTGGACGAGCCGGTACTGGGTCATCGAGAACCCGAACATGTTCACCAGCCTGGCCTCGTCGGCGGGCGGCGGCAACGGCATCGAGATGGGACAGTCCGCTCCCCACACCGGGCGCGGCGTCGGCATGATGACCTCCTGGTAGTCCTAGTAGAAGTTGTGGATCAGGTGAAATGCCTTGGCCGCCGAGGGCGTCTTGTACCGGGTCCGGACGTACGTGCACATCCACAGCGACTGGGCGCCGGCGTCGCCCAGGCAGGCCGCCCGGGACTGGGCCGGGGTCAGGCCGTTGCCGCCGTACTCGTTGACGCCGTTGCTGGCCGGCCCGCCGGAGAACGGGTGCCCCAGGCTCTGCGCCATCCCGAAGGCGCCCGAGCTGGGGTTCTTGATCAGGGTGTTGTAGCCCGCCTCGGCCATCTCCAGCCAGTCGAGCGCATCCCACTCGCTGCCGGTCCAGCCGAACTGGGCCGCGGTCGCCTGCAGGATGGTCTTGGCCGACCCGGCGCTGCCGACCAGGCCGCCCGGAGATCCGGGATTGGAGCTGGCGGCCACCGAGCTGGGCGGCGGCGGGTAGAGCTTCACCGCGAGCTGCATGTCCTTGGCCAGGTCGGCGCCGCCGGCCAGGCCGGTGTACTGGCTGAAGACCCAGCCGATGCCATCAGATATCCGCGACATGTACGAGGCGATCGCAGCCTCGGCCTGCTTGTTGACCACGCCGTTGCTGTCCCCGGCGGTGACCAGGGCGGTCGAGGCGTCCTGGACGATGAACAGGACCAGCCGCCAGCGCTGGTTGAACTTGCCCGGGGTCATCACGATCGAGGTGCCCGGGTTGTCGGCGTCGTCGAAGCTCTTGACGTAGACGTTGAAGCGGTAGTTCTTCGGCGGGTAGGTGAAGACCGCGGGCGGGTGCATCATCTGCTGGGTGTTGGCGTCGCTGCTCTGCTTCTCCATGATCGCCTGGATCAGCAGCAGGAACGCCTCGGCCTGCTGCCAGCTCACGCCGTCGGGCGTGGAGTGGTCCTGGCCGAAGGAGCCGGTGATCGTCAGGTCGTCGAGATAACTGCCAATGACCTGAATGACCCGGCCGCCGATCGTCTCGATGACGTTGGTCAGGATCTCGAAGTTCCACTCGATGCTGTCCGGGTCGACCCGGAAGGCGATCGCGGGCCCGCCCGGGAACCCGAGCGTCGCCTTGCCCATGACCACCTCCAGAAGCTCCTAAAGCTTCTGGGGCGGGCGGTCCCCGGGCTCCTACCAGTCCCGGGGACCCTGACCCAGATACCCCTGTGCACTCCGCCGACAGCCGGAAACCTGCTCCGTCACGAAGGTTCCTCGCGCTCAGGGTAACACCTGCTCAGGTTTGCTTTTACCAAGGTTTTTAGATATTCTGGAGGAAGAACCCCGAGGAGACGATAACGATGCCATCAGAGAACGCGCAGGGCCAGCCGTACTGCCAGCAGATGTGGTGCACGACTCTCAGCAAAAGCGAAGAGCCGCCCCGCCTAGCCAGCACCTGGCTGCTCGGCACCGACGGGCATACCTGGCAGCCCTGCTGCGATTTCTGCCTCGGCCGGTGGGTGAGCCTTACCGCAGCCGGCAGCCTGTCGACTGCGCCGATGTACGCGCCCGAGCCCGCCGCTGCAACCGCTCCCGCAGCTCCCGCGGCTGCCGCAGCAGCTCCCCAGGGGGTGCTCGCGCGCTACCGCGCCTGGAAGGCCGCCAACCGCACCAGGGCCGACCTGGCCGAGGTCGGCGCGATCTGGGCCGGGGCGGCCGTCGCGCACCACTACCTGAGCGAGAGCACCCGCAGGGGCAACGAGAAGTCGTACAACAGCCTGATGGGGATCGCGCCGAGGAACAACGCGCAGGCCGGCATGTGGCGCCAGGAAGAACGCGCCGAGCAAGCCAGGGTCCGGCACCAGCAGGATGAGATGGCTGCCGACCTGCACGCGATCGCCAGCCAGCAGGGCTCCGGCGCCGGGGCGCCAGCTTCGCTCCGGCTCCAGCAGGAGGCCAGGGGCCACAGGGGCTACTGGTGAGCACTGAGACCGTCGTCAACTACGTCGTCGAGTACAGGCTCGTCCATAGCCCGGAGCGCTGGCTGACCTGGGACCCCTGGGACCCCTGCCCCAGCGAAGAAGGCGCCAGGGCGCTATTCAAAAGCCTGCTAGCCAGTAAGCGCGCTCGTGGCACTGGCCGAGTCCATTACCGCGTCGTCAAACGCACCGCCGTCATCACCGATGACGTGATACTCGAAGAAGAGCCCGAGGAGCCTTCCGACCATGAGCGCAGCGCACCCTGACGCACTAAGCCAGATCCTTGACCTCCTGATCACCTGGTGGTGGCTGTCACTGATCTTCGGCGCCGGGATCTACGCCGGGATCTACGAGGCGATCCAGAAAGCCTTCGCCTGGCACCACGAGCGCAAGCTCGAAGTCCTCCGGGAGAAAGCCGCGATCGCGGCAGCCGTAGCCAGGGTCGACGAGCACCACGCGAAGATGGCGCTGCCGTACGTCCCGGCCGCGGCCGTCGAGCCCGGCGCCGGGCCGTGCAAGCACCGCTCGGACGTCGTGCCCGTCTTCGAGGAGGCAACCGGCAAGCGCCTGGCCTGGTACTGCAAGACATGCGAAACTCAGCTCCCCGCCACGTACGCGATCGGGCCGGAGGACCTGTGAGGAGATCCACCGCGCCGTCCCCGGCGGATCTCCCCCGGCCGCTAGTAGAGGAGCCGGATGGCAAGCATCGGGTACCAGTACCTGTTGTAGGTGTGCCAGCCGACAGGGGTACCGGTCTTCAGGGCCCCGTATGACACGCCCGGCCACTTCGTCTTGATCTCGGCGTGGCCCCAGCCGGGCCAGATCAGGATGTCGCCCCGCTGCGCCTGGCTGACCGGGATGATCCTGGCCCGCAGCCTGCCCGAGTAGACGGCTGACCTCAGGTCGTAGGTATCCCTCGGCCAGCTGAGGCGGATGCCGTTGGCCGGGAGCACGCGCAGGGCCGCGGCGTAGATCGCGCCCGAGCAGTCATAGCTGTACGGCCCGGTCCCGCCCCAGGCGTACGGGCGCCCGTTCTCGTGCGCCTGCTCCCAGTTGAGCAGCTGGCTGCCGATGCTCGCCCGGGTCGAGGCGTGCGCCACGTCCGACACGAAGACCGTCCCGGCGAATGTCCCGAGAAAACAGGCGATGACCAGGACGAATGTCAGGAGCACCCGCTTCGGGTGTCCCTGCTTCCGTCCGACCACCTGACGCGCGACCGATCCTTCTGACGGGGGCCGCAGCAGCAGCGATTCCTCGCTCCCGGCGACATGCCATTCAATCGGGCTGCCCATTGGCGGCGGAGGTCCCAGCCGGTCCTGGCGGTGATCGCCGAAGGCAGGCCTTGCCAGCCAGGCGTGCGGGTTGTCGGGCCTGCGGTGCCGGCCGCGAGCCAGGGCAGGCTGATCCAGTGTCATTGTCATGATCGCTCCCTCAGCAGCCGTCGCTCGGGGACCAGGGCTGGGTGCCGCGGGCCGCGTAGACGGCCGCGAAGACCCGGTTCTGCTCGGCTACGGAGGCGTGGCCGAAGTCAGCCGCACTGCCGCCGCCGCTAGCCCAGGTTCCGGCGTCGAACTGGTACAGGCCGTAGTGGCCGCTGGCGTTCATCACCTGGGACTGGCCGCCGGACTCACGCTCGACCACACACGCCTGGTAGCCGCTGTAGCTGCCGGCGCTGACGTTGCCGCTGTAGCCGCCTGACGAAACGGTCCGGTAGCTGCCGGCGGACTGGCGGGCCGTCGCGGCTTCATGCCGCAGTGGCGGCGGGGGCGCCGGGATCGCCTGCAGCGCGGCATGAGCCAGCCATGCGTACCCCGGGTGCCAGGGGTCGATCTTGATCACCTGGCCGGCCCGCAGGACGTTCGGGTTCGGGATCTTGGCCTTGCTGACCCACCACAGGGCGGGCCACAGGTCGGCGCTGCCGTAGAAGCGTTTCGCCAGGCTGGACAGCGTGTCGCCGGGCCGGACCGTGTAGTACCACACGGCATTAGCCGGGTGATTTGCTGTCGTGCTGAGCGTGGCAGTGTTCGTGATAGCGGCCCGCGGGGCGTCCGGAGCCGGGACGAGCTGGGCGTTGGCTACTCCCTGACCTGACGTCACTGCGACGGCGGCGAGAGCGATGGCCGCACTGACCGAAGTGGTCCCGTGCGGCCGGTATTTGTGGCGCGACCGGTGCCGCGCCTGGTAAGGCCGCGTTCCCCCTACCGCCTTGCGATGCCTCCCCTTATCTGCACCCGACATGCCTCTCCCTACGAAGGGTGATGCGCCCCGGACACAGGCCGGCAAGCCGACGCGGGGTCCTGACGCCGATTAAGCACAGGACCGTAACAGCCAGGTCATGAGCCGGGCAGGGAAATCACAAGATTCCTAGGTCACCGGCTGGAGCTGGACGGCAGCGGGTTGGACGGGGCCGTCGCCGCCGCGGCGGCGTTGTCGGAGTTGGACGGCAGCAGCTTCAGCAGCTGCTTAGCCTCGCTGGTCAGGCCGATCTGCTGGGTGACGCCGCTGCCGCCCGCCTGCGGGTGCTGCTTCTGGTACTGCGACAGGCTCACCCCGGCCCTGGACTTGCTGGCCTGCTCGCCGGTCACGCTGGCGCCGGGGTCGGTCAGGCCCTGGGTGATGTTGCCCGTGGTCCCCAGGTTCTTGCCGCCGGAGTCGTAGAACTGGACGTTGCCGGCTTCCATCTCGTTGGGGAAGTTCTTCATCGCGTCCTCGAAGGACATGACCCGGGTGCCCGAGGCGGTCTGCACGGCGACCTGGGCGCCCTTGGGGACGTTCTGGATCAGGGCCTCCAGCACCGGGTTGCGCTTGCCGGACTTCCTCTCCGCGCCCAGGTAGGTGTTGGCCGCGCCAGGGCCGCTGGGGCCGTGCTGGAGGACCTGCTGCCAGGTGCTGCCCCCGTGCACGTCAGGGCCGACCTGCCCGCCCGGCAGCAGGGTGGAGAGGGCGCCGAGGACATGACCCAGCACGCCCGTGCCCCCGACCGGCTTGGCCAGCCCGAATTTCCCGGCCGCGGCGCCGCCTGTGCGGCCCGCGGACACCGAGCCGCCGGGTCCTCCCCCGCCGCCGCCCGCGGCACCGCCAGCCGCGCCTGCCCCGGAGTTGCTGGCCAGGGTGTTACCGCCGACGTTCTCCACGACGTAGGCCATGACATTGGCCGGGGTCAGCGGGACCGAGGTCAGCTGGGACAGCACGCTGGCCCAGACGTTCAGGTCGATGTTGGCCTGCACCTGGTACTTGTTCAGGAACTGGGTGGAGATCTGCGCGACCAGGGCCGGCTGCTGCTTGATCGCCGCGGTGCCTCCCGCGGCGGCCACCATCGACTGCAGGTCCGAGATCATCGCCGGGGTCATCCCGGGCAGCTGGCTGATGAACTGCTGCTCCGACGCGCTGGCCAGGGCGTTGTACCCGGCCGGGTTGGTGCGCTGGGTGTACTGGATCGCCGCCGGGGTCATGCCGGACTGGCCCGCCAGCATGTACTGCATGCCGGCGCCGCTGATCCCGGCGAAGCTCGTCTTGGCGAACGCGTTGCCGTAGGAGGCCTGGGTGACGGCCTGGCCGCCGGCCAGCTGGGGAGCGCCGCCGGCCGCGCCGGCCTGGATGGCGGTGTTCAGCAGGTCGTTGAAGTTGTTCCGGGCCTGCTTGGCGTTGGTGCCCGCCTTGCCCGCGACGTCGGACAGCGTGGTCATCGCGTCGCCGACCGACTTCAGGCTGACCGTGGCGTTCTGGCTGGCCGTCTGCAGGATCTCTGCCGCCTGATCCGGGTTGACGCCGTTGGCGGTGTACTGGTGGTACATGAAGTTCAGCGCGCTCTGCCGGTTCTGCATCTGCTGGCCCTGGCCGACCGCGCGCTGAGTGAAGCCCATCGAGGTGACGTCGCCGAACATCTGGGCGGCCACGCCCTCGGGCACCCGGCCGAACATCGAGGCCTGGTAGGCAAGCGCGTGCAGCCGCTCGGTCTGGGCCCCGAGGTTGGTGCCGCCCTCGGTCTCCTGGTACATGCGCCCGGCTTCGCGCTGGCTGGTGTAGACGTCAGCGACCTTGTTCGCTATGTCGATGCCCAGGCCGAGGAAGGGGACCTTCTTGAGCATCCCGAGGAAGCCGCCCGGCGTACCGCCGGTCATCGCGACCCGGGCACCGAGATTCTGCCGCGCGGCGGTCATCCATGACGCATTACCGCCGGGGCCGCCGGCTCCGGGGGCGCCTCCGCCAGGCCCGCCTCCTCCGGGAGCGCCGGGGCCGCCGCCGCCGGGACCACCCGGCCCGCCGCCTCCGCCGCCGCTTCCTGAAGGCGGGGGCATCTGGGACGTCGGCGGGGGCGGCGTCATCCGGCCGGGCGCGCCCTGGGGCGGCTGCGCGGCTCCCCCAGGCGGCTGGGCCACCGCGGGCTGTGCCTCTGACGGCGCGGGCAGGATAGGAGCCTCCGGCCGCGGGATCTTCGCCCCGGCCGCCGCGGCGACGTTCAGGCCGAGTTCGCCGAGCCGGCCGGGGCCGCCTTCCTGCTCGGCCTCGACGGCGCCCTTGACCGCAGCCCCGGTCGCTGCCGCCAGGATGGCCGCTGTGCTCCCGCCTGCGTCGGCCGGAGCAGCCGCCTGACCCGGCACGGGAGCCTCTCCAGGGGTCGCTGCGGCGCCCTGGGCGACCGCCTGGGCGACTGAGCGGCGAGGGCGCCTCGGCGTGGTCCCGGCGGGTGTGACATCGAGCGAGGGCAGGCCCTTCTGCTCCGGGTTGTACAGCGGGATCCCGGCGATCATCTCGCCGAGCCGCTGGGCGCCGTAGGCGTGCAGGTTCTGCAGGCTGGTCAGGGCGCCCATGCCGGTCATCTTGGTCATGCCCATGGTCACGTCGGCCGGGATGCCGCCGGTTGCGGTCAGGTGCTTCAGGACGTCCTCGCGCATCCGGGGGCGGTACTGCGCCATGACGCCGCCGACGTGGCCCATGGCCTCTGCGCGCCCCGCTCCCGGGGCTGCCATCCTGGTCTGGAGATCCAGCTGCTCCTGCATGATGACCGACTGCTTGTCGATCGAGGTCTTCAGCGCCGGGATGCTCTCAATCAGCACGTCGAAAACAGATTTGAGATCGTTGCCGCCGTCAGGGTCGGGCGCCTGGTCCGGCCGGTTGACGCGCGATGCCATGGCACTCCCTCGATCGCCTTCTCTTCTTCCGGGACTGAGACGATATGCTATATTCCTTAGGAATAACCGGAGGGAAAAATGCGGCCATGACAACCCGAACCGCCAAGCTCGTGCCGTGGTACCACCAGCGGATGGACCAGTGCTCCGCGACGACGGCCAGGAAGGAGCGGTGCAAGTTCAGCGCAAGCTGGAAGGTCCCCGGCATGACGAGCATCTACGGCGGGGACATGACAGTCTGCAAACCCCACGCCGACATGCTCACGATGGAGGGATACCAGATCAGGCGCATCCGCCCCAAGAAGGTGAACCTGGAGCGCGAGCAGCACGCAGCCCTGCAGAGCGTCAGCTGAGGCAGTCACGGTGCGGCCCGGATGGGCCCGCCACAGCTAGGCACAGCACGGCAGTCAAGGCGTGGTTGGCCGGGCCGGGATGGGCCAGGCTCAGCACGGCAGTCATGGCACGTGATCGCACAGCTGGGCTCGCCGCGGTCGCGATCGGCCCGGCAGTCTTGGCCGGGTATCGCGTGGATTGGTCAGCTGGGTACGGCAGTCGAGGCAAGGCTAGGCCTGGGCATCCAGGCAGGGCCTGGTTAGGCGAGGCAGTTAAGGCATAGCACTGCTGCTCAGGGCGCGGAAGGGCCGTTAAGGCGTGGCACGGCTTGGACAGGCTTCTCCTGGCAAGGTGTGGCGGGGCCAGGCAGCCCTGGCCGGGTGAGGCGGGTTTAGGCCTTGCCGGGCGCGGTTTCGCGGGGCCTGGCAGTCCGGGCGTAGCCGGGAGTCGCAAGGCGTGGCTGGTCGAGGCTCGGCTAGGCAGGCTAATTACTCACGTGAGTAATTAGCCCCACTCCAGCTCGCTGGCGTCGGCCGGGGACGGGCGGAAACGTCCCGTTCCCGGCCGGAGTCCCGCCTCGGGCTCACGCGGCGGCGGGGGCTGCGCTACCTGATCAGGCAGCGTCACATGCGCGCCCCGCATCATCATCTCCAGCTCGTCGGCAACCTGCGCCGCGCTCGTCTTCTCCCACTGGAAGCCGGACATGTCGGCGCCGGTCTCGGGGAAAGCGAAGTCGTCGCCCTGGGGCTTGCCGAAGTGCTCGGGCCAGACCCGGGCCGGGTCAGCCCGGCCCGCGGCGACCACGGCCCGCAGTGCCGCCTGGAGGCTCTCCTGCTGGCGCTGGATGCCCTCCCGGAAGATCAGGACCGACAGGCACAGCTCCTGCACGGGTGACAGCGACGGGCCGCTCAGGAGCCCTCTCCGCCAGGCAAGCTGGATGTCGAGGTCAAGTCCTGCGTCGGCCCCGGCGGGGCCGATCCTTTTCCCAGCTCCGCCATGATCTTGCGGACCCGGCCCTCCAGCTCCAGGTAGCGCTCGAAGATCGCGTCGATGGTGTAGGAGTACCAGCGGCCGGCGTACCGGAACCGCTCCTCGGCCCAGCCGATCGAGCCGGCGTCCTGCTCGCCGAGCGGGGACGGCATCGGGCGGCCGTCCACGCTCTCGACGCACAGCGCCACCATCGCGATGGCGTGCGCGCGAGTCCCGCCCAGGGTCTCGGCCCAGGCGCTGCCCAGCTGGGCGACGATCAGCTCCTCGTCGCTGCGCAGCGTCCGGATCCGGAAGACATGGCCCTGCCAGCTGAACCGGCCGCGCAGGGCGCCCAGGTACAGCAGGCCGTGGAAGTCGGTGCGCCAGCGCGGGTCGGGGTCCTCGGCGGCCAGCTCCTCGCCCTCGCCCGGGGTGGTCTCATCGGCCAGGGGCGTCAGCGGGCCCGGGAGAGGCGGATCTCCCGGGTTCCATCCTGGCGGCGGCACCCACCCCGGCGGTGCCCCGTCGGGGAAGCTCACCGGGCTCAGCCCTCCTTGACCTCCGTGTCGATATCGCCGTCAGCCTGGAAGGTCACGACGACCTCGCGGCCGTTGACGTCGAGATCGCACACGATATCGCCGCTGGCCTGCGGCGTGACCGTCAGGTCCGCCGTCACCCAGTCGTTCAGGGTGACGCCCGCGGTGGCGCTGATGCCAGGCGCCTGCTGTGCCGGCGTGCTCACCGGTAGCCTCCCGTGTTCTTGAACAGGGTCGTGGACCGCACCGCCTGGGTGGCCACCGGGGGAATGAAGCGCGGGATCGCGCTCCCGTGGCCGCTCTCGTTGACGAACCCCGGGATCGTCTTCTCCATCATGCGGGGTGCCTGCGGGGCCTGGGCCCGAACCCCGGCCGCCGGAGCGGCCTCCGCGGTCATGTGCGCGGCGGCATCCGCGTGCATGTCAACAGCCGTCGTCATCACCGGGGGAGTGACGACGGCATCAGCCGGAGCCGCGGCCGGGGCAGGATTCACCGGGACCTCGACCATGCCGGAGGCGATATTGCCCGCGGTGTCCGTGGCCTGGATCTCGATCTGGAGCAGCGGCATCTAGGCCGCCGGGGGCGTGCCGACCGTAGTCTGCAGGACGGCCAGGCCCGTGCCGTCGTTGCTGACCACGGTGTAGGTGTCGCCGAAGCTGTCGGCCGCCTCGACGTCCACCGGCTGCGACGGGCCCTGGGTGGTGACGAGCACCTGGGACGTGGCCGAGGCGGAGTTCCCGGCTGCGTCGGTGCCGGTCACCGTGACGGTGAGAGGCTGGGCCTGGCTCTGGGCGTCGGCGTAGGCGACGTTCAGCGTCAGGACGTCGCCGACGTTGTAGCTCGGCTTGTCCGTGGTGACGACGAGTGTCGGGACGGTGGCGGGGGTAGTCATGGGGTTCCTTCCGTAAGGTCTCATACCTTCCGGGGGCAGCCCTTGAAGCGTGGTAAATTAGCAAGGAATATAGAGAGGGGCATGCTTGTGAGCGACAACGACGAGGCCAGCATCACTGGCGGGGTGTACGACGAGCCGCAGGAGCGGCTGACCCGGATCGCCGGGGCGATGACCCAGGCGATGACAGACCACCCGGAGCACGGGGATGACCTCCGCCTTGTCGTCATGCTGCATGACGACAAGGGAGGCAGCGGCTCGGCGTTGTACGGGTACCCCGAGGGCGAGGAACTCAGCGCTGAGTCACTGACCGATGTCGTGAAGCACCTCAGCGCCCTGTTCAGGGCCGCGGGGATCAGCATGGACGTGAAGACCGTCCCGGGGGAGACCGGCCCGGAAGAGCCGTCCGGGCAGGCGCCGAAGGTCGTGCTGACCCTCTCATCCGACGCACTCGACCCGCAGCTGCGAGCGGTCTGCGATGCCGTCAAGGAGGCAGTTGAGGCGACGTCGGGCACAGCCAGGACCAAGATGGTCGTCATCCTGAACATCGAGGGCGGGGACAGCGCCCTGATGCACCACGGCTATGACAGCCAGCACCAGGTAGCGCACGCCCTGTTCGACACGTTCCGGACCATAGTCGCGGCCGAGGGCGGCCATATCGCCGTCATCCCGGTCATGGACCCCGGGATCCTGAACTGATGGGCCTCCTCAGCCGCTGGCGCCGGGTGTGCCGGGCCCACGGGGCTGAAAAGGTCTACGACCACGATTTCGATTCGTATCGCTGCAAGTACTGCGGGCACCGCCTCAGGACGCACGGTAAGGAGCCGGTAGCGACCCGGATGATGCCGGTGCGGCGCTGGATCCCCGAGCTGGCCGGGCGGCGCTGGGCCAGGCGCACCAGGGCCGGCAGCACCCGGCTCAGCTCGCGGTGACCCACCGCAAGGACAAGGCCGAGGAGCAGGCCATCGCGCTGCTGGCGCGCGTAGTGGCGATGTCTGTCGCTGATCGCGACGCCCTGCCCGGCTCCGCAGTCAGGCACGTCAAGGCGGCCCTCACCATCATGAGGAAGAGGCGGAGGCCTACATCCCGGTCAGGGGCGAGTACTGATTCGAGTTGAGCGGGATGTAGTGCGTGTAGGCCGCGGTGATTCCCTTGGTCACGGCCAGCGCCCCGACGGTTACCGTGTCGCCGTCGTTGACATCGACGACCACCACGTTCTGGTACAGCTTGCCGCGCCAGGCGCCCGGGTTGCTCGCGGTGCCCGGCGGCTTGATGATCAGCGAGGCCGTCACGTACTGCGGGTTGGCGGCCAGGGCGGCGAAGATGTCGACGATCGACCAGGTGCCGGCCAGGCCGGCCAGCTGCCACCAGACCGGCTGGTTCCACAGCTCGCGGATCGTCAGCATCAGCGTGCCGCCGGCCAGCACGCGCGAGGTCGCGATCTCCACCGGGTGCGTGGCGCCGATCGGCTGGATGAACTGGAACGGCTGGCCGGCGTCGGAGAAGGCCCGCTGGCCGGAGTCCTCCCAGCCCTCGCAGAAGGCGATCGGCTGGTTGTTGTAAGACAACACGGTGTAACCGCTGCCTACCACCCTCACGAGCGTCTTGGCCATCGCGGTCTCCTCCCGAGTCCTTACGCGCACTACTCGTCTCTTCCCGGGCCCGCTGCAGAGCTGCTATGATTATTGATAGTCCCTGCTCGGAGCCCGCCAGGTGCGCTGCAGCGGAGGCATACGAAACCCGGAGCCTTTCGACACCATTTAGGCAGTAATCAGTACCGGCTCCGGGCAGGGCACCGGCAGGAACCAGCTCGGCTTCTCACGGAATAGCAGGGTGTGGCTCGGCATAGCCGTCAGGGTCAGGCTCAGCTTGCCAGGGTGCGCTGGGCCCGGCAGTCGCCTCGGGGATTGGCATCGCGCGGAGTGCTGGTCGAGGCATGGCAGTCGTCTCGGGGCTTGGCGGGGCAAGGCTAAGGCATGGCAAGGCTTGGCCGGAGGGCAGTGCTCGGCCGGGCCAGGAGGGCATATCTAGGCGGGGCCGGATGGGCGAGGCGTACCTGGGCGTCGCTCGGCGGGGCCGTCAAGGCATGGCAACGCCAGGCGCGGCGCAGTATGGCGCGGCCAGGCAGTCGCGGCATGGCATCCCTGGGCCGGGATTGGCAGTGTTTGGCGTGGGCCGCTCGGCGGTCAAGGCGCGGCGTCGCTCGGCTCGGAACGCAGGGCACGGCAGTCATAGCGCGGAGCGGAATGGCCAGCCTGGCCTGGCAAAGCTGGGCATGGCGCGGCAGTCGCCGCAGGGCAGAGCAAGGTGCGGCCCGGCGTCGCTCGGCCGGGCACGGCGGTCATAGCTTGGCCAGGAGCGGCAGGGCCAGGATCGGCCCGGCTAGGTGCGGCTCGGCAGTCGTAGCGCGGCAACGCTGGGCGGAGCGGGGCAGGTTTTGGCATGGCGCGGCAGTTCAGGCGGTGCGGCGCGCAGCCTGGACCGGCACGGTTCGGCGTGGTGAGGCAGTCCCGGTTATCAGGCGGTGGTGCTGACGACCGGGGCTGCCGCGTTCTGGGCCGCCTGGATCTGCGGCGCCGCCGGGGCGACCAGGCCGTTGGACAAGTCGATCGCGAACGTGATCTCGATGTAGTTCAGCGGCACGGCCGGGCTGTAGGAGAAGGTCGCCGCGATGATCGACGGGTCCCCGCCGGGGAAGATCTCCTGGTGCACCACCAGGTTGGTGTAGCCCAGGATGACGCCCTGGGCGATGGCCTGCTGCAGGATCGAGACGATGGCGCCCTGGACGGTGACCACCATGTTCGGGGTGATCGGGGAGCCGATCAGGCCGGAGTTCTCCATCCCCTGCTGGAGCGCCACGAGCAGGGCGTCGGCCTGGCGCACCATCGAGATCTCGCGCGTGTTCAGCGCGGCCACCTCGGTGGTCAGGCCGTGCCGCACCGCCAGCCCGCCGTTGCGGGTCTGGTAGACGACGCAGGCCCCGGCCGCCGCGGCGTTGTTCATGAACGCCGGCGTCATGGCCTGGACCTCGACCGCAGTCAGCCCCGCGAAGCCGGGCACCGACTTGCCGGTCAGGCCGGTGTTGACCGGCAGCGTGGACAGCAAGGCGGCCAGCGCGACCGCCAGGTAGCAGGACGACACCAGGAACGTCATCCGGGTCAGCGAGTTGAACGCCTGCATGACCTCGGGGTAGACCACCACGATGCGCGAGTCGTTCAGGGTGGAGGTGAAGCCGGTGATCGCCAGGCTCGACTCGGAGTAGTCGATCGGCAGCCCGAAGAACCCGATCCGCGGGAAGCCCTGGCCCGAGGCCGACCGCATCGCGCCGTCCAGGTCCTGAGCCAGCGACAGGGCGTACTGAGAGACATTCTGGGCCCCGGACAAGCTGGCCAGGTAGTCAGGGAAGACCGGGACGACCAGGGTCGCGGCGTAGTTGTTAGCCAGCTTGGTGTACGCGGAGATCAGCTGCTGCTCCAGCGTGCCGTCAGACGGGTTAAGCGCGACGCAGATCAGCTGGCTGGCCCCGGCGCCGAAGGCGACCTGGGCGGCGTAGCTCAGCGGGTTGGCCACCTGGCTGGTGTTGGCGACGGTCGGCGCGGTGGCGGACAGCGGCGCGCCGTAGGCGTTGACGACCGCGGGGAAGTTGGTGAACGACTGCGGCTGGTAGTACGTGATGTCGGCGTAGTTGTAGGTGATCGTGACCTGCGCGCCGTCGGCGATCGTCACCGAGCTGCCGTTGCGGAAGATCGACGTCACGGCCAGCGCGGGGTTGCCGCTGGGGTCCGGGGTGACCGTGAAGGTGTAGTCGGTGCCCGGCACCAGGACCGTCGAGGTCCCGGTCACGACCACAACCGGCGCGCCGATCAGCGGGGGCCCGGACACGGCTGTGGTGAAGACGCCCTGGAAGCTCAGCAGGACGCCGGTCGTGGCGTTGATCAGGAAGCTCTGGGTGGCCGTGCGGTACCCCAGCGCGGGCCCGACGATCGCCAGGACCTGGGGAAAGGCCCCCGTGGTCGTGATGATCGGGCCGGTGACGTCGGAAACGTAAACACCAGGAGGGTTGTATGACGAAAAGCTCGGAACAGACACTGCTGGCTCTCCTCCCGGGAAGGACTCCTGCTCCTTCCCGGGCTGGAGGGCCAGCCGCGCCTTGCCTTACCAGGCCAGTCCTAGATAAGCCCCGACCCGTCGGGCCGTGCCTAGCCGTGACTGCCTCGCTATGCCCCGCGACGCTTCACTATGCCAAACCGGGCCATCCCAGGCCTAGGCTGCCTTGCTCAGCTAAGCCATGCCCAGCAATAATGCGCCGTGCCCTGCCAAAACTGCCCGGCCGTGCCTGGCCGCGCCGAGCCTGGTTATCCGCGCCTGGACCGCCCTGCATCCCAAGCCTGGCCGAGACGTGCACTGCCTGGACTGCCACGCCATGCTGCGCCGGGCGATACATTGACGCGCCCATCCACACTCCGCCCCGCCTCGCTACGACTGCCACGCTATCCAAGCCATGACCCGCCTTGCCTTGCCCATGACTGCCTGGCCTGGCCGAGCTGTGACGCGCCCGGACGTGACGAGCGACGCCTGGGCTGCCGCACCGAGCTTTGCCCAACTTTGCCATCTTTTGCCGTGCCAGGACTGCCTCGCTGTGCTATGCCGTACCAGGCTCCGCTTCGCGACCCGCGCCATGCCGAGACTGCCCTGACATGCCGAGCTAAGACGCGCGACGCTTCGCCTTGCCTCGGCTGCCCGGCCTAGTCTTGCCTAGCCGAGCCGTGACCCGCCCTGGTGCTCCCTGCCGTGAACACCGCCAGTGTATCAAAGAACCTTAGTCAATGGTGGCGATGAACTGCGAGGCGTCCTCGGCGTCGGTGGCGGTGATGATGATCTCGCGCAGCGGCACGAGCACCGCGGTGACCGGATCGGTAGTGAACTCGCCGACGACCTTCAGGGCGATGCCCCGCTCGTAGATGATGTCGTCGGTGCCCCACGGCGTACCGGGGGCGGCCGACTGGCCGCGGCCCTCCACGGTGTCATAGCTCCAGGTCGTGTTCACCAGGCCGTTGTCGTCGATGGCGTCGCGGAAGGCGCTGGGGTACTCGGACTGGGCCGCGAAGGCGGTCAGGGCAACCAGCTGGTCGTACACCCCGTCGCACTCGTTGGAGTTCAGCGCGATGATCGTGAAGACCGCGTAGCCCTGGAAGCGCCAGTGGGTGAACGGGCTGCCGTCAGTCAGGTACTCGATGTGGTCCACGCCGACGGTCTGGAGCAGGGTGACCTCGAAGTCGACCCAGATGCCCGGGTAGGCGCCCTGGGACACCGGGTAGTCGATCGAGACGGCCGGCGTGTAGGACGCGCCGGCCGGGTCCTGCTCGGGGTAGCTCAGCTGGAAGGCCGAGCGCAGCGCATCGACCGCGCCGGTCTTGATGACCCGCAGGAACCCGGTCGGTACCGGTGTATTCGATGGGCTGCTCACACAGCTTCCGGGGGCCAGGAGAGATCCCGGCCCCCGCCACACCCTGCCTTGCACTGCCCTTCAATGCCATGTCAAGCGACGGCTGCCTTGCCCAGCCGAGCCTCGCCGGGCCAGGGGGACCAAGCCACGACGGCCGGGCCGAGATCGGACGGGCCGTACCGGGCCAAGCGACGACTGCGCCGCCTAACCCTGCCCTGACGGACAGCCCGCGCCTTGCCAAAACTGCCCGGCCTTGCCCAGCCGCGCCTTGAAAGGCCAGACCCGGCCATGACGGCCGGGCCGCGCTAAGCGGTGCCGGGACCAGCCCCGCTATCCATGCTCTGCCTTGACCGCCGTGCCTAACCCCGCCATTCCAAGCAGCACGCTCCGCGCTACGACTGCCTCGCTGCGCCGTGCTTCGCCGGACCGACCCACCCCCGCCTAGCCCATCCTCGGCTGCCAGGCCAGGCTTCAACCCGCCAATCCATGCCGTGACGGACCCTGACTGCCTAGCTTCGCTGCGCCCCGCCATACCTCGGCTAGCCCATCCTCGACTGCCTCACCGAGGTACGCCATGCCCTGACTAGCCCATCCTCGACTGCCAGGACGCGCCGTGCCAAGCTGCGCTCCTCTACGCCTAGCCCAGACTGCGTGGCCTTGCTAAACCGCGCCATTCCACTCCGTGCAACGCCCTCGACGGCCGAGCCGGGCCCAGCCGAGCCGAGCGCTGCATGGCCTTGCCGCAACACGCCTAGGCGGCAGAGCCGCGACGTGCCGCGCCAAGCTTTATCGTGCCCTGACTGCCGTGCTACACCGTACTTGCTGCGACCCGCCGGAACCTGCCGTAACCGCCTGGCCAGGCCTGACTACGCCTCGCGATCCGTGCCGTGCCAAGCACTGACTGCCTGGCCACGCCGCGCCCCGCCAAGTGCTGCCCTGCCCCGCTAAGCCTCGCTGAGCCATGACGGCCCAGCCGCACCAGGACAAGCACGGCCTGACCAGGCCATGACTGCCCGGCCAGAACCAGCCGCAACTAGCCAATCGATCTCATGCCGCGACTGCCGCCCACGCCTAGACAGACCTTGCCAAACCCCGCCTCGCAACGCGTAAACGGCCATGCTTAGCCATGACGGGACTAGCCAGACCGAGCACTGCCGAGACCGCCGAGCCCAGACTAGCCATGACCGGCCACTCAGAGCCAGACCATTTACTACCAATAAACCATATCAGAAATGCGAGCGCCATCCGCGGTCGCCGACGTAGATCCGCACCGGCAAGATCCCGGCCCGCTGAGCGGCCAGGGTAATCGAGCGGTTCAGGAAGTGCCGCGGCGCCAGGCCCGGGTGCCGCCAGCGGACGCCGATGTTCCCGGTGGCGATCTGCCCGCCGGTCTTGTCCGGAGTCGTCCAGGGTCGTCCGGCTTCGCGGCGGCCGATCCGGCCCGGGGCACCCGGGTAGCTCGCGGGCGACGTCCGGACCTGCCACTGCCCGGCGACCCTTGTCCGGGTCGTCCGGGTCTGGCCCATATTGGCCGCGCGCCGGAAGATCAGCACCTGCGGCTTGCCCGACAGGGTGACCCGGGTCTTCGCCTTGGGGTTGCGCTGGCGCTCGACGCCGGCCGGGTCGTCGATCCACATCGGGATGGTCTTGCCGGCCAGGGCGAACATCGTGAACGGGCGGATACCCCGCTCCTGGAAGTACGTGTAGCTGTCCAGCCAGCCGATGCCGAAATACCCCTGGCCGTACAGCGGGAACAGGCGGCTGGCCGCCCGGCCGCTCAGCTTGGGCATCAGCTTGCGCGCCTCGCGCACCGCGTCGTTGGCGACGTGGCGGGCCCGCGCGCCGTTCAGCTTCTCCACGACCATGATCATCCGGTCGGGGTTGCTGCTGAGCGTGAACTCGGCGACCTCGCCGTACCAGACCCCGGCGGTGGAGGGCACTAGTCGTTCATCCCGGCGTCGTCATCGTCGGCATCCATGTGCCAGGTGACCTTGACCGGGTGCTTCGTCCGGAAGGACTCCTCGTCGTTCGGGTCCGGCTCCACCGGGCCCTGCGGCTCGACCTCGTACATGTGCTGCTCTTTGTGCCCCTGCTCCCACAGGTGGTAACGATAGGTCTCGGCCCGGTCCCGGCTGCGGGTCAGGTAATTGTGCTCGCCGCTGGACTCGTCGAAGTTGCCCCGGAACCTGCCCGGCGGGTGCAGCATCGTGCCGTTGGCCATCCGGTTCGGGCTGACGTGGTACCAGGTGGGGAACTCGTCTTCGCCCTCGGCCGAGGCGATACGCGGCACCCGGGCCCAGAGGTTAGTCATCCTCGTCCCCGTCGTTGATCTCGCTGTTGCCGTACTGCGGGTGCTCGTCGAGGCTGAAGTGGTGCCCGTACATGTGCGGGCTGCCCCTCTCCAGCTCGGCGGCCACCCGGTGGTGGCCCTCGATCACGTGCAGGCGGCCCTGGTGGGTGACGAACAGCGGGTGCTCGCTGCCCAGGTAGTCCTGGCCCGCCTGGGGGAAATACGTCTGGTGACGCCCGGTCGCGTTGGGGTTCGTCTTATACCTGTCGATATGCTCCCGGGCCACGTGCGTCTGGGTGGCGTAGACCGGCTGGCGCAGGCTGATCTTGCCTGACCGGCCGCGGTCGTGCCACAGCCTGGTGTTGCTGCCGTGCTGGCCGATGAAGTGCCGCAGCTCGGGATCCTCGTGGTCGTACGGGCTCCTCGCAGCCTCCTCGTCCCTGCGCTGCTTCGCCTGCCCGTAGGCCACGTCGTGCCGCTCGTCGTAGGACTCCGGGTACTCGTCGTGCTCCTCGTAATGGCGCTGCTCGTGACTGGTCGGATCGGGCGCGTGCTCGTCCCAGAGGTCCTCGTCGAAGTGGTCCCCGGGCTTGGCCTCCTCGGCCATCTCCCTGTCGTCCTCGTGGTCGCCGACCACTCCGGCGTAGCCGGCCTGCCTGACATGGACGGGCGTGTACTTGCGCGTGTCCCGGCCGCCCATGGTGTCCTCGGACCAGGCCATCGCCTGGACCCACAAGTTAGTCATCGGCCCGCCTCATGCCCGGATCGTATCAAGGAACATTGGTAGGTCATGGCGCTCCCGGGGCCGGGAAGGTGACCGGGCCCTGGGGCGCGCCCGAGGCAGCCGGGGGCGGCGTCTCCTCGGGGATCAGCGGGGCGTTGACGACCTCGGTCCAGGAGTAGTCGACCGGGATCCGGGTGTACGTGCCCAGGATCTGCAGGAGCTGGTCGCCCGCGGGCGGGATCAGGTAGGCGACCGTCAGCGGGTCGGCCGCGTTGGCCCGCATCAGGTTGTAGGTGATCGCAGCCGAGGCCTGCCACGGGGTGGCGAAGCCGGTCCGCAGCGTGGTCCGCTCGGGCACCCGCAGCTCGAAGCGCTCGTCGTCGGAGCGGAACGCGTAGTCGCCGTTGCGCACCCGGAAGTCCGGCGTCGTCTCGATGTGCATGCCCGCGGTGACGAACACGCCCCGGGCCTGGCGGGACTGGCCCTTGTCGAACTCGGTGAAGATGGCCGGCCGGACGATCAGGGCGCGCAGGCCGGGGATCACCGAGGTGCCCTCGGCCAGCGCGAAGCTGCTGTTGTAGCAGACCGGGCAGGAGTACTGGTTGCCCTGGCCGTAGGCGGCGGCGATCTGCTGCTCGGGGGCCTGCAGCGCCGCGGTGTCGTTGGTGCCCTGCCAGCAGCGGTAGCACCGCGGCACCAGGCCGGCCTCGAAGTCCTGGATGTGCCAGAGCAGGGCGAAGAACGTCAGCTCGCCATACTGGTTGAGGGCCTGGATGTGCGCCTGCTGCTCGCGGGCGATGGCCCAGCCCTCGACGTCACGCTGCCAGACGGTCAGCGGCGGTGAAGGCGGAGGCGGGGTCGTCATCCGGGGCTCCTCTCCTTGATCCTTCCCGGGGGAGTTTGCTGCTATCTAGGTTTATTGATATCCTCTGGCCCACAGTACCCAACCCGGAAGGACCGCCAATGCTTACCGTCACGCTCCGAAGAGCGGCCGGCCTGCTGGCCGTGCCGCTGCTGGCCTGCACCGCGCTGGCCGCCTGCTCTACCAGCTCGCAGAGCGGCCAGGGCGCTGCTGCTGCCAGCTCCGTGCTCGCCAACCCGACGGTCAGCGCCGATGTAGCCCAGGCCGAGGCGCTGCTCACCGCCAACTTCAAGAAGGACTTCTCGGCCGCGCACCCGTATGCCTCGATCAAGCAGGCCGTCCAGGACACGTTCCCGCAGGGCGACCTGGCCAAGATCGAGAACTACGCGGTGAAGACGTTCAGCCTGAAGGTCATTCACCCCGGCCTGACCAAGCCCAACGCGGACCGGTCGGCGTGGATCCAGAACATCGTGAAGACCGCGCTAGCCAGTGGTGCCGTCCCGTCGGCCTCGCCGGGGACCGCGAAGATCCCGGGCACGAGCACTTCGCCCTCGACCCCGGCAGCGACGTCATCATGACCGCTGCCGATCCGGCCCTCCCGTCGCCGGTCGCCAAGACAACCGCTGAGGCGCTGGTCGGCAAGATCCCCTTCTGGGGCAAGGTGCAGGCCATCACCTACTCGCTCGGCCTGACCCAGTGGGCCGTCGGGATCGTTACCGCCGGGTACATCATGCTCACCCAGGCGAACTACTTCGGGCGCACCAACAAAACCGTCTGGGACGGCCTGAACGATTACCTGCACTTCAAGGCAGTCCCGTGGATCGGGGGCTTCCTGTACAGGAACTGGGACCTGGCCCGGCACCTGTTCTTCCGGAACATCCAGGAGGTCGTGCTGGCCTACGCCTTCGTGGCGATGATCATCATCGCAGTGAAAGTCAGCAAGAAGGCACTGGCCGGCAAGGTTCCGTGGGCCCACCGGGCCATGGTCGCGATGCGCATGCCCTCCCCTTATCAGGGCCAGCTCACCCGCCGGCCGGGGCCGTTCCACGCGGTGTTCTGGCAGGCGCTCATGCAGGGCCGGCGGCCCGAGCCGGTGCCGGTCCACCCGGACACCTCCGGGCTCCAGTACGTGTTCCTCGTGCCGTCCATGATCATCTGCGAGCTGCCCGGCCTGATCATCCTCTCGGTGCTGGTCTTCGGCGCCATGGCCATCGGGCACCGGCTCGGCTTCCGCCCGGCCTGGTTCTACCCGGAGGCAACGGTCGGCGTCCCGCACCTGAAGCTGCCCTGGGTCCAGATCATCATCGGCCTGGGCGCCGCCCGGTTCTACGGCAAGCTGCCCGCAGTCAAGGCCGGGCAGGACATCCAGCGCCGCTACCTGGACATCCGGCTGGGCTTCCGCTACCGCGCCGGGGAGGTCCTGCACAAGGTGCTCGGCGGTGACCTCGACGAGGGCCCGGCCCTGGACCAGCTGACCGCGATGCCGCGCACCCGCCCGTCCGAGCTGTACCCGGCGGCCTACCGGCGCTGGTACGACGCGCTGCTGAAGGAGCACGCGCCGGCCCGGCCGCGGACCCGGTGGACCACCATCGCCGCCCGTACCACCGTGGCGCTGGCGGTCATCCTGGGCGGCTACGGCGTCTACGCCCAGCGGTGGGGCATCCCGCACAAAGACCTCTGGATCCCATGATGGCGACTGAGCCGTACGACCCCATTCCCCACATCGCCGCGATGGTGGCCGGGCTCCAGGTGCCGCGCTCGATGCTGGGCGGGCGGTCCCTCGGGGCCAGCCTGGAGCCCTACGATCACCTGCGCGGCGGCCTGGGCCTGTTCGGCTGGCAGAACGCGCTGGAGATCGAGAAGGTGCTGTACAGCCACCTGGCGGCGCTGACGGATACCCCGGGAGGCTGGCGCCAGCGGTTCGTCATGCGCGGGGAAGTGATCGCATGTGCCACCTGCGAGGTCACCATGACAGACGGGGAGATCGCGCACACCCGGGAGTGCCCGGCGCTGCTCCGCGGGCTCGGGCGCTGACGGAGTGACAGATACTAGGTTTATTGATATCCTATGGGCATGACACACCTCACGGACGAACCTGGCAAGATCACCCAGATCACCCCTTCGCGGCCCGAGCCTCACAACCCGCTCTTCCCCGTGTCCTGGGTCTTCACCTTCGGCCTGGACCATCCGCTCCGGAGGCGGTACATCCGGCTGACCGGGGACGAGGAGAAGGCCCGCACCCTGATGACCGAGATCTTCGGCCAGGGCAACTGGGCCGGGTGCTACCGCGAGGACCTGGCCAGCCGGGTCATCGACCGCGGCCGGCTGACGCAGCTCGACCTGGGGCTGACGTGAGCAGCTGGGACTACACGGACCCGGTGTTCACGGGCGAGAACCTGATCAAGTTCGACATGCTGATGCCCCGGGTCGAGTTCCGGCCGGCCGGGTCGGTCAGCGGCCCTAACGGGCCCATCCCGCTGGTCGAGCACACTTGCGCCCGGCCAGGACCGGCCCAGGGCGTCCTGTACGTCAGCGCGCGGCCCTCGGCCGACGACGACTCCTACCGGGTACCCTTCTGCGGCTGCCGCCCCGTACGGCCATGGTGAGCGCGCTGCTGACAGGTGACGCCGCCCGCCACCACATCCTCTACAAGCGGGACGTCCGGGAGCTGGACGAGGAGATCGCCGCGCTGATGCTCGCCGGGCTCGACGCCGACCCCGGGGCGGATTACGCCGCGCTGCACCGCGCCGCGGTGTTCCGGGACCCGCCGCCGGTCCTCTACCACACCGCGCCGTCATTCCGCCGGGACGTGATCGCGGCCGGGGGCCTGAAAGCCTGCCAGCCGGGGCAGGGCGGGGCCTGGGCACCGCACGCGGAGATCTGCAAGATGCTGCGGGCATGCCAGCGGCCCGGGGTGTACGTCGCCAGGAAACCGGACGTGATCGGCCTGCACGCGCACTGGCCCGCCTGGGACGTGTGGGAAGTCGAGCGGCTGGACCTGCCGTGGCGCCATGATCTGGTCAGCATCGGGTGCTGGTCGCTGGATGAGGACGTGCCGGCTGCGCAGGTCCGGTGGCTCGGCGAGTTCGGCCCGGGTCGGGCTAGCGTCCCGGGCCGTCAGGCGGCTCAGCCGGGGCAACCGGGCCGACCGGCGTCATGACCGTGCCCGGCGGCAGCACCGGCTCCTCCAGGTCCGGCCGGTGCGTGTGGTGGGTGAAGTACCCGGCGCCCAGCGTCAGGACGCCCGGGACCAGGGCGTAGGTCCAGGACGTCACGACGTCGGGGACCGTCCCCTTGAGCACGTAATGGCCTAGCGCCCACAACCCCAGCCCGCATGCCGCGGCGGTGTACGACGAGGCCTGGACCTTGCTTTCGACCGGGCCGCTCATGCCGCCCACGCCCTCGTCAGGATGAACTCGTCCCAGTCTGAGGGCTGGACGTGGGCCATATCCGCGGTCCTGGGGGCAGCTGCCCCGCCCTTGAAGTAAGCCCAGGCGGCCAGCGAGGAGCACACGACGTGGCCCGGGGTGACGCCGCCCCACTTCTCGGCCCACAGGTCCGGCAGGTGCAGGTCGGCCAGGGCGTCCTGGGCGATGCCCGGCCAGTCGTACGGCGTGCCGAGCATGCCCTCCAGCGTCGCGCAGATCAGGCTCCGCTGCACGCTGGTCTTGGGCTGCTCGACGTTGGTCAGCAGGTACGGGCTCTGGGCGTACCGCGCGCAGTCGACCCAGCCGACCCCGCCGGGCTTGCCCTCGATCGCCCACTTGGTGCTGCCGGTGACGTGGTGGACCACGGCGATGTGGTTGGACAGGTTGGGCTTGCCGAGCAGGCCGGACCCGAACCGGATCAGGCCGGCGGCCTTACCGCCCGTGCGGATGGCGTAGACGTCGCCGGGCTCGCCGATCGGCATGATGGTCATGAGCGTGCCTCCGGGGTCGCGTCACAGGCTTTGAGACACCGTGTGCATACCCAGTACTGGACGCGCTGCCCCCGGACCATGACCGGGGCCGCGCAGCACCTGCTCACCAGGGCGAGAATCATCATGATGCAGCCTCCGCTCGTGATCCAGCTGGCTGCTCAGCGAGTGCACCTCGGCCCGCAGCCGGGCATTCTGGTCCCAGGCCTCCTGGGCGTTGACGAACACGCGCTCGGCGATCTCGCCCAGCTCAGGGGCGTTCGAGGTGTCTTCGTCCTCGATGATCAGGGCCCACAGGATCCTGGGGTCGTGATTCCAGGCCTCGTCGACACGCGACACGACGGCCCTCCCTCCCAGCGCAGAAAGCTGCGGCATCCCGGCATCCCGGGGGTCCTGAGGACAGGGGAAAGTTCTACCTCTTCCGGGGGCCGGAGACTAGCCTATAAACCTATGTCATGCGGTGAGACTGAAGAGCGGCAGATCGTCCGGCTTGACGGGACCGTTATCGTCAGCGTCCTCTCGGGGCACGGCCTGACGGTCTGGCTGGAGACGCCCGGCCGGGAGCGCATCGAGGGGCCGTGTGCCGGCCGGGTGCGCATGCTGCCGGACGGGCCCTGGGTCGTGCGGGCGTACTTCCCCGACGGGTACCCGGGCGATACATCAGGCTGGCCGCTGGAGGAGCTGGCGCAGCTCGGCGAGATACGGCCGGACCGGGCCCTGATGCCCTAGGCACAGCCGTGCCCCTGGCGGGATGCTCGCGCAGAGCCGGACCAGGGGCGTACAGGACGAAGCTACCCGGCATCGCGGCCAGTGTCAAAGAACCTTAGAATTAAGATCCTCCAGAATGCACCGCATCACCCAGCGCTGGTAGACCTCCGGGCGGCCTCGCAGCAGCTCCATCCGCCTGCGCTCTTCGGCCGTGCGCCGCTCCCGCACAGCCTTTTCCGCCTGCTCGGCATGCCAGGCGCGGTTATAGCACCGGCCGCACATCCTGCGCTCCAGGGACGTAATCTTGCCTCTGCACCCGGGAGTGATGCAGATATCAAGCTTGGACAGCCTGATCTCCAGCTGTCTCACCCGGAGGCGCAACGCCACTACTTCGCTGCCTGCGGGATCGGCAATCAGCCCGCGGCGGTCCGACGGAGACACGCGCGCCTCGCGCTTGGAGTGCAAGGTGCCGCCCGAGTCCCGGTAATACCCGGGCGGCACGCCTTTCTGGGACTGCACCCCGTGCGGGCTCAGGGCAGAAGTGTCCGCGTATCCGTCGCCAGAGCGGATCCAGGAGGTCCCGCCGCCAGCCCAGAACAGCGGCTTCTCCCTGTCCACCGACGTCTCCTGGGCCAGCGACGCTTCGTCATGCGTGTCGTACCAGTTGATGGTGATGTGCGTGGCCCGGGGGAACCACACAGCCTTTTTGCTGTGGGAGTATGCCCGGCTGAAGACCATCAGGCTGACGCCTGAGAAGAGCAGCTCCTCTCCGCTCCAGACGCGGTAGTAGGCCACCTGGCCAGAATCAGCGGGCACCTCCGCATTATATCAATAAACCTAATACCATCTGGCCCACATCCGCGGCCGGGCCGCCACCGAGCCGGCGATGCGGGTCGGGGCATAACGGCCGTAGGCGCCGCCCGAGACGAGCACCCTCGGGCTGCCGAAGCCCATGTGGCGGATCTTGAAAACGTCGACGAGGGCCTTCAGCTCGGCCTCCTCATCGCGCAGCACCATCCGCCAGCGGTCGGTGTAGTCGCGGCGATCCAGGCGGGTGATGCCCCCGGCGCCCTGCACCACCGGCTGCTCGGTGTAACTCCTGATCAGGTGCTTGATCGCCTCGACGAAGGTGTACTGCCCGAGCAGGCCGCCCCACTGGGCGACCGGGAACAGCGGCCCGCCGCTGCCGTCCAGGGTGTAGTTGGACCAGGGCTGGCCGATGCCGTTGATCTTGGTGACCGCGATGTTCATCAGCTGGGCGATCCGGCCGCGGGACCAGTGCGCCTGGAAGTACGGCGAGGCGATGATGTTCGGCCCGCCCGCGGGGGAGTCAGCCAGGTCGGCGAACCGGATCCAGGTGAACTCGACCATCTCCTGCAGCGACGCGGGCAGGTTGTCATAGGCCTGGTTGGCGGGCCCGATGACCAGGTAGGACGCGTAGGTCTGCGGCACCGAGGCGATCGAGTAGGACCAGACCAGCTCGGCGTCGGCCGGCCGGGCCGTGTCAGCCGAGCTGGGCACCACCTGGTAGAGCCCGGTGCCCAGCCGGGTGGCCGTGTACGAGCTGACCGGGGTCGTCGAGCCGTCGCTGTTCTGCAGCAGCAGCTGGGCGCTGACCGCGCTGCCGTCCGGGTCGGCCTGCACGCCGGCCACGTGGATCTGGAGCTGCAGCGGCGGCATCGAGTACTGGCTGACGTACTGGCGCTCGCGCCAGTCGATCAGCTCGGGGCTGACGACGACGGGCATGCTCATCAGTCATCGCCGCCCGTCACAGCGTGTTCCCCGCACTCGTGACGGCCAGCCAGGCCAGGGCCTTGGCGCCGACGATGTTGACCGACGCGTTGGAGATGTTGCCCACGTCGACCGCCAGGCCGACGGTGTGCGCGCCCGCGGTGATCCCCGGGACCACCTGGAGGCTGGTGGCGCACAGGCCCCCGTTGCCGCCTACGCCAGGGTCACCGACGAAACGGAGCTGCTCACGGTAGCCGCCCAGCTGGTTGGCCGTCGAGCCCACGCCGTCGACCAGCACCCGCTGCCACAGGTCCTGGCTGGAGTTGGCGGCGCACAGGTACGTGCCGGTGACGGCGATCGCCAGCGAGCAGGTGCGCGGCACCGTCAGGTTGATGACCGTGAACGTGCCCGTGGTGTTATGCGCGATGTTGGAGTTGAGGAAGATGCCCGAGGCGAACACCGGGGCGGCGTCGCGGCAGTCCAGCCAGGCGGTGCCGTTCCAGAAGGACAGGCACTCGTAGTCGAGCATGAAGATCATCCGGCCCGCCTGGGCGGCGGTCCAGGCGGGGCGCGTGCTCGACGTGCAGATGAAGACGCCCGGCGAGCCGTCCAGGAGGGTCCAGTTGGCGATGAAGTCGGACAGCAGGAAAGGATCGCTGGCGCTGTTGAGCTTGAGGCCCAGATACGTGCTGAAAGTGGCCACTCAGCCCGCCTTCCCTTTCGCGAGCCTGGTCAGATTCCGAGCCCGGTGCCGGCCTTGACCGACCCGTCCGGCCGGTAAACCGGGTTGATGCTGTTGCTCGGGTTCAGCGCGCCGGGGCCGGCCCCGGTGGTGCCCTGGGCGCCCGGCTGGGCCGCGTTGTAGTTCAGCGGCGAGGCGTAGTTGCTCAGGCCGGAGAACGGGCCCAGGCCCGCCCGGTTACCCGCGGCCACCTGGAACTGGTAGCCGCCCACCAGCGGCCGGACAGCGCCGGCCGGGGTGTAGATGACCGGCGCGTTCGGGATCAGGCCCTGCTTGAAGACGGCCGCGGGCCCGCCGATGCCATAAAGGTAATAGACGGTCAGCGAATCAGTCGCGCCGGCCCCGGCGGGCCCGGTGGTGATCAGCGTGATCGTCAGCACCTCGGCCGGGCCGGTACCCGCGGAAGACACGGTGTAGTCCAGGCCGTAAGCCAGGAACTTGGAAATCGTGGTGTCGCGCACGATCAGCTGGTCGTTCGGCGTAGCGACATTCTTGTTGGTCAGCGTCGCGACCTTCGCCACGGCGACGATCACCTCGGCCGCCGCGGTCAGCGGCACGGCGCCCATGGTGTCGTACCAGTACGAGATGGTGATCGTGTCGCCGGGCGCGCTGTTGACCGAGCCGGCCAGGCGCAGGATCGAGTAGGTCTTCCACGGGCCCACCCCGATGGTGGTCACCGCGTAGTCGTAGCCCAGCTCCAGCACCGTGCCGCCCGGCTGCATCGGGTCCCGCTCGACGCTGGGCCCGAGGTCCCGCACGATCAGCTGCTCGGGCGGGACGATGATGCCGGCCTGGGTGGTGACCAGCGGCACCGTGTTGGAGAAGGCCGTGGTGAACGTGTCGGTCTGGTAGACCGGCTGGCCCGAGGATGCGCCGCCCGAGGGTGACGGCTGGCCGTACAGCGAGGGCTGGCCCGAGGCGGGCACGAACATGGTGCCGCCGTCGCTGGCCTGGATCAGGTAGTAATCGATCTGCGTGATGCCAGCCGGCGGCGTCCAGGAAACGAGCACGCCCTTATCGACCGGCTGGACGGGCCCGGAGGTGAAGTAGGCCGCGTTGCCGGTGGCGTAGGTCACGCTGACGGTATCGCCCGAGGTGCTGTGGGTGCTGCCGGCCAGGCGGGCGATCGAGTAGGCCAGCGTCGGGCCCGAGCCGGTGACGGTGATCGTGTAGTCGACATTGAGGACCTGGACCTTGCCGAAGTTGATCCCGGCCTGGGTGAAGGTCGTGGTGCTGCCCATCCCCGGGGCGCTGGGGACCGCCGAGGCGTAGGCGTAGGTGACCGTGATCGTGTCGCCGGGCTTAGCGATCGCCGAGGTCGGCTTCAGGGTGAGCGCGAACGTGGTCCTGGGGGTCACGACGTAGGTGTTGCCCGGCGTCGAGGGCTCGGTGACCAGCTGGACCGTGTAGTCGGTGTTGTAGACCAGGGCCTGGTTGCCCTGGGTGACGTCGACCACGGTCAGCGCGCCGATCGCCGTGGTCACGCCCCAGGCGTTCAGCTGGGCCGGGACCTCGGTCAGGTTCAGCGTGTCGGTGACGGTGAAGCTGTGCGTCGCGGGCAGGTTCGAGTCGTAGTACTGCGGCGAGCCGTACTGGTAGGTCAGCGTCACGTTGTCGCCAGTCGTCCAGTTGACCACGTGGGTGAAGACGACGTACAGGGCGGTCTTCGGGCCGAACAGCGCGGTGGTCACCGTGTAGTCGGTGCCCAGCACGAGCGTCTGCGCGCTGGTGGTGTCCCGGACCACCAGCGTGGAGGGGATGATGCCCTGCTGGCTGGCGTAGAACTTGGTCACCGCCGTAGTGGCCAGGAAGGTGTCGACCTGGGTGGCCAGCGGGGACGGGGCCGAGGGCGAGCCGATGTAGGAGGTGTCGACGTTCACGCCGCCGTAGCTGGTGTCCGTCAGCGGCATGGCAGAGATCTGGTTGCCCAGGATGTCGGTCAGCGTGGTGTCCTTGACGCCCCCGGCCACGCCAGCTGACGGGGCCCGGTAGGCGGGCGGGGTGCCGAGCCCGGAGATCAGGGCCGAGCCGCCGCCGACCTGGGTGTCGATGACGCCCGCGGCGCCGATCGCCGTGCTGCCGCCTACCCAGGGGTACGGGCTCTGGGGAGTGACCACGGCGGTGCCCGGGGGCCCGCCGAGGACCTCCTCGGTGTCCGGCTGGCCCGAGGGGAATCCGTACTGGCCTTCCCTGCCCGGCTTGACCGCGTAATCCGACATCGGGGCCTGGCCGGTCTGGCTGCCGGCCTGGCCGGCACCGGACCACGGCATGACGTCGGTGACCGAGCCGCCTGGCTGCGCGCCGCCGATGCCGGCGACCGAGGTGCCCTCGGTCTCGGCGTTGGCGGCCTGCTGCGCCTGGTTGCCCGTCGCCGTTCCGGGGGAACCGGGCGACGCGCCCTTGGCGCCGCGCACCTGCTCGGTGTCGACGTTGCCCGCAGCCGGGGAGTATCCCGCGTACTCGTCAGGCTGGTTCGGCATGGCGCCTCCCTGGTCGGTCTCTCCCTCCTTCCGGGGCCGGGCACCCCGCCGGAGCCGGCGCGGTCAGGTCACTTCCCGTAAAGGCCAGAGCAGCTGACCGGGGCAAATGTCTTGTCGATGAATGCCAGGAATACCTTCTGCTGCTGGACCTCTTTCGGCGTCGGGTGCTGGTTCTGCGCCGACAGCCTGAACAGGCCCTCCCACAAGGTGATCTGATCCGCACGGCTCTTGTTGCCGATCGCGCAGGCGGCAAGCTGCGACTGGTGGATGGCGCTTGCCTGGTTAGCGGCATGTACCGACAGGAAGGACACGGTAATCGTCAGCGCGACATCGAGCACGAACGAGATGCAGAGGATGATGAGCAGCAGCCGGTCGCGCCGGGTCCGCTTCACCAGCTTATCGATCATTTCTCCTGCGCTGGCGGCCAGCTTGTTCTCATCGGACATGGAATACTCCCTGGTTCTCCATCACCCTCAATATGATCACGGCCGCTATCTGGTCTCCGGGGAATACCGGGAAGCCAAGGTCCTCGCCCTCCGGCTTATAGTCACGTATCGTCTCCAGCATGGATTTAAGCGCTGCCGTCCGGTCAGCCGTGATCGTGCCGGCCTGAAATTCATCCAGGAGATCGTCAAGTTCCTGCCTGCTGGCATGCGGCTGGTGAAGGATCCGCGCCGCGTCAAAGGCGACATTCCGCCAGAACACGTCGATCTTGGTCTCCAGCACGCCGAGCCTGGAGATAGCCGTGTCTATCTTCGTATCCAGCGACCCGAATGAGACCTTCATCGCTGCGATATCCCGCACGGACTCACGGTAAGGCTCGGTGTCCTCGCGGACGATCCTGTGCATGGATTCAGAAGATTCCTCAGAAGAATCCTTGCGTTTTGAGTACAAGAACGCGATAACGGCTATCACGATCCCGCCGAGGCCCGCTATCGCGTCCAGCACTGCAAAGACCGTGCTCACTCCGCCCCCATGTCCTGAAAGCTATCCCGCCGCGCCCGTGGGGGTATTCGGCACGTCGGTCATCGGGCCCATCGACGTGGCCATGTTCCGGAAGCTGGCCCCGTAGTCACGCGGGGCCGCGACCGGCGTGCCATGCTCGTCAAACTGCCAGCCCAGGTGCTCCATGTGATGGCGGTTGCGCGCGGCGGCGGCGGTGATGCGGTCCCGGTCGGCCGCCGGGTCGCCGCGGTTGACGGTCAGCCCGGGAGACGTCTGCACCAGGTTGAAGGGGACCCCGGTGTCCTCGGTGTCCATTGCGCGCAGCGCCCAGGCCAGGTCGTTGGCACGCGCGACGTCGAAGGCCGAGCTGGTGTCCTCGATGTGCCCGAAGTTGGCGGTCGGCCCGGCTGTGTCCGTCGTGTCAAGGTGACTGACCATGGCAGCCGGGTCAGGGCGGAACGTCATTCCGGCTCCAGGATCCAGGGACCGTTGCCGCGGCGCACGGCCCGGTCGATGAGGTGGGCGTGCCGGTCGCACAGCGGCGCCTTGGCGCCGGAGTCCTGGGCCTTGACCGGGATGTTCTCCCCGCACGGGGCGTCCGGCCGGGTGCCGGGGCCGATGCACTGGAGCACCAGGTAGTCGTTGTCGGCCGTCTCGTCGAGGGTGGCCAGGGCCGCGGCCTTCTCCTCCTCAGCACGCTTCCAGTAGGCGTCAGACTGCCGCTGCATGGCGCCCTGGACGAGCGGGTCATCTTCTCCCTGGACCACCTTGAGGGTGCCCAGGGCGATCTGGCGGGCGAAGGCGGGGGTTGCCACGATCTCCCGCGGCATGTGCTGGTAGTCCCCGCCGGACGGAGATCCCTTGCCCTCGAACGTGACCTCGTGCGTGCGCCGCGGGTCGCTGGCGATCACCAGCACCGAGGCGGTCATGTTCTGGCAGACGATCGTGGCAAGGGGCTGCTGCTGGTAGGCAAGCATGGCGTCGATAGACAAGAGGACCTCCCATATCTTCTGAGGCCAGCTACTGTGAGCCCGCGGAACGAAGCACCGGCCGGACGATCACCGGCCGGGCCGGCTGGCCCGCGCGCCCCTGTGCTTCCAGGCGGGGTAGAACCCCGGGCCAGCACCAGGCTAATTACGCACATGCGTAATTAGTGCCTGCTCAGTTGGCGTCGAGCGGGTACCGGCCGGCCAGGACGATATGGCCGTTGCCGATGTCACGCCAGTCACCGAAGCTAAAGATCATGATGGTCCCGTCGGTGTTGACCTGGAAGAAGCCGCCGATCTTGTCGGGACTGCAGTTGGCCTGCCCGTACATGACGGGCTCGGCCCGGCTGACCGGGGCGTAGCCGGGCGGCACAGTGGCGATCGTCGTGCCGTCATTGACAGTACCGGGTACCATCTGGCCGCTGATCTGGACCATGTTGTCGTTGGTCAGCTTCACGGTCAGGGTCCGGCCCTGGTACGTCGCCCAGCCGTGCAGCAAAGTACAGTGCACCCAGCCTGCTGGCCCGCCCGGTAGCTGACGGCTGACGGGCCCTGCGAAACTCGCGCTGCCGTCGGGGCCGACCCGGGCCAGCACGGCCGAGCCAGGCGAGACCACCTGCCAGGCGTCAGCCGACTGGCTGGCCAGCACGGCGATGACCTGGGCCACGTGCGACAGCGACGCCGCGGTAAGCCGCAGCTCGCCGTAGCTGTTCAGGCTGAAGATCTTCTGGGTGCCGTAGTAGAAGTCGAGCAGGTCGGCCCCGCCGTCGCGGTTCACTGCGCTCACGGTCACCGTGAGCATGCCGGTGCCGGTGCCGGGCAGCGTGACGGCGTTGCCGCCTGCGGACTGCAGGACCGGGACCGCGGCCTGGCCCTGGAGCGCGGTCACCGCGGACTCCAGGCTGGCCAGGGCGGCGGAAATGGCGTTGTGGTCGGCGAGGTGCGTGAGGTCGCCGAGCTGGTGCTGGCTAGGGGGCGCAGGCAGGCTCATGCGAGGCTCCCGGTGAGGACCCAGTTGTTCAGCGATCGCTGGCGGAGCTTGACCTCGGCGTACTGGGCCGAGATGTTGACCTTGTTCCCGGCCGAGACGATCGTGACGCCGCCGCCGGCCACGATGGTCACCACGCCGACGCCGAACGCAGCCACCCAGATGACGGCGCCGAGCGGGAAAGGCGTCTGGCTGGACGGGGGCACGGTTACCGTGGCCGCGCCCGCGGAGTTGACCTCGACCACGGTCCCGATGTCGGCGGGGGACAGCACGTAGCTGCCGCCCTGGGAGGAGAAGCCCAGGACAGCGCCGGCTACCAGGGCCTGGAGCTGCGTGATCTGCGATTCCATCGCCGACAGGACATCGCTGATCGCGGCGTGATCAGTGATGTGCCCCGACTGCCCGGCGGCGCGGGTGTCGGGAGGGATCGTCGGGAAGGTCACAGTCCTTCCGGGGCTGAGACATGCCAGGGGGCGGAGGCACGCGCTCCTCCGCCCCCACTCCGCCCACCTGGCCGTGACAGCGCGTCCTTCGGTCCAGGGCCAGAGGATCAGGTGAGAGCCCGGCACTGAGGAATTACGGCGGCATGCCTACCTGACGGGCCGGGCGCTCACTCGAATCTACTTGTTGAGCTGCAGCCCGCTGGCCTGGCCGGGGAAGCACCCCATGGGAGAGGTCTTGTTCTCCCGGGAGTCTTGCAGGCACTGGGCGATGAGCTGGTTCACGTTGGGCGTGCCCAGGTTGGCGAACGCTGACTTGTTCTGCTGGTTGACCTTGACGTTCTCTTGCGCGATCGCGAAGTTGGCATAGGCCTGCTGGATCTGCTGGAGCTTGTTCTCCACCTGATCGGAGTAGTGCATGATCGGGAACAGGACGCTGATTACCTCGACCTGGCTGCCGATGTCGGCCTGCATGGTCTTCTTGATGTCCGGGCCGAACGCATTGAACTGGCTGGTGTTGGTCTTGGTGTTGACGACCGTCTGGTAGTCCGTGATGGGGTCGTACTCCCCCACCTGCTGGTTGACTACCAGCTCCAGCTCCCGGATGACCACGGCGTTCTCGATGGTGGTCATGAGGTCGCCCTGGTTGGCGAAGTTGCTGAACAGCTGGCCGGCTGCGCTCGGCTTGACCCGCCACTGGATGGTGATCTTGGCGCAGGCCTGCTGCTGGCCGCCGATGCGGACCGGCAGGGCACCGCCGCACTGCCCCGTGCCGGGCAGGTGGCCGCCCTGCTCGAACGTGGTGGTCTGGATGGTCTCGTTGATGACGGCCAGGTGCAGGAACGGGTCCCAGGTCTCATGCGCCCCGGGACCGTAATACCCGGACTCGACCTTGCCCAGGGACACCGGGACACCGACGGATTTAGCCGGGACTGACTTAACGCCAGATATGCCGAAGGCGATCAGGCCCAGGATGAGGCACAGGACCGCGCCGCCGACATACCCGCCCTTCTTATCAGTAACGATGAAGGCCGCGGCTGCCAGAATCAGCATGCCGACCCACAGGATTATCGCGATGACGAACATCAGTCACCTTTCTTTCCTTCATCCAGGTGATCGAGTTCGTCAGCCGCCGTCACCTGGTCAACCCGGCGGATGAATCTTTCCAGGTCTTCCTGGCTGGCCAGCTCGGCTTTCTTCCGGGCTAGCTCACGGCGTGCCTTAACGCGTGGCAAGGCTACCCACAGGAAGCCCGCGAAAATGGCCATGCCGATTACGAAGACAACGATGCTGATAAACACGTACTCGATCATTGCCAGCGCCTTATCGCCTTCAGCTGTCCCTGGTTTCCTGGACGAATACCTGCCAGGAGGCGGCGCTGAACTTCAGCCGCCCGCCACGGCGGTCCTGGGTGTCGCGGACCAGCACGTCATCGCCGCGGACGGTGTTCCTGACCTCGATGCACTCGCCGTTCGGGTTGCTGTGCCAGGACTTGCGCCAGCGGGCCCCGAGCAAGCGGAGCATAAACCCTGTGGCTGCCGCGAGCATATGTCTCCTCTGTCGTCGGTGTGGAATATCAATGAATCTAGTACACCGAACGTGCAGATGCAAATGCAGATGGCCGGGACCCCAGCAGAGGATTCCGGCCATCTCCTAAGCCCGCGGGGTCAGGCCTACGGAGCGGTGGGCGGCCAGTTCAGCGAGGAGTAGCCCCCGCCGGACCAGGTTGACAGGTTGGCCGAGACCGAGGGGTTGCCGATCAGGCCGGCGCCGGACATCAGCGCAGAATGAATGGCCTGGTACGGGCCGTTAGCGATGACCTGCGCCATGGCCGACACGCCGTGAGCCGGGGTGTCGAAATCGTAGTTGCCCGGGTGGCCGGGCCCGGCGCCGGACGGCTCGGTGCCGACAACCCCGGCGAAGGTGCCGGAGCTGGCGGTGACGTTCAGCGGGTTGTTCTGGCCGGCCCCGTCTGCATGAACGCCCTGCGCGCCGTTGTTGTCCTCATGCGCGAACCAGGAGATCAGCGAGTCGATGTTGGCGGTGGACTGGGGCGCGCCGAGCGCCGTCAGGATCGCCTTAGCCCATGCGATGGCCCAGGCACCCGTGCCGATAGCGGTCAGCGCGGGCAGGACCGGCAGCGCGGCCGGAGGCGTGACGACCGGCGGCGCCGGGATGATGTGCGTATGGCTCCCGTCCGGGTTGAATACCGCCGGGCCTGTCTGCTGAGTCGCCATATCTAAGATGCTAGCGCAGCGAGGAGTACCCGTCACCCGACCACGTGGATAGCTCCGCGGCGACGGCGGGATTGCTCAGCAGGCCCCGGCCCGAGCGCAGGGCATGGGCGATCACCGGGTACTTGTCCCTGATCACCCGCACGGTTGCGGTGACGCCGTGCGCCGGGGTGTCGAAGTCGATATTGCCCGGGTGATCCGGCCCGGCGCCAGACGGCTCGGTACCGGTCATCCCGGCGGTCTCGCCTGAGTAGACGGTCAGGTTCAGCGGGTTGTTCGCCCCGGCCCCGTAGGTGAACACCCCGGCGGCATGGCCGTCGTCCTCGGCCGCGAACCAGGCGATCATCGAGGCGGTGTTGACCGGCTTAGCCGGGGCTTTCAGCGCTCTCAGGATTGCCGTGGCCCACGCCTGGGCCTGCGCTCCGGTGCCGACGGCGGTGCGCGCATGCAGCTGCATGCTCACTGGCCTGGCGCTGGCGCTGACGCTGGTGCGCGCGGACGGCTGCATGCTCACCGGGCCGCCGCCGCAGCCCGGGAGGAACAGCAGCCCGGCGATCGCCAGCGCGGCGAGTGCCCAGCGGCGGCTAGCGGGCACGGGGGCTTCGCCTCCGGCGCCAGAACTTCGGGATCAGGGCGCCGACCATCACGATGATGGTCAGGACCGTGATGATGAGCTGGATGTCCCGCGAGATCGTCATGCCGGCTCCCAGCATGGGGTCACCTCCTGTCAAAGGCGCCGGCCGCGGTGAAGCGGGCCAGCGTGCGCTCGAAGTACCTCTGGGTGTCACGGGCGTTCACGTCGAGGCGGAACCGCTCGTGCTTGATGCCGTTACGGCCGGCGTCCTCGACGAACACGGCCGCGTAGTGCGAGGCCGCGTAGCTCACCAGCCAGCCGCGCGGGCCGGTGGAGTCCTGCGGGGTGCAGTCGTGCTGGGCGCAGCGCCGGTAGCCCAGGTCGGAATACGGCACCACCCAGGCGTCCGGGTTCACCTGGCTGCCGAGCTTGTCCCGGAGCGCCGCCCCGCCGCCGGACAGCTCGGCCCGGACGCGGGCCCGGTAGGCCGCCGCGGTCTCGCCCGGCATCTTGCAGGCGGCGAACACCCGGCACCTGCTGTCGTAGCCCTGCACGTAGTGGCCGCTCGGGCCCGCTTCCAGGATGAATGACCAGACGTGCGGGTCGAGGTTCTTCAGCTGGGTCCAGGTCGCGTCCCAGTACCGGTTCTCCTGCGGGCAGCCAGGCTGGACATTGACCCCGCTGATCTCAGGCGCGCACCGGCCGGCAGCCCCGTCGGCGAAGCCGGTCACGATGGCCCCGACGGCGGTGTAGCCGTCGCGGGCCAGGATCTCCTGGGCCCCGACGAGGAAGCTGAAGATGCCGTTGTCGGCGATGATCAGGAACGGCTTAACCGGCAGCCGGGTCCGGGCATTGCCCAGCCAGGCGGTGTACTGCCTCATCGAGACCGTGTGGTACCCGGCCCGGACCATGTAGGCCATCTCGTGAGTGAACTGCGTGCTGCTCACCGACTCCGGGTCCCTGGAGTCGCAGACCGGGGCCGAGGCCCTGCAGCCGTTGTTCATCTCGTGGTACACGAGCACCGGAACGGCCTTCGCCGTGACGTACCGGCCGGCATAGGCCCTCACCAGCGGCTGGCTGACGGCTGCCTCAGAGGGCCGCGCCCGGACGCCCGCTCCCGCTACCGACCAGGCTGCGATCGCGAAGACGGCCACTGTCAGGGCCGCGAGGGCTGCGCTGATCGATCTCCTCCGGCGTCGCGAGACTACCGTGCGCTTCGATTCCATCAGGGTCCACTTCCATTCCCTCGGCAGCGTACTGAGCCGCCCATAGGTCCTTCGTGCTGCCGCGGAGGATGATCCACCAGCTGGCGATGATCCAGGCCATGGAGAGCCATGTATAGAACAGGGCCTTGAACAGCGACGCGGCCAGCACCATGTCCTTCCAGTCACGCCCGCGGATATGCCAGGCGTGAATGGACTCGACGGCCGAGAAGATCAGCGGGTAGATGAGCCAGAACCAATTCGGCTTCAGCTGGCCCTGCGCCAGGTCGGCGCCGTTGGAGGTCAGCCACAAGACCCAGAAGATGATGCAGATGATCCCGAAGAACTGCTGCACCCATTCGCGCCAGTTCAGCTTGTTGAAGCCGAAATTGATCAGGTCGCCGATCGTGCCGGACTGCCACTTAATCCTCTGGTGCCATAGTGCCTTGATGGTCTGCATCGAGCCTGTATAGCAATACACGGTCGGGGACATCAGGCACTGCCAGCCCAGCTTGCGCAGCTGGAACGTCAGGTGGTAGTCCTCGACGACCGAGACGTAAGTCCAGGGGCCCTCCTGGCCCGGAATGTGGCTGGCTTCGCGCAGCGCCTCGTTGCGGTACATGCAGCCGGTCCCGGAGATGACCCGGCACCAGCCGCGGCGCAGGCTCAGCGTCGCGCTCTCGGCGAACTCGGCCCGCTGGATCCGGCACAGGATGCTGTTGCCGGTCATCACCGGCTGGCTGGAGCTGCCTCCCATCATGGGGTTGGCGAGGAACTCCTGCTCCCAGTGCTCGACCGCGAAGTCCGGCAGCGCGGTGTCGTCATCGACGCAGACCACGAAGTCGGCCCCCTGCGCGTACCGCCACCATGCCTTGTTCAGCACGCCGGACTTCTTGAACGGGTCCCGCGGCAGCTCGAAGACCACCGCCGGGTACCGGCGCGCGATGTCGGCCGTATCGTCAGAGCAGCCGTTCGGGATGACGATGATCTGGTCGACCGGCCGGGTCTGGGCCAGCAGCGACTCGATCGCCTTGGCGATGCAGTCCGCGCTGTTGTGAGCCGGCACGAACGCGACGATCCGGGGCCGCTCCGGCCGCCTGGGCACGAACGCGCGGGCCGCCAGCCGGGGCATCAGCTCCGCGGGCTCTTCGTACATGTCTCCCCCTGCCTCGTGAATATCAATAAATATAGCCTATCAGACCGATCAAGCAGGGCGGGCACGGGCCTGGATGGCCTCCAGCACGCGCAGGTGACCAGCGCTCAGGGAGCCGGCGTGGCGCTCCGCGATCGCCGCTGAGCGCTCCAGGGTGCCGTTGGGGGCCGCCTGGAGCGCCTCGTCGAGCACCGCCCAGGACAGCTCGTCGAGCGCAGCCCGGATGACGCCCGGGTCCTGGGTCAGCCGGCAGGCCGCATCGAGTGCGGCCAGCAGCTTGAAGGGCCGCCGCCCGGCGGTAATACCCGGCGCGAAGGTATCGACCCGGAGGCTTGGCGAGCTGGTAAGCACTGCGGCCTCGAAAGCGTTGATCAGCGGGCTCACGTCGCCTGCGGTCGCCGGGTCATACAGGCCAGGGAAGGCGACTTCCTCGTATCCCTTGTCGTAGCCGCTGAAGTAGACCGGCGACGCTGAGCCCGTCTCGGCCAGCACCCCGAGCGTGACGTCGAGCAGGCTAACCGGCCAGCCAAGGTCGGAGATGGCATTGATCCGGTACTCACCCGGCGCGGCCCCCAGGGCCGCTAGCAAGAGCAGGTGCGCGGACTCGCGGGCCGACTGGACGTAGAAGGCGATGTCAGGGCTGTGCAGCCGGATGACGTCACCGTCCAGGGCCCACTGGTGCAGTCGCCGGTAGATGATCGAGTTGTCTAGCACGTGGGTGAACCGGCTGGCTGAGACCGTCATGCCCGTGGCATCCGCGATTCCCGCCGAGACCCACTCAGCCGCGCGCTTGGAGGCGGTGTACACGTCCGGGGAGTAGGGCCGCAGCGCCTTGCCGGTCGAGGCGCAGACTACCTGGGGCACCCCGGCCCCAGCCGCGGCACGCAGCACGTTCCAGGTACCGATTACGTTCGTGGACACCGTGCGGTGCACGTCAGTCTCGGCCAGGCCGGGGTCACGCTGCGCAGCGATGTGGAACACGAGGTCGGGCCGGATGTCGGTCATCAGCTCGCCCATGGCCGCAAGATCCCGGATGTCGGCGTACCGGTACTTCGCGGCAGGGTTCCAGCCGGCCGGGTCGCCCGTTACCCCGCGGCTGACGCTGACTATGCAGCCGAGGCCGGAGACGCGGGCATCGAGGTGGGCGATCAGCTTCTGGCCGATGCAGCCGGTCCCGCCGGTCACCAGGATGGTGGCATGCCGGATCCGGTCAGCCAGCGCCTCCTCGGGCAGGGGCAGCCCGCGCCGGGCGATGCCCAGGAACCGGGCGTGCTCGGCCGGGGCATCTTTCCGCGCCTCGGTCAGCCCGGAGGTCAGCCCTCCCAGCAGCCCGTGCGTGGCCGGAGACAGGTGCTGCTGCCCTGGCGGGGCCACCCGTCTCATCATGCCGATGATCTCGGACTCGGGTCTCATCCCATGCCTCCCCTTGCACTTGATTAATATCAAGGAATATAGCACACAGACATGGAACAGCCGGGACCAGTGCGGCCCCGGCTGTTCCGGCGTCATGCCTTCAGGCTGAGGCTGGAGCCATGCCCGCCAGCATGCGAAGGTCGAAGGCAACCTCCATCGGGTCCGAGACGCCCGTCAGCGCGACGTACGTCAGGAACTTGTTGCCGGCCGCCAGCTTCTTGTAGTGGTCGACCGCGGTGTCATGCCCGTCGCCGTAGCCGATCACGGCGACCGCCACGACACAGGTCTCGTCGGCCTGCTTCAGCCAGTCCTCGAACTCCTCGGGGTCGTTCAGCTTGCCGTCGGTGATGACCAGCAGCTCGATAGCCGGCCGCTTGCGCAGCGGGACGGAGCTGAACTCGGCCTGGAAAGCGTGCTCGGCCGCGCGCACAGCCGGCATGATGAAGGTCCGGCCGCCCCACGGTACATCGGCCAGCTTGCCGGCGATGTTGGCGGAGTTCAGGTCGATCAGGTCGCGCGGGTCCTCGGACTCGTCCTCGCCCTCCTCGAACTCGATTTCCTGCGGCTCGTTGAAGCAGAAGGTCCGCAGCCCGCCGCCGCTCTCCTCGTGCGCCGCCTGCGCGTCGTCCTTCTCCAGCTGCGCCACGATCAGCGGCAGCACCTGCACGACCAGCTCCTGCTTGGTCATCGGCGAGTCAGGGCTGGCCTGCTCCCCGTTGGAGCCGGAGACGTCCCACAGGAGCACAGGCTCCAGCTCGCGCTCGGTCCTGGGCGTCTCGATCAGCTCGCGCGGCGTGCGGCCGGGCAGCCCGGTCACGGGGGTCTCGACTATCTCGGTCATGAATGTCCTTCCATCGGCGATGAATACGTGGTCCAGACAATATCAAAGATTCTAGAGAATCGCGAAACCCGGTCGGCGGGCCGGGGTAACACGGGTCATCGGTTATCCAGTGGGTCGCGTGGCACCGCGAGGATGCCCGGACACTCGAACCCCATATCCGGTCGGCCGGCCCGCCGTCGGCCCCTCTCCCGGCGTGTCCGGACACCAGGGCCGAGGTGGCGCGCTGCGGGACACTACCCCGTCCGCTCTCCACCGCAGACCGGATACTACCAATAAAACTTAGACGGGCAGCGAGCTTGGTGGTAGCGTCTGCGGCGAGCACAAGATGAGGCTGAGAATCAGACGTAGATGCGCGACCATAAGCGGGAGGTAAGGTTCGACTCCTTGCCCCGGCTCACCCGTGCCGGGGCTAGCTCAGCGGAGAGCGTCCGCCGCGCGGTCAGACTGAGACTGTTCTGCTCAAAGCCGAAGACTTGGACTTACGCCACCGGATTGACCGGGCGCGTGCGATGTGGGGAGGTCGCGGGTTTGATCCCCGCCGGGGCCGCCAACTCATGGCCCCGTAGCTCAGTGACAGAGCAACCCATTAGCAAACTCACGCGCGCTCTTAAACACGGCCGGAGGCTGATGAGTCCCGTGTAGAGCCGACTGTAAATCGGCACACTACTTGGGGTAGTGCTACATAATCCCGAGGGCCCGGCACAAGGCAAGGTGTCGGGCCCTCCCTAGTCCTAGTAGGAGGAGCCCCCATGCCCCGGACGCTCGGCGAGGTCGTCGCGGTCGAGAAGGCCGCCCGCCAGGCCGCGAACAAGTCCACCGCTGTCGTCTACCAGAACATCCAGAAGCCCGCCCTGGTCACCGGCTTCTCCCAGGTCTACTTCCCTGACGTCGAGGACCCCGACGGGCGCAACGGCAAGCCGCCCAAGGGCGACCGGCTCCAGGTGCGCTCGGAGGAGGCGCTGATGGAGCACGCCCGGCTGCTCACGCCGGCGCTGGACATGACCGCGGCCAAGGACTACGCCAACACCCACGCGGTTGCCGATGTCATCGTCGGCAACGAGGTGATCCTGGCTGACGTGCCGGTTACCTACCTGCTCTCGCTAGAGCACCAGATGGACGAGATCGTCACCTTCTACCGGGGCCTGCAGGTCAACGACCCGGCCAAGGACTGGGTATGGGACGAGGGCGACCAGGCCTACCGCAGCCGCGAGCCCGAGGTCCGGCTGAGCGAGGAGAAGGGCCAGAAGGCCCTGGTGCTGATCGAGCCGACCCAGTACCAGGCCGGCCAGGCCATCCCGGTGCCGGACAACAAGCGCGAGGGCCGCTGGGAGATCACGTACTTCTCCGGCGCCGTCACCCGCCAGCGTAAGACCGAGCTGGTCGAGCGGGCCGAGGCGCTGAAGGCCGCGGTCAAGCAGGCGCGCGAGCGGGCCAACCGGGCGCAGGCTGACCCCCAGGAGGTCGGCGCGCCGGTCTTCCGCTTCCTGCTGACCGGCGCAGCCGGATAGCACCAGGCATGGCAGGGCCGGGCGGCCGTGACCGCCCGGCCCTGCGCTGCTTCTAGTGACCGGTGACGTCCCCGGTGATGCCGGCGGTGTCCTGAACGTAATTGCCGTTCTGGTAGCTGAAGGTGTAGTTGCCCCCGCCCGTGATGGTCGAGTGGCCGTCGAACAGCTGGCTCAGCGCGGCCCCCAGGCCGGTGTCCGGGGCCTGGTTCGGCAGCAGGGACGACGGGTCCGGCGCAGTAGCGGAGAAGACGTCGTACTGGATGGTGCCCTTGACCGGGCCGCTGCTGGTGAGCGGGCCGCCGGTCGCCGGGTCGGCGAAGCCCCTGAACGAGCCGGTGACATCGATCGTCACCGAGTACGCGCCGGGCGCGGATTCAGGGACCACGGTGAACTGCTCGGACAGGTTGTCGTAGGCCCACACCGGGCCGTTGGGCGAGTTCCTGGTGGCCGTGCCCGAGACGTTGGTCGTGTCGGAGTGCCCGGCGGAGTGGGTGACCGCGTGGACCGCGCCGGGCACGGTGCCGGCCGAGGCCGCGGCGGCCGAGGTGAGCAGGGCTGCCGCGGCGACCGCCGGGACGGCCAGGGCAACGGCGAAGCGCCGGGTCAGTGAGTTGGGCATGCTGGGTCTCTCTCTGCGTGATGATGGGGTTCTTTCGCTGTTAATATATCAATAAATATAGTAAAGTCAAAAGCGAGACCTGAGGAGGTTCCAGTGATCGAGCCGGAAGCGGAACCACGGCCCAGCGGCGGGCGGCACGGCAGCGCGGAGTGCCGCCTGATCGCCGAGAACGGGCTGATCATGCAGTGCCTGGCGGGCAGCGGCCTGCACGGCATCTCCATCGCCAGCACGGATGACCGGGACGAGGTAGGCGTCTGCATCGAGCCGCCGCGGTACGTCATCGGCCTGGGCACGATCCAGGGCGCCCCGTTCGAGCAGTACCTGTACCGGAGCCAGCCCGAGGGCGTCCGCTCCGGGCCCGGCGACCTGGACCTGACCGTCTACGGGCTGCGCAAGTGGATGAAGCTGGCCATGGCCGGCAACCCGACGATCATCCTGCCGTTCTTCGCGCCGGAGGAGAACTTCACCTACCTGTCCGAGTACGGCCGCCAGCTGCTGGCCCTACGCGAGAAGATCGTCACCCGCCAGGCCGGCCAGCGGTTCATCGGCTACCTGCAGCAGCAGCTGCGCCGGCTGGAGAGCCACCATGGCAAGGGCAAGGACGTCACCCGGCCCGAGCTGATCCAGGCGTACGGGTTCGACACCAAGTACGCCGCCCACATGGTCCGGCTCGGCTGGCAGGGCGAGGAGCTGATGGTGACCGGCACGCTCACGCTGCCGGTGCCGGAGCCGCAGCGCGCCTGGCTGATGGACCTGCGCGAGGGGAAGCACACGATGAAGGAGGCAGTACACGAGGCGACCACGGCCGCCCGGCGCATCCAGGCGGCCATCAGGACCTCGCCGCTGCGCCAGGCCCCGGACGAGGGCCAGATCGACCAGTGGCTCGCCAGGGCCCACCTGCAGGTCTGGGCCAGCCGGGCGATGATCCCCTAGACGCGCAGGCAGGGCCCTCGCTGAGCGGCGGACGAGGGCCCTGCGCGCCGGGTACTTCGCTATGGCGCGCCCGGACGCGCTCTTCCTCCCGGGCGCGTTCACGCCCGGAAGCTTCTACGAGCTGGTGCCGTAGCCGAGCCCCGCGCCCGCAGGCGTGGTCGTGCTGCGCTGCCGCATGGCAGGGACGTCCTGCGGCTCTTCCGGCCACCGGGCGTCGATGAACGGGACGACGAAGCGCTTGGCCAGCCTGGCGCCGGTCACTCCCGCCACGGCGCCCAGGAAGCCGCCCACGATGTGCGCGAACAGGATCCTCGGCGCCGTCGAGGGCTTCGGTGTTCTCAGGATCTTCATGACGTGAGCTGTCCTCCGATTGCTTCCTGCCGTCGCTTCATGACAGGCAGGGCGTGGTAGTCGACGATGTGGATGGCGGCGCGAGCCGCCAGGGCCATGGCAAATGCCGTGGTCACGGTACCGGCAAAGGCGCCAGCATGTCTGAGTGCGGACTTCATTCTTCTCCCTCTGGATATCAATGAATATAGCAGACGTCCCGGCCGGATGCTGCCCGGCCGGGACGTCGCGGTGACTAGCGCGGATCCTCCACGCTGCGGATCGCCGCGATGAGCCGGTCCCGGTCCCCGCAGCTGGCAATGGCGATGATCGCCGGGCCGTGATTCTGCTTCCGGTCGTTCAGGCCGTTCCAGACGCCGACCAGCCCGGTCAGCGACAGCCGGGCCAGCTCGTGCACGCGCGAGCGGCCAAGCTCCTCGCTCAGGCGCCGGTCTTCTTCCTCAGTCGTGCGGTGGTCGGTGATCATCGCGGGGCTCCTCGGTGCCTCGTCGTTCCATGCGGCCCGGCCGGGCCGCACGCGGGACTGGTGGATAACGCAAGGCTCGGCGCCTGCTTTGAGCCGGATGTGCACGAGCGGGTTGAATCCGGTGCCCGGCGGGCCGCTAGCGTACTCGACGAACTCCGCACCCGGATGCCATTCGCCGTGAAGCCAGACGCTGACCTCCTGGCCGCGCTCGAAGCTGATCATGCCCGTGCCACCCCGCCCGCCCATTCCGTCGACCTCTCCAGGATGCCGAGCGGCGGGTAGTGATGCTTCTCCAGGACCTGGATCAGGCGCCAGCCCCCGGCGGCCAGCTCGTTCAGCGCGGCCTCGATGGTGATCGGCGGCGTCAGGCCGGGGTGGTGTTTCAGTTCGAGCGTCATGGACTCGTAAGTGGTACTCACGGGTTGATGACCTTGATCTCGACGTCGACCAGCAGGCCGGGGCCGGCCAGCTGGACGCGCCCCTGCTCGCGCATCTCTTCGAGCACGTCGCGCAGGTAGCTGTCCGACTGAAGGGCGTCGGCCCCGGTAATCTCGACGAGCACTTTCATCTGGCTCATGTCCCTTCAGGTGTGCACTTGGGCACGAGGTAGGAGTTGAAGATCCAGCGGCCGGCGGTGTCCGGGCCGCAGTAGGCGTAGCCGCCCGTGCCGGTGAACTTGCGCCGGATCATGCCGCACCGGCAGCACGTCTTCTCGAACGAGTTGCCGTCCCAGCTGTGCCTCACAGCTCGCCCTGCTCTTTCAGGCTGGCCCGCGCTGCGGGCGTGCACAGGAGCAGCTCGCCGTCGGCGAGCATCTGGCGCAGGTCGTGGCCGTGGGTGGCCAGGCCGCCCAGGCCCATGCCCTGCAGCGTGTCGGTGGCCATCACCAGGTGCGGCCGGACGACCAGCTCGCCCAGCACGAACTGGTGAGTGCGCCCGCTGCCGTAGCGCAGCGGGTGCACATCCTGGCCAACCCGGCTGGCCCCGACGAAGCTGACGACGCCATCGCCCTGGTCCTGGACGTACATCCACATCGGGACGTGCCGGGCGTTCTCCCCGAACATGATCCTGGCCGCGGCATCGTCGCTGCCGTACAGGCTGGAGGCAATGCTCATGACGCCCACACCTGGCCGGCCATCGTGCGGGGCTCGACGAAGTTCCTGGCCAGGCCGCGGGCCTCGTCGTCGTCCGCGGCATAGTCCCAGCCCTGGGCCTGGCGGGCCTCGGCGTCGGTGTGCTCATGGCCGTCGTCGCAGTCGTAGCCGGTACCGTCGGCGCGCATCCGGGAGGGAGCGCCGCACTCGTAGATGCCCTGGTAGTAGGGCTCGTCCGGGTCGCCCGTGGGAATGGGCCCCTCAACTAGCCAGCTGCACGGCCACACGTCCTTGATCCGGCCGGCCGCGACGTAGCAGCGCAGGACCTCATCGCGGGTGAGGTGGCGGCTGCGGCATGATCCGCAGCGGATGGTCCCGGCGGTGTCTGGGAGGGTGCTCATCTGGTTCTCCTCGGGTTTTCTGCTCTTCGGTGCCTTCTCCCCGAGAATATCAATAAACCTTGGTAAAAGCAAATCAGGGCTGCTGGCTGAGAGCCTGCTGCGCCAGCTGCTGCTGGATCTGGTTGAGCCGCTGCTGCTCGGCCGGGGTCAGCCCGTTCAGCTGCTGCACGATCCGGTCGTGCTCGCGCTGCTCCAGCTGCGAGACCTGCTGCTGCTCGATCTGCTGCATGACCTGCCGGGTGTGAGCGCTCGTGCGCACTATCTGCGTCCCCAGCATGACGATGGCCACGATGCCCGCTGCCAGCATCACGATCCACGCCACGGCGAGCGTCGTCTTCGCGGCGTCAGCCAGGGCCGCCTGACGATCCTGCCGCATCGTAAGGGCCGCCTGAACCGCCTGGCGGGTCTGCGCCTCCTCTTCCTCCCGCTGGCGCCGGGCCGCCGCTGTCTCAGCCGCGGAGATCAGGTCGGCCACCGGGGGAGTCACCGCCGCGGTCAGCTCCTCGACCGTGGCCGTGCCCGCGAGAAACCGCCCGAGCACCCCCTGGTACCCGGCGAAAGCGGCCAGGTCAGCCCGGCGCCTGCGTGCCTCGCTGCGATCGCTCACGAGATGTCCCTTCCGGTATGGTCCTCGACAAGATAGCTGGTGGTCTCGGGCAGGTAGGTGACCTGGACGAAACCGCCCTCGGTGGCCTCGGCCTTGCTCTCGAACGCGGTGGCGATGCTGGCCACGCGCTCAGCGCGCCCGGTGGCCCAGCCGTAGGTCGCGGCCAGGAAGCCGGCGACGGCCTGGTTGCTGACCGTCCGGGAGGTGATCTTGGCAGTGCTCATGATGAGGTGGCCTCCTGGCATCCCGGGCACCATTCGTCCGGGACAGATGCCCAGGATTCAGCCAGCCTGCGGGTCGGGTGGGAGCAGACGCCCCCGTGGTCTCTGCAGACGGTGAACCAGCCGAGGTCGTCGCCGGAGTCGAAGCTGCCGTCCCGGTTGTCGATGACGTCGACCATCGTGCCGGTCGCGCGGGACCTGCGGCTGCTGATGACCTTCTCCGCGGTGCCGCAGGCGGCGCTCATGATGCCTCCGCGAGCGTCAGGTCAGGATCGAGCCGGAGGGCGAACTCGTCCTCGCCCAGGATGTTCCCGGCAAGCCGGTAGGCGTCCGAGGCGCGGGCGGCCTGAATCCAGAACCGCCCGCGCAGGCTGGTGATCTCGTAGAAGTTCATGACTGGTACCTGCGCGGGCCGTACTCGCCCCAGTACCACTGGTCGATGGTGTCCAGCGTGCCGTAGCGGTGGCCCTTGTGGACCTTGCCGTAGGCCTTGATGCCGAAGATCTCGCCGGTCGCGTTCTCGATCATCAAGAAGCCGGACATGTTGTGCTCCGGGCCGCGGTCGATCCGGGTGTACTTCGGGCCGAGTTTGACTTCGACGCGCTCGGCGTCGGCCTGCCACTGGCTGTAGCGGCTGGCGATCCGCTCGCGCTGCTGCGTCAGGATGAGTTCGGCGAGGACGCCGATCTGAGCCGCGGCGTACGCAGCCCTGGCCCGCCGGGCTAGCTCGATCAGGGCATGGTCCGGGTCCGGAGAGCCGGACAGCTGAGCCTGGTAACCATCGCGCACCCACCGGGCGTGCCGCAGGGTGAACGCTGCGTCAGACTCATCGTCCAGCGGCTTGGGCGGTGCGACGGCGTAGTAATCGTCGTCCCAGTTCGGGCTGCTCATGATCATGACGTAGCCTTCCAGGGCTCGGTGAAGGTGGTGGTCCTGCCGAACTTGCGGCGGAGCATCGCGCGCAGCTCGACGACGCTGCGGCCGTGGACGACGTAGGAGCCTGCCCGCGGGCCCTGCGCCCTCTCGCCATCGGCGGAGGCCCAGTTGATGTCGACCGGGGTGGCGTAGCTGTACAGCCACTGATTGGGCTGGTGGCGGTAGTTGGTGAGGGTCTCGCGCCTCAGCGGGATGATCATGGTCTCTCCTCGGTGTCCCTGCTCGTCGGTGCTTCTGACCTCAGAATATCAAGGTTTATTGGTAAAAGCAAACCGAAGATCCAAGGCGGGTTGGAGCCACAGGGCCTGATTCCAAGCGAACGCCCGGTTGCGTTGGAAGTTGGAGTTCTCCGCGTTTTCCCTATCTTCCTAGAGACGTGGTACGGTGAGGCTACTTCGGTAACCACCCCAGTTCCGGAGCGGCATCACAACCCCCGTGTGCCCCGGTCTATCCCCCCCAGACCGGGGCACCCCCCTGCGGGCCTACTCGTGATCAGCCTGGAAACCGAAGTAGACGCGCGGGCTGTGGGTGAACTCCAGGGAGCCGAGCTGGCCGTCGCTGCGGCGGCTGACGACCACGAACGGGGCGGCGAAGCTGAGCACCTCGAAGTCGCGCTGCATCTCCTCGGTGGTCCACCGGCCGGCGCCGTCCTGGTCGTTCAGGAGCAGGTCAGCAGCGGGCTCTGCGGAGTCGATCATCTGCTTGCGGGCAGCGGCGGTGGGGTCGTTCATCTCATGCCTTCCTCGGGTCAGCTGGTCTGCGCGATGTCCGCGCTGGTGATGACGCCATCAGTGACGTAGTAGGTGCCGTAGTAGGTGCGGGTCGAGCCGTCGGTCTGCACCGCGCTCAGGTAGGCGGTCACCTGGCCGGAGCCGAACTCGGATGTGTCATACAGCGAGACCGAGGCGGTAGTGCTGTAGCCGGCCACCCAGCTGTCGTAGCTCTGGCCGCCGATGTACCGGCCGCCCAGGGCCCACGCTGCAGGGTACGCGTGGTCGGTGATGTCCTGGTAGAACTGGTCGACCACGGACACCGCGTTGGTGAACTGCTGGACCGGGGCCACAGGCTGCACATAGACGGTCCTGGCAGGCTTGGGCTGCACGTAGACGGTCTTGACGGGCGTAGGCGCAGGGGCCTGCACGGTCTTGGTGGCAACGGGCGCGGGCGCCGATGAGGTGGCCGCGACGGGCACGGTGGCAGCTGCCGGAGCAGACGAGGAGCCGCAGCCGGCCAGGGCAGCGGCAGCCGCTCCGGCCAGGGCAGCGGCGCCGAGCCCGGTCCTCAGGGTCAGGAGCTTCATGGTGATCCTCTCGGCCCCCAGGCCCGCGGCGCGGGCTCAGGTGGAGGGGGCTTCAGTCACCACAATATCAATAAACCTTAGGAAAGGCGAATCACATCCAGGGCTTCAGGTCGCCGATGTACCGGGGCTGGGGCGGGTGACGGCCCTGCAGGATCAGCTGGTCGAAAACCTCCTGGCCATGATGAGCGCACAGGCCCAGCGGGCCCGCAGAGGTCTCGATGACGACCTGGACCCGGGCCGGGCAGCTGGCGTCGCAGTCATCAGTGCACAAGACAACCGGCGCGTACTCTCTCGGGGGCTCGGCTAGGGCAGTTCCTGCGCCGGGACCCTCCTGCGTGCCCGCTGGCCTGCTGAACATCTTCCTCATATCTTCCCGGGCGAGGCCAGGTACACCGGCTGGACATGCCGGACCTGATCGATGTGCTCCTCCAGCCGGTGCCTCAGCTCGGACAGCGAGCTGCCGTGGATCGCGGTGCGGCACAGCTCGGCGATCACCCTGCCGGTGATGATCGTCCTGGTGACGTACGCGTCACAGCACAGCTGCGGGCCGTCGCAGCAGTACTCGGTATCCACCGTGACCGGCCAGGCGTCGGCCGGGGCTGTCCAGGGCGGGTAATCCGCGGCTGAGGACGAGACGGGCGACTTCGAGGGCGTAATTCCAGTCCGGCGGGACATCGCTCTCCAGCATGCGGCGGTAAACCGAGTTCAGCCACACGGCCAGGATGGAGGCCAGCTCGCGCTCGACGTACGGCGCCGGGCTGCTCAGCCTGATCGCGGCCTGGTGGACCTGCTCGACCGGGGGAATCGACAGGTTAGGCATTGTCACCTACTTCACGGATGCCTGCGATCGTCGGGCACTCCCAGGGCACGTTGAGCCTGGCATCGTCAAAGCCGCAGGTGATGCACGAAACAGGACAGCCACCGTAGAGAGACGGCTGGGGCCGGTGGGTGTTCATGACGTGATCGACGGCCGCCAGCAGCATCATGGCCCCGGTGACGAGTTCGCCCTCGGCTTCGGTGTGCGGCTGGTGCCTGGCCACGCGCAGCCGGATCTCCTCGATCCACGGCATCCGCAGCTCTTCTGGCGGCCGGGTGTCGCCCATCAGGTCCCGGCCTGCCCCTTGTCTTCCTCCAGCATCAGCGTCTTGAGGTAGCAGACGGCATCGAGCAGCTCCTCGTACAGGTCGCGCAGGGAGTCACGCCCGTTGAACGGCTGCAGCGGGGTGCCGTAACGGCCGATGCCCAGCTGCTGCCGGGCCATGATGTCCTCGCAGACCAGCTGGTGGCTCTCCGGGTGGTCGTTCGGGACGGGCAGCGGCTGGTCGCCCGGCCGATGCCGGAACCCTCCTGATGTGCTCACGGTGTCCAGGCCCTCCAGGTGCTCAGAACATACTGCCGGCGGAAACTCCGCCAGCCGCCCCACAAGGTCAGCGGGATCGAGAACAACGCCGCCGACGGGCTGATGGTGATGGCAAGGAAGGCGAGGGTCAAGCCGCCGAATGAGCATATGAACGACGACGGGATGACACGGAGCACCGACCAGATACCCGCCAGGTAGCGCATGATCATGATCATAACTAGGAAAGATAGCACGCATAAGGTGTGCGTCAGGGGCCGGAGTTACCCGTCCAGTCGTGGCAGTGCCCGCAGTAGCCCTCGCGGATATCGTCCGGGCTGTGACTGGTCATGCCGCACCGCGGGCAGGTGACGGACGGGGGCTCAGGCTCAGCCGCGTCAGCAGGCCTGGCGCAGTGCCTGCGCTTCCACGGGTGGTTGCGCATGAGGCAGCCGTCGCCCATGTTGGTGCAGCCGACCGGCTTCGCGCAACAGCCGCTGCCCCGGGCCCAGGCCGGGCCGAACCCGAACGGCTCAGCCAGGGCCGGCCGCCAGCTTCTCGCGCAGCAGGTAGCCCTCCAGGGCCCAGATCTTGTCCCGGGCCTTGCCGAAGGCGATCGAGCGGCCGAGTTCGGGATCGAAGTTCTCCGGGCTGACGCACGCCGAGGTGCCGGTGACCGCGTACCCGTTCTCCAGGGTCAGGCAGCACACCGTCACGGTGGTCTCCGGGAAGACGTAGTACTGCGCGCTGGCGATCTTGGCATCGACAGCAGATGGATTTACGTACGGCGCGGTCAGGCCCTTGCCGACCATTACCTGCTCGATCTCTTGCTCGTTCATGGCCAGGACCCTAGCAAAGGCGCCCCGGCCGGAGTGTGAGACGGCCGGGGCGCCTGCCCATTCTGCACTGGCTAGTTAGCCCAGCTCTGCTTCTTGGCGATATTGAGCCCGGGGACGGCGGCGGAGACGAGCAGAAGGACCCAGGCGACCGCGAACCCATGCTGCTTCCTCGTGCGAAGCCGGGGAGTCGTGTACCGGGTGAACGCCTTCCGCCCGCCGCCCGGGGCCAGCACGGCCGCCATGGCCTCATGAGAGGTAGAGATGCCGTTGTTCCAGTCCGCCCGCATCCGGGGCGGGAACACGTGCCGGTACGCCCAGATGATGGCGGCATACGGGCCCGTGCGCACGAGCCAGGCCAGGTTCACCGGGGCCCGGGGGGCGTCCGGCACCGGCAGGTTGCGCCGTGCTTCCTGAGTTTTCATATCAAGGAAGATAGCAGAAGGCCGCAGCAACCGTGAGATCACGGCTCCAGGATGAATGCTGCGGCCTCACAGGAGCATATCAAGGAAGATAGCAGGACGCCCCGGCTCCCACCTCAGTACCCTCGCGGGCTTTGAGTTCAGGACCAGGGCGCCTACCGCCAGTCGCCTGCATGGCGCTGGCTCATAGCCGCGGGGCGGCCGGTAGATTCTCCTGCTAATTCTGCACCAGCTGGCAGCAGATTGGCAGTTAGCTCTTGGTGATTGTGGCAATTCCCCGGGGGTTGAGGATCGACATGGCCACCATCTCGTCGAAGACCCAGCCCTTCCAGAATGCCTCCACCATGTGGTTCTCCTCGACGTCCAGGCTGTACAGGACAGGGAAGACGCCCAGGAAGTTGGGCTCCGGGGTGAGGAAGATCTTGGCCTGCGGGACGATGATCGAGCGCTGGATCTGGAACTCGCCGAAGCTCGTGATCGTCTCGCCGGCGACCACCCGGTCCTTGAAGGCCCAGCCGGTCTGGTTGATGTCCCAGCGGTACATGTCCCGGAAGTCGAACGGGTTGATCATGATCCGCGCGCTGGGCAGCTCGTGCAGGTCGGTCATCGCGACCGCGCTGTAGAGCGAGCCCGGGGTCAGGTAGCCCGAGGCCTCGGTGATGTTGTGGTTCGGGGTGACCACGTGGTCCGGCCGGGTCGCGTAGTCGGTGACCGCGGCCTGGAGGATGACCAGCAGCCGGGCGTCCTCCTGCTTCAGGATCGCCTGCTTGGTCTCGTCCTGGGCCTGCTCGACCGCGTTGATCCGGAGGTAGAACAGGTCCTCCTTGCGGATGGCCGGCCGGGAGGCGATGCGGAAGAACCGCACCGGGATCCGCTTGCCCTCGAACGGGGTCACGCGGACTTCACCCTCGGTGCCGCTCAGGATGTAGGCCTGGCCGAGGTCGTCCCAGACGTCGTATTCAACGGGTGTACCAGGAGTGACCGGATCCTCGACCAGGACGTTCCTCGTGATGCCCTGGTATCGCAGCTTCAGCTGGATCGGGCCGACCATGCCGACGCCGAGGCGGCGGAAGCCGTGCAGCTCATCGCTGAGGATGAGCGCCATCTTCCGGACCTTGGCCTCGCGGGTCAGCGGCGCGGAGCGGGCCCGGCGGGCCTCGATCTGCGCCACGTAGTCGTCGCTCTTGCGCGACGCAACACGGGGACGCAGGCCGCCGAGCGGCGCAGCCGGGGCCAGCTGCCCGTTGGCCACAGCCAGCTGCCCGTTCGCCACAGTCTGCAGCTCGGTCATGCGAGTGGTCCTTTCCTGCGTTCCCATATGAGCTAAGGAATTACGTCAGCCGACGGTGGCCAGGTTGGCCTGGCTCGACGGCAGCGCGAAGCCGCTCAGGCCGCCGATGGTGATCTTGGTGCTGGAGTTGATCTTCAGCAGGCGCGCGACCGGCGAGGAGATGGACTGGGTGTTCGCCCAGGGAACGAGCATGCCCTGGAGGCAGCCGGTACCCATGTTCGTGTTGGACTGCGCGCCCGTGTAGTTCTGGAGCGCCACCCCGATCAGCTGGGAGCCCGGGTAGTTCGTGGCACCCGCGCCAGTGGCCGGCGGGTCGGTCCACGTCGCCGTGGAGTCGAAAGCCGGCGCCAGGATCTCGAACTCCGCGTCCGGGCCGAGCACCCACACCGCGAAGGCGTTGATGCCGGCGTACAGCAGCTCGTCGATGCCGTCGCCGCCGACGTACAGCGCGCCGAGCCCGTACACCGAATACGGCTCGTTAGCCGTCAGGAACGAGCCGTTGGAGGCCGTGCCCGCGGTGCCGTACATCGGGGCGCTGTTCATCTGGGCGGCGTTGGCGCCCGCCAGCGTCACCAGGTCGCCGCCCGTGCGGATGAAGCCCATGCCCGGCCAGATGGGAACCGCGCGGGTCCAGTTCGGGTCCAGGAAGACAGGCTTGGGCGTCGCCTGCGTCCAGGCGTACAGCGGGCGGATCGTCCGCTTGATGTAATCGTTGCTGAGATAGGTACGAATCACAGCTGAACTCCGATCGCCTCGTCCTGCCTCTTCTGAGGGGCGGCCCGCTAAGGTCATCCCTCTGCTTCTTCTAGGGGGAGGGTTAAAGTTCAGGTCGAAGGTACGGGTTCGCTGTGAGAGAAATGACGGCAGCCGTGCCCTGGATCGTCATCATCGTGATCGCCATCGCGGTGCTGTCCGTGGCGGTTGCTTACGCCATCGGCTTCATCACGGACTGGTACCCCTACCTCAGGGAGAAGCGGCGGGGAAGGCGGTACCGGCGGTGAGTCAGGGCGTCACGACATCCGAGGCGAACAGCGCGGTCTTGGCCGCGGGACTGATCGTGGAGTACTGGACGTCGGACAGCACCACCACGGCGCTGGCGTTATAGCGCTGGCCGTTCGGCAGCACGACATTGAAGACCGTGCTCTTCAGCGTGACGGTACGGGACACGTTTCCTCCCCCTGCTGTATGCACTCCCGGGGCGGTGAGCAAGGTAGCGACGGCGTTCGCGGACATCTGGCCGTACTCGTCGTCGGTCAGCGTGACCGCAGCCCCGGCCTGGTACCGGTTGCCGTTCGGCAGCACGACGTCCTTCTTGCCCGCGGCGATCGTTGCCAGGTACGTCATGTGCTATATTCCTTGGTAGTCACGGCAGGGCCCGGAGCCGATTGCATCGCGTGGCTTGGCCCGGCGAAGCGAAGCAGTCCAGGCGCAGCTCGCGACGGAAAGGCTAGGCGTGGCTTTGCAGGGCCTGGCGCAGCCCGGTCCGGCTCAGCAGGCGAGGCATGGCACGTTACAGCATGGCTCTGCTTGGCGTCGCTCGGCAGGAAGGGCACCGCTCGTCGTGGCGTGACGAGGGCGGCATGGCAGGCGATGGCAAGGGGGTCCATGCTGGGCGTGTCGTCGCTAGGCATCGCGTGGCAGCCGACGCGTGGCACAGCTCGGCGCATTGCGGCTTGGCTTGGCGGGGCAGTCTCGGCGTGGGCTTGGAAGGCGGGGCGGGTCACCGCTGTGCCTGGCAAGGCAGTCAGCGCAGGGGTCAGCTCAGCAAGGCAGGGCACGGCTCGGAGACTCATGGCAGGTACGGCCGGACCTGGAAAGGCGCGGCTTGGCGTCGCACGGCGCGGCAACGCAGCCAAGGCATGACGAGTAAAGGCATGGTGACGCGTGGCAAGGCGGGGTGAGGCATGGCAGCCAAGGACCTGCTGGGCGCGCCTCGGCTCGGCATGGCACGGATGGCAGGTGCAGGAGGCGGTCATCACGGGTGGCCGCCTCCTTTGCCGCCGGCTAATTACTCACGCGGGTAATTAGTCCACGAACAGGTCGAAGTCGTCGTTGTCGTAGCCGGTCACCCCGGCGGTCATGGCCATGGCCGGCTGCGGCTCGCCGGAGAAGCTCGGGGCGACCCGGGCCGCGGCCTTGGGCGCGATGCCCCGCGGGTAGCGCGGCTGCGCCTGGGCCTGGGCGGACGAGGCCACCCTGGTCACCTGGCCGAGGGTCTCAATCTCGCGCTCGATGTCGTGCAGGGACAGGCCGGCGTCACGCTCGATGTGCGTGCCCAGCTCCAGCTCATCCCCGCGGACCAGGCCCGCCTGGACCCGCAGCTTGGCCAGCCGGATGCTGGCGAAGGTGCGAGCGCCGCGCTCGTCCTCCGGGGTCAGCGAGGCGGTAGCGCGCAGGCCCTCGCGGGCGGGCAAGGTCCACGGGAAGGCGGTGCCGTCGTTGCCCTGGCCGCCGATGCCAGGGCCCTGCGCCGCCAGCGGGTTCGGGTTGACCCGCACATCAGTCTCGATCCGCCGCTGCTCCAGCGGCACGCCGCCGTCCTGGGACGGGTTGGTGCCCTGGACCGGGGCGGTGACGTCGATCAGCTGGCCGGCCGGCGGCGTCTGCATCTCCACGCCCGGGGTAACCGCGGTCGTGGTCTGCTCAGCCGGGACGGCGGTCAGCGAGCCCGGCGTGGTGCCGGGACGGCTCGGGTCGTCCTCGGTGTGCCCGGGGCCGCGGGCGGTGCCGGTACCGCTGCCGGTGGGCGCGCCGGTCATCAGCGCCTGCTCGGTCGTCGAGGTCGGCGGCGCCTGCGGCGGGTCCGGCACCGGCTGGGCCGGATTCAGCTCATCCGCCTGCTTCAGGATGGCATGAAGCTCGGAACCGACGCCCGCCAGCTCGGCGATGAAGCTGAGCCCGGCGCGCAGCGACGCGTTCTCCCGGCGCAGCGCATCCACCACGCGCTGCTGCGCGGTGATAGCGGCCAGCTCCGCGGTGTGCTGCTGCTTGGCCATCTTCTTGCCTCCAGGGCGCTCGTCGTCGTCCTCGTCGTCCTGATCCTTCCCGGGGGAGCCGCCTTCGGCGGCCTCCTCGTCCTCCCCGGCGGCCTCCTCGTCGCCCTCGGCCTTGACCCCCATCTGCTCGGCCATCGCCTCTTCCTCCTGGGCGTCGGCGTCCTCCTCCACGGCCGCGCCCTCAGGATCAGCGTCCGGGTCCTCCACCTCGTCCGGGTCGAGCGGCTCGCCGTTCTCGTCCAGCTGCGGCTCCTCGCCGCCGGCCAGGGCATCGGGGTCCAGCAGCTCGTCCTCGTCCCCGGACGGGTCAAGCATGCCCTGGCCGGGCGCGGTGGGATCGCCCTGGACGCCGGGCACGCCGTCGGGAGCGATCTGGTCCGGGTGGAACATCTGGTCGTCGGCGTCGGCGCCGGAGCCGATCTGCTCTTCCTCAGCCGGCCCCTCGGGCAGCGGGTTCTCCTCCTTGCCCTGCTCCAGCTGCTGGCGCATCTCCCGGGCCCTGTCGATGTCCGGGTCGCGGAAGATGTCCGGCGGCGCGACGAAACCGCAGATCGGGCAGCGCTGGCCCTTGAAGACGTCCTGGTCGCCGCAGACCGGGCAGGCCTCAGGCCGCAGCGTGTCGACCGAGGGCGGCACCCGCAGCGGCGGGTCGCCCGCCATCACCTGCAGGGCGCCCGTGTGCATGGTCTCGCCCTGCATGGCGGGGTGGTGCTCGCGGGCGTAGTCCGTCCACCGGTTCAGGTCATTGCGGTTCCGGGTCTGCCGGCCGCCGCCGCCGAACTGGTTCTTGACGGACGAGTCCTCCTCGGAATTGCGGCGGATCTGGCGCAGCCAGGTCGTGGCCTGCACGTGCTCCGGGGTGACCCGCTGGCCGGTCTCCGCGGAGATCTCATCGGCGGCGTCAAGATACTTCTGCTCGATGTGGTGGTAGTAGTGCGGCTTGTCGACCGGGGCGCTGACCGCATCCCTGTCCGTCAGCCGGTGCCCGGCTGCCACCGACATGGCGTGCCGGTCGACCACGACATGGGCCGTGCCGTTCCTGGTGTCCTCGGGGTCCTGGCCGCCGTGCTCAATCAGCGTGGCGAACGCCCGGGTCTTCGGGCCTGCCAGGACCTGGGAGTGGTGCTCGCCGTCCAGGATGCGCTGGGCCGGCTTCCAGTGCATGCCCATGATGGCGCCGTCACCCTTGCGGCTGCCCATGGCGCGGCCCTCGTGCACCGAGCGGGCGGCGTTGAACATGTTGGCCGGCCAGTTGGTGCGCGGCGAGTAGGCGGCCAGCAGCCCGGCGCCCTTGGCGTGGTCGCCGTGCGCGATCGCCCCGGCGACCAGGCTCGCGTCGGGGTACCAGCGCTTGCCCTGGTCCTTCTCGTCCTGGGTGGAGTCGTGCCAGGCGGCCTTGATGTTGTCCTTGTGCACCGGGTGCGCCTGGAACCACGGGTGATCCGCCGGGTCGGCGTACCGGGGCCCGGCGGCCTCGACGGCCGAGCCGTAGTGGCCCTTGCCGGCGAAGTCGGTGTCCCAGAAGCTCCGGCGGCGCCGGCTGCGGGGCTCGTGCACCTGGCCCTCCTCCTCGTCCTCGCCGCCATGACGGCTGACGTCACCGCGGCCTAGATGCGGCCCTTGGTAGCCCTGCTCGTGCGGGTCGTTCTCGTCGCTGTAGACGTGCTTCTGCGGCACCCTGGCCTGCAGTACCGGCCAGTCCGGGCCGTGGCGCTGGCGGGCGTGCTGGTGCGCGTAGTCCGCGTCGGTGGTCACCCAGTCGCCGTGGTGGATCGTCGAGACGTTGTGCGGCACCGCCCGGTAGATGTCCACCTCGTCATCCGGGTCGCCGCCGTTGTAGTGGTGCAGCGGCCTGCCGCTGTGCCGGTCGGGCGCCTGGTGCTGCATCCGGTAGTCATGGGCGGCCTGCCTGAAGTGACCGGGCAGGCTGGCCTCGCACTCCATGTGCTGTGCGTCCAGGTCCCGGGACAGGCCGTGAACCCGGTGCCGGTAATTTCCCACCAGCGCCACGGCATCGGCGTGATGCTGGCGGAAGCTGTCGCCGGCTCCCCTGGAGACCACCTCCAGGACCTTGGCGTAGTTGCCCGCGAACTGGTGCCCGTGAATGTCGCGGTCGCCGAGGCTGCTGTCGTTAGGAGCCTGGGCGTTCTGCTGCATGACCAGGTGGTGCGCGGCTTCATGCGCCAGGGTGCCGTAGTCAAACTTCTCCGGGTGCAGGGCGGCGCCCGGCGTGTAGCCGTCGAAGGCAGCGTTGGAGGTCCGGCGGCTGGGGTCCTGGTGCCGGGCGACAAAGGCGCCCTCGGCCTCGTGCGGCGGGTAGCCGCCGTGCACCAGCATGTGCTCCAGCGTCTTGCCGCCCGCTTCGGAGAAGATCTTCGCGCCGCCGCTCGGCTCGGGGATCTGCGTCGTCATGTTCGGGTGATCGAACCGTGTCCGGCGCTGGGCGATAGCGATGGCGCCCTGGTGCGGGGCGTCCCTGGCGTACTTCTCCAGGAGCCGACCGTCCTCCGTCTCCATCTCCGCCGTGCACTCCAGGGCGGCTCGCTTCAGCGCACCGTAATGCCCGTGCCCGTTCTCCTCGTCGTCCTCGTCCTGCTGGTCCTTCTCGTCCTTCAGGAACTGGTAGTGGGGATGATCCGGCCAGTGCATCGCGCCCTCGTGGTCCTCGTGGTAGCACTCCAGGGGGTGCACCTCGTGGGTCACGCGCATGGGATGAGCCGACCGCCAGGAGTTGGGCTCGGTGTCCTCGTACTCCCGGTCTTTCTCCACCGGGCCGGTCGGCTCGACATGGTAGACCCGCGGCGGGTAGGCGCGGTCCTCGTTCTGGCCGGGGCCCTGGTACTGCTGGCGGCCCAGCTCGTGCATCCGGGCCGATGCGGCCGAGGAATTGGCGCGCTGACCCCAGCGGTGCGCCTCGGCCGGGTCCGGGGTGGCGTGCACATAGGGGTCGGTCTGGATGTCGGCGTTGTTCGCGTGCTCGGCTGCGCCCTCGGGCGTCAGCAGCTCGCCGGGGTGCAGGATCGAACGGGTCCCGTGATAAAGCACGGCCGGATGTACCGCGAAGTGGCGCATCAGGTTAGGTGCGGGCTTCGAGGCCGTCACCTGGTGCAGGTGCGGCTTGTCGAGCACATGCGCGGTCGGGTCGGCCGGGTCCTCGACCAGGAAGCTGTTCTCGAAGAACGTCAGGCCGGCGCAGATCTCGTGGATGATCCCCTCGCGGATCTTGCCGTCGGCGCCGCGCTTGCGGAACTTCATGCCCTTCTTGCCGGGCATGTGCTGGCAGTACTCCGCCGGGTTGGTGGCCTTGTTGCCGCAGGCCGAGCAGATCGAGTGCTCGCAGTCCACGCCCATCGAGGTGCGGTTGATCCGGCCGGACAGGATGCCCTTGGCCAGCTTGGGGAAGCGCACCGCGTCGATCTCGTGCAGCAGCTCGACCCAGGTGTCCGGGGAGCCGTCGGGGTTGCGGTCGTGGTGCAGCGCCGCGGCTACGATGACGCCGCGGGCCCGGCGGTGGTTGGCGTTGTGGTGGTTGATGAAGGCCGGCTTGCCGAGGAAGGTCTTATAGCCCTTCTCGATCTCCTCAGCCGGGAACGTGTCGAAGTTATCGTTGGTGCGCGAGCTGATCGCGCGGGCCCGGACGTACAGGTAACCCGGCCGCGGGGTGTACTCGAAGGCGACCCTGTGGCTGGCCTTGCGGATCGAGCGCGCCGTGCCGCTGTTCGGCACGCGCCAGGCGTCCAGCACGGCCAGATCAGCGTGCTTCCTCAGCATGCGGCACCCTCCAGAGCCCGGTCTTACCTTCCGAGCCCCGAAGGGGTACCTGCCTTGACTGGCCCGGCCAAACCTAGCAGCGCCCAGCCCTCATGCGCTGTGCCCTGCCGAGACTGCCGGTATCAATAAGCCTAGCTACTACCCCGGCCTGCGCTGGCCGCACTCCGGGCACCTGCCCGCCCGGCGGGCGATCTCCCTGCTGACGACCTCGCGGATCCACTGGCCGGTGCTCTTGCCCTCGCGGGCGGCTATCCGCTTGGCCGCATCCACCATCATCTCGGTGAACTCGACGCGGACGGGCTCGGCCGGCTCAGCTGCCACCAGGCTCATCCTGATCCGGCTCAAGCCCCTCGGCGAGCAGCGCCCGGATCTCGCTCTTGCGGAACCGGCGGTGGCCGCCCGGGGTCCTGATCGACCTGATCCGGCCGGAGGCTGCCCAGCGGGTGACCGTCTTAGGGTCAACCCGGAACAGAGCGGCCACTTCGCCAGGAGTCAGGAGATTACTGCCTTTGCCGCCGAATGCGGGCGCTGCGGGTTCAGTCATACCAGATGGTGACACAACGGACAGACAGCGACAAGCGTCCGGTGTTCGGTGCTGACCGAACACCGAACACCAAACGGTTGTCAGGCGTCAGAATCGCGATGCTGAACATCCCGGTTCGAGATGTTCAGCATCGCGGTCAGACCTAAAATTGCCAGCGCGCACCGGGCGGGCCGGTCCATGGCCGGCTGCCGGGAGGTACCTTCCGGCACCGCCCGGCAGCGAGATCAGGCGTCGATGCCGATGTGGGGGCCGGGGCCGACGCGGTTCCGGATGGACTCCTCGTCGGTGAGCACGCGCTTGCAGATCCAGCAGCGGCCGTACAGCGCCATCTGCGGGGTGACCTCCAGCTGGCGGCCGAACTCGATGGCCTGCTCCAGGGTGACCTTCTCGGACCTGCGCAGGTAGCTGGTCATGCCCTGGGCGCGCTCCCAGTCGCCGGTCTGCTCGTTCAGCCGCCGGGCGAACAGGTGGCCCTGGCTGGCGCCGTACTGCGAAGTGGCGACCTTGTACATCCGGCTGTCGTGGAGGTAGTAGCCCTCGTCGTCCTCACCAGACAGGCGCTCGGCCGCGGGGGCGCGCTGGTGGCTGGCGATCCTGGCCGCATCGGCGGCGCGGTCGCCCTGATAGCGGGTGCGCGTCACAGGCGTCTGGTCGTCCTCGTTCTCGACGTGCAGGGAGTTGGGCTCGTCGCTGGCCGGGGCGCCGCCGGCCTTGGCGTACGGGCTGACCGCGGCAGTCGCTGCCGTGCTCGCGCGGTGAACCTGAGCAGTGATGGAGGCGGCAGCCGGGTGATCGTGCCGGTCGGGCTGGCGGTTCAGGTAGGACCGCATGGACTGGGCGGCCTTCAGGGTCAGCTGCTCGGGATGGGCGAGCTGGCGGGCGATGCGGTGCTGGCGGGTCCCTGCCAGGTGCCTGATCTGCTCGATGATGCGGGGGAGGTCGGCTTCGGTCTCTTCGTACGTGCTCATCTCGGTGCCTCTGGATCTTCTCGTGGGTGCCTGGTACTATCCCCAGAATACCAAGGTTTATGGATATTTGCAAAACGAGCGGCCGTGGACTGCATCCTGACTGAAGCCGAGATCATCGTGAAGGCCTGGTGCGGCGAGTGCTGGGCTCCGCCTGCCGTGATGTGCCATGGAGGTGTCTTCCACCAGCTCCGGATCGACCGGGCCTGGCGCAAGGCCGGCGAGCTGCTGGCCAGCGTGCAGGCAGCTACGTCGCCGCCGCCGAGCCGTATGCCGCGAACGTGCCCGTCTCCCGCTGCCAGTGACGGCTAGCAGCCTGCCAGGCCTCGTAGGCCCGCTCGGCCGCCCGGTCGGCGCTGTACGCCGCGGCGTACGACGATCCGGTCAGGCCGCTCCTGCCCCCGGCGATCACCGCCTCCACCAGGTCCTGGCTCAGGACGGTGACCCGGGCCAGGGCATCGGCGTACGCCTGCCAGGCGGCCGTCACGTCGGGGCCGGCGCCCGCGGCGATCACCATCGAGCCTGAGGCGCTCATCGCGACGGCAGCGTCCTGCACGTTGGCGGTGGTGACCGACGGCGCCGGGAACGCGACGATGACGATGACGGCCGGCGGCGAGATAATCGCCCCGAGAGTGATGGCCGGCCCGCTGAAAGCAGCAGAGCTGCTCAGCGGGGGCGGGACAACCCCGGATCCGGCTCCGACGCCCGGGGCAGGCATCGAAACCGTGCCGAGCAGGCATGCCGGGCTCACCGCCGCGTCGTGACCGGTCAGGACCGAGGGAGCGGGGAACGTGACGGAGCAGGCAAGCACGGCCGCGGTCACGACCGAGCCCGCGCTGACCGTGCGGGCCGGGAACGAGACCGAGGCGGCCAGCACGGCGGGGATGACCTGGGAGCCCGCCTGGATCGCGGCACCCGGGAAGGCCGCTGCCAGGCTGACAGCAGGCGGGATGATGTTGACGTTTCCGCCAGCTGTCACGCTTGGCGGCGGGAAAGCCGCTGCGACGTTAAGCGCCGCGGTCGTGACGATCTCGTCACAGCGCAGCGCCGGGGCGGCGAATGAGGCGGCGGCGGCCAGGGTGCCGGCCGCGACACTGGAGCCTGCGTTAACGGCCGGGGCGGGGAAAGCTGCCGAGACAGCCAGGACGCTGGTGGTCTTGCTGGATCCGGCGTTGACCGTGGCTGCGGGGAACGATGCCGCTGCGCTCAGGACGCCGGGCGCGGTGCCCGAGCCTGCGTTGACGGTCACTGCCGGGAACGAGGCTGAGGTGCTCAGGGCGGCAGGGGAGAATATCTCGTCGCACCGCAGCGCCGGGGCGCTGAAGGCTGCTGACCGGGCCAGGACCGCCGTAGTGAGGTTGGCATCGGCCCGGAAGCTCGCAGCCGGGAACGAGGCGGTCGCGCTCAGGACGCCCGGGGTGGTGCCTGATCCGGCGTTGACCGTAACCGCAGCAAACGAAACGGGGCAGGCCAGGGCGGTCGTGGTGACGCCCGAGCCAGCGTTGACGACCGGGGCCGGAAAACTGGCCGTGCCGGCCAGGGCCGTGGTCGTCAGCTTCTCGTCAGCGCGGATAGCCGGGGCCGGGAAGCTTGCATTAACCGCCAGGACCGCAGTGACCAGGCTGGAGCCAGCGCCGACCGCCGGGGCGCTGAAGGAGGCCGCAGCGGCCAGGGCGGCGGGGGTGATGACGTCAACGGCCGGGGCCGGGAACGAAGCTGAAGCGGCCAGGACCACGGGCTTGATGGCATCGACTGCAGGCGCACTGAAGCTGACAGAACCTGACAGGACCGAGGTCGTGATGCCTGAGCCGGCGTTGACCGTAGCCGCCGGGAAAGCAGTGGCGGCGGCCAGGACGCCGGGGGTCGCGCCCGAGCCGGCCTGGACTGCCGGCGCGGGGAAGCTGACTGAGGCAGCCAGGACCGGAGGTGCCGTGCCGGAGCCGGCGTTAACCGTGAAAGGCCCGAACGCCGATGCGGGGCCCAGGACCGCAGGCGTTACTACCGAGCCTGCGCTGACGGCCGGGGCCGGGAACGAAGCCGTGGCGGCCAGGACGGCCGGCGTGATGGCATCGACAGCAGGGGCCGGGAACGAGACGGTAGCCGCCAGGGCCGGGGGCGTGATGACGTCAACAGCCGGGGCCGGGAATGAGGCTGAGGCAGCCAGGACCGAGGGCGTGATGGCGTCAACGGCCGGAGCCGGGAATGAGGCGGTGGCCGCCAGGGCGGCAGGCGTCACCCCTGACCCCGCATTGACGACCGGTGCCGGGAACGAGACCGTACCCGCCAGGGCCGTAGGCCTGATGACGTCGACTGCAGGAGCGGGGAAGGCAACGGTGGCGGCCAGGACCGAGGGCGTGGCAGTCGCGTTGGTCGCCGTCGAGGCCTTGAACGTGGCGATGACGGTCGCGGTGCGCAGCGTCCCCGAGCCGGTGCAGGAGCCGGCGTACGCGAGAGCCGTCGTGGCGCTGACGATTTTGTAGCCGGACTCGATCGAGTTGCCGCTCGCGGGAACCTGGACGTTCGTCCACGGGCTGGCCGGGCCCGTGATCGTGGTGCCGAGGGTCCCGAAGAAGCAGGCGCCGATCGCGATCTCCGAAGCCTGCGCGAGGGCCGCGGTGCTGTTCGATGTCCAGGAGAGCGGCGATGCCCCGGTCTGCCCTTGGCTGCTGGTCTTGTCGAGCGAGCTAGAGGCCAGCCCCGAGACTTCGTAGGCGACAGCCGACGCGTGGGTGACCGCGCCGGAGAACGTGACGGTCAGCGTCGTCTGCCCGCTCGCGATGTTGTCCAGGTGCCAGATCTCGGTGTCGATGAAGCTGCCCGGGTCCAGCACCCCGACGTCCTTCGCCAGGTTCGCGGCACCCAGGGTTACCGAGGAGACCGTGGCGCTGCTGCTGTTCCCGGCCGTGACGATGACGCTGTTCCCGGAGCCGGTGGCAGTCAGCGTGACCGTGACCGTCGTGCCCGAGGTTACGGAGTTGCTCTGGGTCTGGACGACGGCCGGGCCGGCCGCCCCGAACCCGAGGCGGATGGGCCTGCCGTCACGGCGGTACCCGATGACCTGCCCGGCGTATGCCTGGCCGCGGCCCCAGCCCTTCCGGCGGGCGTAAAGCTGCGTGATGGCGGCCTTGATGTCAGGCAGCTTCACGGCTCACCTCCCCGCCGGCTGCAAACGCGACGGCCGGCAAGCTCCCCTACTGGGTCAGCGTGAGCTGGCTCAGCCCGGAGCCCGACGGGGTGACGCCGAAGACGCCGGCCACGGTGGAATAAGCCGCGCCGAAGGTGATGAACAAGACCATCGGCTTGACGATCGGCGCCGAGAGCGGATCGGCGTAGATGATCATGCCGTAGACATTGGTCAGGGTCGTGCCCGCCACTGACAGCCCGGCGCTCCAGGAGTACTGGATGCCATACGGGGAGGAACCGAAGAGCGCGCACGTGGGCGTGCCGGCCCCGCCGAGGTTTGCCGTAGACAGCGCTACGCCGCCAGTTGCCCAGCCGGTGCCGGTCGCCTCGAATGTGTTGACCCATGCCTGCGTGGTGGTCTGGAACTGGATCGGGGACGCACCGTCAGTGGCGGTGTTCAGGACCAGCGAGACCTTCCACGTGGCCAACGAGAAGTTCAGGGCGCCGCCGGTCTGCGCGGTAGCCAGCAGTGCTGCCAAGACCGTGTTGGTGTACCAGCCGGACTTCGTGGGGTTGGCCATGTCAGATCCTCACAGCTTCGACGAGACAGAAGCGTAAATACCGCTGACGGTTCCTGTATAAGTGGTAACGGCAATAACTACCCGCAAATACTGAGCAGGTACCGTAGAAGTGAGATATCCGGTAACAGTATTCGGATCCGACACCCCCGAAGTAAATGTTGCCAGGTCACACCATGCCGGGAAAGCACTAGACCCGCCCTGGAGAGTTACTGTGACAATATCCCCCGGCAGACGATTAAATGTAAAAGTAGCAAGGTGATTATCTAGAAAACTATGAAGGTCAAGAAGATCACCCTCGATCTCGCCCACTGCAGAGAGGAGACCATTAGTAATCGACCCAAAAGGTATAGTCCAGCCGCCCATGTCAGATCCCGATCCCTAGCTCCGCGACGTGCGTCGCAGGGTGGATGTTGACGTCCTGCCGGTTGTTCGACTCGGTGATGACCGTGCCCAGCTCGTCGGTGGTCTGCTTGGCCGTGAGGCCCGCGTCGATGCCGCCGTCGGGCTCACGCCGGATGGTGCGCACCTCGTCCCTGGTCCGGCGCGAGATGTAGCCGACCGAGAGCATGCGCTCGCGGAACTCCTCAGGCGTCTCCGGCTCCGGCATCGGCCCTCCTAGGTCTGCTCACCTCTTCCGAGGGCAAGCCAGCGGAGCCACAGCATGGTGATGTCCCCGCAGCCGTACTGGCGCTCGACCCAGGCGACACCGCCGCCGAACAGCACGACGTGCTCGCAACCGGTCGCCCGCTGGATGTCAGCAATAGTGACCTCGACGCCAGCCGGGACCTCCAGCCGGACGCCCCGGCCGCCGAACGGGTCAGTCGCCATGACCGTCTCGCGGGCTACGGCCTGGCCGGCCAGGCCCCAGGCCCGCTCCGGGATCGCCGACGCCGGGACGGTTGAGCCTTCACGCATACAGCACATCGTCCTCGTGGTCGTCCAGGCGCGGGTCATCGACGTAGTGCGTCCCCTTGAGGTCGAGCAAGTCCAGGTTGCGGGCCCGGGTGCCGCGGCCCTCCCTGATGAGTTCGTCGGCCTCCTCGGGCGGCAGCACGTCGGCCTGCTTCTGCAGGAAGGCACGGGCCGCCGCGGCGATGTCAGCGTTGCCGACGCCTGCCGAAACGGCGCCGTCGGTCCGGTACTGCTGGGCAGCGCTGGTCATGTGGAACTGGGCCACCGGGTCATGGTCGGCCTCCTGCTCGGGCAGGTGCTCCTGCACGTCGGGCCGGAAAGCCAGGTCGCCGGAGTCGGTCTCGGCGCCGGACCACTGCTGGTTGGCCAGGTGCGACGGGTTGCGCCGGATGTAGTCGGCCTGCCAGGCCGATGTGCAGGCGGAGCACGACTTGGTGTGGTCGTCGACCTCGCCGGGCTTGCCGCAGGTGTGGCAGTACCCGGCCATCCCGACCGTCTGGATCGAGGGGTTCTCCGGGCTGTACGGGTCATCCATGCTGCCGAGGCCTGGCTGCTGAGTCTCCTGGGCGGGATGCTGGGCCCGGCCGGTACCGGTAGTACTACTGGTGTCGGTGTAGTCCGGTAGAGTCCGCGCCAGGTTGTAGGCCTTCGCATCCTCATAGGTCGCCTGGCGGGTGTTATCCCACGGATTTTGCGAACTTTCTGCAGAATCTGCCGTTAGTCCCTCCGAATCGAGGGCTCCCTCGGGCTCATCCTTCAGCTCGGCGATCAGCGCCGAGCGGTTCATTGACGCAGTGAAAGCGGTCCAGGCCACCCGGCGGGCTTCCTCCATCCTGAGGCCCTGCGGGTCGCGCGGGGAAATCGAGGTATCCGGGCCGCCCGCGGCAGCGCGGTCGCCGTAGGAGAACGACTCCTCGTCCTCGGGCTGGCTCAGGGCCGGGTTGTGGTGCAGGACGGCCTCGTTGGTCAGCGGCATCTGGATGGCGCTGTCGTCCTGGATCTCGCCCCAGTTGTCCGGGTCAGGGCCGCTCAGCGGGCCGTAGGAGCCAGGGTCGCGGTCCTTCTCCGGCGGGGACGTGGCGCCGTAGGGCTTCGCGGGCGGCACCTCAGCGACGTTCTGGGAGCCCCACGGGGCGTTGGCCTGGTCGGCCTGCTTGCTGAAGTAATCGCGGTGCGCGGCAACACCCGGGTGCGGCACGGCACCGTGGAACGGGCCCTTCTCGGGCGGCTCGCCGTCATGCCCGCTGAACGGCACGTCCTCGTGCTCGGAGTAGTGCACGTAGGCCCGCACCTTCTTGCGCCCGGCCTCGGCCGCGCCCTGCGCCCGGTGGTGCCCGTCGGCCACCTGGTAGACGCCGTGCCGGTGCACGAGCACCAGCGGGGGCACGCCCTGCTTCCAGTCGCGGTGCTCAGGACCAGGGCTCTCGTAGCCGTAGCGGGCGTGCCGGACCCGCGGGTCGCCCGCCTCGTGCCGGGCATAGTCGATGCTCTTCACCGGGACGTGCTCGCGGTGGAACTGCAGGTCCCAGGAGCCCGAGTTCTCGCCGTCCGGGTCTTCCGGCCGGTCATTGGCCAGGTGGTTAGCCGCATAGCCGATGCCCTCGCCGTCGGCGCCGTCAGCCGCCTCGCCGTGCACCTCGGGGTCGCCGTACAGGTGCGGGTGGCGCTCGCCGATCTCGTCCCAGCTGAGGGGGTGGCTGACGACTGCCTCCATGGACAGCCCGGCACAGGACAGCAGGGAGGTGACGGCCGCCCGGCCTTCCCCGGCACTGATCAGCACACGAGCGGCCGTCACAGCAGGAGGGTGACCCTCCGGCTCCTGCGTCTCGACGCTATCAGATATCAAAGAAGATAGCGAACTCATGATGGGCTGCCTCGTCATCGGGGCCTCGTACTGCTGCGCCCACTGCTTGTCCGACGGGTGCCAGGGCGGCGCGGACTTGACCACGACCTGCTCCGGCCAGCCGGCAGTCTCGGGGAACATCATCCTCCGGGCGATGCCGTGCTCCTTCGCCGCCAGGCCAAGGGCGTAGGCGTGGGAGCACAGGCGGCCGTTGTACCGGCCCGGGTAGTCGGCGTCCTGGTGAAAGGTCGCCCACGGGCAGCCGCAGCTGTAAGCCATGACCGAGTACGGCCGGCCCGGGTAGTACTGGAGCCCGGACTCGTAAGTGGCGTGGTCGCCCTTGACCTCGCCGATGACAATGGTCCCGTACGCCGCGGTGATCCGCACGCCGTTCTCGCCATTGATCCGCTTGGCCTTGGCCACGACATCGCGCCAGGCCGCGGTGAACTCGAACCGGAACGCGGGGTTGCCCGCGGCCTCGACGAAGGCCCGCAGCGCCTGCTTCTTGGTGAACTCAGGCGCCCCGTCCTCCTCGTCCGGCTCAGGCTCCTCGTCCTGCTCGTCCTCCTCTTCAGAATCATCCTCCTCCAGGGGACCGCCGCCGTTCATCTGCGCCAGCTCCCTGGCCCTGCGCTCGCTGCTGGGCGTGCCGCCCTGCGACATCGGCGGCAGCCCGGTGATGACCCCGGGGTCGCCGGGCCCGGATGCGGCCGGGTCCTCAACAGGCCCGGCCTCCAGGTCGTCTTCCTCGCCGGGCATCTCCTCGCCGGTCTCGCCGCCGGGGAGCTGCTCGCTGTGCAGCGTGTCCCAGGGGCCGTCGTCCTGCCCGACCGTGGCCACCCAGGACCACAGGCCCGGCTCCGCACGGTCGCCCTCGCCTTCGGCCTCCAGCTGCTGCTCTGCCAGCGCGCGGTGGTGGCCGTCGGCGATGAACAGCACGTCCGAGCTGGGCTTGGCGATGAGGATGGCCGGCTTGGGGTGCTTGCCCTTCTTCTCCTTCTTCTCGATCTTCTCGCGGAACCTCTCGACCTTTTCCGGCTGCTGGGTAGCCTCCCAGGATTCCTGATCTGAGAAGTCCACCTCCTCCAGCGGCACCGCGACCGGGCCGGACCAGTCGACGTCGAATACCCAGTCGAGCAGCTCGGGCGGGAAGTCCTCGGCCAGCTGCTCGAAGACCTCATCGGCCTCGGGGCTGTGCGTTTGGTGGCCCGGGGCCACATCCTCATCGGGCGGGACAGCCTCATCTTCTTCCGCAGGCGCATCGAGGCTGTCGTCTTCCTCAGGCCCGGCCTCAGCCAGGCCGGCCGTCATCTGGGTGAAGGCCCGCGGCCCGATCGCCTCGGCGAACTCCATCTCGGGATCAGGCTCGGGGGCATACTCAGGATGGCGGTTGGTGAAATTGTGGCTGGGCACGAAGTCGCCCTCGGTCGCTGTCGGGGCGTCCTGCCAGCTGTGCAGGTCGGTGCGCTCCTGCGGCGTCCAGGGGACCCGGGCTAGACGAGGCCAGGCAGGCCGTGTTCCGTCCGCCAATGCTGCTGCCTGTGATGCGGCTCGCACAGCCATATGACCAAGCGTGGTTTCGTGTAGTCCGGATGATGCGCCTGCGCCGGCTCGTACTTGCACAGGATGCATGGCCCCCTGACCAGCTTTCCCCGCCTGATCAGCACATTGGTGTAGGCCCGGGTGCTCGCTTTGCGCCGCTGCTCCTTGCTGGGCTTGTGGGTCTTGCGCCACTCCCTCATGTAGGCCGCGTGGCAGCTCTCGCATTTCCGCTGGCCCGCCCGTGTATGAGGCTTCCCGCACTGGCCGCACCGTTCCACGCAAACAATCGTATGGTTTCCCGGGAAACATGCCAGCGGTATGCCGGAGCGGCTTATCAAAGTCATGATGCTCAAAAGGTTCGTTCGGATACTCCGGCTCGTGCCGCTTCCAGCTAATACCTTCCAATTTCAGCGGTGTACCTGGCTTGAGTGGTACCTCATCCTCGTCTTTTGAATGAACCCAGCCGATTTCGTGCTCGTCGAGAGTCTGCGGGTTCCTGACGACGTTCCTCTGGCCAGGGCGCCGGACGTGGAACATCACGTCGGTGCCGCGCGACTCCTCCTGGCCGCCGCCCTCGTCGTCCTCATCCCAGCTGCTGCCGTAATCGTCGTCATCGTCGTAGCCGCCGTACGCGCCCTGGCTCTCCGGCGCCTTATCGGCTGCGTTCCAGATCGCGCGGTGGGCGATCTGGGTGTGCGGGGTCCAGTGCATGCCCAGGCCGCCGCGGGACCGGAAGTGAGCAGCCAGCGCGTGAGCGCGCTCGTGCCGGGGCTCGCTCTCGTCGTGCACGTAATCGTGCAAGCTGTCGGGCAGCTGGACGTGCACGCCGCGGTGCAAGGTATCGGGCCGGTACTGCTGGTTGTACTCGTGCCAGCGGTCGCTCTTGTCATCACGCGATGAGGCGGTGAAGGCACCGACGCCGATGCCAGGGCCGCCGCCAGCCGAGATGCCCTCGGGGTACATGCCGATCTGGGCGCCGTTCTGGCGCCGCTTGATCTCCTCGGCGCTCAGGCCGCGGTTCGGCATGGCGTCATCCCACTTGCCGTCGCCCTCGCCTTCGGTCGAGGCGTCATCGTAGGAGTTCGGCTCCTGGGCCCGCGGGTGCCCCGGGTCGGCGCCGTGCCCCGGGGCGTCGCCGTGATCGTCGATCTTCTCGCCGGGGGTACCAGGCCGGCCGCTGATCGTGGTGGCGGTACGGGAGCCGGCCGCCTGAGCGCGCTGCTCGGCCAGGGCCGGGGCGATCTGCGGGTGGTTCAGGTACTTGTGCAGCTCCCCGGGCAGCTCGTCGTCCATGGCATCCAGGTCATGATGGATGTGCTTCGCGCCCATCGGGTGATTCCGGATGTACGTGCGGACGTGCCAGCCGGTGGGGTGGTTCGGCGACAGCGTGATCGTGTGCGTCAGGTCGTGCGCGCTGTCCCGGCCGGGCGGCGGGTGCAGCAGGTTAACCCCGCGCGGGTACTTGCTCACCTTCGATTCCGGGTGCAGCTCGAAGCCCGCGTCTTCCAGCCGGTCCCGGGTGCGGTGGCCGCGGGCCATGGTGTGCGCGTCCTCAGCGTCGATCGGCTCGCTGGGCGGGGCGCCGCGTCGGATGTGGTCGAAGACGTGGCCGAGGAACTCGCGGTCCTCGTCCTTCAGGTTGGGGTCCGACATGATGCCGTGTTCCATCCAGCCGGGCAGGTGCAGGGCTGCCTCGGCCATCACGGGCGTACCGGGCCGCCCGCTGCTCGTGGTTGCGGTGCGGAGACTTGCATTCCACTGGTTCGGATCCCCAGGGGAATCGCGGTCCTCAGCACGCAATTCCACCGGCTCCCGGAAGTCATGCCGGTGCCACATCGGCCCGAGGCCGGTGTGCTTCAGCCATGACACCCCGGTGAGGCGCACGGGGGCACCATGCCTGATCGGCACCTCCTTCTCGTGAGTGTCGTAGTCATCTACGTTCTGCCAGCCCAGGCGGCGGGGATCATCCTCGATCTCGTGGCGCTGAGGCCGCTGGGCATGAAATACCGCGGGCGCGGCCTCGGAATGCTCATCGTGATCGGGACACTGGTCGTCCTCCTCAAAATGAGCGCGTTCATGCTCGTGAGCGAAGCCTCGCGCCACGCCTTCATCGGAAGTCCAGTGCGTGCCGAACAGCTGGTGCCGATTCCGCTCGTAAGGGAAATGCTCTTCCTGGTGCGCAGCGATCAGCCCGTGCGCGATGTCCTCGTCGGACATCGGCGCCGAGAAGACCCCGTGGCTTTCCGGTGCGTACAGCCCCCGGTGTATCTCCCCGGGGATCTTGTCGTGGAGCTGGGCCCAGTCAGTGGCCATCGCCGTGGACTCCAGGCCTGCCTCGGCCGGCGGTTCGGGCGGGGGCTCCAGCCCCATCATCTCCATCGGGTCCTCGGGCTGGCCCAGCTCCTCATCGACGAAGGCCTGCTGAGCCGGGGCGCCCCAGTAGACGCCGCCGACCTGCGGCACGCCGTTGTACTCGTCCTCGCGCGGGTCGAACCCGTCGGCATAGCTGGCGGCCTGATGCTCCTGATGAGCCCGGAATGCGTGGTGGGCGTACTCGTCGTCACCATCGCGCTTCCAGGACATCCCGGTTACCCTGACCGGCGCCCGGGACCGCATCGGGATCTCGGCGTCCTCGTGGTAGCCGAAGCCGATGGTGCCCTGGCTGGCCAGCTCGTCCGGGTCCTTCTCGATGTGCTTCAGCCGCGGCTTGGCCGCGTGGATGACCACGTGCGTGACCGACGGGTCCACCTTGGAATACGAGTTGCCCTTGAAGCTGTAGGCGCCGACATCGGCATAGTGCTCGGCCTGGCTCTGCGTCGGGGTCCAGTGCGGGCCCAGCTGGCCCTGATAGCTCCTCAGGTGGTCACTCAGCGCCTGGGCCCGGTGCGCGACCGGGACGTCCGGGTCATGCACGCGGTCATGGGTGGCTGACGGCAGCCGCAGGGCCATCCCGCGGTACATCCGGGACGGCAGGTGCCTGTACTCCTGGTGCCAGTCGGTCGAGGCCTGGTCGTGTTCCTCGGCCAGCTCCTCGCTGTCGTGGTGTTCCTTGCAGACGTGGCACCAGCCGTGATTGTGACTCTCCGGGTCCTCCCGGTCACGGTCCTCGTTCTCCTTGAAGTGCCCGATCACCGTGATCTGGCGGCCGGGATCCGGGCGGTCGCGCAGGACGTCGCCCATCTCGGGGTAATCCGTGTCGGCAGTGTGCTCCAGCTCGGCCTGGGCCCGGAGGTAGTCCTCGGCGCTGATGCCGGCAACGGCCTCGGGTGAGGAACGCCAGGCCTCGCGGGCCTCGTCTTCGGTGATGTACGCCCCGGTCACCCCGGCCGGCAGGTGAGCCGGTACCTGGTGGCCGCCGCCGTAGGCCTCGGGGACGGGGCGGAGCTGGCTGGCCAGGTAGCTGCCGCCGCCCATGCCGTCATCGAGCACGACCTGGTACGCCGTGTTGCCGACGGCGAATGACTCGCTGACCAGCAAGACCCGGCCGATAAGGCCGTCCAGGGTGCGCACGCGCTGGCCGACGCGGAACTCAGCATCGGCGCCAGTCTCGTGGGCAGCCGACAGTCTCGATGAATGCCTGACGATGCGTCGCTCCACCGGGCCTCCTCCTACCTCTTCCGAGGAGACCCGGCAGACCTGCCTTGCCAAGACGAGCCGGGCACAGCCCTTCTGCACAAGACCACACCATGCCGAGACTGCCTTGACTCGCCACGCCTCCCGACGCCCTGCCCGGCTTCACCCGCCCTGACTGCCGTGCCCTGCCTTGCCGTTCCGGGATGTGACGCGACGGGACTGCCGGGAGCTGCCGCGCCTTGACCGGCGACGCCATGACTGCCTTGCCACGCCACACCTAGCCGACCGCGCGAAGCCGCGCCTGGACTGCCCCGCCTTACCGTGCCTGGCCATGCCCGTCCGGGCGACGCCCGGCCGAGCCTAGCCCAGGCTGCCGAGCCAAGCCGTGCCCCGTCTAGCCCAGCCATGACTGCCGGGCCATACCGACCGGGCCATGCCGATGCGTGCGAAGCCTTGCCTAGACTGCCTCGCCACGCCGATCCGCACCGTGCCCTGCCTCGCCAGGCCGCGCGTTGACCGCCTCACCCCGCTTCACCTAGCCAGGCCATTACGGGCCGCGCCACGCCTCGGCTGCCAAGCCCAGTCACGCGCTGCCGCGCAACACCCGGACTGCCTCGCCGCGCCGAGCGACACCTACCCACGCTGCGCCTCGGCTGCCGAGCCGCGCTGAGCCGAGCTATGCAATGCCCACCCGAGCCTCGCTATGACCGCCATGCTGTCCTGACCTTGCCAAGCAGCGATGGGCCGCACCTCGCCAGGCGATAACCGCCAGACCGCCCATGCCTCGCCTCACGCACCCAGCCAGGATGCACCAGGCCAGGACTGCCTTGCCACACCGGGACAAGCCGCGCCATGCCTACCCTCACCTCGCCTCGACTGCCTTGACGTCCTGAGCCGAGCCTTGCCCATCCGAGCGACAACTGCTAAGCCACGCCTCGCTGTGCCCAGCCGCGCCTCGGCTCGCCATGCGCCGGCTGCGCTGCCACGCTGTCCGCGCTGGCCCAGCGATTCCAGGGCTGCCGGGCCGCGCGATGCCGAGCCATCTGTGCTGCCCAAGACAAGCCATGCCTTGGCTGCCCCGCCTTACCATGACGAACCAGTCCCCGCCGAGCCCATCCTCGGCTGCCACGCCGGAACGCGCCCAGGTGAACCCCGACCTGCCACAAGATGACTGCCACGCCGTACGTTGCTATCCGGGCACAGCCAGGACCTGCCGGGACTGCCTAGCCTCGCCAATCCAAGCCGAGACCTGACCTGTCTATCAAGGATTATAGCGCGTCGGCATCGGCGGGCAACTCATCGCCGTCCTTGAGGCCGACCGCGCGCCGCACGCCGACGACCCGCGGATCCTTGTAACCGACGGGCGCATCTTCAGAGGTCCACTCCCGCACCTCCTGCAGCTCGCCATCAGGGCGGTAGACCGGCGTCTTGTGCTCCTGCTTCTCGTGCGCCTTCAGCGGGCGGCCCTTTGCCTCCTCGCGGGTGCGGGCGGTGCGCCGGAACAGGGCGGCCTCGGACGGCATGCCGGGGCGCTGCTCGTTCGACTCCGGCGGCACCTGGTCCTGGTCGTCGGGGTTGCCGGGCTCGCCCTCGTCCTGGCCCTCGGGCAGGGCCATCTCGCCGCCCTCCTGCTCGGCCTGCTCGGCCATCTCCTGGTCCTCCGGGCTCGGGGCCAGCGCCAGCAGCGCCGGGCCGGGCTGGGTGCCCATCCGGGGGATCGGCATGCCGCCGAGGGAAGCGCCGGCGGGCATCCCCTCGATCTGGGCCAGCGGGGCGAAGTCCTGCTGCAGGTCCGCCGGGATCGGGTAGCCGCCGTCGCGCAGCGCGATGTAGGCCCGCTTGCGGGTCTCCTGCTCCGCGGTGATCTGGGCGACCGCCTCGTCCTGGGACCGGGCCACCTCCTCGTCCAGGTCGATCTCCAGGTTGCGGGTCCGGGTGCGCTGGGAGATCGGCACGCCGGAAGCGCGCAGCGCCTCGATGAACTGGCGCGTCATGTCCTCGTCCTTGAGGTTCAGCACCTGGAACTTGCGGTCGGGAACCAGCAGCTTCGGCTGCTCGACCAGGCGCTTCTCACCGGACTCCTCGTCAGTTTCGAGGACCTCCTCCATGATCACGTAGCGCTTGCCGCCGTGCTCGCGGTAGGCGTAGTGCTCCTGGGCCTCGGCCACCACCAGGGCCCGCTGCTTGAAGTGCCGGGCCTGGAAGCGCTGGTACTTGGTCATCAGCATGGTGACCAATTCCTTGTTCAGCGCGTCGGCCGCGTAGGTCTGGCCGGACTGGGCGCCCATCAGGAACGTGCGGGACAAGCCGAACACCTGCAGGATCGAGTCCTCGATCCGCTCGAAGTCCGGGGTCAGGTCGGGCATGTTTTCCCGGCCGAGCACCGGCAGCATCTCCACGGCGAAGTTGTAGATCAGCGCCCGGAAATCGCCGGCCAGCGCAGCATCGAGCGCCAGCTCGAAGTTCTCCAGGTCGTCGTCGGTCGGGATCCACGGCTGGGAGGTGCCCAGGTCGGTGGCACTGGCGCCGAGCTTGCACAAGATCAGCGGGGTGTAGAGCCGGTCGGCGATCGAGTCCAGCGCGGTGTTCAGCATCTCCTTCTGGAGCATCGAGCGCATCGCCCTGGTCAGCAGCGGCACGCCCCGGACGTTAAAGGTGTCGCCCCTGAACTTCAGCTGCTTCAGCAAGATGTTGCTGACCGGCATGAAGGTGTTCTCGGCGGTGTAGGCGGTCAGCTCGGGGTACTCCTGGACCAGCCGGTTGTACTCCCAGGCCGGCTGGCGGGTCTGCAGGATCTGCCGGATCGTCCACGGCAGCCGGATGAAGAAACGCGGCTCCTTCAGGAACGGGCTGCGCTCGACCTTGACGTCATCGGGGTTGAGCAGCTCCTCGTCATCCCAGATGCCCAGGTCCTCGTTGAACGTGGCAAAGCACCAGGCCTCGCCCGAGGTCCAGTACTCCCGGCCGATATCGACCGTGAACTCCTCGTAGTCGAGGTGCTCCTCGCCGAAGAACAGGTCGCCGTAGAAGTCCTCCAGCCGCTGGTCCATGCACTCCAGGTGGTCGCCCATGGTGGGGAACTTGGAGAAGATGTCGACGCAGGACCCGATGATCGGGTCGGTCTGGTACAGCAGCCGGCAGAAGGCCCGGACCTTGGCCAGCTCCTCGTTCTGGCTGAAGTCATACGGAAGGTTGTTCTGCCTCCAGTAAAACAAGGGATCGCGCGGGCGCCCTGTAGCAAACTGGATATCACTAAAGCCGCCGGACGCCCCGCCTGCGCCCCCGCTCCCGTAGGCGGCCGTCCGCCGGTTCACCGAGCGGTTCTTGCGGGCCTCGGCGACCTCGGGCGTCATGGTCTCGGCCCGGCTGGCAGAAAAGGCCATCAGCCGCGACATGCCCTCGCTGACCCGGGCATCGCGTGCCAGGGCCGCGGAGGCGCTGAACTGGATCTTCACGCGGGCACCCACCGGCCGGCCTGGATGAAGCCGTGATCCCCGCAGTGGCAGGCCAGGCTCGGCGAGATGGTCAGCGGATCCAGGGACTGCACCTGCCACTTCTCCCGGTTGGCATCCGCGTTGGCCGGGACGTCGAAGAACACCGCGCCGCCGCACCAGCCGCCGTGCATCTCGATGCACTCGGCGTCATCCGGCCGGGCCAGGTGCCACACGATGATGCCGATCCGCTCAGGCTCACCGCTGTACGGCACGAACCACTGCATCGTGTGGCCGCTGCCGAGGTCGATGGCCGGGCCGCTCACGAGGCAGCTGCCTTGTGCACCAGAGTGCAGCTGCCGGTGTCGTGATCAGGGGCTGAGCAGTCCCGGGAGTGGAACTTGGGCCGGCCGGTCGCGTGGTCGAGGTAGCCGTCGTACCAGGCGTCCGGCTCGCGGCGGTCGTCGGCACGCTCCAGGGCGGACGGGCCGTTGCCCGCCGAGCGTGCCGCACGCTGCGAGGACTGCCAGCCGCGGTTGTAGTGACCGTTGTACTCCCGGCCGCCCTCAGGCGGCTTGGCGAAGCCCGGGTCATCGCTGTAGTCGGTCAGCTGGCGGCCGGACATGAAGGGGCCCTCCAGCGGATCGTGAGCCGCCTCGCGGCGCAGCGTGGCCAGCACCCGCGGGTGACCGCCGGAGAACAGCACGGCCAGGTGCCGGACGTACTGGTCCTCGGTCAGCTCGTCGCCGGCGACGGTGCGGTACCGGCGCGAAGACTCCTTCTTCGGCTTCTTCTTGTCGCCCTTGCCCTTACCCTTCGAGGGTGGCGGCGGCGGGCCGCTGTCACTAGCGTCTTCATCACCGCCGCCGCCAGACGGAGGACCGCCTTCGTCCTCCCCGCCGCCGCCGTCGCCGAACGGCGGGGCGCCTTCGTCCCCCTCGTCTTCTGCACCTGGCGGTTCCTCCATGCCAGGCGGCATCTCGCCATCTTCCATGCCAGGATCCATCGGCATCCCGCCCATCATGTCGGGGCCGATGTCGGTGGGCGCGCCCATGCCAGGGGCCTGCGGCATCCCGGGGAAAGCCGGCTGGACGCGCACGATGAAGCTCTGGCCGCAGAAGGCGCAGTCGATGCCGCCGTCGCTGCGGCCTGTAATCTGCCCGCTGCCGCAGAACGGGCAGTGGCTGCACAGAACCGGGTCGCCAGGATCGTGCGCGATCTTGACGAACCTGCTGTCGAGCTGCATCGGCCGCGCCTCCCTCTACTCTTCCCGGGGGCAAGTTGCGGTTACCTAGGTTTATTGATATTGTGTGCCCGTGAACCACTACCTGGCCGAGCGAGCCAGAGGCCGGGCTCCGGAGGGAAAAGTGACGCTGTGAGCACCACGACGAAGGCCGACCGCGGCAAGACGCAGATCGAGGTCACCACCAAGACCCGGCAGCAACTGCGGCTGCTGGCCGCGCTGATGAATACCGGCATGGCCGAAGCCGCCGACGACGCCATCAGCCGGCGCCTGGCCGAGGTCAGGCAGGAGACGGACGAGAACTCATGAAGCTGATCATCGACGTGCCGGACATGACCGAGGCGCAGCTTGCCGCGCTCCAGGAGGCGACCGGGCACCGGGAGTACCTGCACAACGCCCGGCTGAAATGGCTGACGCCGAACGTCAACCCGGGGCGTGGATCGCTGGTCACTGAGCACCCGGTCACCTCGGCCGAGGCGGTCAAGGACGCCGGCCGGCGGACAGACGGGTTCGGCGGCAGCAACCCGCTGTGGGAGCCGGCGTGAGCGCAGACAGCGGGCCGGTGATGTCGCTGGAGCAGCGGTGCGTCGAGCCCGGCCACTGGATCATCGAGGGCCGTCATATCCGGGCCGTCTACGAGGGCCGCAGCCGGAAGGTCATGTCCTGGAGCGTCGAGGTGCTGCCCGGCGACAAGAACGTGCCGGCCGCGTTCATCTACCTCGATGACGTCCGCGAGTGGATCAGGAGCCAGAAATCATGAGTACGCCCAGGCGCAAGCGAGCCAGCCAGGCCGGCTACAGCCCGCGGCCGTGGCAGCCGATGCGGCGCGCCGAGCTGATCGTCCCGCCGGCGACCCTGGCGGCGGCCGAGGCGGACCCGATGGTGGCCAGGGTGCTCGACGAGACCTCCGAGGTCTGGCGCAACGACAAGTACGTGGTCATGGTCCGCCGGTACGACAGCGGCGAGGTCATGTCGCTGTCCATCCGGCGCGACGACCGCAGGGCCATCCACGACTGGCGCGACCTGCAGCAGGTCAAGAACGACATCGCCGGATGCGAGGCCGAGGCGTTCGAGCTGTACCCGGCTGAGTCCCGGCTGGTAGACACGTCCAACCAGTACTGGCTGTGGTGCCTGCGGCCCGGCGAGCAGATCCCGGCCGGCTTCACCGAGCGGTCAGTCTCTGATGAGCCGGACCCGCGGTTCCCCACCGCAAGGCAGCGCCCGTTCGGCAACCCCGGGAAAACACGATGATCATCACCGACCCGGTGATCCGCTACTGGTGCGAGGGCACCGAGCTGAACTGCTGCGAGGCCCTCGGCTACCTGGTCAACAACACGGGCGTCAGGCTCCTGTACGTCACCGGGGGCGACGGCAGGGAGGACTACGCCAACCAGTACTACCGCGCCTACATCACAGCCGAGCCCGGCCAGCCGTGCCGGATCTCTGTCACCTCGGTCAAGACAACCGTGCCCGGGGCCAAGGAAGCCACCGTCGTCATCATGACCGCGGCGCTGCTGGCCCAGGCCGCTGACACGGCCCGCGCGAAGCGCGCGGCTGACCAGGGGGCATCGTACGTCCACCACGATCACCACAGCGACCTGCCGTGCCCCGCGTGCGGGACGGGCAAATCCTGCGGCAAGTTCAGCGACCAGATGCTCTACGGCGGCTGACCTCGGGTTTGCGTTTACCAAGGTTTATTGATATCCTTAGGGCAGACGCCAACGAAGGAGCCCCAGTGACCGCCACGCAGACCACCACCCGGGTCGAGAACCCTGTCGAGTTCGACGAGAAGCTGCGCGTCATGCACGAGCAGGCCTGGACCACCCAGAACCAGCTCGACAGCCTGCGTGACAAGATGCACCGCGCGGTCGGCGACCGCCAGGAGTACATCGGCAAGCGCCAGTACTGGCGCCGCACCGCGGGCGAGGTACTGGAAAGCCTCCAGATCATGGCCAAGCACAATGCCGATCTGCCCGCCAGCGTCAACAGCTCCGGCCGGGTCACCGCCGCCTCGCTGCTCCAGGACGAGAACGACCTGCTGAACAAGCTGGCCGGGCAGCTGCTGGAGATCCGCCAGATGGACGACATCTACGCCCTGCCGGAGAACCGGTGGAACCGGTACTACCGCTGCCTGAACAGCGACGGCCACATCCACCGCACCCTGCGCGGCTGCTCCTCCGTGCGGCACGACACCGCGATGGGCTGGAACACTCACCTGAGCGGCCAGCCGGTCGAGGCGGCCATCGCCGACCTGGGCCCGACGCTGTGCAGCCTCTGCTTCGCCGGCGCGCCGGCCGAGCACTGCCGCAAGCAGTCCGACGTCACCCGCGAGGCCCGCGAGGCCGCCAAGGCCGCCCGGCTGGAGGCCAAGTACGTCAAGCGGTTGCGGCCCTCCGAAGTCTTCCGCTGCGACGGCAGCTGGGTCGAGACAGTGGCCGCGTGCAAGGACATCCTGCGCCAGGAGGTCATGTTCCGGAACTACCTCGGCCACGGCAAGCACCCCTCCTGGGACGCCTACCGTGTGGCGGCCGAGCAGGCCAAGGCCGTGCTGATGGCCCGGGACGCCGACCACGGCGGGATGACCGAGACCGAGATCGTCACGCTGGTCGAGCGGGCGGTCACCAGGAACCGGAGGGAGAACGAGCGCCCGTGACCGAAGAGCGAGGGGAGCCGGCCAGCGGAGGAGAGCTGGCCGGCAAGAAGCACCGGATCGTGCACCTGCGCCGGGCTGACCTGGACGACCCCGCGATAGCAGCCTCCTGGCACGCCCGCGGGTACGCCACGCTGGGCCCGGTGGAGGGCCACGACCCGTACCAGCGGTGCCCGCACTGCTCCACCGACGAGCGCCCGGACTGCCCGGACTGCGGCGCGGGGCCGTGCCTGCTCGAAAAGCTTCTCGGGAAGCTCCTCGGGCAGGTCCCGCGCAAGGGCGGCATCCCTGGTGGCTAGCTGCGTCCAGTGCGGGGAGCCGGGAGACGACCGGACGCTGCTCTCCTGGCCCTTCGCGAGCGCTGCCCGCTACCTCTGCCGCAATGCCGTGGCCTGCATCGTGCGGCAGCGGGCGCAGCAGGCCGAAGAAGAATCACGACACGCACGCAAGAGAGCCGAGGACTCATGATCACTGCAGACCAGGCAACCGCCGCCGACTTCTTCCATGATGACGCCGCCGTCGACTCCGACAGCGGCCGGTGCATCATCTGGCGCCGGACGGGCGCCACCACCTGGGGCATCAGGCCCGGGACATTCTTCGTGCCGATCGCGAACGACGCCAGCATCAGCGGCGGGATCACCGAGATGAACGCCGGGCTGTTCCACGTCGAGGACGACTGCCCGCACGGCTACCGGCACGGCCAGCACGCGCCGGACCCGCTCCTGGTCCTCAGCCCGTTCACCGACGGCCAGCTCAGTGACATCCCGGATGACCCGCGGTCCCTCCAGAACGGCCAGCAGGAGCATGTCCACCGGGTGCTGCGCCGCCAGCTCGACGAGAAGCTCGACGAGATCGCCGCCGCGCTCGGCCTGAGCGACCTGCAGATGATGGAGGTCGTGGCCCACTGGATGCAGCACAAGGCGCGCCAGCTGCGCGATGCCGAGGTCGACCAGACGTGAGGGAAGAGAGCAGGGCCTACATCTTCACCTGCGACGCCCCGGCGTGCGACACCAAGATCATCATGGAGACGGACGAGCTGCCCGATGGCTTCCACGGCGACGTCACCGAGGTCAGCCCGGCCGGCGGGAACGGCGGTAGCTGGTTCGCCTGCAAGGCCACCCACATCCGGGCGGCCGTCGAGGAGGCGCTGGCCCGGCGGGACTAAGCTCGATTTGCAGATATCAAGGTTTATTGATATTCTTCAGGTATGAGCACCGACTGGATCGCAGAAGCGCAGGCCGCCACCCAGGGCATCTGCCCGGAGCCGAAGTCCCACAACATGCACACCGACGGCAAGCACGCCTTCGAGAACTGCCCCCACTGCGGCGGCGACAAGCCGCTGGCCACGCCGAAGCTGAACGACCAGGTGAAGTTCCGCGCCATGCGCGACCCGCTGGGCGATGACGAGACCGTCATCGTGATCACCGGCACGGTCGTCCGGGCGTGGGGCAAGCCCGCGGCCGACCCGTACGTCACCATCAAGACCGGCGACCACCGGATTTTCGTCCGGTGCACCAGCGCCGTTGCCGTCATCCCGCCAGGAGCCACCGCATGAGCAACGACCCGCACGACAACGAGCTGACCGACAGGGAGATGCTGACCCGGTTCGCCCGGCGCAGCGGGCCCGAGGACCGCACGCCGGCCGAGCTGCTGGCTGAGGCAGGCGGGGCGTTCGACCGTACCAAGATCGAGCTGTCATCCAATCCCGAGCGCCCCTACCACATCGAGGTCCACCGCCCGGCACAGCCCGCGACCGTGCAGCCGATGAGGCCGGGCCGGGTAGCGACCATGGAGCACATGGACCTGACCCGGGACGAGCTGGTGGCCCTGGGCGACCGCATCTGGGAAGTGCTGTCATCATGACCAGCGGCCAGCATCGCGCGGAGAGCCCGCTGTGCCGGTACTGCTGGCGGCCGATTTTCGTCAACGGCATCCTCCCCGGCCTCGGCAAGTGGATCCTGGTCATGCAGGAGTACGAAGACACCAGCGTCTGCGACGCCCGCGGCGACGGCTCGGTGCTCAGCACCGCGCCGCACGAGCCCTGCGAGGTCGCGGCCGTCACCATCGGCCAGCTGATCGAGCTGGCCGCCCAGGTCGTCAGCGAGCCCGGCAGCTTCCGGGACACCGACGAGGCAGCCGACTGGGCACTGATCCGGCTGATCACCCGGGCGGCCGGGCTGACCGCGAACGATGAGGATTACGTGTTCGCGGCGGTCATGCGAGCTGCCTACGAGAGCAGGGGCCCTGCCTTCCAGCGCCTGGCCTACCGCTATCGCACCACCGAACCCTGGTCGAGGTACTTCCGCGACCACAAGAAGCCGAGCCGAGAGAAGCCATGAACGACCCCGACCGCTACACCCCAGCCCAGATCCGCGCGCTCGAAACCGATCGCCCGGCCGACTACTACACGCCGACTGGCCCGGTCAACTACTACGCGCCGGTCGAGGAGGCCATGACCGCCACCGCCATGGCCCTGCCGGCGAAGCCGCGAGCTGAGCCGCTGCCGCCGACAGAGCCGCGGCCAAAGCCTCCCGGCCCCCGGCGCCGCCGGACTCGTAGCGTCGTGCTGGCCCTGATCATGGCCGCAGGAACGCTGGGCGCTGCGGCGTTCATCGTCCCCGGCCTCATCCACTCAGCCGCCTCCGTAGGCCACCAGGACTCGACCGTCAAGACAACCACCCCGGACCCGGCTGCCATCACCCCGTCTAAAGGAAAGCCGCCGCTCACGACGCTGATCGTGAGGCCGCGGCCCCGGCCGCGGACCAGCTCGATCGCGCCGTCACGCTCGGCAGCCGCGCAGCTGAAGACGACCCCGGGCACGACGCCCAGCGCGACCCGGACCACCCCGGTCGCCCAGCCGACATCTACCACCCAGCCGGCGCCGAAGCCATCGCCGAGCACGACTGCTCCGGCTCCTGCTCCCAGCACGACCGCCCCGGCACCGTCACCAAGCACGACGGCACCGACAACCCCTCCGCCTCCGCCGCCTACATCGCCGCCGCCGACCAGCCCGACCAGCTCTCCGCCGGTTGCCGCCTCTTCGCCGCCTGTCACCTCGACCACCCCGCCGGCCCAGACCACCAGTGCACCCGCGACAACTGCCCCGGCAACTGTCACGGCAACTGCCACGACCACGGTTTAGGAGAGACCATGAGCACCCACGACCCCTTCAGCCGCTACGGGCGCTTCCGGGACGAGCCCGCGGCTGCCCCGCGTGAGCTGACGCATGAGGAGCTGGTCAGGCTGCTCGGCGCCGAGCCCGTCAAGAACGGGCCGACCGCGGCCAACCACCTGGCCTACTGCAAGCAGCGCGCCCTGGAGTACGCGCCCGAGAGCCAGCCGGGAGACGCCGGGCTCGCCATGTCCAGCCTGCTCCAGGACTTCGCCGATGACGAGCGGACGAAGGACTCTACCAGCGTCGTCCAGCACCTGATGCTGCCGCTGGCGATGATCGGCGAGTTCACCAATCCCGGCAAGCTGCGCAAGTGGATCCTGGACTTCTCGTGAGCGCCAGCTACACCGAGGTCTTCAAGCCAGCGCCGCCAGCCGACCCGGGCAGGGTCTTCTACACGCTCGCCGAGGACGACATCGGCAAGGGGCTCATCCATACCACCGCCGGGGTCATCTACGCCAGCAGCGTCATGGGGAAGGTGCAGGACCACGACGTCGGCCGGCGGCTGTACCGCGTCCCGACGAGCGATCCCGGCATCTGGATCTGGTCGGTCGAGAGCGACCTCCAGCGCGAGGCGCGCCTGGACGAGAAGCGGTTCAGCCCCTCATGAACGACTTCCGGCACCCGGATAACCCGGAGCCCTTCACCGACATGACGCTGGAGCGCGACACGCGCCTGCTGGAGATGAGGGAGCGGTCAGCCCTGCGCAGCGGGCTGGCTGAGCTGAGCCAGGCAGCTGACCGGTTCTTCGATGACATCCCGGCAATGGACCGTGGCTCGGCCGCCAGCGACCTGAACCGCATGATGGCGATCCTGCGGAGGATGCGCTCGGCGCTGCTGGAGTTCCCGGACAAGCCCAATTCGCTTTTACCAAGGTTTATTGATATTCTGAGGGCATGAGCACCAATCAGGCACCGAAGCAGGCCAGGGGCAAGATCCCCGGCCGGGGGCGCGAGCTGTGCGAGCTGGGCCGCCGGGCCGGGGTGCACGCCAAGCGCCGCCCCGACCGCCGCAACACCAGGCGGGCCGCCATCGCGGCCGACCTGAGGGCAGGCTGAGATGCTCGGCTACCGGACCAAAGCTTCGATCGCCCGCGAGGTGATGGAGCTGCTGAAGACCGCCTACGTCGACATCGACCGCGCGCCTTACGACGAGGACAGGGTTGCGCAGGCCATGGGGCGCTATGACGGCCTGAAGATCGCCTACGAGCTGCTCACCGGCCGCAGTCCCCAGGACGTGGCCAACGAGGTCGTCGGCTGGTACATCCACACGCCGATGTACCAGGAAGCGAAGAAGCACTACGACACCGGGCCAGGAGGCAGGTCATGAGCGAAGTTGACCTCGACGCGTTCTGCGACACGCCGATGGCCCACCCAGACAAGTCGGTCGGGCACTGCACGCTGCCGAAAGGCCACCAGGTCCTCGTCGAGGACAGCGACCACTACGACGAGCACGGCTGCACCGCCCCGGTGCTCGTGCACCAGTCGACCCTCCGCGAGGTCGCCCTCGTCGCCCGTGAATGGCCGGACGCCATCCACACCTGCGCCGAGCTTCAGCGGCTAGAGCCCGGCCGCCGCCCCTGCACTTGCGGGCGCTGCCCGTCAGCCACCATGAACCGCCAGGAGACGTCATGACCACCCCCGCTCCGTCCAGGCCCCGGACCTGCTACTACATCCCGCCAAACCAGTGCGACGACGAGGGCTTCATCCCCAGCCTGGTCACCGAGAACGAGCCGGCACACGTCCCGTTCATGGGCAACGGCGCCTGCGCCTCGCCCTGGCACTGGGGCCACACCTACGAGCAGGCGCGCGATCACGCCGCCAAGATGAACTGGGAGGACTTCGGCCTGAACCAGGATGAGGTGGCCGCGATCATGATCTCCGCCATCCGGACTGCCCGGCGCGCAGGCAAGACGTTCCTGGCATGACCGAGTACATGAGCCTGGCCGCAGCCAGGGAGACCGCCAGGGACACAGAGCGGCTCGCCGGGCTGATCGGCGTGCCGTACCCGGAGTGGGCGAAGAACTGCCACAGCATCTCGCTGAAGCTGCTGAAGTCCGGCGCGTTCGGGCCGGGCCGGATCGCCCGCGGCTGGGCTGAGGGCGTCACCGGGCAGCACAGCTGGCTCGTGCTCGGGCCCGACGTTTATCACCCGGCCGTGGCCGTCGTGGACCCGACGATCGCGTTCTACCTCAAGGAGAAGGGCCGGCAGGGGACGCTCGACGGCATCCTGGTCGCGCAGGCCTCGGCCCTGAGCCACACGCCGCACGGCCGGGGCTCGATCTGGGGCCGGGGCCGGCCGGACGAGCCCGAGGGCGAGATCATCGAGCTGGCGCCCCGCTTCGAGCTGTCCGATGCGGCGCGATTCTTCCTGAGCGATGACATTCTCGGGCCGCTGGACCGCAGGGGCTGGAGCCAGCTGGCCAACGGGGCCATGGAGCAGTGGCCGGCCGGGGAGATCATCGCGGCGATGGACGACACGCCGCTGCTGCGGGCGCTGGTGCCGATCGACGTCCTGGGCATGGTGACGCAGAGAAACCCGGGCGGGCTGTACCTGGCTGACCTGCCTGACACCTCGGCCAGCTGATTTGCGAATATCAAGGTTTATTGATATTCTCTGGGTATGAGCACAACGACCCCGCACGACGCCCACACCCTGAGCGGCCCGGCCGGCTGCCACCGCTGCGAGTTCCTGCGCGAGAACGCCCACTGGATGGAGCTGGCTCCCGAAGAGCGCGACCGCTACACCCGCATGGTCCCCGACCAGCGCGCGGTAGACATGGCCGTGGCCATGCTGAACACGCTGCCGGAGAATGACAGCCCCGGTACCCGCGACGACGTGATCGCCGCGATCCCGATGTACTTCCCCGGCATGATCGAGAATTTCTGGTCCCTGGACCAAGAGGTCTGCACCGTGCTCGGCGTGGTCTACGCCGGCCGGAACAGCTTCAGCGACGAGGGCGACTTCCCCACCTTCGGCTGGGCCCGCGAGCAGGCCGCCCAGGCCGCCCGCGAAGCCCTGGGCCTGCGCCCCGGCGTCACCGCCTGGGCCACCGTGCACCGCGACGGCCAGCGCCCCGCCGTCTTCACCGACCGCGCATTCACCCCGGAAGGAACCTCATGACCAGTCCGACGCGCGACACCAGCAAGGGCGCCACCCTCGACCGGGTGCGCAAGCTGCTCGCCAAGGCCGAGGCCGAGGGCGTCACGCCCCCGGAGGCCGAGGCGCTGACCGCCAAGGCGGCCGAGCTGATGGCCCGCTACGGCATCGACCGGACCCGCCTCGGCGCCCTGCACCCCGAGACCGACAAGCCATCCAGTCGGATCGTCGACATCGACAACCCGTGGGCGCAGGTCCGCGCGCACCTGCTGGCCGGCATCGCCGGCGCGATGAACTGCCAGTGCGTGCTGCTGAGCACGTCCAAGCCCGGCGCCCGGATCCACCTGTTCGGCTACGCCTCAGACCTGGAGCGCGCCGACATCATGTACACCTCGCTGCTGCTCCAGATGGCCAGCGCGCTGCGCTGGGCCCGGCCGCCCCAGGGCGTGCGGAGCGTGCGGGCCTGGAACCGCAGTTTCCTGCTCGGCTTCGTCACCGCGGTGATCACCCGGGTCAAGTCGGCCGAGGAGCACGCCAGGGGCGCGGCCAAGGCCGAGGACAGGGCCTCCGGCGGGCCGAGCACCGAGGTCATGCTGGCCGACCGCTCCGTGGTCATCCGCAACAACCTGGAGACGGCCTACCCGGTGACGCGCCGGACCCGCATCACCTACTCGGGCCGCGGCTACGCCAGCGGCTACGCCAAGGGCCAGCAGGCCAACATCGGCGGCACCGGCCTGGGCAGCAGCGGGCAGAAGTCGCTGCGATGAGTCAGCCTGCGCGGTCGGGGAGGCGGATGAGCTGGTGGGAAGCCGCCCTCCCGATCGCGATGGGCGTACTCGGCGCTCTCGCGTGGTGGTACGTCACGGCTCACCAGGGCTAAGCGGTCACAGCCGGGTCCACTTGGCCGGCACGGCGCCGTACAGCGCGATGGCGATGCCGACGACGCCGGTCAAGATGGCGATGCCGTGAATGTCGGTGACGTGACCGAGCCACTCGACCACAGCCACGATGACAAGGGCAATGCCGATCAGGATGCTGAGCATGAGCCTCACCTCCTCACAGGGCGGCTAGTTCAGCGACCTCTCCCAGCTCCGCTGCACCTCCCGCAGCTTCCCCCGCTCCTGCGCCTGAACCCCCTCCGGGCAGCTTGTTGATCAGCTGGCGGCCGAGGCCGTACTCGCCGACGCCCATGCCGTGCCCGCCGTCCCCGCCGCCAGGATCCCCGCCGCCAGGGCTGCCCGCCCACGGGGTGTCGCTCATGACGCCGCTGGCCGCGTCGGCCTGGTGCTGGAGGTACCCGCCCACGACCCGGCGGGCCACCCGGCGGCACTCGGCCTCGGTCAGCATCGGGTTGGACGCCTGGACCGAAGCGGCGACCGCGGTAATCTGGCGGGCTACCGGGTCATGGCGGCTCGCGGTGACATTCTGGCCGCCGCTGGTGGACGAGTCCTGGATCCCGGTGGGAGCGGCGCTCAGCGGCGCCTGGTTCGTCGAGGTGGTCATGCCGCCCGGAGAGGAGCCGTCAGGGCTGGCCGCGCTGCCGCCGCCGCTCACCCCGGCGGGCAGGATTGCGGGTGATCCCATCGGGTCGCTGGCGCTGGAGCTGGCCACGCCGCCTGGTGCCATGCCGCCCGGGACCGCGCCGACTGCCGGAGCCCCGCCGCCGGCTGGCGCCCCGCCGCCGGAGTCGCTCAGCGGCGGACCTGAAGGCGGTGAGCCCGAGGTGGCGTCCGCGGTGCGGCACAGGCAGTTCGCCGTCTTGGACCGGCAGCTCCGGCACTTGCCCTTCTTGGTGAGCAGGGAGCCGCACCGGCACAGGGCCGCGGTCGCCTGAGAGAGCGGCTGCTGCTCCGGGGGCTGCACCTGGGTCACGCCGGGATCCGGGCCGCCCGGGGCGCCCTGGGGGATCTCAGAGTAGCCGTGCGAGTAGTCAGGGCCGCTCTCGTCGTGCTCGTAGCCCTGGGCGGGCCCGGAGCCGAAGCTCTGGCCGGCCTGCAGGATCGGGTCGAGCGGGTCGACGCCCTCGGGCAGCGCCTCCTTCAGCAGGGCGTAGCGGCGGCGCGCGGACTCCTCCAGCTCGGCTACCGGTATGCCGCTCGCGTCGCTGACCCGCTCGATGCGGACCGCGGCGAAAGCCAGGCGGTGCTCCAGCTCACGCGGCGTCGCGGACTGGAACAGGAAGCTGAGGATCGGCAGCATCTCAGCATCGGCACGGGCCGAAGCTGCTTCACGAGCTTCGAGGTCGTGACTGGCGCTCGCCTCGTGCCACAGATCAGACATGCCCTGCCTCCCGGTAGTCATTCCTTCCGGGGGCAGGGCCATGCCTGCCGAACCGCACCAGGCTCTCCGCGCCCGTCCGCGCTGAACCGCGCCGAGCGATAACTGCGGTGCCAAGCCGAACCCTGAGTGGCCGAGCCGAGCCACGACTGCCGGGCTATCCAAGCCTTGAACCGCCTTGCGCGGCCATGACCTGACTGCTGAACCAGGCCCTGCCAGGCCTTGCGGTACCCAGGCTGCCGTGCCTCGCCTTCCGAGCCCCGCCCTTCCTAGATCACCCTGCCGAGCCATCCGTAACTGCCGTGCCCCGCCTGGCTCCGGCGGGCTGTGCCTTAACTGCCGGGCCAGGCGAGCCGACACCAAGCCCTGCCCTGACAGCCAGGCCATACTGCGCCCGGCCTAGCCCATCCGCGCATCGCCTCGGCTGCCGTGCTCAGCCAGTCGGTGCGATGCCACGCCCGGCCTAGCCCAGACTGCCTTGCTGCGCTACCCACGCCGTGCACACACTGCCTAGCCGCGCCCGGCCAAGACAGCCAGGCCACGCCATGCCCAGTTTTGCCTGACCAGCGCTTTGACCCGCCTCGACTGCCGAACAACGCCACGCCACGACATGCCCATCCGTACCTGGCCCGACCTGTCCTGCCTAGCCTCACCTGGCCGCGCTGCTCGTACCTAGCCCGGCCTGGACTGCCTAGCCAGTCCCGGCCTTGCCAGGCGTCACCCCGGCTGCCGTGCCGTCCACGCTTTGCCGAGCCGCGCCATGCACGGCGCTGCCTTGCGCTGACTGCACCGCCGAGCTATGACCTGCCGGGCCGATCTGCCCTAGCCGAACCTAGACCTGACTGCCCTGCCGAGCCAAGCTCTGCCAATCCTGGACCTGCGCTGACAGCCGCGCTGATCTGTGCCGTTCGGTGCCAAACCATGCCCTGACCAGCTAAGACTGCCCGGCCAATCCGTACCCTGCCAAACGATCCAAGCTAAGACTGCCGTGCCGCACGAGTCCCTGACGAACCACGCGATTGACTGCCTTGCCAGGCCTAGCCACGCGTTGCCCTGCCTCACCGCCGACGCGACACTACGCCGAGACGGCCGAGCCGGGCCGGACAACACCGGGCCAAGCGAACCCACGCCCTAGCCTGCGTTGCCTTGATGCCCGTACCAGGCGGCGCCTTGCCTCACCCATCCTCGACTGCCCCGGCGCACCGCACCAGGCCGCGCTTTGCCACTCCGAGCCGAGACTGCCCTGCTCTGCCGCGCACCGCCCAGCCCATCCGGGCCTCTCCAAGCTAAGCCGTGCCATGGCAGCCACGCCGACCTACACCAGGCAGCGCCGAGCCAAGCCACGAGACTCCGTGACCTGACTGCGGCGCCATGCCCGGCCATGACCTGCCTAGCCCTCGTCTCCGAGGGACAGCGGCTCGGTGCCGGTCGGTTCCTGCAGTCCCAGGTCGCGGGCAACCAGGGACGTGAACTCCGAGAACCGGCGGTACCGGCGCTGCATGGCCCGCCAGTCGATCTCCATCGCGCGCTTCAGCTGCGCAGTCAGGAAATCATTCCCCTCGATCTCCGACAGCGGGGTGTACGCCCGCCCGGACGGGGACTGCGCCACCGGCAGCGAGTGGAACGCCCGGACGCTCTCCGGCTCGCCCCTCTTGCTGATGTACTCCACCCGCACGACCCGGACCAGGTTGCGGGCCTGATTCAGCCGGTGCTTATGCCCGGCCTTCTCGTCGTCCCACTCAAACCGGCTGTGCAGGGGAGCGTCCAAGGCCGCAGAGGCCTTGACGATGGCCTCCGCGGTCAGGACGCCGCCATTCGCCTCGCGAATGCGCAGCAGCTCGGCCTGAAGCTCAGCGGCCGGCTTCATCGGCGCTGGCCTTCACGGCGCCGTTGGCCTCAGCCTCGGGCTTGTCGGGCTCGGGGGCCAGCTCCGGCGGGGCGTCCAGCTCGGCGAAGTCGTCCGGGGTCAGGTTCTCCTCGTCATCCTCGTCGTAGACGTCGTAGTCCGCGGCGTCGATCGAGTACACCGGGTCCAGCTGGTGCACGACCCTGATGTCCTGGCCCACCTTGTAGGTCCCGAACTCCCCGTTGCGCTCCGGCCGCCACTCGCCGACGCCCACGCCCAGGCCGCCTGCGTCGAGCAGGGAGACCAGCGAGTCACGGTCGAGCAGGTTCTTGGTGTAGCTCACGATCAGGGTGGCGCTCCACCGGTAGAAGCAGCCCCGGTAGCGCAGGTCCGCGGGGTGGTTGACGCCCGCCAGGCGGACGTAATCCTCGCGCATCCGCGGCTGGCCGTTGATGACGACCATCCGGCCGGCCTCGGTCGGCACGGCCAGGCCGTGGAAGAACATGAACTGACGCAGCTCGGTCATCTTGACCTGCTTGCCGTAGAACCGGCCGGCCCCGATCGTGGCCATCTTGAAGGCCATCGACGGCAGGCCGAAACGCTGGCTGCCATCGTCGGGGCTGATGCCCGCGCGGTACAGCGAGGCCAGGTACTCCCGGCGGGGGTTGCGCTTCTCCGGCTGCTTCTTGACGCCCATCTGCGCGTCCAGCATCTGCTTCTTGGCCTTCTCGGAGAACCGGGAGACGATCAGCGGCGCGGTGCCGATGATCGGGATCTCCAGCGTCTCGGTCTCGATCGGCTTGATGACGAGCTTGGTCGCGCCAGCGGCAGGAGCTGCGGTGGACGCGGCCGTCCGGCGCCGCGCAGCAGGCGCCTTGGCTGCCGGGTCCTTACTGGCAGTGCGGTCTGTAACCTGGTCAACAGGCATGATTCTGGTCCCTCCTCGGGGGATGAGAATCGTGTCGCGGCCTCGGCCCCTACTGGCCGGGGCCGCTCACGTGCCTAGAGACTATACAGACGCCTGTGCACTGTCAAAAAACCTTGATATTGTCGGCACGTGCTGATCGTCATTCGCACGGGCAGGGACCGCAAGGAGCACAAGAAATGGGAGCAAGTCAGGGACCTTGACTTCTGGAAAGCCGACCGGAACCACTCGCATGAAGAGCAGCAGACCTGACCCTAATTACTCAGGTGAGTAATTAACGCGCCCGGCGGGCGGCCAGCGATGCCTGCACCGTGCGCCGGAACGCCATCGCCTGCTGGTGCTTGTGCTGCGGATCGCCCTGGGCGGCGTCGGTGTTGGAGTACCCGGCCCCGCCCGCGAGGTTCGGCGCGACCGGCGCCAGGTCGGTGTTGCCCGGGTGGCGGCCCGAGTACGTCTGGGTGAAGGGGCCGCTCTCGCTGGGCGGGGTCTGGGGCGTCCCCAGCACGTCGTCAGGGGCCACGGGGCCGTGACCGCGGGGCTCGACCGTCTGATACGGCGGAGGCCCTCCTGGAGCCGCGGGGTTCTCCTCGCCGCCCTTGGGCGGAGCCTGGCCGGGACCGTTCAGGGGCGTGCTGCCCATCGGGTCCGGAGACGTCCCGGGCCCGTCGGTGATCAGGTCGACCGAGGTGGCCGCGGTCACCGGATAGCAGCCGGTACGGGCGGAGACCAGGTACCCCTTGGAAGCCAGCACGAACTGGCGGCTGAATGACGCGTGCGCCTCGATCCGGCGCTTCAGCTCGGGGTAATGCCCGGCCAGGCGCTGGTGCGTGCGGACCCAGGCCTCCTGGATAGCGGGCCGGTCGGCTATCGCCGAGTACAGCCCGGCCTCGAATGCCGCGCTGCCCTGCCGGACCAGTAGCATTCCCTCCGTCCAGCGGGCCCCGAAGCGGTACGCCTTGCGGAAGTCGGCATCGCCTGCCGCCGTCTCGGTGACGAAGGCTGCCGAGACACGCCGCCGGGAGCTGGAATGCCGGCCGCCCGGGTCATTGTCGCGGCCGTCGTCGTCATAGCGGCCATAGTCGCTGGCGTAGCCGTTGTCATCGTAGGCGTTGCCACTGCCCTCGTAATCGTCGCCGCCGAAGCCGCGGGACGGCTGGCCGCCGCGCGGCATGCTGTAGCCGGGAGCGCCCGGGTCGGGCACATGGCCGATCGTGCGGGCATGCATGCCGGGCCCGGCGCCTTCCTCGCCCGGGTTGTGCAGGTGACGGCAGCCCTCGGCGTTGCAGGGCTGGCCGAGGTGGGACGGGTGCGGGCAGCCCAGGCAGGCACCCTGGCGCCGCAGCGACGCCTGGGTGGTGCCCCACTCCTTCGCCGCCTCGCCCGCGTTCACGGCCTGGCCGGAGTCGCCGCCGATCGAGTGCGGGGTGTCCAGCGGCCCGGGGGAAGGCGGACCGCTGAAATAGCCCTGGGCGTAGCCCTGGACGTACGGGCTGACCTGCGAGCTGTTGTCGCTGAACGTCGGCTTCTCGCCGTTGGCCGCGTCCTCCCTGCCCTCCTTCATGCCCGCGGCGAAGTCGCCGCCGCCCTCGTTGCTGGAGAACGGGTCCGGGGTCGTCGAGGGGGAGTTGTATGGAACATGATCGTCGTCCGTAGTCTGATGAGGACGAGTCAGGGTGTCAGCCTGGCGCCGGAGCGAGGACTCCCCGACGATCCCGTGCGTAGGCCTGGGCTCCCTGTCCGGGACGGTCCCGGAGACGATCCCGGACGTAGCTACGTCGTTCGGCGTGCTGTGGTAGACGCCGAGGTAGTGCTTATGCAGATCTGCGCGGCCAGTCATGTTGGCGTACTGCTCCTGGGTGACCGGCGGCCTGCCGCGGCGGGCGTGAATAGTCCCGGCCGTCTCGTTCCAGCCGCGCAGGTACTGGCCGTGCGCCTTGAGGCTGAACGGATAGCCGTCCTTGTGGGCCGGCTGCTTGCCCTCCATGGCGTCCATCCGGCCGAACATCTTGACCGCGGCCGAGCTGGGCGTCATCGAGCTGCGGGCCGCTTGCTTGCCCGCAGGCTGCTCGCCGTCCGGTGACTGGCCGCCGACCCAGCCAGGGTTCAGCGGGAACATGACCGCGGTGTTGAGCTGGTCGCCGCCGGGGTCCGGGTTGTCGTGGGAGTCGATCGTCTCCTGGATCTGCGGCAGGCTGGAGGCAGAGGAGCGCTGGATGCCCGTGTGGCTGCAGCTCGGCGCGTGCTCCTCGCCTGGCGTGGCGGTGCAGTCCGGGCAGGTGTCCTTCATGCTGCCGCTGTAGCCGCCGGGCTCGTTCGACCACGCGCGGTCCTGCGGGTCGATCGCACCCTCGACCTGATGCTTGATCTTGCCGCAATAAGCCTCAGGATCGTTCTTGTCGGAATTGGCGGCGACGCACGCGGCAAAGTCCTTGTACCCGGCGAACGGGGCGCCCTTGGCCAGGCTCCCGGCCTTCTCCCCCGTCCCGTACGGCTGCCCCGGCAAGTCATAGGGCTTGTCCCTGCCCTGCCAGTGCTTGCAGTACGTGCTGCCGCACTCCGGGCAGATGCGCAGCGGCACGGAATCAGCGGCGGTCTTGTCACTCCCCTGCCGGGCCAGCGCCGCTTCAGCGGCTATCTGAAAATCCAGGCCGCTCCCGGACCGCTTCGCCGCGGCGGTCCTGCAGCCCTTGCAGCTGCCGGTCTTACCCGGCTTCAGCGGCTTGCCGCAGCCCTCGCAGGACAGGCCGCCCTGGGCCAGGACCGGGCGCACCCGGGCCATGTAGCCGCGCAGCCAGGCGATCTCATCCTCGGTGCGGGCCTCAGCCCGGAACGAGCCGACGAGCGTGTTGTGGTGTTGCGCAACCTTGCGCATGTCGGCACCGACGGCACGCAAGACCGCCATGCCCTCGGCGCGGCCCTGGTTCTCGAAGTGGACGCGGCGGGCGAAGTCCTCGGCGTTGATGACGTAGCCGATCGCCATCGAGGCGGTATGCGCCTGGCCGTTGCCGCAGGCCTGATCCGGCCAGTGCAGCGCCCCGCACTTCTCGTGATAGGGCACCGGCTCGGTCATCTCCCCGCCGGCGGCTGCGGCCAGGCGCCAGCGGAAGCCCTCATGGTCCGGGCGCGAGTACGAAGCCCGGCGCTGCTGCGCTCCGGCGTCCTGCTCCTGGCCCATCATCGGGGTCGGCGCCGACGCCGGCTGCGCCGGGGCCGGGCCCGCCACCTGAGCCGGGATCTGGCCGGGCGGGCCGAGCGGGATCTCGGCGTAGGAGTCGGCGGTGTCCATGGAAGTGGAGTGCACGTCGGCGCGCTCGGGGCCGGAGCCGAAGCCCGAGCCGCCGCCGTTCTGCTGCTGCATCGTCTGGATCCCCGGGGCCTGCTCCGAGCTGATCTGAGAGTTGTGATCCGGCTGCTCGATCGCGCCGTTGAACTCGTTCTGCTCCGGCGCGAAGTTGTCGAAGACCTGCTCCGGCATCGGCGTGGGCGCCGGGTCGTCCTTGGGGTCTTCCATCTGCTGGATCTGCGGCAGGCCGGAGGCGCCTGCGCGGGTCAGGTAGCCGACGTAGGTCATGAACTCACGCCGGGCGTCCAGGGCCAGGTCGCCGTACTTGCCCGCCGCGGTGTAAGCCTGGCCGAGCGCCTGCTCCTCGAACTCCTCGCGGTCAGCAATCACCTCGCGCGGGACGCTGCGGTACCACCGGCTGGCCTCGGCGATCATCGCCGTGCGGTAATCCGAGGGCGCCTCGTACTCACCGAGCCAGTCAGTCGCCGCGGTATGCCGCTCGAAGGCAGGCAGCGGCTGGAGGGTCCGGCGGACGTCAGCCGCGCTCATATCTAGCTCACGCGACTGCTGCAGGGATGCGGTCCTGGACCGGTCATGCGCGTCGAGCGCGACGACGGCAGCAGCTAGGTCGGTGCCGCTCCGGGCCGCCTGAACCGCCCGCAGCAGGTCGTCACGCTGGGCCATGGTCCGTCCTCCCGGAAGGCAGCAAACTCTCTGTCTCTTCCCGGGCTGCGGTAATCAGCGCCCGAAGATGAGGATGAGAAATAGGCGGAGTTCGGCCCACGTCCAGTGCATCCAGGAAAAGGCCGGCGATCTCTGGCGCGGACAAGCCGGATTCGACGCGAGAGGCGGTCCAGCCGGTGATGCGGGCGTACCAGCGGACACCATGCTGGCCACGATCAGGACGGCGCACTGGATCCGTGCCAAGTCGCTGACAGGCAAGCAGGGCCAAAGCTCGCAGCTGCCGCTTGGGCAAGGCGATCCTGCCGCCAGCCTGCAATGCGGCGACAGCAGCCTCCACGGGGTCATCTGGTCCTGAGGAAGCGGGCCGGGCGCAGCCGGGATGCCGGCCGTACAGAACGGGAGCACCGACCCCGATCTCAGTCTCGCACACCGGGCAGGCCAGGCCCTGCTCCCAGTTCTGACCGAGCACGTTGCCTCCCGATACTTCCGGGGGCAGCAGCGGTCAGGTCTTGGCAGGGTCACCGGGGCGCCGCCGTCCGCGGTCGGTGAAAGGCTGCTTGTCGGGCACGATGTCGGCGCGCCGCTGGCGCACCTCATCGGCGACGTGGCGCATCATGGCCGACATCCGCTCCTGCGGGGTCTGCACTGTGCCGGGCTCGGGCATCTCCACATCATGCTCGGCCAGGACGAGCAGGGCCAGCTCACGCCGCTCGGCCAGCTGGGCGGTGCGCAGCAGGTCGGTGAAGACCTGGCAGGCGGTGTCGTCGCCTGAGCCGCTCATCGTGTCGAGGACATCGGTGATTGCCTTGATGTCCGCCAGCAGGCCGTGGGCGCGGGCCGGCCAACTGGCCACCGGGATCCAGTCGAACTCCGGCTCACCCCCGGGCGCCTCCGGCTGTTCGGGCACGGTCACAGGGATGCCCACTCCTGGAATGCGGCCCAGCCTTCCTCGTCCAGCCAGCTGCCGAACAGCTCCGCGTGGTCGTCGCTGCCGAAGATCAGCAGGATGTGGTTCTCCGGGACAGTCTGCACGTGGCTGTGCGTGCGCGGCCTCTCCGGCGGCGGGATCCGCAGCTCAGCGGGCTGGGACATCGGCTCTCCGTAGAACTTCTTGCAGAATGGCTCGCACAGGGCCTTGCAGTGGCCCCGGGCGAAGTCCCAGCAGGTCGTCATTCCCTGAACTGCTCTAGGAATCCTAGGTCTGCCCGCATCATCGCGTGCACGGCCGGATCGCGCAAGGCCGCGCTCGGATGATACGTCGGCAGCATCATGCAGTTCAGGGTGACCTCAGCCTCCAGCTGGATGGGGTCGCCGCGCTGGTAGTCCTGGTTGTGGATGAAGCCGAGGGGCTCCGGCTTGCCGTGGCAGACGCTCACCGGATCGCCCTGGGGCTTCATGGCCCGGCGGGCCACCGCGCCCAGGGTGATGACCAGCGCAGGCTGCACCGCCTCGATCTCGGCGCACAGCCGCTCGCGCGAGGCGGCGATCTCGAAGCGCTCCGGCGTACGGTTGCCCGGCGGCCTGTAGGCCAGCACATTGGTGACATAGCAGTAGCGCCGCGGCAGGCCAGCCGTAGCCAGCAAGGTGTTCAGCAAACGGCCCGAGCGGCCCACGAACGGCTTGAGTTCTTCAACTTCCTGCGCTCCGGGCGCCTCGCCGATCAGCAGGACAGGGGCATTCAGCGGCCCGGCCCCCGGCACCATCGGGGACTGATCGCGAAGCGGGGCCAGGACGCCGATCCTGGAGTATTCCTCGTAGGCCAGGGCTATCAGGTCCTCAGGCTTCATCGCCGCCTCCTGCCCTGACGGCCGGGCTGAGCTTCTACCCAGCCCTTCTGCAGGACATCACCTGCAGCCGCATGCCAGGCCTGCTGCTCGCGATCGGCGAGCTGAGGCCACAGCGGCATCCTCTGGCCGTCGATCCGCCAGCCCAGGATGGCCGCGAAAGCCTCGTAATTGATCTGGCCGACCCCCTTGAACTGCGGCTCTTCCCCGAACAGGTCACTGAGGTGCTGCTGGTACTCAGCCATCCGCCTTGATGACGCCCTGCTTCAGCCGGCGGGCGGTGCGCGCAAGCGGGTACTCCTTGGTCGCCCGGCGCCACCGCGGGTAGTGCTCGCCGAACTTCTGGACGATGCCGTTCACGGTCGTCAAGATGGTGTAGCCGTCCGGCCGCACCTGGAACGGGGCGGTCAGCAGGCGCATGTGGTCGAACTCCGAGCCCGGGGCCGCCATCGGGTCGAACCAGGCCGGGGTCAGGAAGTCCGAGACCGTGGCCGTGATCGCATTCGGGCCCGTGCCGACCGTGATCACGTAGGAGTCGGACTCCACCGCGTCGCAGGCCTCGCGGGCATAAGCGGTGCCGTTGCCGTCATCGGCCCACAGGTCGCAGGCCGCGTCCAGGAAAACCTCGATCACCTCGTGGGACAGGACCGAGGCCACCGACAGGCGGCTGGTCATGATCCCGCCGCCGGCCTGCAGGACCGGCTGGGCGAACACGCGGCCGTAGACGATGCCGCCGGACGATTCCGTATGCCAGCCCAGGGCCCCGGCCTGATCGGCGTTGTCGAAGATGCCCAGCACGACCGTGCCCGGCAGCAGGGGATCGGTCGGCAGGTAGGTGACGACCGGGGGCAGCAGGCCCCAGGCCGGGGCGACATCCTGCCGGAGCTGGCGGTTGACGGCCAGCGTCATGTCATAGACATGAGAATTGCTGACCACGGTGGAATGGTTGACGACGACGATCAGCACGAAGGCTCCTTCAGCATCGGTCCTGCATCCTCATGGGGCATCACGCCCCCGTTGATCACGTCCTCGGTGACGATCACCAGGCGCCACCCGTATTCCGGCAGCTCCGTATTGATCTTCACCGGGATATCCACCCGGTCGGACAGGTCATCTGTGAAGACATCCCGGTAATCCATATTCCGGATGATCATGTAGCGCACCAGCGGGTGCATCTCCAGGCGGATGCCCTCAGGCAGCTGCGGCTTAGGCGTAAAAGGCGGATTGTGCTCCCGGGCATACTGCCTGACCACCGCGAACAACGCCTCGACCGCTGTCTTCTCGTCGATCGTCACGTCAGCTCGCCGAGGATCACGCGGGCGGCGGTGAATACGTTAGCGATGCCGATCTCGGGCTCCAGCCGCTGGATGATGTGATGAGCCTTGCCGTGGTAGTACTGCCGGTGCCCGGATGACTCGCTATCCCAGCGACCGCACCGGGAAAGGTCACCGCACAGCTCCTCGTGGAGCATGACGGCCAGCCGCTCTGCGTCATCGCCGGGACTGGTCACTGCTTGCCGGCAGCCCTCTCCTCGTCGGTGTACTCGTAGCCGCCTCCCTCGGCGCCGCGGGACATCATGGACGAGGCCGAGCCCCAGCTGCTCTGGGTGCCCTGGGGCGTGGCGTTGTAGTCCATCGTGGACGCTGCCGCGACGCCGATGGCCCCGGCCTCGGCGAAGGAGTCCTGGTTGGCTCCGTTGTAGACGATGACCCAGCCGTACTTCTCCTGCTGCTCGGTCAGCAGTGCCGCGACCTGGGCCTTGGTGTACTCCTTCGAGGAGTTCTCCAGGCCGTCAGTGGCGATGAGCACGACGACGGTGCCGGGGCGCTGGTCCTCCGGCAGGGCCGCCAGCTTCTCGCCTTCCTTCACCACAGCAGTGCCGACCGCATCCAGCAGCGCCGTGCCGCCGCGCGGCACGATCCGGTAGCTCTTCAGGTCGGCCAGCGGCGCGAACGAGAACAGCCGGTCGTGCTCGGTGTCGAACTGGTACAGCGAGGCGGTCGTGGTGAGCTTGACGTCCAGCTGCTCGGCGATGAACTGGTCGTAGCCGCCCTGCATGTCGCTGAGGATGTCCTTGATGCTGCCCGAGCGGTCGATGACGAGGATGATGTGACGCTTGCCAGGATCAGTCATGGCTTGATCTCCTTGAATGGATCGTCGAATGCGCTGAGGGTCTCCCAGCCGGGGTTCTCCGCCTCCCAGGTGTCACGGCGCTGGACGCTATGCGGCACCGACTGGTTCGCGCACGGGCCCGTATGGTGCTCGAAGATCTCGCACAGGTAATCCTGGTGCTGGCCGGCGACATGCATCCGGCAGGACCGCTGGGGGTACTCGGCCTTCTTCACGTGACCGCGGCGACCTCTTCCGGCTCGGCCTCGCAATGACTGGTGAATGAGCCAGGATGGTAAACGCGAACATGATCAGTGCCGTCCCAGCGGGCTACCCACCAGCCGGGACGGACCCATTTGACTTCGCTGTCAGCGCCGTGAATCAGCACGTACTCGGAATGCATCCCGGCGAAGTCACTCCCGGCTACCGCCCGGATGGCGTCGATGTTCGTGCCGTCCCACAGCTCGGCGCTCCCGCGCCTGACCCTGGTCCTGGCTATCCCCCCGGGCCCGATCTCGACGTCCCCGGCAAAGGAATCCGCGCCGAAGACCTGGAGCGGGCTTTCGCCGTCCCAGCAGACGATCCACCAGCCGGGGCGGACCCAGCAGGCGGTGCTGTCATCGGTCCCGCGGATCAGCACGTGCTCGCCGTGCACGCCGATGAAATCCTCACCGGCCAGCGCCCTGACGGCCTCGGTGTTCGCGCCGTTCCAGCACACCGGGCGGCCGGCCTTGGTCCTGCTCCTGATCCTCACGGGTCTTCTCCTGCCAGGGCGTCGATGATGATCTCTCGTTCTAGCCTTTCATAGTCAACGACGGGACTATATGCCGTGCGACATCTCGGGCACAGCTTGTAGCTGAGGTTGTCCTCCAGCAGGACCTTGCAGCGGTCGCAGTGCGTCATCAGCTCGAAGGCCTCGCACGACTGGCGGTACACCTCCGGGCTCCACCAGTCCGGCCAGTAGTCCGGCCGCGGGTTTACCCCCAAGGACCCCCGAGCACCTCCCAGCCGTGATCGAGCCGGACGGCCAGCGCCTTCAGGACATCCGGGTCATCGGTCACGACCGAGCGGAGGTCGACAGTGACCTCCCCGCCTGCATAGACGAACGCCTGCTTGACCGTCTCGCTGATCTCGCTGTCCTCGCCGTAACTGAACGCGAAGCTGTCGCCGGAGTGAGGGACGGCAGCGACCAAGGCGGTCGTGCGCAGGGTCCAGTTGCCGATCTGGCCGTCGACCGAGCTGTAGACGTTCTGCTGGACCGTGGCCTTGATCAGCCCGGCCCGGGGAACCGTCTTGAGGACCGCGGCTGCGGCGGCCTCGCAGATCTCCTCGACGAGCGCCGCGTCATCGATCCCGTCCAGGATCCCCTTGCGGCCGTTCAGCTCGTCGTAGACGGCCCTGCCGCCCGGGGTCATGACGGCTCCTCATCCGGGTCATGCAGGACGCACAGGCAGCCGTCGCCCATGCTCTCGCCCTTGCACAGGGCGTGCTCGGCCAGCCGCTCGGCGGCGTTCATGTTCGGGGAGCGCTGCTCCAGGTGGCTGCGGCACCGCATGGACAGGTGCACCTCAGCCGCCTGGCGGCGCGCCTGGTCCAGGGCGGAATCCAGGATCCAGGCGCGCAGCCCGCGGCGCTCCTCCAGCGTCATGCCCTGGCGCATCTTCGGGCGCTCAGAGCCGGAGGATTCGCTCATGGGATCAGAACTGATCCGGCGTGACGAGAGCGTCGGTGACGATGACCTCGGCCGTGTCCGGGTTGCCGCCGACCTCCTTGATGAACTGATGGAGCGAGGCGTCGCCGAAGAACGCCTCGAACTGCTCCAGGGTCTGCCACTCGTCGGCGATCAGGATGAAGCCGTCGCCGGCGCCGAAGCGGTGATGGAGGGCGCCCGCGGCCCTGGCCCGCTCGGCGATCTGGCGGTACTCCGTCTCGCGCTCGGTCAGGGACCGCTTGAACGTGTCAACGTCGCCGTCGACCTGGACGGTGATGAGCTTGGGCATGGGGAAGCCTTCCTGATTTGAGTCCTTTGGGTAATCAAAGAACCATAGCAGGTACTGCGGTGAGGAACTCCCCGAACCAGGCCGCCTCGCGGGGGATGCCGAGTTCGCTGTAGTCGGCTGCGCCGTGGCCCCTGTGGTTGATCGTGACGTGGTGATCGAGCTTGTGGTACTCCCATCCCGGACTGGTGCGCTCGGGCTTCTGCGGCACCAGGTAGCCGGGGTTGCCGCTGTGGTCGACGTACGCGCCCTCCAGCTTGACCCGGGCGCCGGGCTTGAAGCGCACCTCGGCCTCGTGCCCGTAGCTCTCGTGCTTGCCGCGCCACATCGGGTGGCTGCGCGGGAACGCCTGCTCCGCGTGGTTCTCCACGATGCCCTGGAAGACGACCCGGCGCTTGCCGGGCTCGCCGGAATGGTTGGCGATCACCGAGTCGGGGTTGACCGTCCAGTGCATGCCCACCGAGGTGGCGTCCCTCGGGTGCTCGTTCTCATCGCGCATCTCGCCGCGCCAGACCCGGGTACCCGGGTACGGGTCCTTGGCCACGTCGAGCATCTGGCGGCGGTGGTCGCGCAGGTCCTCGACGTCGAAGGCCGACTGCTGGCGGGCAGGCAGGCTGCCCGGGGTGATGACCGACTGCTTCTTCAGCTGATGGCTGGCCCAGTCGCCGTAGGGCTCGCGCAGGGTCTCGTCGCTGTCCCACGTATGACGCGGGATCGCGCTGAGGTCGTAGCCCGCGGGGAGCTGTGAATGGTGCACCTCGCGCACCACGCGCAGCGGATGCCGCGACATCCAGGAATTGCCCGCCGGGTCGTCTTCTTCCTCCCCGCTGACTTTCTCCTTGTCGGGGAGCATCCGCCCGGTCGGCTCGACCTGGTAGACGTGACCCCTGTGCGGGGTCTTGGCCTGCTCGGCGAAGCCCGTGGCCTCGGCCAGGTCGTCGGTCGCGTAGACGTGCGTGCTCCGCCGGTCCCAGGTCAGGTCCGGGTAATTACTCTGGCGGCCGGGGTGGATGAGGTCGCCCGGATTGAGCGGGTAGCGGTTGCCGTGGTAGATCGGCACGCTCCGGTCACGGGCGGCCGTCTTCGTCCGGAAGTCCTTCACCAGGACCGGGACCGGCTTGTCGTAGCCCGCGTCGTCCAGGGCCATCGTCCGGTGGTGGCCCTCCTCCAGGTACGACTGGCCGTCCTCGTGCACCAGCGTGATCGGCGAGCTGACTGGCGAGGAGTGCTTATCCCCGCTCATCCCGCCGTGCAGAGCCGGCCTGTAGCCCTTCTCCGTGATCTTGCGGGCCAGGTCCTGGCGGTGCCGCATGCCGCCTTCGTCATCGGTGCGGTACGCCTCCAGCCGGGCGTACGGCAGCAGGTCCTTCGGGTGCATGCGCCTGACGTACTGCCGTGACCGGGCCGCCGCGGTCTTGCCGGCCGGGGACCACTCGTCGCAGGTGTCCTCCTCCTTGATCAGCCCCTTGACCAGGGTGCAGGAGTACGACTCGAAATCCGGCGGGTTCATCCGGATCATCGAGCAGGTGCCGCAGGTGCGCGGGCCGTCAGCGGGCCGGTAGTTCACCTGGTCCTTGGTCCTGGTGGCCGCCGCGGTCCTGGGCACCTGCCAGGAGTTCAGGTCCTCCGGCCACTCGTGGCGGGGGATCTCGCGCACCACATGCAGCGGATCGTGCGCCTGCCAGGATGCCGCGCCCTTGATCACCGGGTTGGCGATCTCGTCTGGCTTCAGCGGCCCGGTGGGGCGAACCTCGTACAGGTGCCCCTTGCCGTGGCCGCCGCGGAGGTCGGCCATGTGGCCGGCCAGCGCGGGATTGGTCGTGGCGTACAGCGGCGTGTTGGCCCGGAAGTCCGCCCGGTCAGGGTACTTCTTCCAGTAGTGGTGCTCGATCTGATCGCCGGGAGAGTACTCGTCCGCGGTGCCGTGGTAGTACTTCTCAGCCGCCGCAGTCTTCGGGCCGCGCGAGCGCCGTACCTTGTCCCAGCTCTTGGCGAAGCCCGGGTGCAGGTCGCCGCCCTTGTCCAGGTCGTCGATCTCATCGGCGGTGTGCCAGGCGACGCCCTCAGTCTCGTGCTGGGTGGTGCCGCCGCCGCGGGGCATGAAGTGCTCCCCGGCGTCGGCGACCACGGTGTGATACTTCCAGTTGCCGCAGTCGGTGCTAACCACAGTGTGGTGATGGGTCACGTGCTGGGGGATCGCGCCCAGCTCCTCGCGGGCCTCGCGCCAGGCGCCCTTCTCCGGCGTCTCGTTCTTGCCGATCGCGCCGCCCGGGACCGACCAGGTGCTGCCGTGGTCGACGTAGGGGCTTCGCTTCTGGAGCAGGTAGCGGTGCTGACCGTCTTCGCCCCTGTGCCGGATCAGCAGGCCGGCCGCGCCGTGCGCGCCCCAGTGCTCGTGACCCTGAGCGCAGGTGAAGTACCGGTCGCCATCAGAGGAACCATCCCGGGTGATCCCCGGGTGCGGCGTGCTGCCGTTGTACTTGCCGGGCTCGACGGACAGTACGCGCAGCGGTGCCTCGGACCGCCAGGACTGGTCCTCCCCGTTGTCCCTCTCATAGGGACCAGTGGGTTCAACGGTATGAATCCACCCGTGCCCCCTGCCGTTGCGCATGTCGGCAGCGTCTTCGGCTACCTGCCTGCTGGTCGTGAAGTAGTTATGCGGCAGTCGGCCGTGCGAAGCGGGCATGGCGTCCTGGTGAATCACGCCGCCGGGCTCGACCCGGTTAGGCCCGCCGTGCAGGAACGGGGCAGCCGAGGCGGTCCTGGCTGACAGGGGCTCCGTCTTCAGCAGGCTCACCGCTGACCGGTGGGCTAGGTAGCTGACGGTGCCCGGGTCCTCGTACTCGTTGATGTAGGGCACCACCGTGTGGCCGTTCTTGAGGAAGTGGCTGCCGATGCCCGGCTGGTTCACCACGTCGTCAGTCTCCGTGGCCGGCGAGTGATTCCCGGCCAGCCTCACGGTGTGCATGTACGCCTGGGCGGCAGGCGCACCGCGGCGGGCGCGCTCCTCATGCCAGTCCCTGGCCCGGTTGACGGCAGCCTCGCGGGTACCCAGGTGGACCCACTCCTCGTCCCCCGGGAACTCCTTGCCTCCTGAATGGTAGAGGGCTTCGTGCTCCGCGGCCGAGGCCTTGACCCGGACCGGGCCGGGGAAGTCGTGCCGGGTCCAGGGCGCGTCCTTCTCGTTCCTGGACCAGGAGACGCCGGTCAGGTGCACCGGAGCGCGGTTGCGCAAGGGGACCTCCCGCTCACCGTGAGTGGTGGGCAGGATGTCGTGCTCCATCTTGGTCCGCGGCGAGGTGATCATGTGCGACTGCTTCGGCGGCGCCGCATGGAAGACCACCCGGGTTACTGACGGGTCCTGGTGGAACTCGTGCCAGGGATGCTCGGCCGAGTGCTCGTAGCTGGTAGCAAAGCCCCGGGCCGTCCTCTCGCTGGTCGACCAGTGCTTCCCGACGCCCCCGCCACCCCACTTGTCCTTCTCCAGGCGCGGGCCCATGTGCTCCATCAGGCGCGCCGCGCGCTCGTGCACGGGGGCTGACTCGTCATGGATGGCCTGGTGGACCTCGGGATGATATTTCGCCAGGCCGTGCAGCGCCACGCCCCGGTGGATCTCTCCCTCAGGCGGTGCGGTGTTGTCGTCCCCGTACTCCGACGGCATGGCGATCGAGGCAGTCGTGTGCTGTCCCGGGTGGTGCATGTAGTCGTCCGGGAGGAAGCTGGACGGCGCCAGGGCCGAGTTGATGTGGCCGTAATCGTTAGTCAGCTCCGGGCCGCGGGACTTGCCGGGCAGCTTGTACTTACGACGATCCGGGATCCAGCTGTTCTTGTGGCCGGTGACCGGCACCGCCTCGTGCCCGGCCTCGTGCGCCCAGGCCAGGCGGCTGTTGCCCTCAGTGACGTAGGCGTAATTGGACTTCGGGTCCCAGCTCATGTGCAGCGGCTGGCGGATGCCCTCGTCCTTGACCGACTTGACGTTGGCCGCCCACTCTTCCGGCGTATGCCGGGGCGCCATCTCCTGGCCCTCAGGACTGCGCGAGAACCCGGGCCCGTGGATCCACTCGCGGTGCTTCATCAGCTTGTCGGTGCGCACCCACTCGACCGGGGCGTCCTGCTTCGCGCTCATCCCGGACAGGTCCCCGCCGGGGTGCACCGCGGTCTTGCCCAGGCCGGCCCGCGCGGTGACGGTGCCCTGGTGCTCAGCGTGGCCGAAGTAGCGGACCTCAGCCGGGATGTGCTCGTGGCCCAGCTCGACCGCGGCGTCGCGGCGGTGGTTGCCCTCGCTGATCTTCGGCTCCTGGCCGTGGTCCACCGTGACGAAGATCGGCGCCATCTCGCCCGCTGCGAAGGCGGCCTTGAAGCTCTCCCAGTCCGGGCCCCGGTGGTTGCGATGCTCACCCGGCTGCTCGCCGCTGACGCCTTCCAGGTGCGCCACCGCGGCCACCGGGATCATGCCGCGCTCGCTGCGGGTGATGTGGCTGGGGTCGCCCGTGGTGCCCTCGTACTCCCTGACCTCCGGCGGCGGCACGGCCGGGGCGGTCCTGGCCGCGGCCTCGTGGTGCTCGCGGTAGCCGGGCGCCAGGTCGACCTTG